>Ga0181529_10002120_pt1 | contig 24303 bp, 23 predicted proteins | sample PEATcosm2014_Bin_36_FD_119763 | JGI IMG/M metagenome (GOLD analysis project Ga0181529, IMG submission 119763) | Peatland microbial communities from MTU Mesocosm Facility, Houghton, MI, USA - PEATcosm2014_Bin10_30_metaG | ecosystem: Environmental > Terrestrial > Soil > Wetlands > Peat | place... | reverse complement strand
TTGGCGTCCATCGCCATCTCGGCGGCCTGGACTGGATTCGAATTTGGGTCGGGGCCGAGGATGTAGTCGCTGGTGGTTTGGAAGCCGAGCTGGGGCGTGCCGGACACGGAGGTAGTATAGCGCAGCGACGAGGCCCATCGTAACACCTGTGTCCGCGCTGCTACCATGTTGTTTGCCGGAGATTTATGCGCGACCACCTGGCTACACTGCTTGACGACTTTCGCCGCTACGACCGCAATCTCGCGGTGGTTCGCTTTCAGGGCAACCGGCGGCGCGAGACCACTTATGGAGAGTTGGCGCGGCTGGCGGGGCGCTTTGCGGCGCTGCTGGCCGAGCTGGAGATTGGAGCCGGCGAGCGGGTTCTGATCTGGGCGGAGAACAGCGCCGAGTGGATGGCCGCGTTTTACGGCTGCATTTTGCGCGGCGTGGTGGCGGTGCCGCTGGACGCCTACGGCAGCGCCGAGTTTGCCCAGCGCGTGGCCGCCGACGTGCAACCCCGGCTGGCGGTGGGCGATGCGCTGCTGCTGGCGCAGTTGCCTGCCGATTATCAGCGGATCAGCTTTGAGGAGTGGCAGGGCGTGCTGCCCGCCGATGAGGCCGGTCCGGTGGCGGGGCTGGGACGCGAGACGCCGCTGCAGATTCTGTTTACCTCCGGCACCACGGGCGACCCCAAGGGCGTGGTGTTGACGCATGGCAATGTGCTGGCCAGCGTGGAGCCTATTGAGCGAGGCGCAGAGAAATATCTGCGCTATGAGCGGGTGATTCATCCGCTGCGCATTCTGCACACGCTGCCGCTGAGCCACGTCTTTGGGCAGACGATGGGGCTGTGGATTCCGCCGATTCTTACCGCCGAGGTGCATTTTGAGAGCCGTCTGGTGGCGGCGCGGCTGATTGAGACCGTGAAGCGCGAGCGCATCAGTGTGTTGGCCGCGGTGCCGCGCGTGATGGCGCTGCTGAAGGCGCATCTGGAGGCCAGCGATCCGGGACTGGCCGAGCGGTTGGCCGCATCGCAAGGGATTCGGGCGTGGCAGCGGTGGTGGCGTTTTCGCGATGTGCATCGCGCCTTTGGCTTCAAGTTCTGGGCGCTGGTCAGCGGCGGCGGCGCGCTGCCGGCGACGCTGGAGAGGTTCTGGAATGCGCTGGGATTGGTGGTGATTCAGGGCTACGGGATGACGGAGACCTCGGCGCTGATTACGCTGAACCACCCCTTTCACGTGGCCAGCGGGAGCATCGGCAAGCCGCTGGCGGGGCGCGAGGTCAAGCTGGGTCCGGATGGCGAGGTGCTGGTCCGGGGCGCGATGATCTCAGGCGCAAGCTGGTCGGGCGGGGCGCTGCGGACGCGGCAGGACGAGTGGCTGGCCACGGGTGATCTGGCCGAGCGGCAGCCGGATGGCGCGCTGCGCTTTGTGGGACGCAAGAGCGAAGTCATCGTGACCTCGGCGGGCGTGAATCTGCACCCGGAAGACCTGGAGGCGGCCATCGAGCAGGAGGCGAATGTGGCGGCCTGCGCGGTGGTGGCGATGGAGACGGCGAGCGGGCCGGAGCCTTGCGCGGTGCTGGCCATGCGCGGCCACGGCGACGGTGCGGCGGCGGCGATCGAGGGAGCCAACCAGCGGCTGGCGGAGTTTCAACGGCTGCGGCGCTGGGTGCTGTGGCCGGAGCCGGATCTGCCCCGCACCTCCACCGGCAAGGTCAGGCGCAAGGCGGTGGCGGCGTGGCTGAAGGGAATCCAGGATGCGACGCGCAACGGCGAGGCGGCGGCGGCGGGCGCGGGCGCCTTTGGAGCCTCGGCGGACTGGCTGCTGGCGCTGATTGCCGAAATCTCCGGCGAGACGCCGCGCGGCGTGGGCGACGAACTGCGGCTGAGCGAAGACCTGCTGCTGGACAGCCTGGGACGGGTGCAACTGGCGGCAGCTTTGGAAGAGCGGCTGGGAGTTATGCCGGAGCGCGGGCTGCTGGAAGAGGCGCGTACGCTGGGCGAGTTGCGCGCGCTGGTGGCCGGCGCGGGGACGGAAACGGAAAATGGCCGGGTTTCGCGGATTGTTCGTGAAGAATTTACCGCAGGGGCTAAAGCCCTGGTTGAGCGTGAGGCATCTTCGGCACGACTGAATTCGTGCCCTGATACAAACCAGGCACCTTCCAGCACCCATGAGATCGAGACCGAGCCGGGAGAGTATATCTATCCGCGCTGGCCGTGGCTGCGGCCGTTTCAGTGGTTACGCGTGGCCTTTATCGAGGCTGTCGAGCGGCCGCTGGTCTGGTTGCTGGCCAACCCTGGCGTGGTTGCGCCAGAGCTGTTGACCAACGGCGAGCCGCTGCTGATTGTTGCCAATCACGTCACGGCCTACGATGGGCCGCTGGTGCAGTACGCTCTGCAGGGGCCGATGCGGCGGCGGCTGGCGGCGGCGATGGCCGGCGATATGCTGGAAGACTACCGGCACTTCCGCAACCCCGAGCGCGCGCCGGGCCGGCGTGGCTTCTATCTGCCGGGGCCGGCGATCTGGCTATTGCTGACGGCGCTCTTCAACGTCTTTCCGCTGCCGCGGCGGCGCAACTTCCAGCGCAGCTTTGCCCACGCGGGAGCGGCGTTGGACCGCGGCTATAATGTGCTGGTCTTTCCCGAGGGAGCGCGCTCGGCCGAAGGCAAGCTGGCGCGCTTCCGTGGAGGAATCGGCCTGCTGGCAAAGCAGTCAGGAGCCAGTGTGCTGCCGGTGGCGATTCGCGGGCTGGGCGAGTTGAAGGCCGCGGGCCGCGGCTGGTTCCGCTCCGGCAAGATCGAGGTCCACGTCGGGCAGCCCATCCGCTTTGCGCCGGAGGACTCCGAGACGACGATCACCGAGCGGCTGCACGCCGAGGTGAACCGGCTGCTGAACGGCTGACAAAGCAGGGACTTCTATCGGCTCACGGCCTTGCCCTGCACAGCGGCAACCACGTCGATGGCCTTGTAGGTTTCAATATTACGCAGGATGCTCTGTACATACTCGCGGGTCTGCGTAAAGGGAATCGACTCCACAAACTCGTCGATGCCCTGATAGGGACCGGCGGCCTGCCACTCTTCGACGCGGTTGTCGCCGGCGTTGTAGGCGGCCAGCGCGTACTCCGTCACCCCGCCGAATTTGTTCAGGCCTTCGCGCAGATAGCGGGTTCCCAGCCGGATGTTGGTTGCCGGATCCAGCAGTTGAAAGGTCTGGAAGTTGCTCATCCCCTCCTCGCGCGCCATCGCCTTGCCCACCGAGGGCAGCAGTTGCATCAAGCCGTAGGCGTTGGCGTAAGAGACCACCGAGGGATTGAACTCCGACTCCTGGCGAATCAGCGAGGCCACCAGATACGGATCAAGATGGTTTTTGGCCGACTCCGCCTTGATCGTCTGCCAATACGGCTCCGGGAAGAGAATGCGCCAGTAGGCCAGCGGAATCGATGGGATGGAGGCTGTGGCCGCCGAGGGCAGCGCCCGCTTCATGGTGCGCAGGGCGCGATACGGCTCGCCATAGGAGGCGTAAATCTGCGCCTCGGCCAGCGCGCTCCACGAGGAGGAGTCGGGGTCGGCGGCAATCTCCTGCGCAATGTAGTCATTCAAGCCCGCGTTGGCCAGCAGACGCGCCTTGGCCAGGTGCGGGCTGTCGGCGGGAAAGCTCTCTTCCAGCGGCGGCACCAGCGGCGCCTGAAACTGATCGAGCTGCGGCTGCGGCGCGGGTTGCAGATTGCCCAGCACCGCCAAACGTTGCCGCGCCATCTGCGCATAAAAATAATGCTGGTAGGCGCGGATCAGGGTGCGATAGTTGGCCACGGCCTGTGCCGGCTTGTGCTCCTGCGTCTCATAGAGCCGACCCCGCCAGTAGAGCGCGCCCACGGTCTCCGTGGCGCTGGGATAGAGCCGAATCTGCTCATCGAAGAGCCGCGTCGCATCGGCATACAATCCCTGCCGGTAGCTCAACCAGCCAGCGCGCCAGTGGTCGGCGGCAGCGTATTTGCTCTGCGGAAAGCGCTGGGCCAGCGTGCTGTAGTACTCCACCGCCGAGGCATAATCGCGGCGCAACATATAGAGGTTGCCGCTGGAGTGCAGCGCCTCGGCCAGCCACTGGCTCTGCGGAAAGCGCGACTCCATCTCCGCCACAATGCGCCGCTGCTCGTCCAGGTCGTTGCGGCTGCGCGCCAGCTCCATCAATAGATAAAGCCGCCGTGCGCCGCTCTCGTCGTTTGTATCGGGCAGCGTTTTGGCTTCGGCCGCGGTCAGGCGTTTCAGCTTCAGGTCACAGGCCGCCGCGGCCACGGCAAAGCTGTTGCGGCTGGCCGCGTCCAGGCTGAAGTGACGCGCCAGCGCGCGATACTGCTCATTGGCATTGGCGTAATGGCCGGCGTTGTAATAAGCGTCGGCCAGCGAGCGCAACTCCGCCGCCGTCAGGCTGCTCTCCGCGCCCATCTCGGTCAGCTTGGCGCGCGCCGTCTCCGCCTCGGCGCTCAGCGGATGTGCCAGCAGCAGCCGCTTGTAGAGGCTCGCCGCCTGCCCGCTCTCTCCCAGCGCAAAGCTGACCTCGGCCTGCGCAAGCTGGTAGCCGGGACGATTGGAGGCAGCGCTTCCGGCGGCGGCAGTGAGCACGCGTTCGGCACCGCTTGCGTTCTTCATCGCCAATAGCGTTGCGGCCTCCAGCTCCGGCGCCTGGGCAACAAAGATGCTCTCCGGATAGTGCTGGGCAAAGCCGCGCAGCAGCGCCTCAGCGCTCTCCTCATTGCCCACACTGTGGTTGGCGCGCGCATTCAAAAAATCGGCATAGTCGGCCAGTTCCGTGCCCGCCTTTTTCGCCAGCCGAAAATCCTCTATCGCCTCGCCGTAGCGATTGTCCATCAGATACGCATGGCCCAGCGCCAGATAAGCCGCCGCCGCGGCCTCGCCGCTGTGGCTCTTTGCATATTTGGTCACGCCCGCGTAAGCCGCCGGAGTGCGCAGCGTGGCCAGTTGCTGGGCCATGGGGCGCAACTCGGTGGAGGCTTGAAAGGCCAGCTTGATGCGCGCCGTCCGCGCGCGCCGCGCCGCCTTGACCGCTGGGCTTGCCGGCTTGGCGGCCTTCCTGCCCGCCGGTTTCGTGGACTTTTCCGCTGCCTCCGCCTGCTTTTTTGCTGTATGCGTAACCGTGTGAGCGTTGGAGACCGACTTGCCGGATGTTGATTCGCCAGTCGGCTGCCCTGCCGCCGGCAGCACAACCATCAGCGTGGAAAGCAGCAAGGCAAGGCCGCGCGTGGCCAATCGCGCAGCAAGAAGGGGGGACGACGCAAAGCTCATCTCTTCACTTTAATGTGCGATAGCGCCGAAAGTGGCAAGCTGGAACCATCGGCGTTATCGCGCAGGCCGCAAAGTGGGACAGTGTTGCCGATTCGAATCAGAGAGACGCAATTCCCCATTTGGCCCCCGGCCCCGCCGTCCGTTACACTTGTGCTACGAGATAATCTCCAAGAACGCATTCAGCCAAAAGGATTTCCGCAACCAACGCCCATGCCGACCATCCAATCAATTGAACTCGAGCCGCATCCCGATGTTGCCCTGGTCGCAAGGGTGCGCGGCGGCGATGTGTCGGCCTACGATACGCTGGTCCGCAAGTATGAGCGCCAGCTTTTTCGCATCGCCCAACACATCACGCAGAATCGCGAGGATGCCGAGGACGTGATGCAGGACGCCTTCCTTAAGGCGTATGAAAAGCTGGAGCAGTTTCAGGGCAATTCGAAGTTTTACACTTGGCTGGTGCGGATTGCGGTCAATGAAAGCCTGATGCGGCTGCGCAAGCGGCGTACCGGCAAGATGGTTTCGATTGACGAGGACATCGAGACCGAAGAGGGAAGTGTGCCGCGCGATCTGGCCGATTGGGCGCCCGATCCCGAGCAGAACTACAACCAGGCCGAGTTGGCCGAGATTTTGCGCAAGACCATTCAGGGATTGCCGCAGGGGTTTCGTATCGTGTTTGTGTTGCGTGACGTGGAAGGACTTTCGACCGAAGAGACCGCGGAGACGCTCTCGTTGAGCATTCCCGCCGTCAAGTCTCGCCTGCTGCGCGCCCGCCTGCAACTGCGCGAGCGCCTCAGCCGCTACTTCCGCCGCAATCAAGCGGTCAAGGGAACGGGGGTAGCAAAGTGACCTGCAAAGAGTTTCTTGCCCAGCTTGACGATCTGATCGACGGCTCCGTAAGCTCCCAGATGCGCATCGAACTCGAAGCCCACATCGGTAAATGCGGCCACTGCGAGGTCATTCTCAACACCACCCGCAAGACCATCGAAATCTATCGCTCTCATGAGATTTACGAATTGCCCAGCACTCTCCAGGAGCGCCTCCACGCCGCCATCATGGCCCGCTGCAAAAAAGGCTGCTGAACCGCCCCGCCTTTGTACACGGGACCGCAATGCACGCCGCCAAAGTGAAACAGGAGTATAATCAGCAATCAAGAACTTTTTGAGCGTCAACTCAAATATGGCTTGTATAGTTGGTTTTTGTGCGCTTAGACGCCGCGGAAAGGGGAAGAGAAATGAACGAGATCATAGGCTTTGCCGCTGTCATTGTATCCATATTTGCCGGGATGCTTTTTAACAATTCTCGCTTTAATATGATCGACTCACGTTTCACCGCTATCGATGCACGATTGGATCGTATGCAGGCGGATCTGTCCCAGTTCTACCATGAGCTTGGCCGTCACGATGCAAAGATTGATCACTTGGAAAAGAAGGCGAGTTAGGCTCCGTTCGTGCGGTCAGTCACATTCTTTGGATCACTTCCCTGGGCCTCTAGCTCTTCACCCGCCGCATGATTTACCCTCGAAGTTGCCATGAAACTCCACCAAACACTCCTCCTTCCCGCTCTCGCCGTGGCCTTTGCCGCTGCGGCTTTCGCCCAAACCGATCTGCCCGACGCGCCCGCCGCCACCGCTGCCGCCCTCGTACGGCCCAACGGACCCACCGTCGTCATGGACACCTCGATGGGCCGCATCACCTGCCAGTTCTTCCAGCGTCAGGCACCCAAGGCGGTCGCAAACTTCATCGGCCTCGCCGAGGGCACAAAGGACTGGACCGACCCGGCAACCAACCAAAAGCACCACGGCAAACCACTCTATAACGGCACCGTCTTTCATCGCGTCATTCCTGAGTTCATGATTCAGGGCGGCGATCCCATCGGCACCGGCTTTGGCGATCCCGGCTACAGCTTCGCCGACGAGTTCGATCCCAACCTCGGCTTTGACGTGCCCGGACGCCTAGCCATGGCCAACAGCGGACCCAACACCAACGGCAGCCAGTTCTTCATCACCGAAGCGCCCTTCGAGTCCGGCAACCAGCACTACACCATATTCGGCCAGTGCGACGAAGCCAGCGTCGAGGTCGTCAAGGCCATCGCCCGCGTCCGCCGCAACGGCGACGACAAGCCCCTGACGCCCGTGGTGTTAAAGAAGGTCACCATCGTCCGCGAGGGCCAGCCGCTGCCGGGCGCGCCTCAGCCCGCTGCCGCGCCCAAGCCCGGCATGGCAATGCGTTAAGACAATCATTTGGGTGCCCACCCTCGCGACGTTTTTGGTTTTGTCGCTAGGGTGGGAATCCACGAACCACAACACTAATTTCCCCAACAAACTCAGGAGTATTCATGTCACATCCCGCAGGAACCTACGCCGTCTTCACCACCACCGAAGGCAAGATCACCGTCCGGCTCTTTGAGCAGGACGCGCCCATCACCGTCAAGAACTTCATCGAGCTGGCCGAGGGCGGCAAGGAGTGGACCCACCCCACCACGCGCAAAAAGTCCACCGACAAGCTCTTCGACGGAACCATCTTCCATCGCGTCATCCCCGACTTCATGATCCAGGGCGGCGACCCCACCGGCACCGGCATGGGCGGACCAGGCTACCGCTTCGGCGACGAGACCAAAGGCTCGCCGCACAAATTCGACAAGCCGGGAAAGCTGGCCATGGCCAACTCTGGACCCGGCACCAACGGCTGCCAGTTCTTTATCACCACGGCCGCTACGCCCTGGCTCACCGGCAACCACACCATCTTCGGCGAGGTCGTCGAGGGCTACGAGATCGCGGAGAAAATCTCCAAAGTTGCGCGCGGCTCTCAGGACAAGCCCAAGACTCCCGTCGTACTGGAGTCGGTCGTCATCGAGCGCGTCAGCTAGTCTCCTGCTGGATAATGAACGAAGCTCCGTGCCCCATCCATTTCACGCCCTTTGTGAAATGGGTGGGATAACACTCACCCCACGCGCCAGCGACGCCCGCTAGCACGCTGATTTGCTGACTCGCTACTTTCCATTGCATATATTTACCCTCCCGGCGAGCATAATGGAAGCATGGACAACGAACACAGCATTCGGGCTTTTCGATTCGCTCTTCACTATTCCCTGTTTTATCGCCCGTAACTCCTTATCCTGGGCGATTTTGCAGATAACTCCTTTTTTTGAAGATTTTACAGCGAAGACATGCCTGTAACCCTAACAAAACAAGGATTTTATTTGCAAAATACGGGTGGGGGGGCAAGCCGGTTGACCGCCAACCCGCTGCTCCGTGCAGATAATTTCAACGGGGAGTTGGTGAGATCGGCTCCCTGGTTGCCGTGTGCTTCACGCGATGTAGCGTCTTCGGCTCGGGTTGCGCGACACTCTGAGTCGTCTGCGTCGCATTCGCCGGATGCGCCACGGCTGGTGCTGCCACGACCGGCCCGTTGAGCGTCTGCGGAGTGCGCATGGCTCCGGCGCGGGAGAAGCCGCCTTGCTGCGCTGCCCCGTGCGGCGGAGCCGTGACGGCCTGCGCCGGTTGCGCGGGCTGGAAGCGCGAGCAGACAACCCAGCCGCCGCCGACCACCACAGCGGCAATCGCCGCCGCCGCTGCCAAGCGCGCCAGTGAGCTTTGACCTTGCGGAACAGCAGGCCAGCGCAGAAGACGTGCCTTGGGCGAGACCGTTTTTGCCGCCGCTGCGAGATGCGCCTGCACGCGCTCTTCAAGCCCCTCCGGCGCGGGAAGTCGGGCAAGCAGCCGCAGCGTCTCTTCGGCCTGACTGATCCCTGATCCCTGATCCCTGTTTCCTGTCTTCATCGCAAACTCCTTGTGTGCTCCAGCAAGCCAGCCATCAGGTTGCGCGCGCGGAAGAGGCGCGAGCGCACGCTGGACTCGGTGATGCCGACGACCGCCGCAATCTCCACGCTGTTCAGCTCCTCAAAGGCTGAGAGCAGCAGCACCTGGCGCTCCTTGGCGGGCAACCGCTCCACGCAGGCCAGCACGTGGGCGTGATGCTGGGCGGCGGCGGCGCGCTCCTCGGCACTCAGGCCGGTGGCGGGCAGCACACGCGCCAGCTCGGCGACGTCGTCGGTCTCCGGCCGAGTCTTCATGCGGCGCTTGCGGTCCATCACCACATTCCACACGATGCGGATCAGCCAGAGGCGCTGGTCGCGCACCTCATGGAGCGAGTTGCGGTGGCGCAGCACGCGCACAAAGGCCTCCTGCACCGCGTCCTCGGCGTCGGCGGCGTTGCGCAGCACCGAGTAAGCCACGCGATAAAGCGTGCCCGAGTACTGGCTCACCAGAGCCGCGAGCGCTGCCTCTTCCGCCTGCCGTCGAGCTTCGTCTTGCACAGCTTTTTCCGCGATCTCCATCCAACCTGAGAATACTGCCTGACCCGCGCTCATAGTCCACCAGACGCGCGGGGGGGAGAATCTGCTCAAGCTTTTGCAAAGAAAAAACTCGCGAAGCCTATCGCTCCGCGAGTCCGTAACGTCGTATTGTTTGGCTTACTGCTTGCCGCCCAGCTTTTGTGCAGCAATCGAGCCGGCCATGCCATCCTTATCGGCATCCTTGACCTTGGCCCACAGATCACGGGCTTTGGCCTGATTGCCCTGCGCGGCATAGAGGTCGGCCAGATCAAGCTGCGCCACGGCAGCCGAGACCGTCTCCGAGGGCTTGGCGGCCAGCTCATTGTAGAGATCAATCGCCTTCACGTCCTGCTCGGTCTGGTGATAGAGTCCGGCGAGCGCCAGCTTGGCCAGGTTGGAGAGATTGCGGTCCCAGGCTGCGGCAGCGGCCTTCAGCTCCGTCTCCGCCGGCGTATTCTGGCCCAACTCCATGTAGGTGACGCCGGCAAAATAATGCGCCTTGGCGCCCTGGGGCAGCCAGCCAAACTGCTGGGCGGCGGCCACAAACTGCTGGTTGGCGGCCTTGGCGCGGTCGCCCGAGGTGGCGAATGTTCCGCTGAGGGCCGGCGCACCGGGTTGCGCCAACTGCGCGTTGTAGGTATCCAGAGCCGCGCCCAGAGCCTCGTCGGCGGCCGAGGTGCGCAGATTCCAGAAGACCAGCGCGGCCACGCATGCCACCAGAACCACCACTGTAACGATAATCCAGCGCAGAACGCCGGAACGATGACCGCTCAGCCAGCTCATGCTGCTTGCGGTGGCTTGGGCAAATTTGTCCTTCTTCAGGGCATGACGGGTTTGGGTATCCACGGGCTCTCTTCTTGTCCTTGGTCTATGAACTTGCAGGCGGCTCCGCGCACGTCTTGCGCGGCGAGTGCAACCCCATCAGTCTATCAGCGCGCCAACAGGGGCGTCTAGCGGCGACGGCTCGCCGCTTTGCCTTTGGGGACGACGACCTCGGTGCGCAGGGCGCGGATGCGGTCGATGGCGCTGGTCAGGATCGGGCGACCCGTCATCGCCGCCATGCCTTTGTCAATCAGCGTGTCCACAAAATCCTCCAGGACCATGTTGTGTTCCTGCGCCGCGCGAACCACCGTGTCCGAAATTGGAATTGTGATCATCATTCCTGCTGGTTTCCCCTTCTTCATTCATCGGCAGGCGGAGAGATGAATTGAGTGGAAATCGCACCGGTTTTATCTCGCGTTTTTTATGCGGCTTATCTTGCTGATTTCGATGGACTTTGCGCGTCTTGCTGGTGGGGATATAGGTGGCGTGCTTGCAGCCGGCGGAGCGGGACGATAGGCTAGGAGAATGTACGAAGATTTTTGCGTGAAGGATCGCTGGAGCGGCGAAGAGCTGCATTGCCGCTGGAAGGGTACGCTGGTGGCCATCGCCACGCGGCACGCCGACGCCGTGGATGTGCGCTTTGACGTGAACGGGCGCTCGCTGTGGGTAGCCCTGCCGCTGGAGGCCTGGGGACGGCAGAAGTCGCTGACCGGTAAGGTGATTACCGACCAGCTTGCGGGCCAGATCGCGGGCCGCTTTCTGAAGCAGTTGATTGAGGAAGGCTACGACGCGCAGCGCGAAATCTACACCATGACCGTGGAAGAAGTACTCTCTCAACTGGAGTTTGTGGTTGCCGAAGCCAAGGCGCTGGGCGGGCTGCCGGCGCTGGTGTAAGGCCGTAATCAAGAAGCCGAAAAGCTGACGTTTTGGCATGAAAAGAGCCGAAAAACGGGTGTCTTTTTTCAGCTTCTACACTGTAGAGCAATTTCGCGGAATTCTTCCATCCGGGGCAAAACTCCCAGCGTCTCCAGGCAAGCCCGATCGGACTCCTCGATTTCAAGTCCATTTGTACCCTCGGGATGAGCTTCCAGTTCGTGCGCCAGCAGGTTAGCGGTATAAACGGCCACTGTGCAATCCAAATCAGAGTGAGGAACGCGGGTGGGCCGGTGGTGGTGAGCGATGGCCTCAACGGCAAGGCTTGAGATGCCCCATAACCCGAGCAGGTAAGCACCAATCTCCGCGTGTGACGTTCCCAGCAACTCCTCCTCAGCTTTAAAGAGCTTGCATCCGCGTTCGGTTGCAAGGGAGTGCGTCGCACAGAACTGATCGGGCATCGTGCTGGCCATAATCAGCTTGCCAATATCGTGAAGAAGCGCGGCCACGACTGCAACCTCGCGAGTTTTCGGCTCCAGCGGAAGCGCACCGGCAATGGCTGCCGCATGGTGCGAATGTTTCTGCATCGTCTCGCAAAACGACTTTGGAATGGTCGATCCCGGCACAAAAATCCTGAACGCCTCGGAGGCCAGAGCCAGATTCTTGATGATTTCCATTCCCAGATATGTGGCGGCCTGCGGCAAGCTGGTGACTTTCTGCGCCACCCCGAAGAATGCGCTGTTGACCAGTTGCAGGACCTTCGCCGACATGGCGACGTCTTCCTCGATGATCTCCGCAACATGGCTGATGGAAGCATTTGGGTCTTTCACCACCTGCGCAAGGCACAAGTATGTGCTTGAGAGGGAAGGCAATTCACCGATGCTACCCACGACTCTGCGAATCTCCGGCGTGGTCAACAGTTCTTGCAGCGTGCACACCTGCTCAATGGTTAACTGAAGGCTGGAAGCGCTGCATGGCTTGGCCAGAAAGCGATGCGCCACGGGAACCGCGCGTGTTGCCAGCGCGGCTTCGGAATATCCGGAGAGAATGATACGCGCGGTGTTCGGATAGCGGTCGCGAATGTGGCCCAGCAGCGTGGCGCCATCCATTCCCGGCATACGCATATCGGAGATAACGACGTCGAAGCTGCCGGCCTCGCAGGCTTGCAACGCGGCTTCTCCGCTGATAGCAAACTGCATATCCCAGCGATTTCGCTCCGTGTAGAGCAGACGTCGAATCCCATCGAGAATTTTGCTTTCATCATCCACAAACAAAATGCGTTTCATGCGGCCACCGCCTTAGTGATAAGTGACTTGCCATCTTTAGGGAAGCTCTGATTAAACTCCATTTCCAGAAAAACCTTCCCTCAGGGGCTAAAGCCCGTGTTCATTCTATTGCTTTTGCGGCACGACTAAAGTCGTGCCCTTTCAAAACATCTACTTATTCAGAGGTTCCTTGGGAAGGCGAATGATAAAGGTTGTTCCCTTGCCCTCCTCGGTTTCAAAGTGAATGCTACCGCCGTGTTTGTCCACGATGACCGAGCGCGCGATGGATAAACCTTGCCCGGTACCCTTGCCGATTTCCTTGGTGGTAAAAAAGGGATCGAAGATGCGGCTTTGAATATTTTCGGGGATACCGGAACCCGTGTCCTGAATGCGAATTTCCGCCCACTCGGGGCAATTTTGTGTTTGGATCGTGATCTTTCCTTTTTCCGGACCGCCTTTCTTGATAACGTCGGCAATGGCGTGCGCAGCATTGACGATCAGATTGAGAATCACCTGATTGAATTCTCCCGGTAGACAATAGATAGGAGGCATGGTCGGATCAAATTCTGTTTCCATGTTGGAAACATACTTCCACTCGTTCCGCGCCACGGTGATTGTGCTGTTGATGGCGTGGTTCAAGTCCAGCGGGAGTTTCTCCTTTGTGTCCGGATGGGAGAACTCCTTCATGGCGCTCACCAGCGCGGCCACGCGCGTCACGCCTTCGAGCGATTGGTCGATAGCTTTGGGAATTTCGTCAAGCAGATAGCCGGTGTCGGCACCATCAGCCGCCGCTGCCACCTCCTGAATTGTCTTGTCGGAGAGGGCATTGTTCTTGGCCGCCAGCAATAGCATTTCATAATGAACCAGCAGATTCTTCAGATCCAGAAAAGCATCCTTCAAAAAGCGCACGTTGTCACCGATGTACTGGATCGGGGTGTTGATTTCGTGCGCGATTCCGGCGGCGAGCTGGCCAATCGATTCCAGCTTTTGCGCTTGCAGGAGTTGATCGCGCAAAGCATTCCGCTCGGTGATGTCCTGGATCATCCCTTCATAGCGGACCACGAGGCCTCTTTCGCGAATGGCCACAGCGCTCATGGAGATCCAGGACTTGCTGCCATTCTTGCGCAGAGCCTCGAATTCAAAGTTCTGCACGCCGCCCTGTGTTTCCATAAGACGCTTGAATTCCTCACGGCGTTTGGGATCGACATAAGCCTGGCGGGCAATGTCGGCAACACTGGTGAGCATCTCTTCCGGTGAATCGTAGCCGTAAATGCGAGCCATAGCCGGGTTCACGCTCAGAGTGCGGCCGCCGGGTGTGCTCTGAAAGATGCCGATGATGGCGTTGTCAACGATTCCCCTGTACTTGCGCTCCGCTTCACGCAGAGAATCCTCTGCGTGTTTGCGCACAGTGATGTCTCGACCGATACCCGCAATGCCGATCACTTTTCCATTGCCATCGCGCAACAGCACCTTTGTTGTAAGGACACGGCTCGTGTTTCCAGCATGGTCGAGGCATTCTTCTTCACGGTTGTACATTGATTGCCCGGACCGAATTATTTTCTGCTCATCTTCATAGAATGCCGTGGCCATCTCTTGCGGGTAAAAATAGAAGTCAGTTTTCCCCACCATCTCCTCTGGCGTCTTCGCCCCGTTTAATCGCACTAAAGATGCATTGGCCAACAAAAACCTGCCCTCGATGTCTTTCACATACATAAAATCCGGTACGTTGTCGATCAGGGCGCGCAGCACTCTTCGCTCGTTTTCCAACTCCAGATGAGCCTCGCTCACGACAACATCTTCGCGCATTCGGACGGTAAGGTTGATCAGCGCACGAATGCTGAAGAACAAGGCGATAGCCACACCAGCAAGCACGATGAACTGAAGGATATTCTGAAGTTTAAGCAGCTTGTCAACAATGGACTGCTCGGCCCGGAAGTCGTTCGCTATCTGGCCCTGCAACGCTTCCAGTGCTGTTCTTATCGCAAGATTCTCATGAGACAAATTCGCCAGGTCTTCTTGCTTCGGCAGAGGGGCGTTGCTTTCCGTGGCGGACGCGTACAGTATTTCCGAGCGCGCACGCAGGTCGGTAATCCGGTCCTTTAGAGCGACAATCTGTTGATGTCGTACAGAGTTGTACTCCATGAACTTGGCGGCAGAATCCAGCGACGATGCTACCGTGGCAGCCTCTTGATCTGCATTCGCGAGCGCCGCTTTTTCCTGCATTACAACAGCATCGCTATATTCGCGATTCATTCTTTCGAAGGAAGTTCTTGCCCGCTGCGTGTTCAGTGCGGCTCGGAAAATAGATACGGATGCGATATTGATATGTTTTCGGACGGAGTACGCCGTCCATTGCGTAATTGCGAGCAGTCCGACCACCCCAAGTATGGTAATGATGATGCTGTACTTGATCGGTCCTGAAAGAACAATCTTGGACTTGGGAGCGCGACGCTGCATGGCTTGCTTTCCTTTCGGCCAGGGAAGCTCTGAACAAATCTTTTCCGCGAGCCAACATTCCCTCAGGGGCTAAAGCCCTCATTGATTTTGCGCCACTTGCGGCACGACTCAAGTCGTGCCCTGATACAAAACAGAGGCATCGATTGAGTTTTTCCGCGGCCTGTGAAGTCGTGCCCTTGCAAAACGTCAACTTAGTCAGAGGTTCCCTGGCGCTTGCAATGGCGGATGACTCCCTTGCGGGCGTTCCTGCAAGCATTTACTGCCACGCAGCCGAGTGCAGAACACAGCACCGCGCACGCATGATGGGTGGTCGCGCCTTCGGGGCATTGCCGGGGGATTTATCGGCTATGAAGGCTGTTTACTTGAGGAGGCAGGGCATGGCCTGTCATTTCATTTTCGATGAGGTTTTTTTAAGCAACTGATTGTTTGAGCAAATTGTGCCGATGGAGTGTGAGGTGCCTGTGTCATTTCTCGGCCGCTTGCTGTCGCAAGGAGTATGCAGTATGGCTGACAAAATCCTATTCGTGGACGACGAGCCATTAGTCCTGGATGGCCTTAAGCGGATGCTGCACAACGAATATGTAATCAGCACGGCGGTGGGTGGGGAAGATGGCCTGAGGGCAATCCGCGATAATGGACCATACGCAGTAGTCATTTCTGATATGCGAATGCCGGGGATGAACGGGGCGGAATTTCTGTCTCAAGTACGCCAAACGTGGCCGGAGACGGTAAGGATGCTGCTCACCGGATATACAGATATCAACGCAGCCATCGACGCAGTGAATGAGGGCAACATCTTTCGCTATCTGACCAAGCCATGCGAAAAGAAAGTACTGGTTGAAGCGATCAACATCGGTTTGGCTCAGTATAGTTTGAATACGACGGAGAAGATGCTGGTCAAGAAGGCCCAGATCATAGAAGAATGCAGGAGTGAAGGCGCGGATATCTGCCAATGGGATAACCATGAGGGTCCAGCGGGCCTGCCGGGTCCGACGCAGGCGAGGAGTCAGCTAGCACCACTCCTCGGAGTAGACAAGCTGAGCTATGTCGTACTGTTCAAGATTTCGATGCTGCAAACCGTGGAGCAGCGTTATGGGGAGGAGGCAGCCGGCGAATACTTGAACTCTGTCGCGCAATTTCTGATCCAGACCTTGCGTTCGGACGACCGGCTCTTCCACTGGAACAGGGATGTTCTGATGGCACTGGTGCGGCGGCAAATCTCACCCGGCGCTTTGCGCATGGAGTTTGAGCGCCTGACGTTGGGCAGTCGCGGACAAGTGATGAACGTGAATGGCAAGAGCATCATGATGGCCTGCCCGATCACTTTCGATCTGCTGCCGGTATCGCAGTTTTCAACATTGGACGATATGCTGCTGGCCTTCGATGCCAAGCCGGTGGGCATGATCTGAGAAGACGGTGTCCGAATAGATAACCATAGAAGAATCAATAAATTCCGCTAGAAACCCCTCTTCTCCGCAGAGGGGGGGCTTTCCCACTATGCGGTCCGAATGGCACAATGGTACATGAATCATTTCTAAACTTTTCTCGTGCGGAAGGAGTTCTATCGATGGCAGTTGATTCTGTGGTGGAGGCGGTAAAGGCGCTGGCGGCGGGACCGCTGGTGCATGCCAACCTGTGTGCAGCCGAGCTGGTTGAGACCTCGCTCAAACGCGGCGAAGGGCAACTGGCGGCCAATGGCGCGCTGGTGGCCGTGACCGGAGCGCGGACCGGGCGCAGTCCCAAAGACAAGTTCACCGTGGACGACGCGGTGACGCACGAGCTTGTCGACTGGGGCAAGGTGAACAAGCCATTTGCGCCGGAGAAGTTTACCGCGCTGCTGGGGCGCGTGGTGGAGCATCTGAAGGGGCGCGAGCTGTTTGCCCAGGATCTCTACTGCGGTGCCGATCCAGCCTATCAGTTGCCGATTCGCGTGGTCAGCGAGTATGCATGGCACGCGCTGTTTGTGCGCGACCTGTTTGTGCGGCCCGAGGCGGCGGCGCTGGCCACGCACAAGCCGGAGTTCATCGTGGTTGCCGCGCCGGAGTTCGAGGCGGTTCCGGAGCGGGACGGAACCAACTCCAAGGCCTTTATCCTGGCCGACTTTACGCGCAAGATTGTGCTCATCGGCGGCACCAAATACGCCGGCGAGATGAAGAAGTCCATCTTCGGTGCCATGAACTTCATCGTGCCCAACAAGGATGTGCTGCCGATGCACTGCTCGGCGAACGTGGGCGCGGATGGCGTGACGGCGCTCTTCTTTGGCCTGAGCGGCACCGGCAAGACGACGCTTTCGGCGGACCCGGCGCGGCGGCTGATCGGCGACGACGAGCACGGCTGGGGACCGGGCGGCATCTTCAACTTCGAGGGCGGCTGCTACGCCAAGTGCGTGGACCTGACCGAGGAGAAGGAGCCGCAAATCTTCCGCGCCATTCGCTTTGGATCGGTGCTGGAGAATGTGATTCTGGACGCGGCGCGCAAGCCCGATTACTTCAACATCAGCCTGACGGAGAACACCCGCGCGGCTTATCCGGTGGATTTTATCGAGGGCGCGGTGATTCCCGGCGTCGGCGGGCATCCCAAGAATGTGCTCTTCCTGGCTGCGGACGCCTTTGGCGTGCTGCCTCCGATCGCCAAGCTCACGCCCGATCAGGCGATGTACCACTTCCTCTCCGGCTACACGGCCAAGCTGGCCGGCACGGAGGCGGGCATGGGTTCCGATCCGGAGCCGGAGTTCTCGGCCTGCTTTGGCGCGCCGTTTCTGCCTCTTGCCCCGCGGGTCTATGCGGAGATGCTGGGCAAGCGCCTCAAGCAGCACAATGCCTCCTGCTGGCTGGTGAATACAGGCTGGAGCGGCGGCAAGTTCGGCGTCGGCAAGCGCATGAGCCTCAAGATCACGCGCGCTTTGGTCAATGCGGCGCTCGACGGCCGTCTGGACAAGGTGGAGTTTGTTAAAGAGGCGGCCTTCGGGTTGAGTATTCCGGTGAGCTGCCCCGATGTTCCGGCGGAGATTCTCAATCCGCGCAACTCCTGGGCCGACAAGGCGGCTTATGACAAGACGGCAGCCGAGTTGGCGACGCGCTTCGAGGCGAACTTCAAGCAGTTCGACGCCTCGGAGGCGATTCGGGCGGCAGGGCCGAAGGCAAAGTAAGACACCGTAAGACGCTGTAAGACGAAAGGGCTTCGAGCAGGATGGCTGCTCGAAGCCCTTTTGCATTGCGGTTGAGAACTCGCTTCCGCGAGTTGCACACAGGTCTGACTATGCTGGCGTTCTACACTGCTCTCCGCTCAATGCGCGGCTGAGACAGCGGGCTTGGGCTTGTCTGGAGTTGTTTTGGTTTTTGTGGCAGGTGTCGCGCTTTGCTTGGGTTTTACTGTTGCAGGCGGCGTGGTTCCATTCCCAGTTGCTGGAGCCGGCGCGGGTTTTACATTGGGATTCGCTGCTGGAGGAGTATCCTTGGGCGCTACCGCGTCACTTTTAGCTGCCGGAGCATTCAGATTGAGAAATGCCGACAAGGATCCATTCGTTACATAGTCATAGTTCTCATTGGTGCCGACGAGCTTGTTGGCAGCGGCAAACTGAACGAACTTGGCGTCATCCTTGATGTGCACAATCTGCATAACATCGGATTTGGGTATCAGCGCGGGGAACATAGCCAGCGAGGTCAGATTGTCGTAGTTGATTTTGCTTAAGTCGGGCAACGTGATCATGCCAATCTTTCTGTCGCTCACGGTAAATAGACTTTTGCTGGTGGATTTCGGCGGCTTGTTCCATGCCGAAATTGATCGGCCGTTCACGTTGATGCTGGCGATGTTGTTTTTCGTTTTGAGCAAAACAATGCCCGTTTGAATTCCCAGGATCGACGCCGGCCCGCTTGCGCCCGCTGTGCTGCTTTTGTTTGGACGGAAGTACCAGCCGAAGTCGCAGTTCCCGTTCATGTTGGAGTACTCGTATGCGACGGGCTGGGGCGGGAAGATGTCCTGGAAGATCACATTCAATGCCTTGGTAGCCGCCGATACCTGATTTTGCACGCCCGGATAAAAGCTGGCGAGCGCACCGGCCACATCATTTACGCCAGTGGCAATATCCGCGCTGGTCTGATTTTTCAGCGCGGCTACCGTCTGTTGCGGGAGCAGTCCAAGAATCTGGACGCTGCCATCCGTGCAAGCACCATCGATAGGTTTCCCATCTTTATCAGAGAAGGTCAAGGTGAATGAGGAGTCGAGCCAGAGGGGATTGAGATCCGTCTCGTCCTTCTGAATGGATTTTTCCTCATTCTGAATGGTGCTGCTGTCATTGGGATCGGAGGGCAGATTTACCAAGGGAGCGGCGGAGATATAAAAGATGATCGATGGGAAGTTGTAGTTCTGACTGGCAGATAAAGCTTGCTGTTGCGCGGACTGGGACGGTGACGTGGAACCGAGGGATGGAGGCGGAACATAGCCCATTGGACCCGCGACCGCATTTGCGGAGACGATCACATAGTCGCCTTGCGTGGTGGGAATTTTGGGATTTGCTTTGGATGGCGGAGTTCCGCCAGCTCCGGATGTTCCTCCAACTCCAGATAGGGATGGCGGAGCTACGACACTTACGGAGATCGGGATACTCTCGGACGCAACGGTAAGGACCGCGTTTTGCGTTACGCTCTGGCCGACAGTTATGTCCACATCCCGCTGGAAGGAAACAAATCCATCGGCAGTGATGCTGATGGTGGCGGGTCCGAGAGGAAGGTTCGCGAATTTATACTGACCGGCGGCATCCGTCTTGGTTGTGAATGTTTGATCTATTTGCTTATAGGTCAGCACGACGGTGGCACCTTGAACGGTTGCGCCTGAATGATCGGTGACCTGGCCGGAGATACTGCCGGTTGCGTGGACTGCTTTTTTTCCGGCTCTGGCGGGCGCTACCGCTGCGGCGCAGAGCAGGAGAAGCAGAAGGAACCGAGTCACAATGTTCGTTACGCAGCGACGAGAAGGCAGTTGAGTCAACATACGATTCACCTCCGATGGAAGATTGAAGTTAGGGTTGGAAGTTACCGAAAGGGGTCGGAAAAACGATGAGCCGATAGTTTCACAACAAAAATACATTCGTCAACAAAATTTATAAATTAAGGAAAGAAAGATTTTGCCGGATGCGCGGCCATTCTAATTACTCGATCACTGTTTCCTTGATGAGGTTTTGCAGCTGGTCGCGCTCGATGGCCATGAGCACGGAGCGGTGGGCGGCGCTCGTAACTGAGTTGCGCGTTATGAGTCGGTGCGCTCCGGCTGCCACTGATCCCGGCGGTCGCGGTCGATGCGGTCTTCGCGATTCTCACGCTCTTCCAACTCGCGGCGTTTCTCACGCTCTTCCCGCTCTTCGCGGCCATCGCTCATGGCGCACCTCTAGCTGCCAGACTTCACAGCGGAAGAGGCGGAGGATTTAGCAGGCGCGGGTGGTGGAACGACAGAGCGTCCCCGCGGAGGATTGCTAGTCAGCGCTCTCGACGGCTGATAACCGTCCTTTGCGCCCGCTCTATCGAGAGGCCTATAGCCTCCATTTTTCACGTGCAGCGCGGTTTCGGAATTGCTATTATTGGGCATCTTAACCTCCTCAATGTATTTTACTCGAAAAGCTCCACGGCGCGGATTTCGTCGTTCATGATGATGATTCCCCGCGAGTTCTCGACCGGATTCAAAAAACGGTCTGCCTTGTCGAGGAGCCAGACCTCCTCCAAATAGATCTGCTCATCTGCTGGGTTGGAAGAGGCGAAAGATTTAAGGCCAAAGCGTCCTCCGATTTTCTCCCCGTTCTTGAGATGAACAATAATCCAGAATGGGTCATGTTTTCCAAAAACGTAGTCCCAGGGCTTCTGGATCGGATGCACAAAATGCTTTCCGATAGGCCGCCAAGTTGAAAGCCTCAAAAACACGAATGGCCAGCAGGCGGGTACAGCGACCATAATCACGACGACAGACAGCGAAAACAGATTGAAATGCTCGTGGTAGAAATTGCCTGTCAGAATTATGGCAATCAGCCAAAACAACGCGGCAAAATTCAACGTGCTATAACCAATCGCTTCAAATAGCGACTTGGAAAAATCTCTCGTCTCACCTGGAACCAAGAGGTCATAGACCTTTATGGAGATAAAACCCGGAAGAAAAAAGACAATAAAAAGAGCCAGCTTGTCTACATTCCAGACGTCCATGCCAAACGATCCTCTCTACCTCGTCCAAACTTAAGTCTCTGTTCTCCGACTTGCCTGCAATTCTACACCTCGTTCAGCGGCCCAGCGCGAGCGAGGGATCGGCGGAGAGCGCGCTGGTGGCGAAGTCGCCGGATTGAAAGCGGGACCACGCGGCGGCGGCGATCATGGCGGCGTTGTCGGTGGAGAGAGCCAGCGTGGGAAAGGCGACGCGCAGGCCGCGGCGGGCGGCTTCGGCAGTGAAGCGAGCGCGCAGTTCGCGGTTGGCGGCCACTCCGCCGGTGACGAGGATGCGGCGCGCGCCGAGGGATTCGGCTGCGGCGAAGGTCTTCTTCATCAGGTCGCCGACGACGGCGCATTGGAAGCTGGCGACGAGATCGAGAATCTGTTGCGGACAGAGGGCGAGGGCTTCCTCTTTGGTTTGCGGCGGACGCGCCTCGGCGTTGGGAGCAAAGAGGCGTTGAGCGCGGGCCTGGGCTTCAGGGCGCAGGTTGTGCAGTTCGACGTAACGCAGGACTGCGGTTTTGATTCCGGAAAAGGAAAAGAGGAAGCGCGGGTCCAGCTCGGCGATGGGCGCGGTGCGGGCGGCTTTGGTGCGCGGAGGCTTGCCGGCGAGGTGGAGCTTTGTTTTGATCTGCGAGAAGGAAAAAGGCACGGCGCGCGGGTTGCCGAAGCGGGCCAGCGCGTCGATCCACGGACCGCCGGGATAACCGAAGCCGAGCAGCTTGGCGACCTTGTCGTAGGCTTCGCCGGCGGCGTCGTCCAGGGTGCGGCCGACGAGCGAGTAATGCCATGCGCCTTGAGCCGGACGGGCGAGATAGAGATGCGTGTGGCCACCGGAGACAACCAGCGCGAGGGACTGCGCGTCCGGCGAAAATTCTGTCGAGGTTACGTGATCGTTCAACAGGACTGCGTGGATGTGGCCTTCGAGGTGATTGACGGCGATGAGCGGCAGACCCAGCGCGAAGGCGAGGGCCTTGGCGTAGGTGATGCCGACCAGCAGCGCGCCGGCAAGGCCTGGACCGGCGGTGACGGCGATGGCGTCGAGGTTGGCGAGGGTGATGCCAGCCTGAACGAGTGCGGCGCGGACGACGGGAACGATGGCGCGGAGATGCTCGCGACTGGCCAGCTCCGGCACCACGCCGCCGTAGCGTGCGTGCGTGGCAATCTGCGAGGCCACCACCGAGGAGAGCGTGCGGGCGCCGCGCTCGACGACAGCGGCGGCGGTCTCGTCGCAGGAGGATTCGATGCCGAGGATGAGGCCGCGGGTGCTCACTAGTTCAGTTTACTGTGTGGGTTGAGCCGGACCATTCGCGGTTTCCCAATTGGCGGCGGCGCGGGCGACAATGGATGCAGCGATGTTGCCAGCGACGAGACAATTCGATGCGGCGGTGCGGATTGTGACGGAGCTGCGCGCGGCGGGCCACGAGGCTTATCTGGCCGGCGGATGCGTGCGCGACCTGCTGCTGGGACGCGAGCCGAGCGACTACGATGTGGCGACGAGCGCAACGCCGGATGTAGTGCTGGATTTGTTTCCGCGCACCTTTGCCGTGGGAGCGCACTTTGGTGTGGTGCTGGTGGGCACCTGCGGTGAGGCAGAGGCGGAGTTGGAAGATTCGGAGTATGTGGTGACGGAAGTGGCGACCTTCCGGTCGGATGGAGCTTACTCGGATGGGCGGCATCCGGATGCGGTGCGTTATACGAAGAGCGCCGAAGAGGATGTGCTGCGGCGGGATTTCACCATCAACGGGTTGCTGCTGGATGTGGAGAGGCTTTTCCCTCAGGGGCTAAAGCCCGGTCATTTGGCAAGTCAAGATGTACGGGCTGAAGCCCGTACCCTTCGTGATGCGGATCAAGACGCAGGTCCTTCGACTTCGCAGGTCGCAACAAACGCGACCTGCTTTGCTCAGGATGACAAGACTGAGGAGAGCGCTCAGGATGACAGAAGCTGGATTCGCGCGGCAGTGATTGATTACGTCGATGGCGTGACCGATCTGGAGGCTGGCATTATGCGGGCGATTGGGCAGCCCTCCGAGCGCTTTGAGGAAGACCATCTGCGGATGCTGCGCGGAGTGAGGTTTGCGGCGCGGTTTGGCTTTGAGTTGGAGGCGGCGACGGCTGCGGCGATGCAGTGGCTGGCGGCGAAGACGGCTGCGGTGAGCCGCGAGCGAGTGCGCGACGAGCTGACGAAGATGCTGACCGAAGGCCATGCGCGGCGCGCCTTTGAACTGCTGGATGAAACGGGATTGCTGGGCGAGGTTCTGCCTGAAGCGGCGCGCATGAAGGGCGTGGAGCAGCCTGCGCAGTTTCATCCGGAGGGCGACGTGTGGCAGCACACGCTGGGAGTGCTGGAGCAGTTGGAGGCGGGTTGCTCGATGACGCTGGCGTGGGCAGCGCTGCTGCACGATGTGGGCAAGCCGGCGATTTTCCGGCGCGGTGCGGAGCGGATACGCTTCGACGGGCACGTGGATGTGGGCGTTGCGATGGCGGCGGAGATTTGCCGGCGATTTCGATTCTCCAACGACGAGACGCGGCAGACGCTTTCGCTGGTGGAGAATCATATGCGCTTTGCCGATGCGCCGCGGATGAAGACTTCGACGTTAATGCGCTTCTTCCGGCTGGAAAAATTTGCCGAGCATCTGGCGCTGCACCGCATGGATTGCACGGCGGGAAGCGGCGACCTGGCGCATTGGGAGTTTGTGCGCGAGCGCTGGGAACAGATACCGGAAGAAGCGGTGCGGCCCGTGCCGCTTGTCACCGGGCGCGAGCTGATTGCCGCGGGATACAAGCCAGGAGCGAGATTCAAGGAGATGCTGCGAGCCGTTGAGGACGCGCAACTGGAAGGAACGATTGCGACGGAGGCTGAGGCGCTGGCCATGATTCGGGAGCAGTTTCCAGTGGAGTGAAGGAGGTTGCGGCTTCCAGACTTTCGACAGACTGCATCACAGTTTTATAAAAAACGGTTTGACGCGGTGCGAGGAAGGTGTCGGTAGGTTGTTGATATTTTTATGGTTAGAAAAGTCATCTCGCTTCGCCGATAATTATGCGCAAAAAATGAGGCGAAGGTGAGGCGAATTGGACCCCGGGGGGGGGG
>Ga0181529_10002116_pt1 | contig 24333 bp, 18 predicted proteins | sample PEATcosm2014_Bin_36_FD_119763 | JGI IMG/M metagenome (GOLD analysis project Ga0181529, IMG submission 119763) | Peatland microbial communities from MTU Mesocosm Facility, Houghton, MI, USA - PEATcosm2014_Bin10_30_metaG | ecosystem: Environmental > Terrestrial > Soil > Wetlands > Peat | place... | reverse complement strand
TGCCGCCGGGCGATGGATGTAGCGTGTGGCAGCTCCGGGCCTTCTTGATTGATCGGCCAGTCTTAGCTCGACTTTCGGTTCTCCCTTGCGCAATTGAATAATCAGGCCCGCGCTCGCCGTTGCGAGTTCGCGCGCCTCCGTGTCCGCTTCCGTTTGCAGGCCGTTTTGTGCGGCTCCGGAAGCCATAGGAAATGACTGTATTTTGACAAAGTTCTCTGATTTCTCTCTTTCGCCCGCCTTGATGGCGCGCCTGGATGCCAACCAATTTGTAACTCCCACCCCGGTGCAGAGCGCGTGCATTCCTCCCGCTCTTGAAGGCCGCGACGTGCTGGCCACCGCGCAGACCGGAACCGGCAAGACCCTCGGCTTCCTGATCCCCATCGTCGAGCAACTTCAAAAAGAGGAAGCGCGCGGCGCGCAGGCCCTCATCGTTCTGCCCACCCGCGAGCTGGCCATGCAAGTTGAGCAGGCCTTTCTTGCCATCCGCTCCAACTCCTCGCAGACCGTGGCTCTGGTCGTTGGCGGCCTGGCCGAACACAACCAACTGCAAGCCATCCGTCGCGGCGCGCGCCTCATCGTTGCCACCCCCGGACGCCTGGAAGACTACATCAAGCGCCGCCTCGTCAAGCTCGATGGCGTAAAGATTCTGGTCATGGACGAAGTGGACCGCATGCTCGACATGGGCTTCCAGCCGGCCATCGCCCGCATCGCCGCCGAGCTGCCCGCCGTGCGCCAAACACTCTGTTACTCGGCTACGCTCGAAGGCGCGGTCAAGGAAGTGGCGCGCAAGTACCTCAAGGATCCGGTGCGGGTTGAAATCGGTTCCGTGCTCAAGCCGGCCGATAATGTCGAACTGCGCACCTTCGAGGTTGAGCCGGACAAAAAGCAGGAGCTGCTCGAACACCTGCTGGGCGCCGAGCAGGGCAGCTTTCTGGTCTTTGTGCGCACCAAGCATGGCGCTGACCGCGTCGCCCGCCGCCTCACCCGCGCCGGCCACTCCGCCACACAGATTCACGGCGACCGCTCGCAGGCCCAGCGCAACCAGGCGCTGCGCAGCTTCAGCGAGGGCCGTCATCGCGTGCTCGTAGCCACCGACGTTGCCGCCCGCGGCATCGACGTCGCCAATGTCGCGCACGTCATCAACTACGATATTCCCAAGATGGCCGAGGACTTTGTCCATCGCGTAGGCCGCACCGGCCGCGCCTCGGCCCATGGCGTCGCCTCCACCTTTGCCGTTCCAGCCGAGCGCAACGACTTGCGCAAGATCGAGCGCACCCTCTCCATCTCCATGAAGCGCTTCCGCGTGCGGTCGGCGGATACCGCAATTGCTGCGTAAAAGGTAGATGCGGACGTCAAACTGTGCGGAAATACAACTTGACTTAGTTCGATTTTCCGGCGAAGATGTATTTAAGTTGGATCGGGCTATCTCGATCGGCGCTGGGTCTCGGTTTATCCGAGGCCCTTCGCATTTCAAGGGAATATTTTCAGTCCCCGGTCTTTTTCTTCTCCGCGCGAGAAACCGCATAATTTTGTGGCGATTACCTCATAGGCTCGATTCGGCTGAGCAGGATTGAGATGATGCCGGCCGATTGGATGGCTGACAAGATCGGCAATTTGCAGTCCCGTCGAATTGGCTTTCTTGTCTGCAAATACGATCTCCAAAGGGATCGGTCCCCAGCAGTTGTCCCCGGCAACGATCCGTCGAAATACCAATTCAAGGGCATCGTCTTCGACTCGACCCCGGCACTCTACGACGACCGTAGTCCGACGATCCCCTTGGCCTTGGTCGCGTAAAAAAGAATAAGTTCTCTCAAGACAGAAGCGAAGCGCTATCTCATACGGATTAGCGGGGGCAGCGTATCTTTTGCGAAGTTCCTTCTTGTCGATCACAGATGCAACCAGCGTTAATGGAATCTGTGTTAAAGCGATCTCTATTGCTTCTACGAACTGTTGCCTTAGAACCGCATTCACCAGAATTTTGAATGGACCGAATTCCTTGCGAATTTCGTTTGAATGAAGAACAACCATATCGTGTCCAAAGAACTTGAATTTGAGATTCAAGAATGGTGGGACTACGGTCTGGCTGTATTCATCCTTTCGGAAGATGCAGAATGAAAGCACAAACACGGGGTATGGCTCTTGTACACCTTCAAGGCCATGATTGCCACTTTCATCGACGTAGACGATGTAATCGCTGAACATGATTGCAATTCTACATATATCGATACATCCAATTCATCTTTTGACTTCATCTTGAAGACTAACGTTTTCCGGCCATCTTTTTGTGCCGCCTCTAACCGCCGCCAATTTCCTCCATAACCAACCCAGCCAATCCCCTGTCCAATCACTGATTGCCTGAACCCCCGGTTCATAGGCCATCTGCATTGAGCCAGATCGCTCACTGCGGCGCGCTACTATGATAAGTGGGTTTCAGGATCCAAGAAAGAGGCGGCGCTATGAAACGCAAGGCACAGTACTTCATTTTTCTTTTGGCTTTGGCAGGTTTTCTTGTTCCAGCCCACGCCGAGCAACCGGCAAGCTGCTCTCTGACCGTGCCGGGAACCAAGATCGATCGCGACAACATCTTCAACGACCAGCAAGATCAATGGCTGGGCGATGTCCAGGCAGAATGGTACGAGCCCAACTATCTTCTGCTGCCAGCCTCCAAAAGCGAATACCTCACACAGCTCGGTAACAAGCTGCTCGCACAGCTTCCGCCCACTTCCACGCACTATACCTTCCGCGTCTTCGAATCCAGCGACATCGAATCCTTCTCCCTTGCCGGCGGTTACATCTACGTCAGCCGCAAGCTGGTGGTGGATGCGCGCAGCGAGGATGAACTGGCCGGAGTGCTGGCCCACGAGATCGGCCGCGTCTACTCCCGCCATACGGATACGGTCTACACGCTCGCCCTGGCCAATCTGCTGCGCGTCAAAACTCTCGGCGATCAGGCCGATGTCAACGACAAGTTCTACCGCATGATGAACATCCCCAAAGATGTTCTCGTCTTGTATCGCTGGAAGCCGGGACTCAGCGTGAATGAGCAGGAAAGCGACGAGCTACTGGCCGACCGCATCGGATTTTATGCCGTGGTCAAGGCCGGCTTCTCGCCCAAGGCCTTCAACTCCATCGTTGACCGCGCCAGCCTCAACGCCGGCTACAAGGGAAATTTCCTTACCGATGCCTTTGATCTGACCACCAACGTCAGCATGAGGGTGCGTGTGGCCAAGCAGATGAATGACGATCTTCCAGCCGGCTGCCGCAATGATCAGCCCCAGACCGGCACAGCCTTCAAGGCCTTTCAGGAATCGATGATCCGTCAGCGCATCTCCACTCTGGTGCCGCCCTCGCCTGGATTGAAGGCCATTACCCTTAACCCGCCCATGAACCCTGCGCTTGAAAATGTGCGCCTCTCACCCGACGCCAATTATCTGCTGGCGCAAGATGAAGCCCGCATTCACGTCCTCAGCCGCTCGCCGCTCAAGCTGCTCTTCTCCATTGACGCGCCCGGAGCTCAGATGGCCCAGTTCACGCCCGATTCGGCCGATGTCGTCTTCTACTTCCACGGTCTGCGCTTTGAAGATTGGAAGGTGGCCACGCATCAGCGCGTGCAGGTCTATGATTTCGCCGACTACAATCGCTGCCTCGAAGACAGCCTCTCGCCCGACGGCCATACCTTCGCCTGCTTCAGCCGCAACATTGAAGACATCCACGTGCGGATAGGCAACCACGGCAGCTTTGGCTGGCTCAAGCTCTCCGATCTGCGCACCGGAAAGATGCTTTACGAAGACAAGAGCTTCAACGCCCGCACCTTCCGGCCTATCTTTGGTGGACCCGCCGGCATCCGCTTCCTCAATGCGCATGATCCGCGCCAGGCCTCCATCGCCTGGAGCCAGGACGGACGCTACTTTGTGGCCGCTTCGGGAACCTCGCCCTTGGGTTTTGATATTTCCAGCGGTGAAGTGGTCCGCATGGGCAAGGATCTCTCGCGCCTTTATGAGGGACGCATGGCCTTTGTCGATAGCAACAAGCTGGCCTTTGTCTGCGATTGGGGATACAAGGAGGGTGGTCCGCGCGACACCTTCAAGATGTGCTACAACAGCTTCCCGGACGGCGATCCGATCAACACTTTTGTGGCAGGCCGCACCTGGATGTCCAGAGTCACGCGTGGACCGTGGCTGGTCACCGGCCCCAGCGTCGACGGAGCAGCCACGCTCTTTGATCCAGCCGGCAAAGATAAGGGACCATCCTTCAAGCTCGATCCCGTCGATCTCGCGGGCAACATCGTGGCGGCTGAAGCTCCCGAAGGCGGTGTCACTGTTGGGCCGCTCGGCGGAAGCATGGAAAAGGCTGCCCTGCCCATTACTCCGCTTGCCTCTCTGGAAGCCGCTCGCTTCAGCCTGGACGGACGGTATCTAGCCGTCTCCGATCGCGCCCGCGGCGCCGTCTGGGATCTGACCTCCGGAAAGCAAGTCAGCCTCACCGGTCCCTTCCGCAACGCCCAATTTGATGCCCAGGGCAAGTTGCAAGCGCAGGTCGCCGGCCAGGAACTGAAGCCCGCTCTCGACGTCTGGACCGATATGCGGATCGGCAAAGTCACGCCCACGGCCAGCATCGCGGCAGAAAAAATTCAGTACGGCAGCGTCGTCCTGCAATACAAGCCGCTCGAAAAAGACCAGGAGCTTTACTTCAACGTCCGCATCGATGCCGTGGACGCCATCACCGGCACTTCGCTCTGGTCCAAGCGCTTCCCCTACACGCCTCCCATCGTCATGGATACTGACGGCGACCAACTCCTTTTATTGTCGGATCGTCGCGGCTGGACCGGCGGCGATGAGGTCGATCACAACAAAAAGCTCCTCGTGCACACCAGCGATGAGTACAAGGAAATGGCTGAGCGCGGCCTGGTGGTCGAGGTGATCAATCGCCGCACTGGAGTTACCGAACGCGTCATTGTGGCGCCCGAAACCGGCGCTTGGAACGACGACCAGCGCGGCGCCACTCTCTATGGCGATTTGCTGGTCATCCATGGCGAGGACAATGATTCGGTCGTCTACCGCATCTCGGACGGCGCGCGGCTGCTAGCCTTCTCCGGGCGCGCCATCGCGGGCGACGCCGGGATGGGGCTGATTGCCGCCACCAACCGACGCCAGGAGGTGGTCGTTTACGAGGCCGCCACCGGCAAACAGATCCAGCGTCTCACGCTCGACCACGACGTGCTCACCGCCCGCTTCGTCCCGGAGAAGAAGCAACTGATCGTCCTTACCGCCACGCAGCGCGTCTTTGTTCTCGATCTGCCCGCTGCAAGCCAGCCTGCGAGCGCGTCAAAGTAAGTCCATCAAGTGTGTGCCCCATCCATTTCACCTTCTTTGTGAAATGGGTGGGGCGCCGCCATTTCAATCAACAGAAGCTGTAATGGACAGATTGTGGTTGAAGCGGTTGGTGCTTCAATGTGAAGTTTGCGCTCCCGGCAATCAGCGGTTGGATGCAGCCGCCTTTGCCGGCGCGGCGGCCAGCGAATCAATCTCCTTGTAGATTTCCATATTGCGCAGAATGCTTTCGACGTAGCCGCGGGTTTCGGTGAAGGGGATGGATTCGACAAATTCGTCCATGCCGGAATAGGGTCCAGCGGCCTGCCAGTCTTCGACGCGGCTGTCGCCGGCATCGTAGGCGGCCAGAGCATACTCGGTAACGCCGCCGAATTTGTCCAGGGTTTGGCGCAGGTAGCGGGTTCCGAGGCGGATGTTGGTGGCTGGGTCAAAGAGTTGAAAGCTCTGGTAATTGGAGATGCCCTCTTCGCGCGCCAGCGTTTTGCCCACCGAGGGCAGCAACTGCATCAGTCCACAAGCGTTGGCGGGAGAGACGGCCGAGGGGTTGAACTCGGACTCCTGGCGAATCTGTGCAGCAACCAGATAGGGGTCCAGATTATTTTTGGCGGCTTCGGCCTTGATCGTATCCCACCAAGGTTCCGGAAAGAGAATGCGCCAGTACGCCAGCGGAATGGCTTTGATGGGGGCAGAAGCGGCGCTGGGCAATGCCCGCTTGAGCGAGCGCAGGGCGCGAAAGGCCTCGCCGTAAGACGAGTAGATCTGCGCTTCGGCAAGCGCGCTCCAGTCGGCTGAATCCGGGTCGGCGGCAATCTCTTCAGCGATGTAATCATTCAGTCCGGCGTTGGCTAGCAAACGCGCCTTGGCCAGGTGCGGGCTATCGGTGGGAAAGCTCTCGGTGAGTTGGGGAACCGGCGCGGGCTGAAGGCTGTCCAATTGCGGCTGCGGCGCGGGCTGCAGGTTGCCCAACGCGGCCAGGCGCTGACGCGCCATCTGCGCATAAAAGTAGTGCGGATAGGCGCGGAGAATGGCATGATAGTTGGCCGCGGCCTGGGTCGGCTTGTGCTCCTGCGTTTCGTAGAGACGGGCGCGCCAATAGAGTGCGCTTGCCGCCTCTTGCGAGGTGGGATAAAGGCGAATCTGCTCGTCAAAGAGCCGCGCGGCCTCCGCATAAAGCCCTTGGCGATAGCTTAGCCAGCCAGCCTTCCAATGGGCGGCGGAGCCGTGTTTGCTGTCAGGAAAGCGCGTGGCCAGGGTTCCGTAATACTCCACCGCCGCCGGGTACTCGTGACGCAGCAGGTAGGTGTTGCCGCTGTCAAAGAGCGCCTCGGCGAGCCACGGACTCTGCGGAAAGCTGGACTCCATCTGCGCCACCAGGCGCTGTTGCTCGTCCAAGTCGCCGCGATTGCGCGCCAACTCCATCAGCAGATAAAGCCGCCGCGCGCCGTTCTCGCCTTGTGTGTCGGCGAGCGCCTCAGCCTCGGAGGTGGTCAGGCGCTTGAGCTTCAGATCGCAGTTTGCCGCAGCCACCGCAAATGTATTGCGCGTGGCCGAGTCCAGGCCCGGTTGGCGCATGAGCGCACGATACTGCTCGCTGGCCTCCTCATAGCGGCTGGCGTTGAAATAGGCATCCCCCAGGCTGCGCAGTTCCGCCGTGGTCAGGCTGTTCTCCGCGCCCAATGCGGTCAACTTGGCGCGCGCCGTCTCCGCTTCGGAGCTGAGCGGATGAGCCAGCAGCAGCCGCTTGTAAAGGCTGACAGCCTGCTGCGCCTCTCCCAGCGCATAGGCCACCTCGGCCTGCGCAAGCTGGTAGCCGGCGCGGCTGGCCGCCGCCGTTCCCGCTGCCGCGGCCAGCACCTTTTGCGCCCCCGCCGCGTTCTTCATCGCCAGCAATATTTGAGCTTCCAGCTCAGGCGCCTCTGCCGTAAAGATGCTCTCCGGATAGCGCTCCGCAAAGCCACGCAGCAGGCCTTCCGCCGTCTCCTCGTTGCCCACCTCGTGGTTGGCACGGGCATTGAAATAGTCGGCATAATCGGCCAGCTCAGCGCCAGCCTTCTTGGCCAACCGGAAGTCATCAATCGCCTCGCCGTAGCGCTTGTCCACCAGATACGCGTGACCCAGCGCCAGATACGCCGCCGCCGCCGCTTCGCCGGTGTGGCTCTTGGCGTACTTGGTCACTCCCGCATAGGCCGCCGGAGTGCGCATCGTGGCCAGTTGCTGGGCCATCGGGCGCAACTCAGCGGAGGCTTGGAAGGCAAGCTTGATGCGCGCCGTGTGCGCCCTTCGCGCCGCGCGAGCAGCCGGACTAAGAGGCTTTTTGGACTTTTTCCCAGCCTTGGCGGCGGGTTTCGCGGAGTTTTTGCTCGGCGAAGCAGGCTTCTTCGCCGCCGATGCGGACTTCTTTGCAGTCTGCGCGGACTTTGCAACAGGCTTATGCGCCGGTTTCTTCGCCGCAGAAGAAGCCGGAGCGGCTGGCTTCGGCTTCACGCCGGAATCGGTTTGCCCAATTACGGGCTGAACAACCATCAAAAAAGAGAGCAAGCCAGCCAAGCCGCCAGCCGCCAGTCGCGAAAGAAAAGTAGGGGAAGATGAAACCGTCATTCTTCCACTTTACTTCGATTTCTCGCCCCATGCGGCAATCGGGAACCATCGCCGTTACTGCATAGAGTACAAAGTGGGAGTGTATGACGAAATGAACGGTCAAAGTGGATCAAGAAGATCATTTTGGGGTGGTCACAGTTGGGTCACCCGACCGGCCTGTTTATAGTCTTCTTAATTCAATCTCCACTACCAAACCTCCAGTTTGAATGCGCGATACTCGTGGATCAGCTCGAAGTCGGCGCGGTTGGAGGTAATCAGCGTTGCGCCGTGCGTGCGGGCGGTGAGCGCAATCAGCACGTCAAAGTGGAGGTCACGCAGCTTGCGCCCTTCGAATCCGCAGTCTTGTTGCATCTTCAGGAGAAGCTGGCCGGACTCCAGCCAGTTTTTCTCGGTTGGTGCGAAGATGGGATACCGCCGCTCCAGCGCTTGCAGGAAGAGTTGCTCAGCCCGCGTCGTTGCTCCGCGCCAGAGTTCCGCGAGAACAACGGCAGAGGTCCGCACCAAGCCGTTGAAAAAGGCGAATCGCTGGGCGTGGCAACCGGTACGAAGGTCATCGATCAAGATCGAACTATCGAAGATCAACATTTCATTTTTCGTAATTGGCGAAGGCAAGTTTACCTTCGTTTTCTTTCATCAATTTCTTGAAGCTCCTCAATTGCACAATCTCCTGGAGCGCCAGGTGCACAGCCTCCGTGCGGGTCTTGACGCCCAGAACGCGCACGGCCTCATCGGCCAGTTTGGTGTTGAGTCGAATGGAAGTAATTGCGGTGCTCATCGAGCGCCCTCCTTGTATTACAAATTACACCGCCAATACATACAAAAGTCAAGTGGAGTAGAAATCGGAATCCTCGGCTGCCGCAGTGGGGCGGGGAACCGTTTGGCCCGCAGCGCTGCCGTCCGTTACACTCGTCTATAGAGACCAAGGCACAAACGCCCACTGCGCCCAAAAGGATTTCCGCAACCAAAGCTCATGCCGACCATCCAATCGATTGCAGGACAACTCGAAGAGCATCCGGACGTTGCACTGATTGCCAAGGTGCGCGCGGGGGATATCTCGGCCTACGATCAACTGGTTCGCAAGTATGAGCGCCAGCTCTTTCGCATCGCCCAGCACATTACCCAGAACCGGGAGGATGCCGAGGACGTGATGCAGGACGCCTTCTTGAAGGCGTATGAGAAGCTGGAGCAGTTTCAGGGGAATTCAAAGTTTTACACGTGGCTGGTGCGGATTGCGGTGAACGAAAGCCTGATGCGGCTGCGCAAGCGGCGCACCGGCAAGATGGTTTCCATCGACGAAGACATCGAGACCGAAGAGGGCAGCGTGCCGCGCGATCTGGCGGATTGGGCGCCCGACCCGGAACAGAATTACAACCAGGCCGAACTGGCCGAGATTTTGCGGAAGACGATTCAGGGGCTGCCCCAGGGGTTTCGTATCGTGTTTGTGCTGCGAGATGTGGAAGGGCTTTCGACCGAGGAGACGGCGGAGACGCTGGGGTTGAGCATTCCCGCCGTCAAGTCGCGCCTGTTGCGCGCGCGCCTGCAACTACGAGAGCGCCTGAGCCGCTACTTCCGCCGCAGGAAAAGTCCAAGGGAAACGGGGATAGCCAAGTGACCTGCAAAGAGTTTCTCGCCCTACTCGATGATTTGATCGACGGCACGGTGCCGGCCGAAACGCGCGCCGAACTCGAAGCTCACTTGGGCCACTGCCCGCACTGCGAGGTGGTCTTCAACACCACCCGGAAGACGATCCAGATCTATCGCTCCCATGAGATTTACGAACTGCCTTCTGGCATCCAGGAGCGGCTGCACGCGGCTATCATGGCGCGATGCAAGAAGGGTTGCTAATTATTGATGACGTGCGATCCGGCACGGCCTGAAGCAACTGCAAACGTTTCTTACATCTTCGATCTCGCCTCCTCAGGCGGCTCCGACGTTGTCCGGAACAAGGATTCGATGATCGTCGACGTCTTCCAAGCAGCTCAAAGGATTCGCGACAAAATTAGATAGTTATTCTGTATGAGATTTCTACTCGATGACCACTTTGTAATCTTTTGTTATTGTCCGTAACGCCGGTAGGCATTTACCATCGTTCGATAGAACTAACTTGTCCCGCGCCATATCCGGGCATATACTGCGTTCATGCCTCATCATTCCAATCATGAATCACTTCGGCCCAATGTGTCTGCTGTGAAAAAACGAGTCAGTATTCTCACACAGGTTCTAAGGAAGGCTGCTGCAACCCCTCCTCCCGAAATGCTTATGCAATGGATGGAGAAATGGAGCGAGGAGGACCGGGAGCATTTTGTCAGAGAATCGAATGCCCGGCGCGCGGCTTGCTTGAGCCGGATGAAAGAAGTAGGCCTGTGGGACGAGATGGATGAACAGGAACGCTTGTTCATGGAAACTGGCGACCTGGAAACTACGCAAAGACAAATGATCGATGCAAGCTGGCTGGCTGAATCAATTGCGTGCCTGCTTTGGGCCTTGGGTCAATTGGAGGAAATGCCTGGTTACGACGAAGAGGCAAGTTTTGAATGGATCAAGTCTCACCTTGTAAATCGCGTCCAGGAGGATACAAAGTCTGCGTGTCTTCGCTCAGCGGAGGAAATCGACAGGAAGCGAGACTTGGCTGAACTGTGGAATTGGCGATGTCGCACACGCAGGCTTCTTGAATCGAAAGAAGTATCAGTAGTTTTGCAAAATGGAATGACGATGGACGAGATAGTCCGATTATGCGCGATAAAAGCGACCGAGGAATATGCCTTCAATAGTCCGATTGGGAACGATTTTCCTGCATTCGGCAAGCCTTTCCGAGAAATATCCGTAGATGAGTTTGCGATGGCAACCTCCATTGCACAGGAACGTCATCGAGCCTTTAATTGGCTATGCGGCTACGCCCCCGGCAATCGATGGAATGAAACACCTACCGACACATAGGATTTCCAAGTATTCAGTACATCAGACGGGGGTCCACACCGAGGTTCCCCGCTCCACTTTTCGCCTGAAATCCACACTTTGAGCGCGGATAATAGAAGCTGCTCTGGGAGTCATTGTCCGCTCCAACGGCTTGCTTGCGGCGGCTTTCCAGCGCAGAGCGCCAGACGGAGCGCACCGCCATGAAACCAATTCGCATTGTTCTGGCGCCTACGCGCAGCCGGCCTCTCAATATATTTTTGGGCCTGGTGGTGCTGCTGGCCGCGCTGTTGCTGCTGCTGGCGCTGGCCACCTACCACTCTACCGACCCGTCTCTGAACACCTCCACCGGCGAGGTTGGCCCGCACGCCGTGCGCAACTGGGTTGGCCTCTTCGGCGCAACTCTGAGCGACTTGCTGCTGCAATCGATTGGGCTGACCGCTTTCTTTCTGCCGCTTTGGCTGGGCGGTCTGGGTTGGACGTGGATGCGCTCGCGCCCTGGCGGGTTGGCCTGGCTGCGCTGGATGGGCACGATTCTGGCGCTGGTCTTTGTGCCGGCCGTTTTTGCGCTGCTGCCTTGGCATTGGCGCTGGCTGCACGCGCTTCCAGTGGAGGGCGTCTCCGGCAAGCTGATCGCCGGCGAACTTGTGCATTACTTTAACCTGCAGGGCGCATGGCTGGTGGCGGGAGTGCTGGCCGCCGCGAGTCTTTACTTTGCCTCGGTGGTCAGCTTCGAGGTGATCTTCGAGTTCCTGCAGGCTCGCTGGCGCAACCTGGCGTGGCTGCATGAGCGCTGGCGCGAGTCGCGCGAGCGGCGCGCCGCAGAGCGTGGCGAAGCGGAGGAGGAAAGCCTCGCGGAGACGGCCCCTGTGATTGAAGATGCAGAGGCCTCGTTCAGTCCACGTCCCGGTTTGTTCGCCCGCCTCTTCCGGCGCTCGCGCGCGCAGGAGATTGATCCGCAGGAGATTCCAGCCTTTCAACGAATGAAGATTCAGTCACCCGCAGAGGAGGCCCAAGCGGCCACCAGTATCTGGGAGCGCACCCATCCAGTTGCTGCGCCGAAACCGGTTGAAGCCGCGCTGGCGGAGATTCCCATCACCGCGCAGCCGGAGCGATTCCACGCCGCCCCTGAACCGCCTCGACCTGCTCCTCCACCCATTGCCGAACCGCTTCCCTCACCCGCACGCTTTGAGCCTGCGCCAAGCCGCTTTGCCCAGGAGCCGGTAGCCGCGCCGAAGCCCGCACAGCCTGCTCCAGCCGAGAACGAGCCCGTTCTGCACGAGCGCGCCGACGCCGATCTGCATACCGTGGCCGTCGCGCCCAAATCGGTCAGCGGCTTCCGGTTGCCGCCCAGCACGCTGCTCAACTCGGGCGACGGTCCACTGGCGGTGCGCGAGGATGAACTGCGCGACGAGGCTCGCGTCCTCAAGGAAAAATGCGGCGAGTTTGATGTACGCGGCGATGTGGTGCAAATCAATCCTGGGCCGATGGTGACGACCTACGAATTCAAACCCGAGGCCGGCGTGAAGTACTCGCGCGTGACTGGGCTGGCAGACGATCTCTGCCTGGCGATGCGCGCCGAGAGCATCCTGATCGAGCGCATGCCCGGCAAGAACACGGTCGGCATTCAAGTGCCCAACCATCGCCGCGAGACGATCCATCTGCGCGACTGCATCGAGAGCGAAGAGTTCCACAAGGCCAAGTCGCGGCTGACCATCGCCATGGGCAAGGACATCAACGGGCGCATCCGCACGGCCGATCTGGCCGCCATGCCGCACGTGCTGATCGCCGGCTCAACCGGATCGGGCAAGTCAGTCGCCATCAACGCCATGATTATGAGCCTGCTTTACCGCACCACGCCGGCGCAGGTTCGGCTTATTCTGGTCGATCCCAAGCGCGTGGAATTGGGAATGTATGAGGGTGTGCCGCATCTTTTCACGCCCATTATTACCGAGGCAAAATTGGCCGCCAACGCGCTGCGCAACGCGGTGCGCGAGATGGAGCGGCGGCTGAAGCTGCTGGCCTCGCGCAGCGTGCGCAATATCGACCAGTACAACAAACTCTTTGAGGGCGCGATGCCTTCGCTCTTCACCGACGCTGAGGACGAAGAGCCGCTGCCTTACATTGTCATCATCATTGACGAACTGGCTGATCTGATGATGCTGGACCGGGCGAACGTCGAGGAGTCGATTACTCGCCTGGCGCAGATGGCGCGCGCCGTGGGGATCCATCTGATTCTTGCCACGCAGCGGCCTTCAGTGGACGTGATTACCGGGCTCATCAAGGCCAACGTTCCGACGCGCATCAGCTTCCGGTTGGCCACCAAGGTAGACTCGCGGACGATCTTGGACACCAACGGCGCGGAGGCTCTGCTGGGCCGCGGCGATATGCTTTTTCTGCCGCCGGGAACCAGCCGCCTGATGCGCCTGCACGCGCCGTACGTGAGCGAAAAAGAGACCGCGGCGGTGGTTGACTTCTGGAAGGCGCAAGGTCAAGCCGAGTACGTGGAAGGCTTCCTGGAATCGCCCAAGGATGAACGCGGCGCGGGCGACGGCTCAAACGCCGATCCGAATGAAAACGATACGCTTTATAACGACGCGGTGCAGTTGGTCTTCAGCAACCGGAAGGCCTCGACCTCACTGTTGCAGCGCCATCTGCGGATTGGCTATGGGCGCGCCGCGCATCTGATTGACTTGATGGAGCGCGACGGCTTGGTTGGCGCGGCCGACGGCTCCCGCCCGCGCGAGATTCTGAAAGCGCCCAACTGGCTGGCGGAAGTTGCCGAAACGGCGATTGATTAGATTGATCGCCTGAGGTTGCAATGTCCGCATAGACCGATCCTTGATCATTGACAAAGACTCCCGAACCGCTTTGCCCGCAACGCCAATCTGTTCCACGGGAGCAGGGGGGTGGGGGTCAGGGAATTTCCAGCGACAATTGTGTTTATTTTCAAATAGATATATGAAATTATAGGCTTAAAAAGTGTGTAAAAATCGCTGTTTTTTCCCCTTATCATGACCTTTTTTCCCTTGCTTCGGCGGTTTTCTTTGATGAATATCTATCCCATTTCAGATTGAAGCGTTTCAAAAGACCCCCTTGAAGGCGCTCTGCGGAAGGCCCGCGCGCAGCCAATCCAACACCTGCGCGCGCCCATAGCGCTGCAAAAGTTGTTGGGCGTACCATGCGGCGGCTTGATGCGCGGACTCGGACTCGGCTTCGCTCCGCGCATGAGCCAGCTTTTCATTTACCGCCTCCAAAGTAAACGTGGGCTTTGCTCCCTTCAACCGTTCGCCGCTCCAGGCCTCAACCAGCCCTTCGCGCAGCCATAGCGGCGTTTGCGCAGATGCCTGCTCCTCGATCAGCGCGTGCAGGAACTCGTGGCGAGCAATGGACGGCAGCAGTTTGCGCGCCGCCAGAATCCTCAACGGCTGGAGCGCGATCCAGTCGCCTTCCGTGAAGCCCGCAACCCAACCTGGGGCCAGGGTGGCGGAGCGAAACTCCGAGGTCGAGCGGTAGGCCTTGACCGTAATTTCAGCCTCAGGAGAGATTCCACTCAGGCTCTCAGCCTCGCCCAGCGCGCGTTCGAGAGCCGGAAGAAACGCTTTATCCTCCGGCGAACTGGTCTCCAGCGCGAAGCCCGGCGCGGTCAATCTTTGCCACGGCGCGCCAGTGCTTTCGTCCGCAACTGTCGCGCCGGGAAAGTATTGCGCCAGAATCTCCCGGTAGCCGTGGCCTTCGTGCGCCATCTGTGCCGCGCCCGCCTGGCATAAACCCACGCCGTGCCCCGAGCCTCGCCCATGAAAAAGGAAGCCGTCGCCCAGCTCGGCAACTTCAAACCAATTGCTGCGAATCCGATTCCAACCCAACACGCGGCCCACGGCCAGCCTGAAATCCTCTGCCGGAATCTTTGTTCCATCCGCCATCAGCGAGATCGCCCTGCCCGAAGCGCCGCGCTGGGCAACCGTCAATCGCTTCCATCCAGGCGCAACCAAACCCGCCGCGGCGAGCGCCTGCGTCAGCTCCGAGCGCGAAAGCGTAGCCGACCACTCGCTGGATCCAGCGCGGGCGCAATAGGGATCGGTGCGCGAGACCAGCGCCCCTTGCGAGAGTCCACCCTTCGGCCAAACCTCCGCCGCGCTTGCCGTGCGCCCGCCGCAGTTCTGATGAAAGTAGGCCTCCGCGCGGAGTCCGTGGATCCAAAGACTTTCGCCGGCTGTGGCCATCGCAGCCGCATGCGCCAATCGCGTGCTCTGCCAATGAACCCATTGGCAATGCGTCGAGTCGCATACATCAAAGGCTGTATGCCCGTGTGCGGGAGCCAGCGCAAAGCTGCGCGCCACCACCGAGAGCGCCTTGAGCGACTCGCTCGAATCCGCCGCACCGCTCTCGGCCGCCACCACGTACTCCACGTAGCGCTCCACCGGCAGCGAGACGGCCAGCACCAGAGAGCCCGATTGCGCCGTGATCTTGAGCGGATAGGCGAGCGTCAGGAATTCATGATGCGCGCTGATCCGGTAGCTGCCCGTCAAAAGCAATGCATTCGATGAGCGCGGCACGCCTTTCCCGTCCGTCCAAACCAGTTGCGCGGGCTGGGCATGAAGGGTGATTGTATCGAGCGGCTCTGCGGGGCAGCTCGCGCAGAATTGAATCATGGCGCCGGAGACGGGCGTCAGTGTGACCTCGCGATCGTGCCACAGGGTCCACACTCCCACGCGAATCGTCGCGCGCGGCGGCGCTTCAGCCTGGGCCAACGCGCAGGCGGCGGCCATGGACAGCGCCAGCGCAATGGCTCTCATGGCTTCCTCAGCGGTGAATGAGCCAGCAGCTTTGCCGCCACCAGCGCGGCATCCGAACCATGCCCAACCGGCACAAATACGGCCACCACCACGCGCGGCATTTCAGCCGGCGCAAGGCCTACAAACCAGCCATGCGTTGCGCCGCCGCTCTCCGCGCGGGCAGTGCCCGTTTTACCGGCAACCAAAACCCCGCCCAGCGATGCTGCGTTCGCCATGCCAAAGCTGGCCGAATCGGTCATTCCCGCGCTTACGGTCCGGCTGGCCACCGTCTCCGGATGGGCAGCCATCTCCGCCGCCAGCGATCGATAGGCCTCGGCCAACTCCGGCAGCGTCACACGAATCCCCTCCACGCCCAAAGCGGCGAGCTGCGTCTGCTCCCGTGTGCGCGGCTCGCGAAAGTCGGCCAACTCCTCCGGATGGCTCAGGCCGGTGGCCGCCAGCAGGCCTCGCTCGCTGAGCGCTTGCCTCAGCTCCCGCGGAGAAAGCGATCCCGCCAACTGCGCAAAATACGAGTTACACGACCAGCTCAGCGCCTGCTGCGCATTCATCGGATCCAAAGCGGGATGAGAACAGTTCAGCTGGTGACCGCCGATGCGCATCTGGCGGCGGCAGGCAACTCTCAACGACGGATCCCAATGCCCGGAGGCCAGCGCAAAATAGAGAATCAGCGGCTTCAAGGTTGAACCAGGCGTGGCCACTGTCTGGCTCGCTTCGGCAAGGCGGGCTGAGGCAAGCAGCTTCCCTGAACCGATCTCCAGAACGAGCACGCGGGCATCCGGAGCCTGGCGCAGGGCTTGATCCACGGCGCGCTGCCACGGCGCATCCCGGCGTGCTGTGCAGGGCGAACTGGTTGCGCCAGCCAGAACCAGCCCCGCCAGCGCCATCCCCATCCGTCTCAAAAATGGCTGCATGCTTCAAGTATGAACCATTCGCAGTTGGGTATGGATGGATTCATCCTGGAATGGATCTGGCAATTTACAGTTGCTTGCGCGCGGCCTGTGAGCTGACTTGCTCATTTTGCCGGCCAAACACACTCTTGAAACTCCATGTCCCTGGTAAACAGAGCCATTCATTTGCCGCGTTGCGAGATTATTTTTCGGTAGAAACTGATTCTCATCAAAAATTCATCTTCTATTTTTCTCGCTGAATCATGCCGCGGAATAGAAAATTAACGATTCATTCAACGGCTTGCTGAAATTCCGGGTTTAGTTTTTCACTGAAACGCTGTAGACTGCCAACACGGCACGAAATCAATTCAATGGCAAAAACAGCGCAGAAGCAAAAGCTCTTTAACGGCCGGGATTACTCCTGGATGCAGTTCAACCGGCGTGTGCTTGAAGAAGCCGAGGACGCCGCCAACCCGCTTTTGGAGCGGGTTAAATTCCTGGCCATCACCGGCTCGAACCTGGACGAGTACGTCGAGATTCGCCAGGCAGGCCTGATGCAGCGCATTGAGGACGGCAACCGCCAGCCTGGCTTTGATGGGCTGCGTCCGGATGAATCTCTCGCCGTGCTTACCGCCGATATCCACAGCTTTGTGGATGCGCAGTATAAATGCTGGAATGAACATCTGCTGCCGGAGCTGCGCAAGCAAGGCATTCGATTGCTTGAATGGAAGCAACTGGATGAAGAGGCGCGCGCCTTTGCGCAGGGGTACTTTGAGCGCGAGGTTGACCCGCTGCTGACGCCCATCAGCATCGATCCGGCACACCCGTTTCCCCGCGTGCTGAACAAAGCCCTCTGCCTGGCGCTGTTGCTCAAGCTCAAGCGGCGCAGCGCAGGCCCGCATGTGCTGGGCGTAGTTACAGTGCCGCGCGCGCTGCCCCGCTTCATCCGGCTGCCCTCGGCCGACGGAGTCTTTGAATACGTCCTCTTGCAGGATTTGATCGAGCAGAATCTGGCCGGAATGTATCGCGGCTACGAGGTGCTCTCGCGCGCCGCCTTTCGCGTCACCCGCAACTCCAACCTCTACTTCGAGGAAGAAGAGGCGCGTTCGCTGCTGGAGACGATTCGCGTGGAGCTGCACAACCGCCGCAAGGGCGACGCGGTGCGGTTGGAGATCGAGGCCGGCGCCGATCCGGAGATTATCGAGCGGCTGCGCATCAACTTTGAGCTGGACGAGGACCAGGTCTTCCGCGGCGATGGCCCGGTCAACCTGTCACGCCTGTTGTTCTTTTACAGCGACGTGAAGCGGCCTGATCTGAAGTACCCGGATTTCAAGCCCCGCGTGCTCAAGCTGAGCCGCAAATCCGCCAATATCTTTGACGAGTTGCGCCAGCACGACGTGCTGCTCCATCACCCCTACGACTCCTACGATCCGGTCGTCGAGTTCATCGAGCAGGGCGCCGAAGACCCCGCTGTGGTGACGATGAAGCAGACCCTCTATCGCACCAGTCAGGACTCGCCCGTCTTCCAGGCGCTCATCGAGGCCGCCACCACCAAAGAGACCACGCTGGTGGTCGAGCTGATGGCCCGCTTCGACGAGGCCTCCAACATCCGCTGGGCGCGGTCGATGGAGGACGCCGGCGTGCAGGTCTTCCACGGCGTCGTGGGCCTGAAGACACACTGCAAGCTGGCCATGCTCGTGCGCCGCGACGAGGACGGCGTCACGCGCCGCTACTGCCACCTCGGCACGGGCAACTACAACCCCGTCACCGCCCGCTTCTATACCGACCTCAGCCTGCTCACATCGGACCCGCAGATCACCGAGCGCGTGCATATGGTTTTTAATTACCTCACCGCCCACGCCGAGATCGACGACTATCGGCCTTTATTGGTCGCCCCGCTCACCATGGCCGAGGGCTTCCTCGGCCTCATCCGCCGCGAGCAGGAGCACGCCCAGGCCGGGCGCCCCGCGCACATCGTCGCCAAGATGAATGCGCTGCTGGAACCCACGGTGGTCGAGGCGCTCTATGCCGCCTCGCAAGCCGGCGTCGAGATTGATTTGATCGTGCGCGGCCTGTCGATTCTCCGCCCCGGCGTCAAGGGTCTCTCCGAGCGCATCCGCGTCCGATCCATTGTTGGCAGGTTCCTTGAGCACTCGCGCATCTTCCACTTCGCCAATGGCGGCAACGATGAGATCTATCTCGGCTCGGCTGATTGGATGTCGCGCAACCTCTTCGAGCGCTGCGAGGTCGTCTTCCCGGTCCGCGATCCGGCGGTCCGCGCGCGCCTCCACGAAGAGATTCTGCCCGCCTATCTGGCCGACACAGCGAAGGCCCGCCTGCAGCAGCCCGACGGCAGCTACATCCGCGCTACCAAGCTGCCGAAGGATGCCAAGCCCTTGGCGATTCCCTTCTCCAGCCAGGATTTTCTGATAGCGTTGGCCGAGGGCAAAGTGGAGCTGGACGCGATTCCCAAGCTAGCAGCCGCCAAGGCTTCACCAAAGGTGGTGAAATCCCCGACAGCATCTTCATAAAGATTTTCGTGAATAACTGTATTCAACGAGAAGTGCTGATGTGAAATCATCGCAGGACAGTTGAGGATTCGGGTGAAAGGGATTTGAGATGAAGGAAGATTCACAGAATTTACACCATTCATATAGAACTCTTTTGCAAATGATAAAACTGTTGTTTTATTCTACGATCATTTTAATTGTTTCGATGAATATGCCAACTGCCGACGCTCAGACTACATCGAATCAACCGTCTGGTCTATCCAAAGCGGACGACGAAATCATGCAATACGGGGATGAAATATTTCGCAAGCAAAAGATCGAGGACGTTTTCGAACTCCATGACACATTCTGGCACCTCAAAGAACTCCAAGGTCTGAAGGGAAACTATTCCGGGATCGTGGTCGCCATTCTCTCCTCTCCTCAATCGGCGAATGAAGAGCAAGGCTTGGTTGTTTTCAGTACTCCGTCCTATTCCGGCTCCTTTCCGTTTTATCGCAGCCCAACAGAATTGAAGTTTTATCCCAATAATGGTTACAAATTTCCACTTGACAGAAAGATTGGAGAGGCATTCGGAACCAATTTACAAAAGTCTAGTTGTTATAGACTGCTCAACGGACTTCTTACTTTCATGGATAGTGGGCAGCATCCGTTGATTGTGCTCAGCGCTTTTAAGAAGACCGGTATTGAGAATCAAAACTGGAAGATTGCAAAATTCCGTCGGCTCGGGGATAAAGAATCGCAAAAAGATGAATTGATGGACGCAAAAGTGCAGGGGAATATTGTTTTTATGAACGGTCAAGTATACGGCGGACCAGGATGCGGCGGTTGGTCAGGGAGCTATTCAATCTCCGGCGACATTCTGATTTTTCACGGTGGGGTTGCTTTGGCAGGATTATGTTTTGGAAATGCATGGGTGCAAGGCCCTGGGTTTGAAGGTGAGATCCAAGGCGATCGACTCATCAAAAAAGAAGGTGATCATATTCTTATAACCGATAAAAACGGCAGAACGATGCTTCTACTCGTGCCATTCCCAACGTGGAAAGAGGTTTGGATTCCAGAGAAGCAATCCATCAATCATAACTAAACCCAGAATCATTGCCTCCAATGGGAATCTGGCTCGCTCATCAGCCCAAAAATCATCCTGAGCCTCAAAAAGATGTCCCCCGATCTTCGCGGCTTTTGCGATAAGCGGTCGTGTGGCGCTGCTCCGGCCAAAAATCTGATTTTCCCACGTCTCGCATCCGAAGCCTGGGAAACCAAAGCCATCTCAATTCGCGTTGTCTTTATCGATCTGCGCGAAAAGCTCCCGTAGCGACAGATAGATTGGCGTGCCAGCCACTTCCAGCCGTTCCTTGCGCACCCAGTTCCCGTCGCTCAAATCCCAGCCGGAGCGCGTCTCCGGGTCCACAACCCAGAGATTCGGCGGGTGGCCTTGGTCCCTCGTAGTTGGGGACCGGGGAGGAGATCTGATCTGGCAAGCAGCCCCTACCAGCCACTCCCCGCGGCCTTCCGCAACTCATCGAGTTTGTAGTGCGTCCCGCGCCACACCACTCCATCCCGCCAGAGTGTGAGCACCATCGAGCGCGCCAGCGCGAAGGTAAAAATGGCAATCGCCGGGGCATAAAAAACTGCCAGCCACGGCCACTGCTTGTACGCCATAAAATTCGCCGCAATCGACAGATAGATCAACCCTCCCGCCACCGCGGTCCATCCTCCGCTGACTAGCGCTGCTAGTGGCAAAATCACCTGCGCCGCGAGACTCGCCAACACCAGCAGCGTCAATCCAGTCCGGTAGCGCAAGGCGGCAAAGGCGTTCTTTTCCAGCAGTCCCACAATTCCCAGCGGCCCATTCATCCAATGGATCCGCGCCAGTCCATCGCCCATCAGAATCCGCTGCCGATAACCTGCCCGCTTGATCTTCCAACCGATGCGCAGGTCCTCGGTAACCTCCATGCGCAGCGGCTCAAAGCCGCCCACCCTCTCGAAGACCTCGCGCCGCATCAGGTTGAAACCGCCCTGCCCGAAGAAATCCCGCGCCTTGGGGTCGGCCACCTTCCACATCCGGTTATTCCACTGCGAGAGCGCCAAAATCGAAGTGAGCACCGCATTCTCCGCCCAGCCCATTTTGTCCATCGTCAATTGCACCACCACATGGTCGGCCGGCTCATTCAGTGCATAGCGCATGGCCAGTGCAAGAGTCCGCTCATCGAAGCGCACATCGCCATCGGTAAACAGGAGCCACGGCGCCCGCGCCTGCTTTGCGGCCAACTCCAATGCGTGCGGCTTGCCCATCCACCCCTCGGGCAGCGCGTCGATGTGAATCACCTCCAGCGTGTGCGGACCTCCTGTCGCCCGCGCCTCCGCCGCAACCGCATCCATCCGCTCGCCGGTCCCATCCGTCGAGCGGTCATTCACGGCAATGATCTGAAGCCGCAACCCCTTCGAGCCAAGCAGAGAGCGCAGCGTCGCCTCAATCGACTCATTTTCATTGCAAGCCGGCACAATGACGGTCAGATCGGGCGCGGTCGCATCCGGCTCATCGGCTACGCTCAGCTTTGGCAACGCCGCCTCGTCCATCGCCGTCAAATCCGGTATCCGCGGCATCCCGCGCAGCGCGGAGATTGCCTGTATCGCCCAGACCAGCGCCACCAACCAGCAGGAAACCGAGAATATGTCGCGCAAAACAACTGCCACATTCATGCACTTAGTCTCGCATAAATTCCGGTCATGAGTTGCGCTCCAACTCCTGGCCCACGGGCGCGCCGGCACTTGGTTGAAACGCGGTGACAGGCGGCAAATTCCTCCAAGCGGGGAATCCAAAGTGGCAGAGAATTGATTCTCAGCGTGCTGAATGGGGCTTGAATAGGCCAAGGAAGTGTGCCGGGGGCCTGGTCCCACAGTTCATCTCTAACCCCCGGAGGATGGCCCAGGTCACTCGCTTTGGAGACCGGGGAGGGAGAGTAGATCCGGCAGGTGGCCCGCCCATCCGCCACGAAAAATCGCCCTAACCTTGAAAAGCTTCGCCCGCCGTCCAGAGTGTTTCTACGCCTGATCGCGCCACAGCATCACGCCGCCCAGAATTCCGCTCTCGTTGGAGACGATGCTGACATTCTGGGCCGGGGTAAAGAGGATTTTCTTGGTATTGCCTCCGCCGATGAAGAGGTGGTCCCAGTTGAAGAGTGCTTCAGTCTGCGCGATCCCTGCCTGCAGGAAGTCATTCCAGCGCGCCTTGCCGAACCTGTCCAGGCCGCGGCGGCCCAAGTAGTCCTCGTAGGTCATGCCCTTCTTGCGCCAGGGATGATGGCCCAGCTCCAGGCCGGGAACCAGGTGGCCATTGGTGAACAGAGCGCTGCCGATACCCGTGCCCAGCGTCAGCACCAGCTCCACGCCCACGCCTTTGATGGCCCCGTAGCCGGCCACATCGGCATCGTTGCCCACCCGCACCGGTTTCTTCCAGCGCTTCTCCATCTCCGCTTGCAGCGGAAAGCCCGCCGCCCACAGCGGATGCAGATTAAAAGCACCAAAGGTGGCACCGTGTTTGACCACTCCCGGAAAACCGACCGAGACGCGGTCGAAATCCGTGAACAGCTTACGCAACTCGTCCAGCCCGCCGAGCACCGCCTCCGGCGTGGGAACGGCAGGCGTAAGAACCCGCTGACGCTCGCTGACCGGCTTGCCGGAGGCATCCAGCAGCATGGCCTTCAGCCCGGAACCGCCAATGTCAATCGACAGCGTAGTGGGCCCCGTTGGAAGTGGGGATGAATTCGTGGAGGCGACGGCATCGGCGGCGGGCGTGGAGGATAGAAGTGTCATCAGCAAAAATTGTACTGCCTGCGGCCAAAATTGCAAACGCCTAATGAGAGCGCCTGTGCAAATTAAAAATCCCATAGTGGAACCTGGCTCAATTTTCGTTCCAGCCAATGCCAGAGTCCCATCAACCTGTCCATAGCAGATGAGAATTCTGTCGTATATTGAGACATGGGCCGGTTGCCTGGGCGGCAGATTGTTCCACGAAGCGCAGCTGAATTTTGCTTTCATGCGCGGTTGCGCCATCAGGCGGAAAGGGTGTTCACTTTTCTCTCAGCGTGTGAGGAATAATTAAATCGATGACCACTGAAAAGAACACGATTCTCGTCACCGGCGGAGCAGGCTTCATCGGCTCTAACTTTGTCCTGCATTGGTTGCGGAATGTAGATGATTCCGTGGTGAATCTGGACTTGCTCACGTATGCCGGAAATCCGGAGAATTTGGCTGCGCTCAAAGTTGATCCGCGGTACGAATTCGTACAGGGAGATATCTGCGATGCCGAGTTAGCGGCGTCTCTGCTGCGCAAGCATCGGCCGATTTTCATCGTCCACTTTGCCGCCGAAAGCCATGTGGACCGTTCCATCGTAGATCCAAGCGCATTTATCCGCACCAATGTTCAGGGAACTTTCACGCTGCTGGAGCAGGCTCGAATTTACTGGTCGGAGCTGGATAACTCGGCGCGCCGCGCATTTCGCTTCCTGCACATCTCAACCGATGAGGTTTATGGATCGCTGGGGCCAGAGGATCCGGCTTTCTCGGAATCTACGGCCTATGCGCCGAATAGCCCTTACGCGGCTTCGAAAGCCTCCTCTGATCATTTAGCAAGGGCCTACTTTCACACCTATGGTCTGCCGGTTCTTACAACCAACTGTTCGAATAACTATGGACCATTCCAATTTCCGGAAAAGCTTATTCCGCTGGTGATTCTGAATGCATTGGAAGGCAAGCCACTGCCTGTGTATGGAGATGGCTGCAATGTGCGCGACTGGCTTTTTGTGGAGGATCATTGCGCAGCGATTCGCGCCGTGCTTGAGCGTGGACGGGTGGGTGAGACTTATAACATCGGCGGTTGCAGCGAGCGAAAAAATCTGGAGGTTGTCACTTCAATCTGCGACCTGGTCGACGAAATGCGTCCCGATCCAAGGCTGTCGCCACGCCGGAATCTAATCACTTTCGTTCCTGATCGCCTCGGTCATGACCGCCGCTACGCCATCGACGCAACCAAGATCAGCCGTGAACTCGGCTGGATTCCTGAAAGTAACTTCGTGGACGGCCTGCGTAAAACCGTGGCTTGGTATCTTGAGCATAACTCCTGGGTGCAGAATGTTCGCACTGGAGCCTACAGAGATTGGATACGGAAGAATTACGAGGAGAGAGTGGCACAATGAAAGCGATCATTCTTGCGGGTGGATCGGGAACCCGCCTTTATCCTGTTACGAACGTCGTTTCCAAGCAATTGCTGCCGGTTTACGACAAACCGATGATTTATTAC
>Ga0181529_10002115_pt1 | contig 24344 bp, 16 predicted proteins | sample PEATcosm2014_Bin_36_FD_119763 | JGI IMG/M metagenome (GOLD analysis project Ga0181529, IMG submission 119763) | Peatland microbial communities from MTU Mesocosm Facility, Houghton, MI, USA - PEATcosm2014_Bin10_30_metaG | ecosystem: Environmental > Terrestrial > Soil > Wetlands > Peat | place... | reverse complement strand
TGGCATCTTGCAGTCGGTCGGGAACCTGTTTTTTGTTCTGCAGGCTATAGAAGGACATCGGATCGGCTACCTGGCTTTATGTGTCACTGCCGAAAATCTCACGGGTGCGATGGCCGGAACCGCGTTGGTGACCTATCTTTCCAGTCTTTGCTCGCCCGCTTTTACGGCGACCCAGTACGCGTTATTGGCAGCGCTGGCTTCGGTTGGCCGCACCGTGGTGGCATCCACAGGAGGAATATTGTCAGAGAGGATCGGCTGGGTACGATTCTTTCTGCTTACCAGCGTGGTCGCGTTGCCAGCCATCCTTCTATTTATCTGGATCGGGCCGCGGGACGGTTTCAGCAATAACCAACGCAAGCAAGCCCTCGAAAACACGGATGGCGGGCCAGAAGATCCGACTCCGGCCTAGACGAACGTCACAATTTCCGGTTTGAGAGCTTCTTCTGTGATCGTCAAGAACCCCAAAGTAATGAGAAAAGCCATCGGCTTCAAAAGAACACAGCGACACCCGCGACCATTCCGGGTTAAATCGACCATGAGGATTCTCGGGCGGAGTGTTTTTCTGTTTTGGGTGGGGATGGTTACGGTGTTTGCCGCGACCGCGCAGCCGCTGCTCGCCGCGCAGCCGCAATACCAGCAATATGGCGCGGTTGGGCCCGATCTGCGTGGAGCCGTAGAGCAGATTTTTGCATTGGGCAACCAGGCACGCGCACAGGCCGGAGTGGCGAGCCTCGCGTGGGATCCGGCGCTGGCCGCGGCGGCGCTGCGGCATTGCCGCATGATGGCTGCGGCAGGACCGATTTCGCACCAATACAGCGGCGAGCCTGACCTGAGCACTCGCGCGGCGCAGGCGGGTGCGCACTTCAGTGTCATTGAGGAGAACGTGGCCTTCGCTCCTTCGGCCAGCGCCGTTCACCTGGCGTGGATGCAGTCGCAGGGCCACAGGGAGAACCTGCTGAGCCCCGAAGTCGACCATGTGGGCATTGCCTTGGTCTATTCGCGCGGCGAGCTTTACGCGGTGGCCGATTACAGCGCCGTGGTGGAAAACATGAGCCCGGCGCAGGTGGAGGCGCGAGTAGCTGCACTGGTTCGCGTCAGCGGCGTGTCGATTCTCACCGACCCCAGGCTGGCGCGATCGGCCTGCACCAGCGACGACGATCTGCTGCGTTCTCCCGGCGCTCGTCCGTCGTGGATGATTCGCTGGCAGAACTCCGATCTCTCGCACCTGCCGCGGGATCTGGTGAGTCAGCTGCAATCCGGCATGTACCGCCAGGCCGCAATCGGCAGTTGTCCGGCACAGGGCGACGGCGGCGCTTTCACGTCGTACCGCGTGGCGGTGCTGCTGTATTGAAAAGGTGAGGCGGCTCATCAGCCGAAGTCTTGATGTTTCTTCCACAACTCTGGCCACGGCTCGCGCGGCGGCCCGCAGACAAAGATGTCGGGGTGGTCCTGGCTTTCTTCGTTGCGCACGCCCTCGGAGTTGCCGTTGTGCCCGGCCAGACGGCAGCCGGTGAAAATGTCGTTGGCTTGCTTCGCGCTCAGGCCGAGAACGATCAGCGTCGTAGGCTCCGGCGTAGGGTAACCGCGCAGCCATTCGGAGTTGGTTGTGCCAATCGGCTCGGGCAGTCCGTAGGCGCGGCCGAGGATTTCGATAGCTCCATATTCGCCGTAGTTGGCGGTGGTGATGCCGAGATGCGCTTGCTGCTCGGCAGGCAGCGAATCGCGGATCCCGGCGACGGTGCGCACTAAATCATCCCAGCCGATTTCCTCGCGCAGGTCGCCGTTGCGCTCCAGAGCAAAATGCTTGAGCGGTCCGCTCGATGCAAGCGGCAGAATGACAGCGCAGACATAGGCTGAGACCAGTGCGAAGGCCGCGAAGTAAACCGCCTCAATGATCCGCCGGCCCCAGCGGGGCAGGGAAGCGAGCCAGCGCTCGGCTCTCACCGCGCCCATGGCGAACAGCATGGGGTACGCCCCGGCCATGTAGTAGTGGCGGCCTTTGCCGAAGGCGAACAGAGCCAGTGGAACCAGGTACATCAGCGCCAGCATGCGGTAGCGCCGCTTGCGCAAAAGGCCGATGAGCCCGGCAATCCAAAGCGGCGCGGCGGCCAGGTTCGCGCAAATCAGGAACTGGCCCTTCCAGAAGCCTTCGGCGCGCCCCTCGCCCACGTCGCGCGCGTGAATGTGCTGCAGGAAATGGTAGGAGATGAAGTCGTGGCGCGCGAGCCAGACGAAATTCGGCAGAAACATCAGCAGAGCCAGCGCGACTCCAGCCCAGAACCAGCGGTTCGCGAAGTACCGGCGCGCGGGCGTGAAGACGAGCCCAACTAGAATGCCTGCAATGTAAAAGGTGATCGCGTATTTGGTCAGAAGGCCCAGGCCAATGGTCGCGCCGATGGCGAGCCACCACCGCGGATCGTCAGACTTGAGCAGGCGCACGGTGAAGTACGCAATCAGCACCCACCAAAGAAAATCGAATGTCGTGTACTGGAATTCCGTGCCCTCAAAAAGCGGCAACGGAGAGAAGGCAACGGCGAGGGCCGCGGTCAATTGCGCCATACGCGCGCCGCCCAGCTCCTTCGCCATTAGCCCGGTGACAACGATGGCTGCTGCCTGTGCCAGCACCGAGAAGAGGCGCAAGCCCACCATGGAAAGGCCGAAGAGGCCGAGCCCGATGCGTTCTACAAATGGAGTGAAGGGAGGGTACGCGACGAATCCCCAGTCGAGATGCCGCGCGTCGCTTAGAAACTGCAGCTCGTCGCGATGAAAGCCATAGCGCGTGTTGGTGATCAGATGCAGAATCGCGACGATGGCCGCGATGGTGACCAGGATCGCGAAATCGTGGCGGCGGCCGGTACTCGGATCGTCTTGAGTGTCTGAGGAAGACAACGAGACCTCCTGGAGACTGTTTACGAAGCCGCGCCCGGTGCGGTTCCATTGCGGCGTTCGAGCGGCGGCGGGACGCGCACCGAGGCCATACCGGCAGCAGTTGCGCTCTGGATGCCCATCTCCGTGTCTTCAAACGCAAGGCAGTCTTTGGGTTCGATGCCGAGGCGCTCGGCTCCGACGAGAAAGGCATCGGGCGCGGGCTTGGAGCGCGTGTAGTCTTCGTGGCCGACGATAGCTTCAAAGCGGTCGAGCAGACCGACGGTGGTGAGCGATTTCACGATCGACGCGCGGTTGCTGCCCGAGACCACGGCGAAGGGAATGCGGCCGTACTGCGCGTTGATGTGCTCCACCACCTCGGGCACCGGCTTGAGCTCGGGCAGCAGCGAGTAGTAGAGGTTCTCTTTGCGCTCGGCTACCTCTTCCACCGGCATATGCAGCCCTTGCATCAGGTTCAGATCGGCGATGATCTCCGTGGGCGGCTTGCCGCCCCACGAATAGAAAAGTTCTTCGTCAAAGGTGGCGCCCCGCTCGCCCAGCGCCTGCTTCCAGGCAATGTAGTGCAACGGCATGGAATCCACAACGGTGCCGTCGCAGTCGAACAGGTAGGCGCGAAATGTGCCGGCGGGAATTTGAAGTTTCATTGTCCTCTGAGTGATGATGCATGGAGCGAGTCGATGTAAATCCTACATCGCCGCGCTATTAATCAATGATCAAGGGAAGAACCATGGTAAACATTCAAATCGAGTATCAGGGAGACCTGCACTGCAAAGCAACCCACGGCCCCTCCGGCGTTGAACTCTCGACAGACGCGCCCAAGGACAATCAGGGCCGCGGCGAAAGCTTTTCTCCTACAGATCTGGTGGCAACGGCGCTAGGCACTTGCATGCTCACCACTATGGGAATTTTGGCCCGTACGCTGAACATCGATATCGCCGGCGCCACGGCGACTGTCGAGAAGGAAATGACAGTGACACCCCCGAGACGCGTCCAGGGACTGGCTGTCCGGGTCCACGTTCCCCACGTTCCGAGCTGGGCGGACAGAGAGAAGCTGGAACGAGCGGCCAACGCCTGCCCGGTGTACAAAAGTCTGCATCCGGACATCCAGATTCCGGTCAATTTCACGTGGGGGTGAGCCAAAATGGGACTGAGGCCGTCGCTGACGACCCTGCCTTTTGACGCACTTGGCGACCTCTGCTAACGTAAATAAGGACAATTCAGCGCCACGCACTCCTCAGTAGCTCAATGGCAGAGCATTCGGCTGTTAACCGAAGGGTTGTAGGTTCGAGTCCTACCTGAGGAGCCAAATCCCATCAACAACTTAGAGAAATTGGCCACCGTCGCCCTCCTGCGACTGTGGGGGATTTTGTGGGGACCACGAAAAGCGGTCATACTGCTTCCCGCGTCTTTGACACTAATCTCCTGCAACTTCCGGAGTGCCAGGTTAATGCGGAAACTTTGAGTCAAAGGACAACTCAGGGTCGTCTTAAGCCGCTGGTGACAAATGCAGACTGTCACTTCGGGCTGCCGCCCGCGGATGCCGTGAATCCGCCATTTACTCGATCGTCTGGAACTGGAAGTGCGCCTAGGCATGCTCCGTTCGAATCTGGGCCAGAAACAACTGCTCAAGAACATCGACTATGAGCGGGAGTGTCTATGGCACATAGAAGAACATGGCTGTACGAACAGGCACGACCTTCTGGCTTATGTTGCCCGCTACATCGGGCGTCCGCCCATCGCGAACAGCCGCATCTTGAAGTTTGACGCCGATCATGTGCGGTTTCTCTATCGCGACAAGCTGGACGATGACCGGATCCACGAAGTTACCATTCCCACCTGGGAGTTCTTCGATCGTCTGATCACGCATATTCGGGAACCTTACCAGCACGGCGTCCGCTACTATGGTTTGTTGTCGCCCCGAGCCAAGTGCATCCGATACCGTGCCTTCTGGCGTCTGCTAGGCCAGCCCGAGCCGGGTCCGGTCCACCCACTATGCTGGGCTGAGGGGCTGCATCTCTCTTTCGGAGTCAGCCCGCGAGTTGACCGCTGGGGAAATCCCATGACCTGCAGTCGCAGCTTGCCAGCGCAGTTTTCCTCAAACACAATCTGAGCGCCGACCCGCGCGATCGGATTCGGCCTCTGATCTCGCTGAAGATCTCTCGTAGAGAAGGGCCGGCTCTTGCCGCGATTGCACTCTGAGAAGAAATCGGGAAAGTGACCGAAGCTCCGGTTGAGACCCCTCACCGAACGCGTTTCGATCAGGTTTTGACAAGAGCAACGGCGGTTAATGACAAATACTGCCATCTGAGAACTTATCTTCATGATGTGGACCACAGGGATCATCCTCAGATTCCACGATCTTGATTTTCCTTGAATGTAAATAGGATAGCCAGGAGCCTCAGTGCAACACTAGGGATGCGATCCGGATCATTTTTCGTCACACTCCAGGGACCATCAGCCAGTTCAACAGCCATAATTCTGTTTTCCGTCGGGCGCATCTCACACACTCCGTAGCGGCTCGATCACCGAAGACATATCCTCTTCGCCGAATCCCTTCGCGATAGCGGTTTCAAACAGGCTCCTCGCCGCCTCGGACGTCTCCAAATGGACGCCGCAGCTTGACGCTTCGGACTCCGCGTAGGCCAGATCTTTTGTCATCAGCCTCAGCAGGAAATTGACCGCGTAATTATGACTGGCCATTCGGTCCGCTATAGCCGCGAGCAGCGGGCTGCCAGGCGCACCGTTCTTCAGTATGGAGAGCGCCTTATCGCGGTCGAGTCCGCTGCGCTCAATCCAAGTAAGCCCTTCCGCCAGGGAAGCGACTTGCACTCCGCAGATAAAGTTATTGATCAACTTCATCTTTGCGCCGCTGCCAACCGGCCCCAGATGAACGATCTCTTTGCTCATCGCCTTCAGCACCGGCGTCGCGGCTTCGAGCGTCCGATCGCTTCCGCCCACGAGGAACGTAAGCTGGCCGGCCGCGGCCTGCATCCGGCTGCCTGTCACCGGAGCGTCCAGGAGTTCCGCTCCGTGCGCTGGCGCGAGCTGAGCCAGTTCCGCGATCCACGCCGGACTCACTGTGCTCGATTCAATCAGGACAGAGCCCGGTGGAACGCCTTCGAGTGCGCCATCCCTGCCGGCCCAGATTTCGCGCGATGCCTTGTCGTCCGCCAGCATTGCGATGACGATCGATGCTCCCTTGACAGCTTCCGCCGGCGTGGACGCAAGCCGCGCGCCATCCTTCACGAGCGCCTCCGCCTTCGACGCCGTGCGGTTATACACTGTCAGCGAAAATCCCGCCTTCAGCAGGTTCCCCGCCATGCCGCTGCCCATCGTGCCCAATCCCAGAATCGCTACGGTGTCACTCACAAAAATTTCTCCTCTTCGCTCGTCCTCATTCAAACGGCCTTACTGGCACGAAATGGCCCGCGGCCTTGGTCTCGATCCGGATCGGATTGCGCAGCGAACGCCCAAATCCGTCATAGCGCACTTCCATCCAGTCTCCATCCTTCAATTCGATTCCGTCGCCAAAACTCAATGAGTGTGCGCCGAAAAAATGCACATGCACGTCGCCGGGCTGCCGGTGGCACTCGAACTTGAAATGATGATGCTCGAGATTAGCCAGGCTATGACACATATTGGCCTCGCCCGTCTCGACCTTTTTAGACCAGATCGTATCCACCCCGCGTTGAATCTGCACCTCTCCAGCAATTGACTGAAACCCTGCGCCAACCACGAGTTCGGGCCCGATGCTGCACGTCCGCAACTTCGATCCCGCGAGATTCAGGTAGTTGCGCTTCTCGAATTTGTGATCGGAGAACTCATTGCCCGCAACCATGCCGATGCGATACGGCGCGCAATCCTCGCCAACGATGTAGACTCCGGCCAACTCCGCCTCTTCGCCGCCATCCTCGGCGTATGCGGGCACCGTCAATGGCTCAAAGGGCCCACGCAAGATTGCGCCTGTGCCTTTGTAGAACCACTCCGGAGCGATCCCAATCTCGCCGGGGGCGGGACGCCCGCCTTCCACACCCCACTGAAACATCCTCATACTGTCTGTTGCAATTTCGGCGACCTTTTGATTGCCGGCCGAGTGCATGACCTGCCGGTCCTTTGCGCTTCCCAGATGCGTCAGGCCGGTTCCCGTGACCGTCATACGCGAGGGCTCTCCGGGCACATCGATGGGCGCGAGCAAGCGCCATTCGGACTCCTCGGCATACACCGCGTCGTAATCCAGCGTCTCGCCCTGCGCAAGCGCAAGCGCCTGTTCGCTCAGTTTGCAGCCGCGCGCCAGAGATCTTTGCGCCAACTCGTAGACGCTCTGCACTTTAGTGAGGCAATGGAGGCGAGGTTCCTCCACTACCGCAACGCGGCGCGACGAACCGTTGCCAATCTGCACCAGATGAACCACCGCGTGCTTCTCCTACTCGATAATCGTAAAGCGCTTGAGCGACTCTTCGTTGACAGTCAGGCCAAGTCCCGGAGTGTTCTCATCGAGATCGATAGAGCCATCCGCGGGAACCGGCTCGCCGTCGAAGATATACCAGAACAATTCATTGCCCACTTCAACGTCCACTTTGGGAAAGAACTCGGCCATCGGCGAGTTAAGGCTGGCCATCACCACGTGGTAGTTATGCATTTGCCCTGCGTGGGGAATCACCGGAACCTGATACGCCTCGGCCAGCGCAGCAATCTTGCGCGCCTGGCTGATCCCGCCAACCCGGTTGGTGTCGAACTGAATATAGTCGAGTGCGTTCGCCTCCAGCAGATCGCGGAATCCAAAGACTGTAAACTCATGCTCTCCGCCGGCAATCGGCACGCGCCCGTATGCCTTCAGCTCCTTGTAGCCGCGGGCATCGTCCGGGATCACCGGCTCTTCAAGCCAACGAAGATGGAACGGCTCCAGCAGCGGCAGCATGCGCTTGGCATAGTCGAGCGTCCAGCCCATGTACGCGTCGGCCATCACGTCGACCCCGTCACCCACCACCTCGCGAACTGTCCGTACCAGCTCAACATTGCGCTGCATCCCTTCCGCGCCATCCACCGGACCCCATCCGAAGCGCAGCTTCATCGCCTTGTAGCCGTCGTCCTTGTAACGCTCTGCTTCCATGCGCAGTTCATCCAGCGGCATGCTGTAGAGGCGGCTTGCGTACACCGGGATCCGTTTTTTCGTGCGTCCTCCAAGCAGGCGGTACACGGGCTGCTTTGCGGATTTTCCCAGCAGGTCCCACAGCGCAATATCGACCGCGCTGATGGCCGTCGTCCCGACGCCTTTGCGCCCGAACGCCATCGTCCGCCTATACATCTGTTGCCACAGATACTCGATGTCCCACGGGTCCGTGCCCAAGAGAATCGGTTTCAAATAAGTATCGATACAAGCCTTCGTTACCAACGGCGATAACGCTGCATTGCCCAGTCCCACCAGACCGGCGTCCGTGAATATCTCCACCAGCACCCAACCGTGGAATGCGAAGTTGCCCATGGAAGCTTCGCGGAACATGACCAGGTCCATCGGGTTGGTGCAAAAGTGAGCGGGCAGCGGTGTAGTCTTGCCCTCCCATTGAACGACGCGCGTGCGTACTTCTGTGATCTTCATCCGTGGCTCACTTTCTCGAGTAAGTCTGGTGTCTGCAGCGGTTGCACTCTGCCCCCCAAGAGCAGAATGGCTGCGAATGCGATGAGGTGAAAGGTTCCTACAACGATAAACAGTGTCCCATACTCAATTCCATGACCGAGCAGGAATCCTGCGATGATCGCGAAGATCGCTCCCCCAATGCCTCCGCCGAATCCGACCATCCCAGCTACCGATCCAACCGCTGAAAGGGGAAAGATATCCGCGGGAAGCGTCATGATCAATCCGGACCACGACTGTTGGCAAAAAAATGCAATGCTGAAGAGCATCAACGCCCATCCTACCGGCACACGCGGCACCAGCATCACCACCGGCATGAACAAAGCGCTCAGGCCCAGGACAACTTTCCTTGAGAAATCGAGCGACCGCCCCCGGCTCAGGAGCGCGCTCGACAGCCATCCTCCCAGAAAACTGCCCAGCCCTGATGCAGCATACGGAATCCATGCATAGTAGCTCACATGTCTCACGTCGAACCCGCGAACATCATAGAGATACTTCGGAAGCCAGAAAAGGTAAAAGTACCATGCTGAGTCGCTCATAAACTTGGCGAAGACCAGCACCTGAACCCGGCGCATTTTCACAATACTGAGAAACGACAACTCCCGCGCGACCAGCCGAGCATCCAAGGTGGCCGCAGAGGCGTTGTTGCTTTCTCGATAGCTGGCAGACCACCAGGCGACCCAGGCCAGCCCCGCGGCCCCCGCGGCGAAGAACACCATCCTCCAGCCGCTCGTCATGAGCACGAGACCGATCAATGGCGGAGCCAACACCGACCCTACCGCCGTCCCCGCATTGATGATCCCCATCGCGGTCGATCGCCGGTCGAGCGGAACCCACTCTGCTACCACTCGGGTGGCTGCCGGAAACGCTCCCCCTTCGCCCATTCCCAGTAGGCAGCGCGCTGCGAGCAAAACCCCAAAGCTCGTGGCCAGCCCATGCAAAGCGCAGGCCGCCGACCACCACAGCATGATCAGGATGAATCCTTTTCGCGTGCCAAGGACATCCAGTAACCGGCCGCCGCCTGCATACAACAGGGCATACGGTATTAGAAACGCAAATTGCAGCCACGAGAACTGTTGATCGTTGAGAGGAATCGCTCGCTCGATCGCTGAGATCGCTACTGGCAAGGTCTGCCGGTCGAAGTAGCTGATGGCAATTGCCGCTGTCACCAACGCGACAAAATACCACCGTGCTCCAATGGAGCCGGACCGGATCGTGCCTGGTGCCTCCATCTGCCTTGCTTCTCTCAACAGCACCGCCGCCCGGTCACCATTTTATTATCATTAGCGATGTAGCCTGCCGTGGAAGATCTGTTCCTATCGTCACTTTGCCATTGCTCACATCAAGCCACTGCGGGGAACTGAGCAACTGCAACTGTCCTGCTTCTTTCAGCCGCGCATACTGCTCTGGCGTCGGTGTCTGCGGAGAACCTATGGCCTTCCACACGCTATACGAATTGCTGTGCGTGTCGTCAATGCGGTAGTGCTCCAGCAGCACTTTCTTTATTCCCGCAGGAATCCCTGCAATTGTAACTTGCACCTGCGCGCCGGGCGCGGACAATTCGTCATCATGATAGTTCCACAGCATCACTGCGGCTTCGCGATCCGCTTTGGTCGAGATGGCGTCCACATCGGGCGCCCGGGTCACGCCGCTGCTCAGAATATCGTCAAGCGGAACCTCTCCGGTGCTGCTGGTCAATACGCGCTCCCCTGACATCAAGGCGGCCATCCGGAATACATTCAGTACCGGCTTGTCCACACCATTCGTCGCCAGAGTGCGAAACCCTTCAAAGTACTCCTTGCCCTCAAATTCGAACGACCACGATAACATCGCGAGCAGGTTCACCCTTGTGCGGTCCTGCAAATCAAATAATGCCTTGATCGCGGCTGCAGTGTATGTCGCGTAGAGAGGTCCGTTCCGGTACGCATTCGCCGGATTGACCTTCATCGAGCAGGCGGCGCATCCCTCTGGATCAGCCTCGCTCAGAATAATCGGAAGATGGATATACTGCGGATACTTCGAGACAATCTCGAATCCAGCTTCGGCTGCCTTCAGCTCGTTCATGAGCCCCATCCGTACATGTCCGTTCACCACCGTCGGGTGACCCTTGGGATGGAATGAGATGAAATCGAGCGGAACCGGCTTACCATCCGCGGCACTCTTGTCGTTCAGGCAATGCTTCAGAAAGTTATTAAGAAACACGCCGGCTTTCTCTGAGTTCGGACCGGTGCTTGCAGGTCCGCCCACGATTGCATTCGGCAGCGCCGCTCGAACCCCGGCTACAGCATAGTCGTAAAGTTTCAAATACTCCGCGGGCGTTCCATGCCAGTACGAGATATCCGGTTCGTTCCACACCTCGAAGTACCACGTGCCCACCTCCTGCTTCCCGTAACGCTCGACAAGGTGCTCGGTATACCTTCGCACCAGTTCGCCCCATAACGCATAGTCCTTTGGCGGATTATTGGAGGCGCCTGATGTGGTGTTGGCCGGATAGTGAACCTGGTATGCATTGACTCCAGGAACCGTCGCGGCCAGATCCCTGGGCATGAACCCAAGCTCCACCATTGGGCGGACGCCGGCATTCCTGTACTCGTCAAAGATCTGGTCGGTAATCGTGAAGTCATATACCGCCTTGCCATCCGGATCCAGACTGAATACGTTCGACGAGCTCCACTTGAGCTCAGGTACTCCGTCGCCCGAGGTCAGAAGGTGATGCGCGCGGATGTGCACCGGCACGGGGCTCAGATCGTGCAACTCCTGGAGAAGTTGCCTGCCGTACTCCATGGTCGTGTAATTTGATTCGTCGTAGCCGAACCAGCTGTAGATCGGTGTGTAGGGACCGACAATCTTCGTGAGATCCACTTGGATGTCTACGGATCCTTGTGCCGGTGGGGCGGAGCTAGTGCGCGCGGTGTTCTGGCTTGCCGCAGGTTGAGCACGGAGCGAGCTTTGTCCCGGAACAGACAAGATCGGCACAACCAACGATGCAGTTACGAGCATCCGCGGCAACATCAATGTGATTCTCATGAAAAAGTTCTCTCCACTGGACGTCTTGATCGGCCACGCTTAATGAATGGGCCCGAAATGGGCGTTCTCCGGAGCCGAAGGTTCATCGAGAAACTGAAGGGTCGTGAGCGGGCCGAGATTGGCGGGCGGAGTCCAGGATGCGAGCGCCCACACCACTTCCTTCGAAGGCGTAAGCTCCAGCGCCTGTAGGGTGCCCGTGCGTTCTTCCGGTTTTGTGCTCCACTCGTTCACCCAGTTGCTGACGACGGTATTGCCATTCGGCAACCGCCATGCTTGCTGGAAGGTCGAGAACCTGTAGTCGGGGACATCGGACTGGGCGAATGTCCACTCGGCGTCGCCGCGGCGAGTAATTTCGCGCACACCGATTCTGTCGGTGATCAAAAAGTTGCCGTTCGGTAGGGGTGTGACGCCCCAGGGCGTGTCGCATGGGAACGACCACAATTCGTTACCGTCGAAGTCGTATTCCGCCACTTTGTTTAGTTGCATGTAAGCGATCACCATGGTTCCATTCGGGGTGAGCCGGAGGTGACGGAACTGCCCGTGCACGCTGACGGGATGCCGGATGGGAAGAACAATCTCCCGCTCCGTGAGACCGGTGACGATGTTCACCACGCGCGCCACGGCGGGGTCGCCGTTGATGACGAATAGCACATGGTCGCTTCCAATCGGCACCGCGGTATGGATCTCTTTGCCCGCTGGCGCGTCGTAGCTCCAAATAACCTTCTTGTCCGGAGTGATGATTTCGACGCCGAATTGATGCGCGAAGAGGATGTTGCCGTTCGACAGCATGACGGCGTCGCTGATTTCGCCTTTTCCCGCAGGGTCGTCATAAGTCCATACAATCTCACCGTGGCGCACGATGAAGATGCGTCGGTCGTGCGATTCGCCGGTGTACATGAAGTCGTGCTGGGCAAGTCCCTTGCCGGGAAGATGCGCGGGAAGGGAAGGCGCGGAGTTCGGCGGAGTCTGGGCAAGAGCGCAAAAAGCCAGTGCGAAAGGCGCAAAAACGAGTACCGATCGGGTCATTTTCATCTCCTCAAATTTCGTACTTCAGAGCGAATTGCAAAATGCGGTAAAACATGCCACGCAGCGATGGCTGATTTCCTCGATCCTTGATCAGATTAATGTCCGGCAATCTTAACGATCTTGCTGTCAGGTTCGCTCCAAGCTGCGGCGCCGTCGTGCGTAAGTACCTGCCGGGCGTCGTCCCAATGGAGCCGAGTAATGGAGCCAGCGCCCTTCTCGTAGTCATAGGTCGTGCCATCGTCGGAGAAGAGCGTGAAGCTGGCGTCGGCTCCCGGATAGACTCTGACCTGCTCAATCGTCTGCGCTTGATGAGTACTTTCGACCATAGTCCCCAGAGGAATAATCGAGCCGGCCCGCACGAATAGCGGAATTGTGTCGATCGGCGCGGCGACTGTGATCGTCTGGCCGCCTTTCACGCGCTCGCTCGTCCAGAAGTTAAACCAATCGGTTCCGGCGGGCAGGTACACCTCGCGGCTGGTCGCACCCTGGTCGGTGACGGGGGCGACCAGAAAGGCAGGCCCGAACATGTACTCGTCGCGCATGTCGACGACCTTTGGGTCATTGGGAAAGTCCAGCGGCAGGGCGCGCATAAAGGGAGCGCCCGACAGCCAGGTCTGGTAGCCCAGCGAGTAGATGTAAGGCATGAGTTGGTAGCGCAGGCGCAGGTATTTCTCCAGAATCGGCTCAGCCTGTTTACCATACGACCAAACCTCATTCGCCATGCGGCTGCCGTGAGCGCGAAAGATGGGCAGGAACGTGGCGTACTGGAACCAGCGGGTGTAGAGCTCTGGATAGTCGTCATATCCGCCGACGTTATCGCGGGCATCGGATGGATCGAGCAGCGGCGGGTGGGCCGGATGGTGCTTGCTGGGAAGGGGCTGCCAGCCGCCGGTGTCGTTGGACCAGTAGGCGATCCCGGAGGCGGCCACATTCAGTCCGGTAGGAATCTGGCGCTTGAGCGTGTCCCAGGTGGGGTAGATGTCGGAGGACCACACAATGGCTCCATAGCGCTGCTCGCCGGTGAACGCGTCGCGAGAGAGAGTCAGCGCGCGCCGATCGTGCTCGTCCTGGCGGAATCCGTCGTAGAGCGCTGCGATGTGGAAGAGCGGATAGACATTGAAAAACTCCGTGCCGGGACCGATGTGGAAGTGTGCGCCGTTGGGGGGTAGATCGGGTTCAGTTTCATCAGCCCAGATTGAGTCGAAACCCTTGCCGAGAATGTTCTCGCGGATCGTCTTCCAGTACCAGTGAGCGGCGTCTGGGTTTGTGGTGTCGATGTCGGATCCGGCGTGGTCGTAAGGCAAACCGTTGATCGGCGTCCCGTCGGCGAGATGGATGAACCAACCTTTCTTCAATAACTCGTCATAGAAGCGGTCACCGGGCTCAAAGCGCGGCCAGACACTAATCATGGTCTCAAAGCCCATGTCATGAAGTTGCTTATTCATTGCCGAGGGGTCGGGCCAGAACCGGGGATCGAAGTCCATTTGGCCCATCTTCGTGTAGTAGAACCAGTCCACCACCAGCACGTCCGCGGGCAAATGGCGGTCGCGATAGCCCTTGGCCACGGCTAAGAGCTCAGCTTGGCTTGCGTAGCGATTCTTGGATTGGATATAGCCGTAGGCCGCCTTGGGAAGCATGTGCGTGGGACCGGTGAGCAGCCTGTAACCTGAGTAAATCTCGTCTACGTTGGCGCCGGCGATGACGAAGAAAGAGACGCGGTTGCCAACTTCGGAAACCCAGCGCGTCCGCTCATTGAAGCCCGGCTCAATTGTGGTCTTCGAGGCGTTGTCCCACAAGAGTGCATAGCCCTTGTTTGTGACCAAGAACGGCACGCAGAAACTCGGAGCCGCCGGAGCCGTGTAGTCGGCCCAGCAATGGACAGGATGGCCGCGATGGTCGAGGAAGCCCTCCTGATTCTCTCCCAACCCGTAATAGTGCTCGTCGGCAGGCGAGGCAAAGGTTGCGCTCACGGTATAGAACGGCGAGTCGGTGGGGCGGCGATCGCGGGCCAGTCCGGCCGAGCCGTCTTTTTGATTGGGGACGGTCTGGGACCAGCCGGTAAGTTCCAGCAGCGTTGTACCGTCAGGCCTGCGAAAAGTGATGTGTGCGCCAGGTGTAGAGCCACTGAAGTAACGGCCGGGGCCGGCCGCCGTTTGCGCTGCGTGTGGGCGTGCAGGCCGTTCGCGGTCCACGCTGACGACCATGCGCGGCGAGTTGTATACGTCGGCCTGTGCGGTCTGGCTTGCACTCCAGCCGGTGGCATTGGGCGCTCCTTCAATACCGTATCCAGACGCGGCCTGCGCGGATTCCCGTTGCAGGCTGAGCGTGACGCGCAGAATGTTGGGGGCGTAGGGCTCCAGGACAATGGTGCTGTTGCCGCGCGTGAGGACAAGCGGGCTCCGCTGCGCGACTGCCGGTCCGCATTCGAGCAAGAAAACCAGCGCACAGATCAGAATACTGCTGCGATGAATGAAAGATGTCATTCCTTACACTTTCTCCTGACGGACGCAGAGGCCAGTAACGCGCCAGTCGTCTTGCATATCAGGCAACGGGCTCCCAACCCTAATTGCGAACCAGTTTGGCGAGCACAATGTCGTTGCTGTTCATCGGGATTAAAACCTCGATCGTGCCATCAGAGCCGCTTCGCACGGCCTTGTGGGTCTCCGGAAGATCCCGCGTCAACTCGTTCAGCTGCGCAATTTGTGCTGCGGTCAGCTCTCCGGGAGAGCCCATTTCAAGGTACGCCGTATAAGCATCGTTCGCATGAAAGCCGGTTCGATGCACCTCTAGTTTGTAAGCAGCATTCGCAGCAAGATGCGTAACCCGCAATTGCACCGGCGCTCCGGGGTGCGAGGGAATCACCTTTGTATAGAAGGATCGATTGCTTACCTTCTGGTCCGGCTGCTCAAAATCCCAGATCACTGCCGCGATACTTCCATCCTTCGTAGACACGATCGCTTGAGAATCGTTCGTGGCAACACTGCTTCCCTGCAGTGCGTGAAGATACTTGTAGGCGAAGTACGCCGGCTTGCGAATGCCCTGCGGGCTCAGGAGTCCGAATCCTCCTTGAAACGGCGCCGTCGGAGGTCCAGGTTCTTCGAAAAGATCGGTGTATGTCCAGTAACTCATGCCCTGCGCTAATCCCTGGCAGGCTTTGAGCTTGGTCAGAATGTAGGGCGCGCTGATGTAAGAATCGTGCACGGAATCGCGCGGGGTATAACTTGTGCTCCACTCAGTGAAATACAGAGGAAGACCCGGAAACGGTGAGGCCGAAATCTGATCGCGAACACGGCGCACGTCCCCGATGATCGCGTCCGCCGACGGATCGAGCTTAGTATCCTTCACTCCATTTTCATCGAGAAAGCCGCCTAGAACGCCATAGGTGTGCGTGGTCACGAAGTCAACGTCCGCGCCGCTCTGCTTAACGTGCGCCAGAAACTCGGGAACCCAGGCCCCTCCGGCAGTGCTTGGTCCTCCTACCCGCAAAGCGGTGTCAATTGACTTGATCGTTTTTGCGGTCAGGTCGTAGAGCTCGAAGTACGCCTTCTGGTCGGCGCCTTCCCAGAATCCGGAGAGGTTAGGTTCGTTCCACACCTCGAAAAACCACGTGCGTACTTCATCTCTTCCGTACCGCGCTTCGATGTGGCGGATGAAAGCATCGATGAGGTCCCGCCAACCTTCCGGTTTCGGATGCGAAGTGTTGCCTCTCCAATAGAATATGTTGTTCTGCGATGTTGCGAGCGCATTAGGGGTGAAGCCGAGCTCGACAAATGGTCTGATGTGCCGGGCCAGCAAGTCGTCATAAAGCTGGTCAATCTTTGACCAGTTGTAAACAGTCTTGCCGTCTTCGATTCGCACTGTCTCTAACACGTCGTGAAAAATCGCGTGGAACCGGATGTAGCGAAAGCCAAGCTCGTCGACAGTCGTCTTGAGTTGCGCCTGGCTGTCGTCGCGAATCAGCGTGCCTGGATAATCGGACCCGACCGACAGCTCGAAGAAGCGATCCACCGGCCCTGTCGTGTTCCGGAGACTTACGACGACGATGCGAAGTGGAACTTGTTGCGATTGAGCCGCAAGAAGCAAAGCAGATGAAGCCGAAAAGAAACCAAGGGCAAGGATTGAAAGCCGCCGTGAGACTGAACTGAACATGGCCTTGCACTTCCTTCAAAGAGATTGGCTAAACTGTCGGTGAGTGAATCACGCTCGATCGAGAAACAGTCAGCCTGAGCCTAATGTCCAGTGTCCTAAAAAGAGCGAGTACCCGATTGTTCGTGGATTGCATCCTCCAAGTACTTGCATCCAAACACCCGAAAATCTTTGACGTCACTTAGATTGAACGCTGGAGCGGCGCTCTGTCGAGGTACTTTTACTCGGAAAAAGTCAGATCCATCGACATCCATCAGCCAGAAAGCCGGCCTCGCGTCCGCAGTTTCCGTCATCACTTCCAGATTTGATACTTCGAGGTTGCGCACATGGCGTACAAAAAGCCCGGTCGCAGGCAGGTCCCCGAACGTCGTGGGTTCGGGATAGGCCTTCTCCAACTCCGGCGGCTGACGCTTTGCAATCTCACCATCAGCGCCTCCCTGCTGGTGGAAGAACACGTCGCTGATCTTCAGGTCTTCAATCATGTAGCCGGGCATTCCGCTGATGTTGGTGCACAGGGGATCCGCTCCGTAGCTTGTGATATTGCTCATCACGATGCGTTTGAGGGTGCCGACCTTCGTTCCTGAAGGTCCCCGGAGACGCGCTCCCAGGCGCAGGAACAAAGGAGACTGGCGGAGGTCCCTCATCGCGATGCCGGTAAAAGTGATGTCCTCGCATATGGCCCCGTCCACAGTTTCGAGAGCCAGGCCTCGGCAACTTTCGAAGACGCAATTCGCGATGGTGATGTTTTTGAATCCACCGTTGGATTCCGTTCCGCATTTGATACGCCCGGTTGCAAGACGGTGCAGCCCAGGGTCGGTATGTCTCCTCCAGGTAGCATCCAGGACAGAGCCGAGTTGATAGTCGCCCGTGACAAAACAATTTGTGATGGTTACATTCTCGGTCGCCCTTGCATAGCCGAGGGCGAAGCTGGACTTTGGGCAAATGCCGTCGTCCCACGGAGAATTGACGCTGCAATTGGAGACGCGCACGTTGCGGCAGCAATCAATATCGATGCCATCGCGGTCAGTATCGATCTTGAGGTTGTCGATGGTGACGTTGTCCACGCCCGTCAACAGCAACCCGAAGTGGCCGCCTTTAAGCAGCGAGAAGTCGCTGAAAATCGCGTTGTGACAGTTCTTGAGAGCGATAGCCTTGTTACCGACACCTGCTTGTTCGGCCCGGAATACGGAGTAGTTGCCGCGAGCCCCCCTCCCCCCGCCATGACTGAGGCCTTTCCCCCAGATAAGTCCGGGGCCGAATATCCCGAAGTCGTGGATATCCTCGCCCCATATCAGGCTATTGTGCCAATGATTGTGGCCATAGTCCTGATAACTGTCCCATGCGGTCTTCGGCTCGGCGGTGTCGTAGGTTCCACCCCTATAGCCTGTGGTCTGGCCGGGAAGTGGCGAGTCGGCTGCAAGAACAGTCGCACCCTGCTCGAGGAACAGCGCGACAAAGCTTTTCAGGCGGATTGAGAAGCACACATAGATGCCGGCAGGAAAGACAACCGTTCCGCCTCCGGCGGCCGAGGCGGCTTCAACAGCGGCATTGATGGCCGGGGAGTCGATTGTCTTGCCATCCCCGATTGCCCCAAACGAGCGCACGTCGAATAATAATGATTTTCCGGAGGTGCTGGCCCGGGCGTCGCTCGTTCCCTGAGCGGACGCCGTAGAGGTGTCCAGTAAGCTCACGGAACCGCCTACGATTCCGAGGCCAGCCATCTTCAGGAATTCTCTACGATACTCTTCCATTCCTTGCTCACCCTGTCTTTCAACTTTATGGACCGGTTGGCCGAGTGGCCGGGAAACTATGGTCCTTCATGCCGGTCAGATCTTAAAGTCCTTTCGAAGCGATGATGTCTCGCAGCGCCAGTTTGTGCAGGCATAGTTCTGAAACCAGCCGCTTCAGATTCGCGTTCTCTTGCTCCAATTCCCTGACCCTGCGTGCCTGGCCATCTTCCGTATTACTGCGCTCGTTGCGCAATCTGAGGTACATCCAGTTAGAGATCTTAGCTTCCATGCAGCTCTCTGCTACTGTCTTTCCGCTTGCGATACTTTCTTCTATCTGCCGCAGAAGCTCCATTGCCTCCTCAGGACTATGCTTCTTCCGCCGTGCCATGCTTCGCTCCTTCAATGCAAGTCTCTCTATGCCAAACGCAGCAAAAGTATCGGGGTGTTATAAGAGTCACACTCATTGCCTCACAACTATTTGATCGATTCGCATCCGTGAGAGCAGGGTATCGATGCCAAGGATCGCAGCTAGCGCATCGTCACCAGTTTGTTGATCCGTGGTGTTGAGGCAGACGTGCCCCGTTTCAAAGCTCGAAACGGGGCACGCTGGTAGTGAGAGTTAGAAGATGAACTTGACGCTTCCCTGGAAGATTCTGGGGCCGCCGTTAGTCCCCGAGACCTGGCCAAAGGTTCCGTCCGTGAGTTTTGCGTCCGGACCGCTGAAGGTTGGATGGTTAAGCACGTCGAAGGATTCGATGCGAGTGTCCATACTCAAGCCTTCATGGATTGGCCAGAAACGGCTGACCTGGGCGTCAAAGTAGACGATGGGTGGAGCGTGGAATTCGTTCTTACTGACGGGTGTATATCCATTGGTGTTGTATCCGAAGATCGGCATCGTACTCGTGTTGGGTGTAACCGAGGGCTGTGCGAAGGCAGCCGGGTTGAGATATTCGCGGTTGGCCGCGCCACCTCCGTGGCGGAACTGGACTTTCTGGTAGATCGGGACGCCTGGGACGAGGACGGGACGATCGTTGCCATACCCGGTCAGGGAGTCATCCTGGCCGGCCGTGACGTTTACCACGCTGCCGGTATGGATTGTAGAAAGACCACCGAACTCCCAGTTATTGAGGAGGTAGCTTGCCAGGTGATTGCCGAAGTGGAAGTTACTCGTTGCAACAATCGAAAAATTCGCCCAATTCCGGTAATCCTGGCCGCACGGACCGTAGTCCATTCTCGGATTAGCAGGATTCTCACCAGTGAAACCGGAAACGTCGCCCTGGTTATCTTCGACGTCCAGGCACTTCGACCAGGTGTAATTGGCAAACATGCTGAAGGTGTTGGAGAGGCGGTGGTTGACCGATAAAATTCCGCCTTCGTAGGTAGAGTAGGCAGTATCGCCGATCCAAAGCGAGGTATTCCCACCTCCGATTGGATTTGCCAGGGCGGGATTTCCCTGGGCGGTGGCGATCAGCGTCAAAAGATCGCGCTGCGGGTTTTCGTTGCCAGACGTAGAGCAGTTTGCGCCATTTGCTGGAATATTGGATCCCCCCTCTGCACCCAAGGAGGTGTTATAGCTTGTGCCACCGACAGTGACGGTTACGGGGCAGGCGCTCGAAGTCCCATTCGATGTTCCGGGAATCCATACCGGTGGGTCGAGGGGATAGCCAAACTCTTCATGCGCGCCCTTGCTTCCGACGTACTGGAGCTGCGCCTGCCAACCGTGAGGGAAGTCATGCTGGAGGCTGACGGTCCACTGGGCATACGTAGCGATATGGAACTTGGTCGGCAACACGATGTATTGACCGCCATTCGGGAAGATCGCGGTTGCGGCGCTGGGCTTGCCGACAAACGATGCACCAGTTGGGAATGGGTTGGCGGTGATGGTGGCGGCAGTGGTCGATCCGGGGCCGCCAGTTACGCTGGGGGCGCTCCATGGGTTGTTGAAGAGGGTATACGAGTTGAGCGACTGATTGACATTAGTGGCGAAGGGCGGGTTCTGCTGCTCTCGCTGTGACGTGAAGGTGTTGGCCGTGTCGTAGATATACTCGGCGCCCCCGCGTAACACTGTCTTGCCGTCGCCGATGGGATCCCAAGTGAACCCAAAGTTCGGATCCCACTGGTTAGGTGAGTTCTGGGTGAACGACCGCGGTTCGCCCGGGTCGCCATAGAAGGACACTCCAGCCGGGGAAAGATGCCCCGGGGTGTTGTATACGGTGCTTTGGGTGCCCGCAGCAAAACCCGCATAGCTGAAGGATTCCCCGCGGTTGAAGACATCGTAGGGTTGGTAGTTGGGATCCCAGCGAATGCCGGCTACAAAGGTCAGCCGCTTGTTCAGGTGGAAGGTGTCCTGGACGTAAAGGGCAGGGATAGTCGAGCGCAGAGCATTCTGCTCCTGCTTGCTCTGGGAGAAGCCGGTCATGGTTCCTTCCAGGAAGTCGAGCTGTCCATTGCCAACCTCGGTCAAGCCAGTATCTGGATTGTCCGCGGTCTGGGTCTTGCTTCCGTAGGGTCCATAGGCGCTGTAGTTGGTGCTGAAGCCGAAGACTCCGTTGCCGTTGAAGGCATTGGAGATATTCAGTTGATTCTTGACGAACTCTCCACCGAAGACCCACAGATGCCTGCCTCGCACCCAAGTAACGTCGTCGTCGATGACGCCGGTATTGTCGTTGAAGTATGCAAGAGAGTTGGTGCCGCCACCCATGCTGAAGCCGCTGGCGCTCAATTGGAGGCCGACGGGCACGGCGCAGGTCATCGTGCTGATTTGTAATCCGGTGCAGGCATTGATGTCCGCCGGATTATAGCCACGGGTTTGATATCGGCGCATCAGCGCGATGTGCGCCGAGTTCACCACGTTTGAGGAAAAGCTATGGTTCTCGCCGATGGTTTCGGTCTGCACTCGCTCTTCGGGGTTTGCCGAGGCCGTAGTGACCAGGATGTTGGTCGGAAAAAAGAAGGCCGGCAACTGATAGCTGTCTAAGAAGTAACGGCCGTAGAGGTTGTCCTTGGGGCCGATGTTGTAATCCTCGCGGGTAACAAACTCCCTGTCGTAGTGCTCGGAAGGGATGGCGTACTGGACGCCGCCGCAGACGTTCAAGCCGCTGGGAATGGTCGCAACCGTCGGCAGGTATGGCAGCAGCGCCTTCGATGCCGCATTCCAGGCGGGCGTCGACGGATAAATGTTGTTGGGGACCAAAGCTCCCGTCATTGGGTCTACCAACTGCGTTTGCGAAAGGGGCTTGGTGCTGCAGAGCGGGTTTGGCAGGATTCCGGCAGTTGGTTCCCCGTTCTCGACGCTAAAATCACCATTCAGGTTGGCCGCGGTGGGCACGGTCGCGGTGGTGGTTGACGAGACATCGTCATAGTCGAGCCGTTGATATGCCGCAAAGAAGAAGAGCCGGTTCTTGCCGTTGTACACCTTCGGTATCCACACCGGCCCCCCGATCGTTCCTCCGTATTGGTTCTGATGCAGCCGGTCATGGGAGAGCCCGTAAAAACTGTTGGCGTCGATAAAATCGTTGCGGATGTACTCAAACGCATCGCCATGGAACTGATTCGTGCCCGACTTCGTGACCACCTGGACCATGCCGCCCGCTTTCATTCCATCCTGCGAGCCTAGGGCGGACATCTCCACGGTAGTCTGGCCGACCGCATCGGGAAAGGGGTTCGGCAGATTGCCGCCCGCCATGTAGTCACCGTTGTCGGCGCCGTCCAGACGCCACAGCGTGGAGTTGCCCATGCCGCCGGCGAATGAAAATGCGGACGTCTGATAGTTATATTTGCTGCCCGTAAAATCACCGCCCGGAGCCGATACGGCGCCGCCTGTGAGTGTCAGTAGGCTCGTGATTTGCCGCCCATTGAGCGGCATCTCGTCAACCTCGTTGCCGGTGAGGGTCTGCTTGTACGTTGGATCCTCGGTTTGCAGCTGCTGAGTTCCCGCCGCACTCACCTGAACAACGACATCGGCGCTGCCCACCGACAGGCTGGGGTTGATCGAGATGTTGCTTCCGACCTCAAGCACAATGCCTTTCTGTTGGTACGTCTTAAATCCCTTGGACGATACGGTGATGTCGTATGTGCTGGCCGGGATATTCGGAAAAATATAGATGCCGGCGCTTTCGCTGTGCGTTTCGCGCTTCACGGTAGTGTTCTCGTCGGTGAGGATTACGTCAGCATTGGAGACGACGGCGCCCGTTGAGTCAGCGACGGTGCCCTGGATTGTGGCGGTGCCCGCAAGCTGGGCTCGTGTCGCGCACGGCGCCAGAATAAGCGCTATAAAGAGTGACAACCAGACGAGATGGTCATACCACCTCGCCGCACGTGCAGCACGCTGCACAACCGATTTCGTAGCGGGATCTTGCATTGTTGCCTCCTGAAGGTTTTGATCGCTAACACTGCCCGCAAAGCCGTCTTCGGTCCCCTAGACCTTTGGCTTCGGCAAGGGCGTTCGGCTGTAGGACCTTGCCAGAAATCAAATGAATAGAGAGCGAAGCTTACTTCGGGTGCGGCATCGGTATGCAACCATCTGCTCCGATTGAGGACTTTTCAAGTAGGACACTGTGTATTACAGTGTGGTGGTAGATAGGCGCCGGAGTGCTGGGTAAACGATTTCTCGCGGGCTGTGTAAGATAGGGCCTAAACGGAGTGAGTTGAAAAGATGACCTGTTTGGCCGTGGTGTTACAGTAAGGTCGATCAACTGTACCTGGAAGGGTATCGTGATCGAAAGACTGCGCCTCATTCAATCGCAGCTGCCATCAAACGGAGACTGGTGAGTGCCATGGGTCTGATAACAAAGGAGAGTGGGCGCGAAGGAGTCGATGGCGATTCCCGCACTTTCGATGAGGTCGAAAGAACCGAGGTCCTTCGTGAACTCGACGCGATCCTGAGCAGTCCCGTTTTTCAACCCAGCAAGCGTTGCCAACAGTTTCTTTCTTACGTAGTCCGCCATCGCTTGGAAGGGAACGACGACCGACTCAAGGAACGCACGATAGGAGTTGACCTTTTTCAGCGCCCCGCAGGATACGCAACCGGAGATGACCCTGTAGTTCGCGTACAAGCGGGAGAAGTTCGCAGAAGACTAGACCAGTTCTACCAGACAGCCACCAACAACCCGCCGGTTCGCATCGAGCTTCACGTGGGCACATACACTCCGCAGTTCAAGTGGGCCCAGACCGCATCGCCTTCAGGAGAGCCGTCCGCGTTTCAGTCCGGACCGGAAGTTCAAGATACAACCCAACCCACAGGAGACGTCCAGGAATCCGCCGAAGTTGTATTGCCACCGTTGCTCGAAACAAAACCTTCAACCGCGAAGCACAAGCCGCTTTTCTGGATATTGTCGGTGGTCGGCCTCATCGCGCTTGCCGGTGTCGCTCTGATCGGGTCAACAATCTATCGCGCCAGAACGCACCAAACGGCACTGCAGAAGTTCTGGGCTCCCGCGCTTTCCTCGCCGGACCCGCTCCTGATCTGCCTGGCCAAACCCTCGGTCTACCTGCCATCCGTCAAGCTTTACCAGCGGCATTCCAAGACTCCGGACAAATTCCTGAACCAGTTCGAGAGGTTCAGTCAAAAGCCCGATCTGCAGCCCGACGACAAACTCGTGTGGAGCGATATGGTCGAGTTGCCCGACTATGGAATCGCCGTCGGGGACGTGTACACGGCGGTTCGGCTCTCTTCTCTTTTCGGCCAGATCGGAAAAAAGAATCAAGTTAGAATTGAAGGCAACTACACATTCGAAGACCTTCGGAACTCTCCCGCCATCATCATTGGGGCGTTCAACAATCACTGGACGATGCAAATGACGGCCAATCTGCACTTCAGCTATGCCAGTGAAGACGGCCATCCGTTTATACGGGAAGAAGGCCCGACGGGACGGCGATGGTACTCGAAAACCCGTTCG
>Ga0181529_10002113_pt1 | contig 24376 bp, 13 predicted proteins | sample PEATcosm2014_Bin_36_FD_119763 | JGI IMG/M metagenome (GOLD analysis project Ga0181529, IMG submission 119763) | Peatland microbial communities from MTU Mesocosm Facility, Houghton, MI, USA - PEATcosm2014_Bin10_30_metaG | ecosystem: Environmental > Terrestrial > Soil > Wetlands > Peat | place... | reverse complement strand
TTTGCACCGACAATGAGCGGTGACCCCATGATGGACCAAAGCGTGACCATGGTTCTCTGCTCGGCTTTCGTCAACCGTGTTTGTCGGGCCTCGCCATCCCCCGGCATCGGCCCCAGATAACCTAGGGGAAGCATATCGGCATCGGGCCACGCACCTGGATGAGCATATGGGGCCCATGCCGCGGCTAATTCAAACTGGTCATGCAAGCTGCGTGGCGCGTGCCGTGGGTTCTTCCAAAAATCCCAAACGTCGTCCGAGATGCGCCACATTTGCGCATACGGAAAGAGTTGTTCCACAATTCCTGGTGAGGTCGGGCCCGGGGAAAGACTAAGGACAATCGGACGGCCTGTTTTGGCGATGGCTTGATGGATCATTCGAATCTCGGCTGGTCTATAAGGGTGGTCCGAAATGCAATCAACCTTAATCAAGTCGACTCCCCAAATCGCGTACTGGCTGAGGAGAGAGTCGTACCAGGCTTGGCCAGCTGGAGTGTCTTTGACTCCCCAGTTGGTTGGATCCCACGGGCAGGCATCCGTGGTGTCGGCCGAATCCTGCGCACGATACTGGCTGCCGGCAACGGGAAGGTTCCGTTTTACGGATTCCCGTGGGATACCGCGAACAATATGGATGCCAAACTTGAGGCCGAGTGAGTGAACGTAGTCCGCAAGAGGCTTGAAACCTATGTTCTCTTCGCCCTGCATAGACGAGGGGAATCGCTCCGGGACCGGTATATAGCGACCCTGCTGGTCGATTTCATAAATGGCTTTTTCCGGAATCTTGAGGTCAAGCGGATTCTTTAGAAACCAGCCCTCGTCTATTACTGCATATTCCCATCCGAAGGGCTTGAGTGTTTTGGCCAGAACGGATACATTCTCGCGAAACTGTGGCTCAGTAATGGTGAGCCCATAAGCATCCCAACTATTCCAACCCAATGGCGGCCGCTCAGCCAGAGCGGAGGTATCATGCCCCTGAGTGGTTCTATTTACTTGGTCAAGACCCTGCGGGTTTGCGGGAAGACTGAAGGCACAAAGCAGCAACGCAGCAAGAATACGCAAGATAACTCCTAAAAATGAAAATGACGATAAAGATCCGGCGTACGCTACGTGAACGCACGCCGGGATGGAGAAAATGGAACACTTAGAAGGTGATTTTGATCGCGCCCTGCAGAACGCGCGCGTCGTTGATTGTGCTGGTGATCTTTCCGAAGGTGGAGGTAGAGTTCATCGCGGTCACAGGGTTGGAGTAGTTGGGGTGGTTGAACAGGTCAAATGCTTCAGCGCGGAACTCGAACTGCGAGCGCTCGTAGATGCGGAACCGCTTGCTGGCTGCCGCGTCTATGTTGGTATAGCCAGGTCCACGAGCTTGAAACGGCCGTTCGTTTCCAAAGGTGCCGGCAGCCGCTAGCGTATAGGCTGCCGTATTGAACCAGGACCTATTGCCGCCCCCCGCGGGATTGAGGTTCTTGGCATAAAGGGGTTGGCCTGAAACCAAGTTGGGACGGTCCTGACCGATACCGGTAAGCGACACATCTGTGCCGGTGGTGACGGTGTAGGGCATACCCGTGCGGTGGGTGACGAGTGGACTGAGTGTCCAGCCTCCGATTGCGTAATCCAGCATCCGGCTTTTCAGCTTTGGCGAAGTGAGAACGCCAGAGATGTTGATATTCTGCGTTGTGTCAAAGTTGCAGCTTCCGTATTCGCCACGGAAGTTGCTGGGATCTTGCGCAGGGGGCGTATTGTCTCCTGTGTAGTTCATATTGGAGAGGCAATGCGAATAGGCGTAGTTGAAGAGTAAAGAGAAGTTATTGGCCACGCGGTGATTGGCGGTAATGATGATGCCGTGGAAGTTGGCCATTCCGTAGTCAGCGGTGGCGCTGAAGTTGCTGTAGCGCGTGCCCGCCGTGGTTCCGTTGGCGATTGCGTCACGATACAGGATATAGCGCTGGCTGGTGTTGCTGGTTGTGGGTGCAGCTCCGGTCGGTGTAGCGACTGGAGTTGCATAGTTGACAGGCACGAATCCCCAAAGGTGTACGGTATGGGTGCCAATATAACTCGCGGAGAGGAGCCAGTTGCGCGATGCCTGCAACTGGTAGCTCAAGTTCCACTGGTTTGCATAAGTGCGGCGCAGATTCGGGGCGTAGATCTGGGTGGAGATGTTGGCGGCGGGAAACACTGCGCTCGTTGAGGGCGGGGCTGAAGGGAACGGATTGCCACCCACAACCTTCTTCCATGGGTTGTCAAACGACTTCTGTGTATCCGTCAGATTTGTCGAGTTATCGATGGTGACAGACTGCGCATTGGCGTAAGGTGCGTTCACGGGGAAGCCCGAGTCATAGTACATTTCGGGTGCCTCGAACGTGAGGATGTAGGAGGCACGAAGAGTCTGCTTTCCGCTGCCCGTGGGATCAAATACGAGGCCAAGGCGCGGCGAGAAGTTGGTGAGCCTGGTGTTGATAAAGCCAGGCTTCACGCCCTTGTCACCAACAAACCGCATTCCGGCCGGGGCGTTTGTGTAGACAGTTGAAACGGTGTTGCTGTTGAAGGCATCCCAGCTGAAAGTTCCGCCCTTGTTGTCCTTTTCGAATTCCGGGAACCACGGCTCCCAGCGCAGCCCGGCGCTGATCGTGACTTGCTTGGAGAGGTGGAAGGTGTCTTGTCCGTAGTAGCCGAAGTAGTTGTAGCGCAGATGGCCCAGAGCTCCAGGCGCGAATCCCTGGCTGAAGCTGTTGGGAGCACCCAACATCAAATCGGCAAGACCGGTGCCGCCATAGGAGCCGTTGAAGGTAAACTGTCCGTTTTCAGTGTTCAGACCGGCCAGGTTAAGTTCTTCGTGCAGGTAGTCGGCTCCAAATTGGATGAAATGCTTGCCTTTGAGGATCGATAGATCATCCGTGGCCTGGTAGTGATTTCCGACGAAGTGGGTCGGGGCACAGGTTCCGCAGGAAGCGGTGAAGCCGCCGCTGACGTTCAGATAGATGTAGTTGGGCACGGAACTGTAAACGTTGGAACCTAGCGTTGAAGGAGAGATAAGGTCGCCCGGTGCACCACGCGAAATGGCCATGCGGGTGGCGGCGACGTGCAGAATGTTGAGGATATTCGGAGTGATGGCAAAGCTATCGCCCACAATGAAGGATTTTGCACGATCCTTGAGATTGGGATTGATGGCATTCAGGAGATTTCCGTTAAACAAGCCTTTTTGGTAGTAGTTGGTCATGAAGTAGCGGGTAAAGACGTTCTGGCTGGGGCTGATCGTATAATCCAAGCGCCCAATCCATTGAGTCTCGTCTTGCGGCGCGGGAACGGCATAGGCCACCAAGCCAGCGGCACTCGATGTGGAATTGACGGGCAGGTACTTCATCAACGCCTTGGCGGCAGGGCTGTACAAGCCCGTGTCGATTGTCGTAGTCCCAGTGGTTGGATTGTAAACGAACCCGGCAGCCGGCTTTAACGTTGCCTTGGTGGCCGCAACATAGCTGGTCCAGTCTCCGTTAATCATGGTCTGAGTTGGGACATAAGAAGAGGTGCTCGAAGGACTGATGCGCAGATTGGTCGCCTGGTAGCCGCCAAAAAAGAAGAGCTTACCCCGCAGGATGGGGCCGCCCATGTAACCGCCGTATTGGTTGCGCTTCAGGGGTGTGACCTTCCCGGTGATCGGGTTGGCAGCGCTGGTGTAGTCGTTGCGGAGGAACTCGAAGGCACCCCCATGCCAATCGTTGGTACCGGCTTTGGTAACAATGTTGACCGCGCCGCTCGGATGCACGCCGTACTGTGCGGGAAGTCCAGTTGTCTGGACACTGAACTCCTGAAGCGCGTCAGGGAACGGGAACGGCATGTTCACGTTGCTGAAGGAATCATTGTGGTCAGCGCCGTCCAGTAGGTAGTTGACTTGGTTACCCTGGCCGCCGGCAACGGCGATGTTCAGAGATCCGCCAATGGCACTGGTACCAGTGCTGCCATAGGTCTTGGTGCTGGTCATGTTGCCGTTTGTGGTGGGCGCAGTTGCACCGGATAGCAGCACAAGACTAGCGGCGTTGCGGCCATTGAGCGGGAGGTCCACGGTGCGTTGCTGGTCCACCACGGTGGAGATCATGGCATCTTCCGTCTGCACCTGGGCAGCATCGGCATTGACCGTAATGGTTTCGCTCTTAGTGCCGACCTTGAGCGCCACGTTGATCGCCGCATCGTTGCCAACCTGCAGGACAATGCCTGAACGCAGATACCCCTGGAAGCCTTGCGCCGAGATCGAGACCTTATAGGGCCCGACAGGAAGGTTGGTGAGAATGAATAAGCCATTTCCATCGGTCTTAGCCGAGGCAGCGAACCCCGAGTCGGTTTGAATAGCGTCCACCTGCGCATTGGGTACGACGAGTCCAGACTCATCGGTAACCACGCCGTGCATCTTTGCCGATGCGACGGCCTGCGCGAAGGAGATTCGTGCTGGAATTACGGCAAGTAAGCAAACCAGCGTAATCCCCGTTATCAATAGGGTTCGCTCGATCTGCCGGAGCGAATGGTTCAGTTTCGAATTCATAGTGCCTCCAAAATGTTTTGGCGCTGACGCAAACGTTTGGTATCGTTCGCATTTTGCGCCCAACCCAGACGTGCTTTTGCCAGCAACCGAAGCTTCCATCTGGCCTGACAGGGGCCGCAAGTGAATTTACGGTGATGGAACAACCCTCTCACCCCAGAACCGCAGAGCCGCCGGGTGGCTAGCATTGCTAGATGATTGCTGGATAGAACGAATGGTTCGATGATCTTCGGGCGCTCCCTTTGCCTCTGCATCCGTGAGCTTTCTTAGAGGGAGGTAGAGTGGTGATTTGTATTCTGATATGCGAGCCAGATGCAGACATGAAAGGCCCGCCTCACATCGTGAGAACTCAAGTCTTCACGGGGTGAAGGGTCCTCTCAGGTTGAAAACACTCGACTCTACAGCCAGTCCACCCAACGTTGAGCCTCTTGCTTCAATAGAATCAGGCTCAGCAAATCCCGCACGAATGACCATCCAAGGTGCTCACATAGAGAGATCCATAGCGTGCGCGCAGTAGGCCCGCTTTCGCCAATCGCGGTGTCGCAGCGCTTTGGCGGGCGTAGAACTTCCCCATCCGAGATGGAGGAATCAAAGTGCAGAAGGCAGATCGATATCAGCAAGTACCCGCCCTTTGGAGTGAATCCAGCACTCTCCTGCTATTACGAAGCCAAAATGATATGATTTTGCTGTTGGGGTGGCATGCAAAACACTGAAATCAATCGGCCAGATTTTTTCTTTCGGCCATCCAAATCGGAGTGGGAAAGGCTGTTGAACCGCGTTGTGGAGAGCACACCATTTCGCCGTTCATCTCGGCTGCGCGATTTTCTTATCTATGTCGGGAACGAAGTCGTTCTGAATGGGGAGGAAGACCTTCACGAGCAACAGATCGGAGCCGCAGTCTTTGGCCGCCCCTCTCAGTACGACACCTCGCAAGACAACATCGTGCGTGTCAACGCAATGGAGTTGCGCAAGAGAATCGAGAGCTACTTCGCGAACGAAGGACAAAACGAGCCTCTGGTTTTCGAGATTCCCCGCGGCAGCTATAGCCCGATCTTTCGCCTTCGCCGAGAGTTACCCGTGGATGCCGCGAAGCAGAGCTATCTCCCGGAAGCGAACATTGCATCATCAAGCATCGAGGAACCTGCGCCACCTGTCTTAGATAAGCCGTTCACTCCATCGGGTCGTCGCAATCTTCCGCAAATTGCTCTCATCATCGCTCTTATTTGTCTCATGGCTTGGCTAGCCACAAGCATCTGGCATGATCAGCAAGCCCAGATGAATCTGCACAAATGGCAGAGTGGTTCGGCTCTGCGTGCTTTTTGGGGGAATTTCTACGGCAAGAAACTTGCCCCGGAGATTGTTCTCGGCGATACGTCGTTCGAAATCATACAAGAGGTCCTTCATAAGCAGTTTTCTTTGACCGATTATCTTGATTACAGCTATCGTACGGCGCAGTCATCGGAATCTCTGCCAAGTGCCGCTCGCGAAAAAGAACAGAAGGACCTCTCCACTATTTTGGGGCAGAGTACAGGAAGTATTGGAGACTTTCGCGTTGCGCGCAGAATCGCCGAACTCGAAACGGGGGAGTATGGTTCTCGCCTCTTGGCCGCTCGGGAGTATTCCGGGCATCGCCTCCGTTGGAACAACACCATATTTGTTGGTAGCAATCGGTCCAATCCATGGATTGAACTCTTCGCGGATCGGGCTGTCTACCACTTCAAGCAGGCACCGAATCTGGCCCCCTCAGCCGTGATAATCGATAAGCCCACTGGAACTGAGCAGGCTCAGTATGCGCTATCACCTGATCCGGGTATGAGCACGGCGTACTGTGTGATCGTCTTCCTCCCGAATCCTACCAACACGGGCAACACACTCATCCTGGATGGAACCGATTCGCAGGCAACTGAAGCCGGAGGAGACTTCCTAACCAGTGAAGAGAACCTTGAGAAACTGCAGGCGCTCCTACATCAGAAGGACTTCCCTTACTTTCAGCTCCTCTTGAGAATCTCCCGATCTAATGGAACGCCTTTAGGATCAGAGATTGTCTCCTATCGCGTTGTAAGAAAGTAACGGCCGCGCATTATACGGAACATCAAGCACGAAGGAACAACAGGCCACTATGCCAGGCCCGATGATTGCTCCGGAATTCAGTTGCGGTTGTGCTGGGCAACGCTTCACTCGAAGCTGCCCGCAGACCCGCCCTGCTGCAGTCGTTCCGAAAAGATACAAGCGCCACCGGGTCCAAGGCCCTGCCCGGTCTCCAGAAACAACCTGCCTGGGTAGAACGTCATTTTCGCCAACCGGATGTGAGCGATGCGACATAGTCGCGATCCTTTCCGGCGACGGGTAACGCTGATAAATTATATCGCTCAACATTTCCTGAAATTCCCAAAACATGTCCATTTCTTGAGGTTGCATCGGACTACACCAGGTCCGGAACTAGCCCGCCAACTACACAAACAAAGGCTTTTCTGGTATTTCATTTCTCAGCATATCTGGTGAAAGGCAAGATTCATCAATGCCGCAACCTTCCTCAATTCATTTCCCATTTTTCCTACTCCGACAGCACAGTGGTGAGCAGGTCCTCGTCCGTTCCACGCCTCCACAAACCCTCGCGCACCAAGAGGAAAGCGGTATCGACTGTTGGTGTTTCCAATTTCTAGAATCGGACCAGGGACGCTTTCCCCTTCCGCTACCAACAATGAGAAACCCTTATCCTTATCCTCGACAACGGAAAGCAGTGTAACCGCGCCGTGCTTCACCGCCATCTCCACGGAGAGTCCACTACCCACTTTTCCATGGAAAACCTGCAGTGGACGCACACGAATCTTATCCTGAGCGATTCGCGTGTGCCCAGGGCCGTCGTGCCCCATCAGCACAAGGTCGGCATCGAAGTCCATCGCATAGTACTCGGTAAAGGAGCCGCCAGCACCTAGTTCATCCATTATCTTCATGGCGAGCACATTCTTGACCTCATATTCTCCCGCGACCGGTATACCGCTGCCCGTGAGCATGGAAGTGCCGAGGATGATGGAACTCATCGTGTTTTCGTTCTCCTCGATCCCGGAACCCATGTAGTAATAGGCCATCATGTCCAATGAGAGTTTCGCCACTAGCTTGTCAAGAGCCACCGCTGTGGTCGCTGCCCTCTCCAATTCTGTTTTCAAACACTCTGGAGCGATGTCAAAGAAATCCTTGAATTGCTGGACCTTGGCCGCGGTCTCCTTCCCGGAGACTTCGCGCCTTAATCCGCTTAGTTGATCCACTTCAACTATCTCGACATGGGTGCCCAACCGACCGCTCACCTGAGCAAGATCAGTGGCAATGTCGAGCATGCCACTGTAATAGTGGCCCATCAGCCCCATTCTGCTGTGACTCAAGGTCTTCGCGACTCCAGCGGCAATTAGCCAGGCCTCTAATTCGGCCCAGCAGCGAGGATCGTTCTCGAGCATTCCCGTGACTTGTTGAAACGGAACCTCCAGGCGTTGCAGCACATTTGCTATCTCCGGCACAGGACATGCGCTGCAATAGGCTAGCCACTCCCCCGTCATTTCGGTCCTGTTTGTCATCCGGTTGAAGCGTTCATAGTCGATCGCGGGTCCTGGCTGCAAGTTGAGAAGAATAACCGGTACCTTAGCACGCTGAATGATCGGCAACACTGTGGACGAAAGAGCATAGGTAGTCACATAGACCAGGAGGATATCAATATCTTCCTGCCTGCAAGTATGTCCAGCCAGAATCGCCTTGCCAGGGCTATCGACCAACCCCATGTTAATGATGGACCGTCGCTCAGCTTCGATCTTTCCTTGAACCACGCGAAGGTAGCCAAGGAGGCGATCCTCCAGCCCGGCAAACTGCGCCCAATAGGCTTCCAGTCCAAGACCAACCAATCCAATTCGAAGTTGCCGATACACCTGATCCATTAATTCCCTCTTCCTGACTCAACTGGGGAAAAGTGTATTGACAACGCTAGGCTGAGAGCCACAGAATTCTAGTGAAAATCTGTTTTCCACTACGTGGAACACAAAACGAACACTGATGCCTCTTTTAACCGTTATTTCGCCCATTTTGGGTCATGGCGCATGCACTCTATTTCATCTTTTGGAATATCGTTCGCGCGTAAACTTATGGTGACAATGCTCCAATGGAGGCAGATCGTGATAGGTGGTAGCAAATTGAAACCGGCTAACAAGGCTCTTTCTGCAGGTTCCTCTTTCTACAATATTCAGTCGGTGCGCAGGGCCTGCAATATCTTGAAGTGCTTTCTGCCTGGACAGTCGGGACTTTCTCTCAGCGACATCGTTGCCAAAACGGAGTTAAGCCGAACGACGGCCTTTCGATTGCTGGCAACCCTGGTTGACGAAGGCATACTGGAGAAGCCGGCAAAGAACCTTTACCGGCCAGCCAGTCAGCAATGGAAGCGAAGGCAGTACCGCATCGGGTATGCCTCGCAGAGCGAGGAGTTCTCCTTCTCGCGTCTCGTATCCGAAAGCATAAGAAGCGCTGCGTTCGATGCAGGAATCGACTTGATTGAGTTGAGCAACCGCTATAGCCCGACTGTAGCGATACGCAATGCCGAAATATTTGTCCGCGAGGGGGTCGATCTGGTCATTGAGTTTCAGACCAACGAGGATAGCGCGGCAACTGTTGCCTCCAAATTGATCGAGGCCGGAATTCCAATTATCGCGATCGAGATTCCACATCCCGGCGCCAGCTTCTTTGGCGCAAACAATTATCGCGCCGGACTTTTGGCCGGACACGCCCTTGCCAAATCTGCGGTTCAGCATTGGAGCGGACAGGTTGATGAGGTCATCCTGTTGGAATTGGCCAAAGCTGGCCCTCTTCCTCGTTCGCGACTCACCGGCGTCCTTGCCGGATTACGGGAGCTTCTTCCAAAGATCCCCGACCAGAAGGTCCGATTCATCAATGGAAACGGTCGCTTCGAGAATAGCTTGGAAGCTGTGCGTCGGCACTTGGTGCACAGCAAATCAAGCCATGTACTGTTAGGGGCGTTGAACGATCCCAGTTGCCTGGGTGCTTTGCAGGCGTTTGAAGAAACAGGACGCGCACAGAACTGTCTGGCCATCGCTCAGAACGCTTCGATAGAAGCGCGACGAGAAATGCGACGCGCCGGAACTCGACTAGTTGGATCAGTGGCCTATTTCCCTGAACGTTACGGCGAAGCTGTCATAACACTGGCATTGGATAGACTAGCGGGTAAAGAAATTCCCTCCGCAACATTTACTCGCCACCAGCTAATTACGCCAGAGAATGTCGAGTCCTTCTATCCCAACGACGCATTGATCACAGCTGGCGATGGAGACTCTCTGCTCTACAGCTATCATTAGTCAAATCAAGACACGACGCCCCGATTCTGCAATCTTGCAAGTGGCGTGTTGCATTCTCATTTTTGCGTTGGGCATTACGAACTTATCACTAACGCCAACGCAAAACACTCCCTACCTGAATCGTCACCGGCTGAAGTATACCCGACGCCAGTAGAGTCGAGTCTTTGGTGTAGGCACGTACGTTGGTAGTGGTAAACTCTTTCTCAGTTCCGGGCTGCATGTCGCCAATCAAGCGGTTTGGCCACAGGTTGGAGACATCGATCTCCACTGTATTTATGCCAGGATGAAGTTGACCGTCAATTCGAGCAGCGTAGGGCGCACGCCAGAGTGTGCTCACTATGCTGCCATTCACCTTGACGGTAGCAATTTCGCGCACATCGCCCAACTGCAGCCAAAGCTGTTGGCTGCCGGGAGATGCAGGGAGAAGCAGCGCGGTGTGGTATGTGGCTGTTCCAGAAAAATAACGAATGCCGGGATTCGGCGATTTGCTCCACGACTGAAAGTGGTCGACAGGCTCCCAAGGTGGCGCTCCCCACCCGGAGGGAAATGAAAGCGTCCAGTGAAGATCAAGCCTTGGGATCGACTCGTCAGGATGCACCGTAAATGCGTGACGTGTTCCTATAGAGTCGATGGCAAGATAACTGCCTGGAACCGTGGTTACAATAGCACCGTCATCGACGGAGAATGCTTCGCCGCCCCTCTTGATCGACGGAAACACAGAGCGTCCATCGCGCGCAAGCTCGATGAGATGAGCTGCGGCGGGCTGCTCGAAGACAACGAACGTTGACCCCAGCGCAGGAAAGGTAAGCGGAATCTCGGTACGGCCATCTTGTGTTTCACGATAGACCTGGACGGGCGTTGTGGAGCCGTCGTCTGTGGACCAGATCTCCGGCGCTTGACCGTGCACACGGAAGGAGAGTGTGGCCTCGACGGCATGTGCCTGCGTGTTGCGTATGAAATAGATTTCTGCACCGTCGGCAATGCGATGGACAAAGTCGAAGACCTTCTCCGCTGAGCCGTTTGCTGCCTTCAATGTGTAGGTAAAATCGGGAGCAACGCCCATTGTTGCAAATGCGGATCGTGCGTTGGCCGTGCAGAGGACAGTGCCTTTCCCATAGTGCGCCTGCGTTGAATCCGCGCCGCAGCCGGCCCAGATGGCATCGGCAGTGTGCTTGTACTCAGCAAAATCATCGGATGAGATGATCCCGAGTGGTCCCATTGGTTCCACACCGATGACAACACCCCCCTGAGCTACGAACTTCTCTACCCAATGGAGCGCAGCGACTGAAATCTGACGCGATGCAGGCAGAGCGAGTGCCCGGTAGCTGATGCCTTCCGGCGTCTGCAAGAACGCACCATCAGATTTCATCCGGTTGAGCAGTGCATCCTCATTCACCACGTCGTAGTCGAATCCAGGCAGAAGGCGGGCGGGATCATCGTTCTTGGGGCGCACAAATCCGGGGACCTGATCACCATAGAAATAGAGCAGATCGCTGACCGGATGGCCTTGCTGCATCATGAACTGCGCTCGGTTCAGAGCGAGTAGAAACGGCCCTGCTTGCTGCCACCAGGTAACGTTGGGATTGAGATGTGTGCCAGCAAAATACTCCTCGCCGGGCTTTCCGAATTCGATGGGCGACGAAGTAAACTCATGCCAGAAGAGGCGATTCAAGCCCTCCGTGAATGCGTAGTCGATGGCGGGCAGCACGTTGGTTGCAAGTGATTCCGACCACCCTGACAGACTCATGCTGGTTGGTCCCTCGGCGGCGACAAACGGTTTGCCGTAGATGTGCGCCGCGCTTGCAGCCTCCTTCACATAGAAGCGTTCGTTATCGGCAACGCGATGCCATCCGGAATCGGCCCAGAACTCTGTCTGCGGAAACGATGAGCTGCGAAAGGTCTCCAGAGCATCAATCGGTCCGCCGTGCGGACCGCCGGACTCAGGATGTGTACCCAGGCCGTTCTTCTTCGCCGCATCAGCAAAGCGATCGTAGTAATTCTCCGTGATCAGGTCAGCGACAGTGCGGCGCAGGTCGAACAAGAACTGGTTGCTCATCTGGCGGTTCGTCAGGATGCGGCCAGTAACGATGGGCAGATACGCGATAGGATCGTAAGCGCGCCGCTGTTTGAACTCTGTACGAAAGTTCGCCGTCCAGTTAGTTCCACCAGCCTCCCAGCTATCGGTGACGAGATAGCGCAGGCTCGTGCCGATGTAAAGCCGTGCGGCGTCGAGCATTGGCATGACCGCCTGCTGCCAATAATGGTCAAAGGACTCCGCGTTGAGCACATCGAGAGGAAGTCCGCGCACGTGGCCTGCAGAATCTGTGAGTTGCTTGCCCGAATCCGTATAGCCGATACGCAGAACCTCCCACTGTCCTGCTGGAAAATTCCACGCGAGATTGCCGCTCGCATCTAAGTGCTCGCTCAGATCGACAACTTCGCTAACGTCGGCATCCTCTTCTCCTTCAACAGCTGCGCCATTGCGCAATACTTGCTCCGAGGCCGGCATGGAGAATCCTGTCTCTGTCGACGCGGACTTAAATTCCAGATCGAGCATGGCGGCACGATGGCTTCCCTGCGTACCTGGCATCGAAGCGCCGTGGTGAAGCGGATAGGCCAACGTGGCAATCGGTCTGTAGAAACCGTTAACGATGTGCGGAACTGAGAGGCGCACCGCCCGATTGCCACCCCCCTCCACCGAAGTCCGCGACCAACTGAGTAGCTTGATGGCATCCTCGGGGGTGACTGTCTTCCCGCCGATGATGCCCACGTCCCAACGGCTGGCGACATTGAGACTGATCTCGAGCCCGAGCCGCCTTGCCTCGGCCAGTGCATGGACGAATAGAGCCATCCATTGCGGGCTGCCCACTGGCGGCCCCTCAGCGACCTCCTTGTTCCCCTGCTGGCCGGAGCCGTCGGCATCCACCAGGATCGCGCCTCCGATCCCTTTGGCCTTCATGCCTTCAAGGTCGCGCGTAATGGCCTCGGCCGTAGTGTTGCCATTGAGCCACCACCAATAGCAGCGCAGTTGGGCTTCTGCCGGCGGATCTGCAAAACCGGAGCGTAACGCACCAAGTTGCGACGCAGGCGATTGGGTATGAGCAACACCCGCCAAGGTGGAGGCCAGCAATATGAACAGGAAGACTGACTGATGACAGGCAGAGCTTAGACCCAATCGCACGAACGAACCCCTATTCTCCATTGCGGAGGAAGGTTGAGAATCAGAGGTAGCCAAATGCAGATCCGACCCTGCGACAGCATTCTATCCGGTAGAATGAGGGCTTCCAGAAATAGAACTCCAGAAGCCCTCTGTGAATGCTGAAGAGAGTGGATTAGAAGTTGATGCGAGCGGTCAACTGCCCGATACGTGGATCGTTGACCTGGGTTTGCGTGACAACACCAAAGCTGGAGTTGCCGATGGTAGTGCCTGGTGCGCCAAAATTCGGCGTGTTGAGAATGTTGAAAAACTCGCCGCGAATCTCGAAGCTGCGGCCCTCGCCGATGGCGAACTTCTTGAAGAGCGAAGCATCGACAAGCGGGTAGATCCTCTCCCGCACACCGAGGTAGAGGCTGTTGGACTGGGTTGTAAACGAGAGCCTCTGTTGATAGGCCGGCGTCGGAGAGAGCGCATCGCAGCCGGGAGCCTGCGGAGTGGAGGCAACCAAGGCGCCGCTGGTGTTTTCGTAGCAAGTATTGAAGTAGCGGGCATAGGTCGGGCTGGGTTGACTCACCGGGCCAATGATATTGACGCCGGCGGGCGCGGGGACCAGCGGACCGTTGGCGGCGCGGAAGACGCCGTTGAACTGCCAACCGCCCATGAACAGCCGCTCAATGTAGGGCTGCTTCTGGAACTTGGGCAGTTGAATAGTTCCGAAGACGTTAGCAATGATGGTTGCGTTCGGGTCTTGTACGGATTCAAGGTGCGTGTCAAGCCCAATATTGGTAAGGGATGTACTGCCCGCGTTGAGGTACGCAGTGTGGAGCATCACCTTGTCCCAGGTAATGTTGCCCTGCAAGGAAAAATGGTTCCTCATCGGGCGACTGACCTGAATCTGCAACGCGTTGTAGGGGGCGCTGCCGACTGAGGAGTAGCTCTGGGTGACAGTGCCGAACTCTGGATAAGGAAGCAATAACAAATACTGCGAAATGGTCGCCCCATTCAATGCAGCGTTGTTGGGGATCAAGCCTGCCATAGGGTTGGCAACCTTGGTGTTGAGGTAAGCAACCTCCGCGCTTCCCTGGTTCAAATATTGCGAAGGCAGGGCGTTGATATTGCTGCTGACTTCCAGCCTCGTTGCCCGCGCTCCCACATAACCGATTTGCAAAGCCACGCCATTCGGCAACTGCTGTTGCACGTTCACGGTGTACTCCGCGCTGCGCGGCTGCACATGATTCGGATCGCTGAAGCTGACGGCCTGACCGAGAGACGTGCCAAGGCCAAGTGTGTTGCCCGTAGGCAGCGTTACGCCGTTCGGGTAGGGATTGTTCATGGTGTTAACGCTGGCGCCGTTCACCGCTGCGTTAGCCGCATAGGTATAGCTCGATGCCTGGCTGTAGCCAGAAGCGAAGGGCGTTTCCATCGTGTTGAAGAAGATGATGCCGAAACCGGCGCGAACAACGGTCGTTGGGGTAACGGAGTAGGCTGCTCCCAGGCGCGGCTGCCAGTTGTGCAGGGAGCGCTGGTAGGGGAAGCGGTTCGCTGAGTTGACAAACTGCAGGCCGCCTTTGAGCGTGAGCCCTGAAACCGAGCCTTGCAGCGGATTGGTGCACGTAGTGCAGAAGTTGGAGTTCATGCGATTGTAGCGCTCGGTGAAAGGCGACTCGTAATCCCAGCGCATGCCAAGGTTGACGGTGAGCTTATCGTTTACGCGCCAGTCGTCCTGCACAAAAGGCGCCATGTAAATCTGCTGCAAGGCATAAGCGATGTTGATGTTGTAGTTGGCAGTGGCAAAATAACCCAACATCATGGAGGCCATGGGATCGCCGGAAGCGGCATCGGAACCAACGGCAGCATTCACATTCTTTTGCGTAAACCGGCGGTCAAACTCGAATCCTGGATGTGTGGAAGCGTTAAGACCGAAGCCACTCTGCGGATTCTGCACGTTGTAGCGGCTCATGTTGCCTTCAAAGCCAAAACGGACGGCGTGGCGCCCCCAGATCTTCGTGAGAATTTCCTCAAGCGAACCGAGCGTGTCTTCGCTGATCTGTCCGCCGGCGCCGGGAGCAAGGCCGGCGTAGCCGTCACTGCTCATGTATTCGCCGGGGAAGCTATTAATGGGCACCGAAGAGGTTATACCCAGCGTGGAAAGGTTGAAGCCCGCGCTGCCCGGATAGACCAGGCCGAAGGGGTGATAAATGAGTCCAAGACGCGAGTCCAGCACCATGGTGTCCGTGAACTGGTGTGTGTCGTCCACGCTACCGCCGCGGTTGTTGCGGAAAACGCTATAGCCGTAGCCGCTGGTGGCGGTGGTGGGACCAATTCCTTTCGGGAATCCTTGCAGCGGATAGCTCTGTGTTAGCCCCGACCGGAAGCCTATGACGTTGACCTTGTTCTTCTGCCCGAAGGCGTGATCGAATCGGGCAATGAAAGACGGGTAAGTTGCTGGGAAGGATGTCTGCGCAGAGATGTAGTTGACCACCGATGTGGTGGTTGCGCCGGTTACGTTGGGACTTGGCAGATAGGTCGCGAAGGCCTTGCCCGTCGTGTTCAGCGCGGAAGCAATGTTGTTGTTCGCGTAATACGCGGTGCGGTTGCCGCTAGCGTCAACCGGAGAATTCGGCACATACAGCTGAACACCGGATGTGCAGAGACCACTAGAATTGAATACGGAGCAAAGGCCGGAAAAGTCGCCCGTGAGTTCAGCCGCAGTCGGCACGCGGCCGCTGTAGTTCAAGGCTGTGTGCGTGGCGTAACGCTCGACCGAAAACATGAAGAAAGTCTTGTCGCGCCCGTTGTACAGCTTGGGAATTCGTACCGGACCGTCGATCACAAGACCTGTCTGGCTCCACTGGTCATTGTTGCGCGCCTGACCATTGCCGGCTTTTTCATAGGTATTGGCGTTCAGATAGGTATTCTGGAAGACATAATAGGCAGCGCCGTGCAGATCGTTCTTGCCGGTACGGACCACGGTGTTTGTAACGGTGCCGTTGCCGTGACCGATCTGCGCGTCGAAGATGCCATTTTCAATCTTCACTTCTTGGACAGCCTCGGGCGATGGAACAAAGTTGGTATAGCTAGCACCCGAGAAGCGCTCCGCGGCGTCATCCGGGATGCCGTCGAGGGTCAGCCGGTTATGGCCAGAGCTGCCCTGCACGGTAATCTGGACGGCCACGCCGCTGTAGGGATTGGTGTACTGGCTGGATTTGCCTTGGAAGTACCCACCCGAGGCGGTATCGACCACGCCAGGGGCCAAGGCGGCCATTACGAACGGGTTGCGGCCTTCGTTGGGAAGATCGGTGACTTCTTGGGTGCTGAGGGTGGTGGCGATAGTCGGCGAAGAGGTGTCGATGAGCGAGGTCTCAGCCAACACTTCAACGGTCTCGCTGACCGAGCCCGGAGGCAGAACCAGATCCAACTGGATACTCTGCCCGGCGGTCAGGATCACATCGGTGCGCGACTCAGAACGAAAGCCCTTTGCCGTGATGGTAACCGTATAGTTGCCCGGCTGCAGAGCCGGCATCACGTAGGCACCGTCGGCTCCGGTCGCCACGCTGGTGGTAAAGTGTGTGGCGGCCTCAACGGCCTTCACTGTAGCGCCGGGTATCTTGGCTCCCGAGGGGTCGCTTATCTGCCCTCCGATCGAGCCCAGATAGCGTTGCGCCGATCCAAGGACGGTGAAGGTGCCACAGAGCATGAGCATCAGAAGCAGCCTTGTCGTAAAGCCCAGTCGCGCATCTGAAAATCTGCGATGGTATTGCGTCATAGCCAATTCCCTCCTAAATGTTGAAAGGTTGATGTGATTTTGGGGCGGTTTTGAAGCCGTCCTCCCAGCGCGTGAGCGATGGCTGCCTGCAAAAAGATTGGGAGCGAACCACTCACAGCTTTCGTTGGTTATAGGCTGGAGTTCTACGCCCGTCACGGTGTCTTTAGTCGCACAACTACGCTGGCAGTGCTTGCGCGAGTCAAGTCTTTGACCTGCCCACCGCATCCGAACTGGAGCGGGCTTGGCCATATGCGACAGGCACAAGCACTTTAAAAACAAGAAGCGGTTGTGCCAGAAAATCTCGCTCAAGAGATGAGCAACGCAAGATGCTGGGCGTTTTGCGTGCTGCGCTTCCAAACCGGGAATGTACTCCCCGTTGGGGGTGAACTCCTCCTTCTCGACGAGTTTCTTCTGCTCAGTTAGCGTATTCATTGGTCAAGCTTCCACAGCTGCCCTACCCCTAGAATGCTCGGGGGATATCAGCCCTACTCTGATCGCTGCCTTGACGTGCGAGTAGTGAAGACACAACCCCATCACCGCTCACCGCCTTGCTCAGCGACTTGCTCAGCGCCTTGGCACAATAACGGAAATCTAATCGCACAAAGTGCCACAACAATCCGTGCTGTTCAAGACGATTCATTCCAATGTCTCCCCAAGGCAATCCAGTGCAATTGGACAAGAGAACTCAAACTCGTAATGAAACCTATCGATGGTCAGAGATTCCTCGCAACGCTTTTCCTACTCGATCACCCATTCCACCTTATGGAATACTTTGTTTCACATAACTTACAGCTTATAAACCATATCCCGAGGATTAAAATGAGCAATTGGCGCTGCACTGATTGCGGCTCGCATTCCACCAGGTGAACTTTAGGAGCTTTACCAACTGCAGAAACGAAGTTTTCACCGTGTTGGATCACCTTACGTAGAGACGATTTGGTCTACTCAAGGTCGGTGCGCGATAAGACATAACAGCTGACTTCATGAATGTCTCCAAGGGCACTGCTGTCGATAGCCGGTAAGCAATCAAACAATCTGCTCTTTGATGCGTTCTCCATCTCCCCGAGTAGGTAGTAGAACTGCTCGTAGAGCGCCAGATCCGCAACGCCTCCGGGGGAGATAGGTAAGCGTTCAAAGTTCCCCTCTGGCGCTTCTGCGAAGAACTGGAGACGACACAAGCTGCAGATCAGGTGGTTGAAGAGGCTGCTCAAGAACAACAGCCTGGCGCGCAGAACTCCGATTCCAAGCCGCGTTCTTCGCGCTCAAGACGTAAACCACTTCCCGAAGATCTTCCACGTAAAGTCATCCTGCACAAGCCCGAACATGACTGCTGCCCCTGCTGTGGCGGCCAGTTGCGCCAGTTTGGCGAGGACGTCTCGGAGCAACTGGAACGGATTCCGGCCAGCTACAAGGTCATCCTGAGTTTGGCAAGTAATCTTGGCCCACTTGTGGCAGTTAAGTTTGGCCCACCTGTGGAGTTGGCTGGACAGGCACGAGGAAGGAAGGCATGTGGCCTTGGGCTGGAGCGTAGCGGAAGCCCAAGGCCACATGCGGGCCGAGCATCAGCCCGATGGTCTGGTTTTGCTTCTTTCTACGGTTCGCCGGAATCGATAGCTTTCGGTTCCGGTTTCGATGATGTGAGCGCGGTCGGTGATTCTGTCCAGTAGCGCCTTGCAGAGGCGTGCATTCGGAATCACCTGTGTCCACTCGGAGAAGGGCAGGTTAGTGGTGAGAATCACGGCCGACTTCTCGGCACGTTCGGCGATGACCTGGAAGAGGAACTCGGCACCGACCTCGGCCATGGGTACATAGCCGACCTCATCGATGGCAATCAGGTCGTAACGTTCCCAGCGGGCGAGCACGCGGCGGAGTTCGAGCTTCTGCCGTGCCTCAAGCAACTCGTTCACGAGTGCGGCGGCGGTGGCAAAGCGCACACGTCGCTTCTGCTTGCAGGCTGCCACGCACAAGCCAGTCAACAAATGCGTTTTGCCGGTGCCACTCGATACCAAAACATAATGCCCATTGTCCGGAGAAGATCAGGATTTACTACCAGTGGCATCCGCTGCGTGGTCAGGATATACGTGTGCGCAGGCGTGTTCAGTTACCTTCCGGAGAGTACCTTTTCGGCGAGTTTCCTGATGGAACCATCGGAGGTTTTCCAGCATGGATGACTGACCCAGCGATTTGCTCGGCCTGTCCGATTGGTTCTCCCATGACCTCGGCCGCCGCTCTGGCAGAGTTGCAGGCATTGCTGGATTGCACGCGTTCTGGTTCTCTTGATGCGAGCGCGTTCCTGGACGGAACGCCCAGGGAGAACCCGCACGCGATTAAAGAAGGACTTGGAGATGACGCAGATGGAACTGCTGTTCAGCCCTCGCGCCCCGATCACCCTGCCTGTGGAGAGACAACGCGATCTAACCGCCGCGCTCGCCGACCTGCTGCTCAACGCGGCAACCGTTGAGTGCGATAAGCCGATCCAGGATACCCACAGGGAGGTCGAAGATGCATCCGAAGCTAACGATTGAACTCCTCAAGCGCCGTGCTGTTGTCTATATTCGACAGTCCTCTCCAGGTCAGGTCGTTCACAATCTGGAGAGCCAACGTCGGCAATATGGTCTGGCCGATCACGCCCGCCAACTTGGGTTTCATGAAGTACAGGTCATCGACGAGGATCTTGGGCGTTCCGGCTCCGGAAAAGTGGAGCGGCCTGGATTCGAACGTCTTGTAGCAGAGGTCTGCTCAGGAGAAGTGGGAGCTGTACTCTGCATCGAAGCATCGCGTTTGGCCCGCAATGGCTGCGACTGGCACCATCTGATCGAACTCTGCGGACTGGTACGCACGGTCGTTATCGATCCGGATGGAATCTACGATCCGTGTATTCTCAACGACCGGCTGCTGTTGGGACTCAAAGGCACAATGAGTGAATTTGAATTGAACCTGCTGCGGCAGCGTTCACTGGAAGCGATTCGCCAAAAAGCGCGACGCGGAGAGTTACAGTTCAGATTACCGGTCGGCTATCGATGGACACCGAGCGGTAAAGTCGAAGTTGATCCCGACCGTCGCGTGCAGCAGGCCGTTGAACTGATCTTTGCAAAGGTCGCAGAGTTGGGCAGTGCTCGGCAAGCGCTACTATGGTTTCGCCGCGAAAGGGTTAGCCTGCCAAGGAAGGATGAGGGGCCGGAACAGGAGATCACGTGGAAGCTGCCGGTTTACAACACCATATGGCATGTGCTGAGAAATCCGATGTATGCTGGCGCCTATGCATTCGGCAAAACCGAATCGCGGACCAAGGTGGTCGATGGCCGTGCAAGAAAGTCCGAAGGTCACTTTAAGCCGATTGAGACATGGATGGTCTTGCTTCGCGATCACCATACCGGGTATATCTGTTGGGAGCAGTTCGAACGGAATCAGGCAATGCTGGGCGAGAATGCACATATGAAATCGCGCATGGAGCCAAAGGCGGGACGCGGAGGAAGGAGCCTACTTGCCGGTCTGCTTCGCTGCCGCCGTTGCGGGCGGATGCTGCACGTTGCTTATAGCGGGACCAATGGCAATGTGCCCCGCTATCACTGTCGTGGTGCTCAAATCAACCATGGTGAAGACTGGTGTATCTCGTTCGGTGGACAGGGACCAGACCGCGCTGTGGCCGCTGAGATTCTGAGAGCGGTGGAAGGCAATGCTGTCAAGGCGGCTCTCGAAGCTGCAACCCGCGTTGCCGAGCAGCAACAGCAACGGCGTCATGCCTGGTCACTGGAGTTGGAGCAAGCACGATATGAAGCCCATCTGGCTGGGCGCCGGTATGAGGCAGTCGATCCAGGCAATCGCCTCGTTGCTGCCGAATTGGAGGCCAGGTGGAACGGCGCCCTGCAAACTGTGGCAGAGTTGGAGGTGCGTCTGCGTAAAGACGAGCTTTCTAATGAGACTGCGCGGATTCCAGATAAAGAAATGTTACGCAACCTGGCGCACGATCTTTCCACCGTTTGGAATCTGCCGGCCACCGACATGCGTTTGAAGCAACGTATTGTTCGCATCCTGGTCGCAGAGATCGTTGCTGATGTAGATCAAGAGAGCCAACAGATCCTCTTGCTGATTCACTGGACCGGCGGCCAGCACTCGGAATTGCGCGTCAAGAAGAATGCTACCGGCAAGCACAACCGGTGTACCAGCCTGGAAGCGATCGAGATCATTCGAAGTATGTCTGGAAAATTCCCAGATGACCAGATAGCCGCTACCCTAAATAGGCTGAGCTTGCGGACGGGCAAAGGAAACACTTGGCGTGAGGGAAACGTCCGCACAGTACGCAGCTATCATGAGCTACCCGCGTTCATGGCATCACAATGCAAGCGAAGCACTCTCACCATGGAAGAAGCGTCGAGGCGCTTAGCTGTGAGCCACAAGATCGTGCGGAGGTTGATTGAAGCTGGCAAGATATCAGCGACTCAGGTCGTGCCTTGCGCACCATGGGAAATATCTGCGGAAGCCGTCGAATCCAAAGCTGTTTTGGAGGAGATCGAACGTATCAAGCAGCGGCTGCGCCCACTTCGAGCAACATCTTTCGAGGAACTACCGATGTTTGCGGAGATATGAACGAGCATGGCCGCTATCGGCCCCGTCGGCCCAATTTCGACCCACACAATAGCGAGTATTTTCAATCATGTAGCGAGGAGGTGCAGAATGTTGCAGGATCGCTGTCGCCGAGCAGAATCACGGGTTCCGCGCGTTCGATGTATCCGCCCTGCGCCAGATCATGAATGAGCGTGGCCTGGATCAGCGGCGCCTTGCTGAAGTCAAACTCGTCGAGAGTCTTCATGCGCGGCAGTTTTGCATCCTTGATGCGGCGAATGACGGTGTTGTGTTCCCGCTCTTCGAGTTCGGTGGCCAGCAGAGCTTCCAGATAACGCAGATAGGTCATCTTCTGCTTGAGGGCTTCTTGGGCCAACTGTCCGCACTGGTCTGCCATGGTTGGCAGGCGCAGGCTGCGGCACTGTTGCGCAACAGCGGCATGGTCGAGAGTCGTCGTCGTCATGCGGTTGCCTCCATGGTTCTGGTCAGTAGCTGGTCATAAGCAGTCATGACGGGCATCGGCCGTTCATAGCAGGCCAGCATGCCGGGATCGATGGGCTCAACCGCGCACTTGCTGATCGAGTCGCTCATGAGCAGATGCCGGATGGTAGCGCTGTCCTGGCAGCCGAGCGCAAGCGCTCGTTCGATGGTTTTGCGCAGCCGGTCCCATCCCTGTGTCTTGCCGAGCGTGAGCAGTTCAATCATCTGGCGTGTACCTTCGGCGCGGCCCAGACGCTGGTTCATGGCCTGCCACAGCTGATCGAACGAGACAGGCCAGCGCCCAGCTTGCCGCCACTGCGCCAGCGGTGTTGAACCAGCCAGAGCTCCAGGCTTGGTTCGTAGCACATCCAGGTAGTGTTCCAGATCGAGGATCTTCTGCTGTCGCTGGTAGCAACGTTCGTGCCGCGCGATGCGTTTACCTTCATGCCAGACTTCGACTATCGCTGCGTAGACGCGAACTTCCACGTGGGTTCCTGGAGCCAGCGGAACGGAATAGCGGTTGGTGCGGACCCGCACCGAGCGCAAGTGATCAACAGCCGGAAAGCTGAACTCGGCCAACTCAAACGGCTCCGCGGCCAGCGACAGCAGATGCGACTGTTCCTCAAGCAAGCCCGCACCAATCGTCTCCGCATGGCCTTCCAGCTTGCGGCTCAGATCCCGCCGGCAGCACTGCTCAAGATATGCGTTCAACGCATCGAGATCGCGGAACGCCGGAATGGGCACGAGATGGTTGCGGCGGAAGTATCCGCCCTCGGCTTCAATGCAGCCCTTCTCGTTGCCACGCGCCGGGTTGCAGAACTCGCTCTGATAGCGCCAGTGTGAACGAAACGCGATGAAGCGGCTGGTCTGCTCACGCTCGTAGCCGCGCAGAATCTTCTTCACCGCACTCGCCAGGTTATCGTAGCGCAAGGTGCGGAAAACACCGCCAAAGTAGCGGAAAGCATGCTCGTGCGCTTCAAGAAATGCCTGCTGTGTGGCGTGTAGAAAGGCCCGATGATAAGCGGCGCCGCTGGCCATCGAGCGCATGGCAAAAACAAACACCTTCACGCGCTCACCGTTCAGGTCGGCAACAGCCTCGTACCAGTCGACCTGCGCCTCAACGCCCAGCTGATAGCTCTGTGGAATGAAGACTTCGTAACGCTCCATGCCGAGCTTGCGGCGCTGCTTGAGCACATAGCCGCGAACGGTACGCTCACTTGCGGTGAAACCAGGCATCTCGGCACAGAGCCGCTGCCAGATGCGCCGTGAAGCATGCCGTTGCTTGGCAGGGACATGACGGTCAGCGGTGAGAATGCTGTCGATGAAAGCCGACACTACCGCCAGCTTGCGCAGGCTGCGCTGTTGAGGCTTGCTCGGCCGGCCCGGATCGGCATGGCGAATCGCATCGCGAACCATCCGTCGATGCACCCCCAGCTTGCGTGCCACCCCGGCAATGGTGCCTACGCCGAACTCGTACTCGCGGCGTATCTGTTCAAAAAGCTCCACTTGCTCCCTCCTGGTTAACCAGCTACGCTTCCGTCGTTCCATCCTCGAAGCCTATCCAGTTACCCCTCAGGTGGGCCAAACTTAACTGCCACTGCTGGGCCAAATCAGAATGCCAGAATCACATCCGTCATGTCCGGCCCAAGTTCGCCTGTGTCAGCTGCGATCACATGGTGCAAGCACCCGCTCCATCGCGTCCCATCGCCTATGGCCTAGCTGGACCGAACCTTCTGGCGCATGTGCTGGTCTCGAAGTCCGCAGACCATTTGCCGCTTTACAGGCAGTCGGAGATTTACGCCCGCGAGGGCATCGATCTGGAGCGCTCCACACTGGCCGGATGGGTGGGCGCGGCAAGCGAACTGGTAGCACCGCTGGTGGATGAGATTCGCAAGCACGTTCTGGCTGCAGCGAAGATCCATGCCGATGACACGCCCGTCCCTGTGCTTGCTCCCGGCAACGGTAAGACCAAGACCTGCCGTCTGTGGACCTATGTTCGTGATGATCGTCCAGCAGGACTTAGCACTCCTCCTGCCGTCTGGTTCGCTTACTCCGAAGACCGCAAGGGCGAACATCCACAACGGCACCTGAAAAACTACGTAGGTGCACTGCAGGCGGATGCCTACAGTGGATTTCACCACCTGTATGGAGATGGTCGAATCTATGAGGTGGCCTGTTGGGCTCATTATCTGGAGTTTTTGCTGATGCACCGCGGCGAAGCTGTTTCGCGTGAAGGATTTCACATCGTTGGCTCAGGATAATTCACCTCAGATGGATTCCAAGAAGGCAAGTAGCTTTGGCGACGGATGCCAAGGGCGGCCCGATGTTCTTGTGAGCCCCGAGCGATTCCAAAAGGCGTCGAGGACATCACGCTTCATCTTGAGGTTTGCAGTAATGTAGCGGCTCGTGGTTGCGATCGACGCGTGTCCCAGATAGTCCCTGATGACTGAGACGTCGACGCCTGCTTGCAAGAGAGCGACCGCACAACTGTGGCGCATGACGTGTGGAGTAACGCGAAGTGTTCGCAGGTGAGGC
>Ga0181529_10002112_pt1 | contig 24377 bp, 22 predicted proteins | sample PEATcosm2014_Bin_36_FD_119763 | JGI IMG/M metagenome (GOLD analysis project Ga0181529, IMG submission 119763) | Peatland microbial communities from MTU Mesocosm Facility, Houghton, MI, USA - PEATcosm2014_Bin10_30_metaG | ecosystem: Environmental > Terrestrial > Soil > Wetlands > Peat | place... | reverse complement strand
TACGACTACGCCTTCCACGGCTACGGATCGGCGCGCAATTTCCGTTCGAGCGGCGCATCCCGCGCAGCCGCTCTGGGCGCGGCCGCCGTGCTGGTCCGCTCCGCCACGCCGCTGGCCATGCAGGCGCCCCATACCGGCGCCATGGAGTACACCGGCGCCGCGCCGCACATTCCCGCCGCCGCCATCTCCCCCGAAGACGCCTACATGATCACCCGGCTGATTGCCGACGGCGTGCCCGTCAAGATCCATCTCGAAATGGGCGCGCAGATGCTTCCCGACGCCGATTCCGGTGACGTCATCGGCGAAATCCCCGGCAAGGAACGTCCCGAAGAGGTGGTGGTGATCGGCGGGCACATCGATTCGTGGGACGTCGGACAAGGCGCCCAGGACGACGGCGCGTCCATCATTGCCTGCCTGCAGGCCCTGACCCTCGTCAAGAAGCTCGGTCTGGAACCGCGCCGCACGCTGCGCGTGGCCTTCTGGGTCAACGAAGAGAACGGTGGACGCGGCGGCGAGGCGTACCGCGCCTTTATCGGCGACGACATCAAGAACCAGGTGGTGGCGCTCGAAATGGATGGCGGCGCCGAAACGCCGCGAGGATTCGGCGCCGGGGTCGATGCCGCGTCCATGGACATCCTCAAACAGGTCGGCAAGCTTCTGGAACCCGTCGGCGCGGGCGAAATCACCAGCGGCGGCGGCGGCGAGGATATCCGGCCTCTGCTCGCCGCGGGGGTCCCCGGCATGAGCGAGCGCGCCGCCGGGACACACTACTTCGACTGGCACCACAGCGAAGCCGACACCCTCGACAAGGTGGACCTCACCGACTTTCGCAAGAGCGTCGCCGCGCTGGCCGTCATGGGCTACGTGCTGGCCGACATGCCCGCCCGCCTCACCGCCGCGCCGGGAACTCGCGGTGGCCGTGGGCAGTAAGACGGCGCGCCCCGCCCCCGCGGCCGCACGCCGCAAGACCACGGGCCAGGCTGAGCCGCGATGCCCCGCGTATACTGGAATTGCATGAGGCGCTTCGCCGTGGTGGGTCTCGCAATCGCATCGGGCTTGTTGTGTACGCTCTTCGCCCAGCGCCCGTTTCGCGAATACCCGGCTTGGGAATACAACGACTTCCCCATCCCGGCGGACTACAAAGTCCCCGGCGAGTGGACCTTCGCCCGCCTGATGTACCCCTCCTACCACATCCAAACCGACTGGCAGTTCAAGCCCGGCCTCGACTGGCGCGAGGGCAACACCAACTGGACCATCGATTACCCCCGCTCCGACCGCCATCTCGCCCTGGCCATCCGCCGCCTGACGCGCATCGACGCCAGGTCCGTCGAGCAGCCCATCAACCTGGACGACGAAACCGAGGACGTCTTCAACTACCCGTGGCTCTATGCCGTGGAAGTGGGCCACTGGGAACTCACCGACGCCCAGGTGGCCAAGTTCCGCGAGTTCCTGCTGCGCGGCGGTTTCTTCATGTGCGACGATTTCCATGCCGAGGCCGAGTGGCAGGTGTTCCTGAAATCCATGAGGAAGGTTTTTCCCGACAAGCCGGTGGTGGACATCGCCGATAACGACCCCATCTTTCACACGGTCTACGACCTCGACGAACGCTATCAGGTCCCCGGCATGCAGTACGTCTACTCGCACCAGCTTTGGGAAAAGGACTCGACCGGCAAGGTCCCGCACTGGCGCGCCATGTACGACGACCATGGCCGCATCATGGTCGCCATCTGCCATAACATGGACCTGGGCGATTCGTGGGAAAATGCCGACGAGCCGAGTTACGATCAGCGCTTTTCGGCGTTAGGCATTCGCCTGGGCGTGGACTATATCACGTACGCCATGTCGCACTAACATCTATTTCAGAATCTCGTCGAGATCGATTGTCGCGCCGGCCAGAAGCTCCGATTGAAACTGGCTCGAGTGCATTTCGGCGGTCCCCGAGCGGTAAATCCAGACGTGTTTGCGCAGCGGATAGAGCACCCAGATCTCCTGCGCGCCGTTTTGCCAGTACTCCTCGATCTTACCGTCGATATGGTCGGCGGTCTTCTCGTTGGAGATCACTTCGACAACCAACGCCGGCGATCCCAAATAGTAATCGTCCGCCCGCTGGTCCGAATGGGCAATGCTGACGTCCGGCTGCAGCCAGCTATGGTCTCCCATGCGGTAGCCCATCTCCATATGGACCGAGCCCAAGGTTCCTGCACAGCCTCGCGCACCAGCCTCCTCCACCAGAACCCTCAAGCGCTCGTACATCCGATGCGCGGTCTCTGCGTGTTTGAGCTTGCGCGGCGGCAGTGTAATCAACTCCCCTCGCAGCAACTCCAGCTTGCCGGGCGAATCCGGCAATCGTTCGAATTCCTCGAACGTCATGCGCCACGCCGTGATAGCGGTCACTTCTACACCATACTCAATTTGCCCGGAAACTCTTTCGCCGCCGGCGCGTATACAATACCGATAGGCGATCTATGAAAAGGTCCCTCCCGATATGCCTTGCCGCGGGGGCGTTGTTTGCCGGCGGCAAGGACGGCATTCCGCCGCGCGCCCGAAGCGCCGACTACGCCGCGCAGCAAGCCTCCGGCGACGTCACCATCGCCGCCGCCCTACTCACTCCCGCCGAGGCAAAGCAGGTATTCACCGCGGACCTCGACCACGCCGGATTCCTGGTCTTCGAAGTGGCCGCGTATCCCGCCGGCGGCGCACAGATCGAACTTTCGCCCAACCAATTCACCTTACGAATCGTCAACGATCCAGCCATGCTGGCGACATCGTCCCCCGATTCCATCGTCGAGGCTATGTACAAGGGCAAGCGAGCCACACCGCAGGCGCCAGGCAAGGTGCAGGTCTACAACACGGCTACTATCGGCTATGAGTCCGGAGGCGCCGCGGGAACCGGCAACCGCCGGGGCGGCGTCTACGCGGGAGGAGGAACCGCTGTCGGTATCGGCGACCCCGGCCCCAGTGTCGCGCCGCAGTCGCCTTCCAATCCACCCGTGGACCGCGACACTCTTCAGGTGGAACTGGCCGGCCGCGAATTTCCCGATACCAAGGCCGCCGACCCCGTGGCGGGCTATCTCTATTTCGTCAGGCCGCGGGCCAAACCCAGGGATGGCGTCTATCAATTGACGTTGAATTTGAGCGGGAGGGATGGCCGGCAGATCGTCGTGCCGGTGCCGGCGAAGGCCGCGAAATAGCGCGATGCCCGGCGTCCACAGTGCCAATCTGAATGCGTCCCGATGAGTCGGGACGCGGGACGCATGAGTGCGTACGCCACGACTACTCACCCGCCAGGATCTTCTCCGCCGCCGCGCGGCCCATCCTGATACAGTCGGGGATTCCGATGCCCTGATACGCGTTGCCCGCCAGGTGCAGACCCGCGATGGCCGCCACACGGCCCTCAATCTCGCGCTGGCGGCTGGCGTGGCCCACGGTATACTGCGCCATCGAACGCGGCCAGCGCGCAATGCGGCAGAAGCGCACCGGCGCCGTCACGCCGGCGATCTCACGCAGTTCCTCCGTCACCGCGGCCTGAACCGCTTCGTTCGACTCATCGAGCACGCCCGCATCTTCCCGTCCGCCGAGGAAGCAGCGCGCCACCACTTTTCCCTCCGGCACGCGGTACGAAAACTTGGTGCCCACCCAGGTGCAGGCCACCAGACGGCGGCGCTCCTTGCGCGGCACCAGGAATCCAAATCCCAGCGGCAGGCGCGCAAAGTCGCGGGCGTCGAAACCCACGGCGACCGTCATCGATGAACTGTAGGGTACCGCGCCCAGTAATTCCGCCAGTCGCCCGTCCATGCCTTCAACCAGCGCCGCCGCGCCATGCGCCTCGCCGGCGATCGCCAACCGTTCGGCCTCCAGCCAATCGCCGGCCACGCGGATGCGGAACCCCGTCGAGGTTCGCTCCACCGCATCGGCCCTGGCCTGGTGCACTTCCACCTTGTCTCGAATCGCGGCCGCGACGGCTTCCACCAGTTGTCCCAGCCCGCCTCGCAGGGTGCGAAACAGCGGCGCCGCCGACTGGTTGGAGCGCGCCCGCGCGGATTTGGCGCGTTCCGCCAAGACACCGCGCGTCAGGCTGCCATACTGGTTTGCCAGTTCGACGAAGCGCGGCAGCACGCTCTCCACGCTCAGTTCGCTGGGGTTTCCGCCGTAGATCCCCGAAAGCAGCGGCTCCGCCAGGTAGTCCACCGCCTCGCGTCCATAGTGCTCTTCGATGAACTCCGCTACCGACCGGTCGCCGTTGCTCGGTTTCGGCGCGCGCAACAGCTCCAGGCCCATGCGGATCTTGGTCCCGAAGCCGACCAGCCGCGTTCCCAGCAGCGGCAGAATCTTGGTGGGCACCATCATCATCAGCCCGTCGGGCAGCGGAACCAGCCGTCCGCCCTTGCGGACATACGTAATGCGCAGCCGGTCGTTGGAGCCGATCACCTGGTCCTCGAGGCCCAGGTCGCGGATCAAGTCGAGGGCCGCCGGCTTGATCGACAGGAAACTGTCCGGTCCGGCTTCGAGCGTGCACCCTTGCACCCGTTCGGTTTGGATGACGCCGCCCAATCGCGTGCGCGATTCGACGATGGTGGAAGCGGTCCCGCCCTTGGCCAGATAGTAAGCCGCCGAGAGCCCCGAAATTCCCCCGCCGATGATGACTATTCGAATAACAGACTCCTAAAAGGCGATGGCTCCGCAGAAACTGGTTGGAACTTCGTGCTTATGTGGGGCAGGATGGCATCCTGCCCCACAAAAGCACCAGCCAGACTAATGGCTAAGTGCCGATCGCTCTTTGCGCGACCGCGGCCAGCGCCCGCGTAAATGCCGGCGACCCGTTCAACGATTCCGGCCGTCCCAGTTTGATCCCGCGCGCCGCGGCGTACTCGTGGAATCCAATGTCGATGTCGTACAACACTTCCACGTGGTCGCAGACGAACCCGATGGGGTCTACCACCACCTCGCGCACTCCCTCGGCCGCATAACGGTCCAGACACGATTCCACGGTGGGCCCCAGCCACTTGTCGCCGGTCATTCCCTGGCTCTGGTAAGCGAACTCCCACGCTTCGACGCCCGCCCGCCGCGCCACCGCCGCCGCCGTGGCCCGCGTCTCCCGGTCGTAGGGGTCGCCGTCCGCCAGCGCCTGTTCGGGCAGACTGTGCGCCGTGAACAACATCCGCTTACCGGGGCCGGCCAGAGGACCGCGGCGCATCGCATATTCGTTCAGACGTTCGGCGAAGGCCTCGATCAACAACGGCTCGTCGTGAAAACTTCTGGCCCAGGAGATGGGCGCCGCGACTCCGGCTTCGCGCGCGGCTTCCTCGGTGCGCTTGATATACAGCCCGACGCTCAATTCCGAGTATTGCGGAGCCAGGCACACGGCCGCGATTTTATCGATCCCCGCGGCGCGAACCTGGGCCATGGCCTCGCGGATGAAGGGATTCCAGTTGCGCATGCCGAAGAACACCGGGATGCCCAGCAGTCTCTGCAGCGCTTCGGCCTGGGCGCGCGTCCACGACAGCAGGGGCGACGCGCCGCCGATGGCCCGATAGCGGTGGCGCACTTCCTCCAGCACTTCGGGAGATCCCGGCCGTTTGCCGCGTACGAACGAGAGGTAGGCCTCTACATCCTCGACGCGCTCCGGCGCACCGTGCGCCAGCAGCAGGACCGCCGGCTTCATGGACGAAATTCCCTCACCAGTTCCACCACCGCCTTGACGTTCTCCACCGGGGTCTCCGGCAAAATGCCGTGTCCCAGGTTGAAGATGTGCCCGGGCCGCGATCCCGTGCGTTTCAGCAGTTCGTGGACCTTGGTGCGCAGTTCGTGGAGCGGCGCGAACAGAGCCACCGGGTCCAGGTTGCCCTGGATGGCCGAACGGTAGCTGACGTCCATCCACGCCTGGTCGATATTGATGCGCCAATCCACGCCCATCACATCCCCGCCGGCCGCGTGCAGTTCCTTGAAGAAGCCCGAAGCGCCGGTCCCAAAGTGGATCACCGGAGCACCGGTAGAGCGGATGCGTTCGATCAGCGCGCGCGAGTAGGGCGCCGCGAAGCGCACATAATCGTCCGACCCGAGGGCGCCGACCCAACTGTCGAAGACCTGGATGGCGCGCGCGCCCGCGGCCACTTGAAGGTGCGCGAAGGGCGCCAGCACGTCCACAATCTTGCCCATCAGCCGCCGCCACAGCGTTTCATCGCTGTACATCAGCTTCTTAGTGCGGATGAAATTCCGCGACGCGCCGCCTTCAATCATGTAGCTCGCCATGGTGAAGGGCGCGCCCACGAATCCGATCACCGGCACCTTGCCGGCCAGCGCCCGCACCACCTGCTGGATGGCCTCGCCGACGAACCCCAGGTCGTCGGTGTTGGTGGTGGAGAGCGAATCCACATCGTCCGACGTACGCGCCGGGTTATCGATTACGGGGCCTTCGCCGGCGGCGTACCGCAGCTTCAGGCCCATGGGAATTACCGGCAGCAGCAGGTCCGCGAAAATGATGGCGGCGTCCACGTCCAGTATTTCCACCGGTTGCAGCGTCACCGCGGCGGCCAGGTCGGGCCGCCTGCAGATATCCAGGATCCCGTGCTTCTCGCGGATCTGGCGGTACTGCTTCAGGTAGCGTCCCGCCTGCCGCATGAACCATACCGGCCTCACGTCCGTGGGGCGCCGCCGGCAGGCGTCTAGAAAACGGCTGGTCATTGGAGCCACGCGCATGGCTGATCCGTCCTGTCTTCGCAAAAGAACACTCGAAATTCCTTTGGCTTATGTTTGACGGCCCACTGGCGGCCGTTCACAAAGTATGGTTTCGCCCATACCTCGCTATCTAACGTTCGACGTGCGATTACCGAAACCGCCACGCTGCCCCGCGCGGGGTATCCCGTCCGCGGGTCCATAATGTGGGCGTAAATGCGTCCTTCCGCCCGGAAAAACTTCTCGTAGCTCCCGGATGTCGAGAGCGACGTATCTTTCAGAAATACCGTAGCCGCCGTGCGCGCCTGGTTCCACGGGTCCTTGATCTCCACCGCCCAGCCCCGCGGTTCGTTCGGCGGAGCGCCCATGGCGTATATGCTGCTGTCCGACCCGGCCACCAGTGCGCTCTCCACACCGTACCGCTTCAAAACCTCCACCATCCGGTCCACGGCGTATCCTTTGCCGATTCCTCCGGGATCCAACTCCACCCCCGGCCGGTCGAACCACACGGTACCCGCCGCGGCGTCCAGATGGATGTGCCGGTACCCTACCCTGGTCAAGGCCGCCGTCACTTCCGCGCTGTGCGGTAAGTGACCCGACCCTTTGTAGAACCCCCAAACCTTCATCAGGGGGCCCACCGAAATGTCGAATGCGCCCTGGCTCAGGCGGCTATACTCCACCGCCGCCGCCAGCAACTCGAAGAGTTCCGGCGACACCTTCAGCGGCGTCCCTCCGGCCAGCCGGTTCACCTGGCTCCACTCGCTTTCGGGCCGGTAATTCGAAAGCATTTCGTCGAGCCGCCGCGCTTCTTCCAAAGCCGCGTCCGCGGCAGTTTCCATTTTGACCCGGTCGAACCCGTACAGGGACACCGAAAAAGTGGTGCCCATGGCGCCGGCACTTTTGTCCAGACGAAGCAGTTCGGGCCCGCGCGCCTGTCCCGGGAGGGTCGCCGCCAGACCCGCCAACAGAAACAAAACTATCACAGGCTGTTGCAACCAACAGCATACAACGGCGGCAGCGGAAAACAAAGGATTTAGGGAAAATAGGCAGCGGTTTCCCAACAGGCTTCGAAACGCCGGCGGCTCAAGACTGTGGAGGGGTCCGCTTCTTGCGGGAAAGCCGGCTCCTGAAACCGGCGGCGGAGTTCGGCTCCGCGGGGCGCGTCACGCTTGCGCGCCAAATCCAGCAGGGTGCCTGCGGCCGGATGGCGGGCGGCTTTTGGAACCGCGTCGGCTGCCGAACATGGCGCGAAGTGTGCTCACGCATACTGCCACGCCAAAGAGGTTCTTGACAAAGTCCTACATTAGAATTATTGTCGTTTTTTTATGGACGTGGACGCGATCAAACGGTGCCTGGAGGGGAGCGGGTTGCGGTGCACTCCGCAGCGTTACGCCGTCATGGCGTTCCTGGCGGAATATGACGGTCATCCTACGGCCGCGGAGATCTTCGAAGCCGTGAATCGCGCAGATCCGCGTTCTTCGAGGGGCACAACCTACAACAATCTGCGGGACTTGGTGCAGGCGGGTTTGGTGCGTGAGGTGGCCATCGAGGGCCGCGCCGCGCGATTCGACCTGAAAGGCATGCGGCATCACCACTTCATCTGCGACCGCTGCGGCAAGGTCGAGGACGTGGAGTGGTACGACGTGCCAACGCCTGCCTCGGGCTCCCTCGGTAAGCGGGTTCTAAGGGAATGCGAAATCATTCTCCGTGGGCTTTGCGCGGAGTGCGCTCCGCAGCCAGGTTCCGGTTGAGTTTCGGACGCGTGTGGATATAGAGCCAATGGCGCGTGCCCGCAAAGCGCGGTCAGTGGCGATTGGCGAATGGGAAGGCCGGGAGGGTTTGTATCCGGCCCCGGCAGTTCATAGAGTCATTGAAAGGAGCCTGATCGAATGTCAACCGATGCAAAGTGTCCGTTCCATCAAACCTCGGGTGGCGGCACGTCGAACCGCGACTGGTGGCCGAATCAGTTACGTCTGGAAATCCTGCGCCAGCATTCGGAGCTCTCCAATCCGATGGGCGACGATTTCAACTACGCCAAAGAGTTCAAGAGCCTGGACCTGACGGCCGTGAAGAAGGACCTGCTGGCGTTGATGACCGACTCGCAAGACTGGTGGCCGGCCGACTTTGGCCACTACGGTCCGTTGTTCATCCGCATGGCGTGGCACAGCGCCGGTACCTACCGCACAAGCGACGGCCGCGGCGGTGGCGGCCATGGCAATCAGCGCTTTGCGCCCCTCAACAGTTGGCCCGACAACGTCAATCTGGACAAGGCGCGCCGTCTACTTTGGCCGATCAAGCAAAAGTATGGCCGCAAGATCTCTTGGGGCGACCTGATGATCCTTACCGGCAATGTAGCCCTGGAATCGATGGGATTCAAGACGTTCGGTTTCGGTGGCGGCCGCCAGGACATCTGGGAACCGGAACAGGATGTTGACTGGGGCATGGAGAAAACCTGGCTGGCTCATCGAACTCCCGAGCAGCTCCAAGATACCAAAAGCGCTCTCGGCGCCACCGAGATGGGCTTGATCTACGTCAACCCCGAAGGCCCGGAGCGCAACCACGACCCGATCGCGGCGGTCCCGTTCATCCGCGAGACCTTTGCCCGCATGGCGATGAATGACGAAGAAACCGTGGCATTGATTGCCGGCGGCCACACCTTCGGCAAGACGCACGGCGCCGCGCCTGCGACCCATGTAGGCCCCGAGCCCGAAGCCGCTCCGATCGAGGAGCAGGGACTGGGCTGGAAGAACAGCTACGGCACCGGCGTTGGCAAAGACGCCATCACCAGCGGCCTCGAAGTCACCTGGACCACCAAGCCGACCAAGTGGAGCAACGACTTCTTCGAGCACTTGTTCAACTACGACTGGGAACTGACCGAAAGCCCGGCTGGCGCGTACCAGTGGAAGCCGAAGGGCAACGCTGGCGCCGGAACGGTGCCCGATGCGTTTGACAAGTCGAAGAACCACCAGCCGGCGATGCTGACCACGGACCTCTCGCTGAAGTTCGATCCGGAGTATAAGAAGATTTCGCGACGCTTTCTGGAGCATCCCGACGAGTTCGCCGACGCCTTCGCCCGAGCCTGGTTCAAGCTGACCCACCGCGACATGGGCCCGCGCGCGCGCTATCTCGGCCCGGAGGTTCCAGCCGAAGATCTCATCTGGCAGGACCCCATCCCGCCGGTCGATCACGCCTTGATCGACGAGCGGGACATCGCCGCCCTCAAGGGCAAGATCCTGGCTTCGGGCCTGTCCGTCTCGCAGCTCGTTTCGACCGCTTGGGCGTCGGCGTCCACCTTCCGCGGCTCCGACAAGCGCGGTGGCGCAAATGGCGCCCGCATCCGTCTGTCACCGCAAAAAGATTGGGACGTCAACCAGCCCGCACAGTTGACGAAAGTGCTGCAAGTCCTCGACGGCATACAGAGCGAGTTCAACGGCGCCCAGTCCGGCGGCAAGAAGGTCTCGCTCGCCGATCTGATCGTTCTGGCCGGTTGCGCAGGTGTCGAGCGGGCCGCCAGGAATGCCGGCCATAGCGTGACGGTTCCGTTCAAGCCCGGACGCATGGACGCCTCCCAGGCGCAGACCGATGTGGAGTCCTTCGCCGTGCTGGAACCGGTCGCCGATGGATTCCGCAACTACGCGAAGGGCAAGTACGCCGGAGCGGCCGAGCAGTTTCTGGTCGATCGGGCGCAATTGCTCACGTTGACCGCGCCGGAGATGACGGTTCTCCTTGGCGGTCTGCGCGTCCTGGACGTCAACTACGGCCGGACCCAGCATGGGGTCTTCACCAAACGGCCGGAGGCGCTCACCAACGACTTCTTCGTGAACGCGCTCGACATGGGCACGGAATGGAGGGCGGTATCGGACGCGGGTGACGTGTTTGAAGGGCGCGATCGCGCGACCGGAGGAATCAAGTGGACCGGTACACGGGTGGACCTTGTTTTCGGTTCGAACTCGCAGCTCCGGGCACTCGCTGAAGTCTATGCATGCGACGACTCGCAGGAGAAGTTCGTGAAGGACTTCGTGGCTGCGTGGAACAAGGCGATGAACCTCGATCGCTTCGATCTTGCCTGAGGACGGCCGGCAAGAGAGCTGTCGCGGGCGGCTGAAACTGGCTGCCGCTGCGTCCTCCGGAGGCGCGCATTCGCGGCGGAGATACGGTTCCAGTCATGGCCGAAAGAATCGCATGCGGGGCCCTATCGTATGCTGTTACCTTCTGGTAATACGCATGCGAACCAATACGTATCTTCAAACCGCGCTGGCTGGGGCGCTGGCTTTGGCGGCGGCGGCGATGGCGCAGGTGGCGCCGGCGCACCCGTCCAAGGTGTGGGTGGCGGATAATGGCGACGGAACCTATCGAAATCCAGTTCTACACGCGGACTATTCCGATCCCGACCCGGTTCGTATCGGCGAAGACTACTACCTGACGGCATCGAGTTTCGACGCCGTACCGGGGCTGCCGATTCTGCATTCCAAGGACCTGGTGAACTGGGAACTGATCGGGCACGCGTACGCGGCGCAGCCTCCGTTCGATGTGTATAACAAGCCGGAGCACGGCAACGGGGCGTGGGCTCCGTCGATCCGGTGGCACAACGGCGAGGTCTACATCTTCTATCCCGATCCGGATTTCGGCATCTACATGGTGAAGGCCAAGAACCCGGCGGGACCGTGGAGCGCGCCGCTGCTCATGAAACGCGCCAAGGGCTGGATCGACCCGTGTCCGCTGTGGGACGACGACGGGAAGGCCTACCTGGTGACCGCCATGGCGGCCAGCCGTTCGTCGCTGAAAAGCACGCTGGTAGTTAGCCGCATGGATCCGGATGGGACCAGGCTGCTGGACGACGGAGTGCTGGTGTTCGACGGACACGCGCAGGACCCCACCGTGGAGGGCCCGAAGTTTTACAAGCGGAACGGGTTCTACTACATCTTCGCGCCGGCCGGCGGCGTGGCGCCGGGCTGGCAACTGGCGCTGCGGTCGAAGAACGTCTACGGGCCGTACGAGAGGAAAGTGGTGCTGGCCCAGGGGAAGACGGCCACCAACGGCCCGCACCAGGGCGGCTGGGTGGATACGCCGGCGGGCGAGTACTGGTTCGTGCATTTCCAGGACATGGGACCGTACGGCCGCGTGGTGCATCTGGAACCGATGAAGTGGGTGGAGGACTGGCCGGTGATCGGCGACCGCGGCGAGCCGGTCGCGAAGTATCGCAAGCCGAATGTGGGACGGACGTGGCCGATTGCGACTCCGGCGGAATCGGATGAATTCAACGGCGACCGGATCGGATTGCAATGGCAGTGGCAGGCCAATCCGCAGGCGGTCTGGGCATTGCCCTCGCCGGCGCTCGACGCGTTGCGGCTGTACGCCATCGCCCGCCCGGAAGGCTACCGGAATCTTTGGGACGTGCCCAACCTGCTGCTGCAGAAGTTTCCAGCGCCGAAGTTCACGGCCACGGCGAAGGTGGCGTTTCACCCGCTGGCCAACCAGGACCAGGCGGGGCTGGTGGTCATGGGGATGGACTACGCCTATGTCGGCGTGAAGAAGAAGGCGGATGGTTTGTACATCTCGCAGACGGTTTGCAAGGGCGCCAACCAGGGGAAGCCGGAGCGCGAGAGTCTGGCCGCCGCGGTGACAGGCGACAGTTTCTATCTGCGCGTGGCGGTGTCGGAGGGCGCTCAGTGCCGGTTCAGCTACAGCGCGGACGGGGTGAAGTTCAAAGAGATCGGGGAGCCGTTCGCGGCGCGGGCGGGGACGTGGATCGGGGCTAAAGTCGGGTTGTTCGCGCTGGGATCGAGCGCGGTCTATGAATTCGGGTACGCGGATTTCGATTGGTTCCGCGTGGAGTAGGGGGGCTCACCGCGCCTTAGCCGCGAACACCTGGGACTCCGTCCCGCGAGCCGCTGGCAGGCTCTTGGACGAGGGACTGGGCGCCGACGGGCGGCCGGGCTGGGACGGGGTTGTGCGCGATCCCGGCGTCGGCGTGCGGCATAGGAGTGGGTTCGCGCGATGTGGGGCAGATTGTCGGCCCGCCTTTTCGCCGGCCAGGCCGATTGACAATCGGCCGCAGGTTGCCAACCTGCCCCACAATACGCCAGGGCATCCACTTTTATGCCGCGCGCAACTGCGGCGTTTGCTCCTCACCCCGGCTCTGCGCTATCCTAAAAGCTCAACCACCCTGTAAGGATTAGATCGGCAAAGATGGCAAATACCTACTCCGCAATGAAGCGGAATCGTCAAACCGAGCGGCGCACCGAAGTCAACCGGCAAGCCAAGACCCGGCTGCGTCACGGAATCCGCGCGATGCGTCGCGCTCTCGCCGGCAAAGACCCGAAAGTTGCGGTCGATCTGCTGCCCACAACATTCTCTCTGATCGACCGTTCGGCTAAGAACGGGATCATCAAGAAGAATACTGCCGCCCGCTACAAATCGACCCTGCACATCAAGGTCAAGGCATTGTCGGCGTAAGCCGGAGCCGGGCCACTACGCGGTCAGCTTCAGTACGAATTGCTCCATGACGATGCGGTCGTCCGGCCGCGCGTCGCGGAGTCCCCGGTCCGCCTCGAAGATCAACTTGATCGCGCGCTCCAGTTGTGCGGCGCCGAACCTGGCGACCGTCTGGTAAACCTGGTCGGCGCGCGATCCCCACATCGGAACGCCCAGACGCTGGAAGTATCCCTGAATCTGCGGCGCGCTCTTCAGGCCTGCCTCGCGGGCCACCAATGCCATGCGAAATTGCGTGGACAGGAACGCCAGGGCCAGCGGCAGATACTCGCCTTCGCGCGTCAGCGTGTCCAGAATTTCCAGCGACCGTGCGCGGTCCCGCCGCCCCAGCGCATTCACCAGCGCGAAAATGGTGGTGGAGCGCGCGTCCGGAACCAGCGCCGAGATATCGTCCACTCCCACCACGCGGTTACCGGCGTATAGCGCCAACTTTTCGATCTCGACGGAGATGCGCGCGATGTCGGCCCCCAGCGCCTCCACCAGCAGGTCGAGCGCCGCGTCATCCAGCCGGAAACCGGCGCGGCCGGCCAGCGATTCGGTCTCCTGGCGCGCCGCCTGCGGGGTAAAGCGGCGCAGTTCGACAACATCCTGGACCGCGCCGTAGAACTTGCGCACGCGTTCCTGCTTGCGCTTGTCGTCGCCTTCGAAATCGTAGCGCATGGCCTCGAAGACCAGCGTCACGCCCGGCGACGGATTCTTCAGATAGGCCGCCAGCGGGGCTTCGCCGCCCGATGAGGGAGACGACGATGCCGGCCCGCCGGCGGATTCGCCATCGTCGCTCTCTTCCACCACGCGCCCCTTGGGCAGGGCAGCTTCGGCGTTCACCACCCAGATCAGCCGCTCGGAGGCGAAGAGCGAGAGCGCCCGCGCATCGTCCACCACTTCGGCCAGGGACTGTTCCGCAAGGTCGTGCTGCGTCACCGCGTCCGGCGGAACCGCGGCGAGCATGGCCTCCTTGAGGCGCCGCCGCTCGTAAGCCTCCGGACCGAGCAACAGGAGAGCGGGCGGCAGCGAGCCCTTCTTGATCCGCGCGAGCACTTGAGCCGGCGTCATCAGAAGTTCTCGAGAATGGCCGTGACGATGCTGCGGGCCGCGTCGCGCGTCACCCGCTGGACCGCCGTGCTGCTTTCGTCGAAGTAGGTGGCGGGATTCTCGGAGATCTCGTAGCGTTCGCGGAACTCGTAGCCGTCGCGATGGAACAGCGATTTTCCGGTGGCCCTCTCGGTCAGGTAGATGTTCATTTGCAGCAGCAACAGCGCGCCCGTCGATCGCCCCGATGCGGGGTCCGCCGTGGTGGAGCCGGTGGCGACGTTGGTGACCGCGCCGGCCAGCACGGCGTCGGCATCGCGGGCATCGTTCACCATCTTAAAGTGCGTGCGCGAGATGAATTCGCGCGCCAGGCCGGCCATCAGCAGACGGGTGATGTCGGTGCGCTGTGCGCCGTTGTGGAACGGCTCGATATAAATGGTGTGGATGCTCTTGGGCATCAGGTCGGCCTGGCCCGCGATATGGTAGCCGCAGCCGCTCAAGATCGCACCGCAGACGATGAGTACCGCAATAATTCGTTTCATAGCAACTGCCGGGCCACCGCCACGGCATTCTCCGCCGCCAACCGGTAGTTGTCGGCGGCCATCCACAACCACAGGGCGTCGGGATCGTTCCGGTCCGGCGCGACGGCGCCCACGGTGATCCCGCTCTGGCCGGCTTGCCCCACGTTGTTGGGCGGCTCGAATTCGCCGCTGCGCACTTCGATGTTGGCGGCCGCCAGACTGCCCTCCACCGCCTCCAGGTCGGGGCTGTCCTCGAATTGCACCCAGACGCTGAACGTGTACCCGTGAAATACCGGCGCCTGGATGAGGCGCAGCGACGGAATCGGCACGCTCTCTCCATCGCCGGGAAGGCCCAGCAGGGACGCCAGATGGCGTTCAATCCGCAGTTCCGTATCTTCCAGCGACGTGGGCGCTGCGTCGCCAAACCGCGCCAGCATATTGAAGCTCAGTTGCGTATCGAACACCGCGTGCGGCATGGGCTTGAAGGAGAGCAGGCTGATGGTCTGTTGTTGCAGTTCATCCACGCCCTCCCGTCCCTGTTCGCTAGCCGGGGCGAAGATTTGTACCACGGCGCGGCGGACGGGATCGTTGGTGTGCAGGCGGCGCAATAGCAAGGCCAGCGCGATGGCGGCCGGATGCGCAATCACGTGGAAGCGCGTATTTTCGAACTCCTGGGCGAACTCCCCGGCAGCGTCCGGCGATTCCAGCAGGGGCGCCCGCAATCGTGCCTCGGGCCGTTCCTCGGTGACGTAGGTGAGATCGATCACCGCCGTCCCATCCCGGTCGGCCAGTTCCAGGGCTTTCTGCGTGGATGCCGGCGAGCCCGCCAGAAATACCGATTCCGCGCCGCTGAGGTTGTCCACGCGCAGTTCTTCCACCACCACCGGTTCGTCGCCGACGCGTGTCAATCGCCCGGCTTCCTCGCCTTCGGCGGCGATCAGGCGCAGTTCGAATCCGGGGGCGGAAGTGGCCACGACGTCGCGAATCTCGCGCCCCAGCAGCGTTTCGCTGCCCACCAGAACGGCAAATTGGGAATTAGCCAACCCCATGCTCCTGTGGCGGCGGAACGCGCCGCGGTAATTTTAGAATCCGGCGGCGGACGATACCGGCAATGCGCGTGAGGATGCCACTGGCCACATACGTACCGGCGATCGCCAGGAGCACCGGCTGGGCGTAGTTCCAGATGCCATAGATCAACGCGCCTAGCAGCACGATGAGCAGCGGCGAGTAGGCCTTGCTGAGGCTGATCCCTTTGAAACTGTGATAGCGCCAGGTGCTTACCATCAGAAATCCCAGCAATGCGAGCAAGCCCAGCCAGATTACCGAGAGAGGCCACCAGACCAACGGTTCGCCGCCGGAAGCGAAGACCACGGCCGCCACCATGGCCGCCGCCGCCGGAATCGGCATGCCCACAAAATACTTGCGGTCCGGCTTCCCCGGGTTCTTGGGGATCGGGTTCTTTTGCACGTTGAAGCGCGCCAGCCGAGCGGCCCCGCACAGCAGGAAGAGAAACGAAACGAAGGCGCCGATATCGTGGAGATGCTTCAATCCCGAGCCGGGCAGCGACGAATCCACGAAGTGTACGCCCCAGACGAATGCCAGGATCGCCGGCGCAATCCCGAAACTGATCACGTCGGCCAGCGAATCCATCTCCCGCCCGAAATCGCTGGTGGTGTTGGTCAGGCGGGCAATGCGGCCGTCCAGTCCGTCCAGAAAGAACGCCCCGCCGATGGCTATGGCCGCGCCCACAAACTGTTCCTGCGCGCGGCCATCGTGAAGTGCCACCACGCCGCGGACCGACCTCAGGATGGCGATGTATCCCAGGAAAATATTGCCCGCCGTGAAGAGCGTGGGCAAAGCGTAGGCCGCGCGGCGAGGCCGGCGGTCGGGCGAGTGCGGATCTTGCAGCCGTTCTTTAAGTCCCATGAGCGTCCCCGGAGCGCCGCCGCGCGATGACCGTCGATCCCGCCGATACGCGCATGCCCGGCCGTACCGTAATCTCCCACTCGGCGCCGAACAGCACGTCCACCCGCGATCCGAACTTGATGAGCCCGATTCGTTCTCCGGCCTCCACCCGGTCGCCGGGCTTCTTATAGCAGACGATGCGCCGCGCAATCAGCCCGGCGATCTGCTTGAACACCACCGTAGTGCTATCGCCCTCGACGGTCACCACGTTCTGTTCGTTCTGGCCGGAGGCTTCGGCGCGACTTGCCACCAGGAAGCGGCCTTCCCGGTATTCCACTTTGGCGATGGTGCCGGCGATGGGCGTGCGGTTGACGTGAACGTCGAAGATGTTGAGGAAGACGCTGAGGCGCTGCGCGCCGGAGGCTTCACCCACCACCGCGACCACTTTGCCATCGGCCGGCGATACGGCCACGGGGCCCGGGGGAATTTCCCGTTCGGGATCGCGAAAAAAATACAGGCAGAAGAGCGCCAGTACCCACAGTGGCGAGGCGAGCCAGACGCCGCCCAGGTATGCAATGAGCGCCCCGGCCGCTGTCAGGGCCGCTGCGTAGTAGATGCCGTCGCGTACGATCACAATCCACCATTTTCCCATATTGAAGCGCCGAGCCGCGTTCCGCGATTGGAAAATGCTGAAGGAGCGGCCCGGGTGGGGGGAATTGGCGATCGCCAGTTACCTTGCGGCGCGGGAAGGTCGGGCGGTGTTGGGTCGGTATGCAGCCCGCTCGGGCCGTTGCTTTGCAGTCTCGGGTCCGGGGGCCAGATACCCTCGCAAAAAACTCGCGTACGCGGAGCAGGCAAGACCGTCGCCGATCGGCACTGAAAACAGCAGGCCAGTTACGCTCTAACGCGGGTGGGCTGTGGGTTAATCGTCACAGGGATCGTGACAGGTTGACCCAGGCGCATTTCCTTCCAGTTGTAGGCGAACTCCTTACCGCAGTCCAAGCAAACGACGTAGGTGCCGCTTTTTGCGGGACCCGATATCGTGCCTCTGCGTGCGGGAGTGATCGGAAACGTGGTCCTCCGGTGTGAGCAACCCAGAAACAGGTCGAATAGTGATTTCATTTTGTAGCCCCTTCCTGCGCTTGCATGAGCATGCAACGGGCCACTGTGGCGCGAAGCACGCATCGCAAGTAGCCTTCACTAAATTGGATGCGGGGCGCGGCGGTTTCGTTGCTTCGACCGAATACGCGCGCAGGGGCGCGATGCGGCGCCCCGTGTCGGGCGCGTGGACTCATATGGACGGTGCCTTCGGACTGTGGGCCGCCGCGCCAGGCCGGCGACTAGCGGGAAAGTTGCGCCGCCACGGCTTTGGCGATGGCTTGCCCGTGGAAGCGGCCGTTCTCGATGAAGATCTCGTTGGTGTGCATACCGGCAACAATTACACCGGCGAGGTAAATTCCGCGTTGCTCGCTCTCTAGAGTCTCGGGGTCGGTGCGCGGACGCTGCGTCTCGGGGTCGAGCACGATGCCGAGGGCGCCGAGGAATTTCAGGTCGGGCTGGTACCCGATGAGCGCGAAGACGAAATCGTTCTTCAAGACGAGTTCGCCATCGGGAGTCGCGACGCGGACGGAGTCCTTGAAGATTTCGATTACGCGCGAATTGAAATAGCCGCGAATTTCGCCGCTCTTGATGCGGTTCTCGATGTCCGGTTTGATCCAGTATTTGACGTGATCTGGAATGCCGGGTCCGCGGTGAATCAGCGTCACCCGCGCGCCGGTCCGGAACAGTTCCAACGCGGCGATGGCGGCCGAGTTCTTGGCGCCGATCACTACCACGTCGTGGTTGTAATAAGGATGCGGCTCCTTGTAATAGTGCAAGACTTTGTCGAGATCTTCGCCGGGCACGCGAAGCAGGTTGGGGACGTCATAATACCCGGTGGACAGCACGATCTTGCGCGCGTCGTAAGTGCGCAGGCAGCCCAAACGATCGGTGGTGAAGATGTGGAAATCGTTGTCCTGGCCGGCGACGCGGTCCACTTTCTCGTATTGGCGGATGTCGAGGCGGTAGTGGTCGGCGACTTTGCGATAGTACTTGAGCGCTTCGGCGCGGTTGGGCTTGTCGTTGAGGCTGGTCATCGGAATGTTGCCGATTTCCAGCAGTTCCGGCGTGGTGAAAAAGGTCATGTGGGTGGGGTAGTTGTACAGCGAGTTCACCACACAACCTTTTTCGATGAGGACGGTCTTGACGCCGCGGTTTTGCAGTTCGATGCCGCACGCCAGCCCGGTGGGACCGGCTCCGACGACTACGGCATCGAAGGATTCAGGCATGGAGGGACACCGGGCGAACTGCGCTCGCCTGGACCGATTGACAATCGGTCCGCAGGTTGACAACCTGCCCCACAAAAAACTTCATTTCAGGGCCTCGGTTACGGTTTGTAGAATCTTCTCGAGACCGGCGTCGAGAGCCGACGCGTCCTTGCCGCCGCCTTCGGCCATATCGGGACGGCCGCCGCCTTTGCCGCCCACCGCCTGCGCCAGGGCTCCGGCGAGCTTGCCGGCGTGAACCTTCGCCGTCAGGTCCCTGGTGACGGCCGAGACGATCGACACGTTGCCGTCCTCGCCCGAGGCCAGCACCACCACGGCGCTCTTCCACTTATTGCGCAGCGAATCGGCCAGCGAGCGCATCTGAGAGCGATCCATGCCGTCCACGCGCGCGGCCAGCACGTGGGCGCCATTCACGGCGAGGGCTTTCAATTCGAGCGATGCGGAGGACGCCTGCGCCAACTTCTCCTTGAGTTGCTCCACCTGGCGCTCGAGCGAACGCTCGGTGGCGAGGAGTTTCTCGACGTGCTCGATCAGCTCCGGCTCCGAAGCGCGCACCATATCGGCGACGCGCTTCAGCACGCCGGCGGACTCCTGGTATTGCCGCAGCGCGCCTTCGCCGGTGATAGCTTCGATGCGCCGTACACCGGCCGAGATGCTGCCTTCGTAGACGATCTTGCAGACGCCGATATCGCCGGTGCGTCCGACGTGGGTGCCGCCGCACAGTTCGCGGCTGAAACCGGGGACGCTGACCACGCGCACCTCATCGCCGTACTTTTCGCCGAAGAGCGCCATGGCGCCGGTGGAGATGGCCTGGTCGAGCGCCATCACGTTGGTCTCGACCGCGGTGTTGCGCAGAATTTCGTGGTTGATGAGGCGCTCCACTTCCTCCAACTCGGCACGATCCATGGCGGCATAGTGAGTGAAATCGAAGCGCAGGCGGTCGGGCTCAACCACGCTGCCGGCCTGCTTCACGTGGGTGCCCAGCACCTGGCGTAACGCGGCTTGCAGCAGGTGCGTGGCAGTGTGGTTGCGGCGCGTGGAGTCGCGCTGGGGCGCGGCCACTTCGGCGCGCAGCGTGTCGCCCATGCGAATGGGGGCCAGCGTCGAGATGCGATGCACGGAGAGTCCGCGGATGCCGGGGAAGACCGATTCCACGTCGGCGACCTTTTCGCCGACAGAGCCGACAGACGACAAGAGGCGATCGTCTGTCCCACCGACGGCAAACAGAGCGCCGCGGTCGCCCACCTGGCCGCCGGACTCGGCGTAGAACGGCGTCTGGTCGAGCACCAACTCGGCCTTGACGCCGGCCGGCACGTGCTCCACCAGTTCGCGATCGACGATCAAGCCGATCACGTTCGACGCGGCCGCCATGTGGTCGTAACCGAGGAATTTGGTGCGGCCCAGTTCCAGCAGTTTCTGGTAAGCCGGGACCACCGCGCCCTTCTCGGCGCCCTTCCAGCTTGCACGGGCGCGCTCGCGCTGCTGCTCCATCTCGCGATCGAAGGCTTCACGGTCGATCGAGAGACCGTATTCGCGGGCCATCTCCTCCTGCTCGTCGAGAGCCAGACCGTAGGTGTCGTAAAGCTTGAAAGACAGGCTGCCGGGGATGGCGCGATCGGCCAGCGACTTGATGGAATCGTTGAAGACCTTCTCGGCGACCAGGAACGTGGTGGCGTAGCGGTGCTCTTCGTCCTTGACCACGCGGGCCACGCGCGTCACGCTCTCCATCAGCTCGGGGTAAGCGGGCTTCATCAACTCGGCCACGAAGCCGGTGAGTTTGTAGAGGAAAGTCTCTTCCACGCCCACCAGGCGGACGTTGCGCATGGCGCGGCGCATGATCTTGCGGAGCACGTAGCCGCGGCCTTCGTTGGAGGGCAGCACGCCATCGTGGATCAGAAACTCGGCGGCGCGGGCGTGGTCGGCGGCAATGCGCAGGGCGGTATCGACGCGCGCATCGGCGCCGGGGGTGACGCCGAACAACCCGGCGGCATGCTCGATGATGGGCGCGATGAGGTCGGTCTCGTAATTGGAGAGCTTGCCTTGCAGCACGGCGGCGAGGCGTTCCAGGCCCGCGCCGGTATCGATCGAGGGCCGCGGCAGGGGGGTGAATTTGCCCGAGGAGTCGCGGTCGTACTGCATGAAGACCAGGTTCCAGATTTCGACGAAGCGGCCGCCGGCGTCGCTGGGGAAGGCTTCGTTCTCGTGGCCCGGGTCGGATGCGTCCACCCCAAGGTCGTAGTGGATTTCAGAGCACGGACCGCAGGGGCCGGTCTCGCCCATCTGCCAGAAATTGTCCTTCTCATCGAGGCGGAAGATGCGGCTCTTGGGCACGCCGGCCACCTTCTGCCAGAGCGCTTCGGCTTCGTCGTCCTCACGGAAAACGGTGACGTAGAGCTTGTCTTTGGGCAGGCCATAGACCTTGGTGATGAGGTCCCAGGCGAACTCGATGGCTTCGGCCTTGAAGTAGTCGCCGAAGGAGAAATTGCCCAACATTTCGAAGAAGGTGTGATGGCGGCGGGTGTAGCCGACGTTTTCCAGGTCGTTGTGTTTGCCGCCGGCGCGCACGCACTTCTGGGAGGTGGTGGCGCGGGTGTAGTCGCGCTTCTCGACGCCGGTGAAGACGTCCTTGAACTGATTCATTCCCGCGTTGGTGAACAGCAAAGTGGGATCGTTGGCCGGCACCAACGAAGAACTGCGGACGATGCGATGGCCGCGTTCGGCAAAGAAGTCGAGGAAGCGCTGTCTGATTTCGTGACCTGTCACGGAGATTCCTTGTTGAGGTGGACTAATTCCAATTGTAGCGGAGAGCGGACGGCGGATACGGGGAACGGGCGACATAGAAGTGGGCGTTGAGGGGATTCGCTTGCAAAATGGCGGGAGTCCGAGCGTACTTGTGCGTGAGGTTCAGTGCACCAATGTGGGGCAGGTTGGCAACCTGCGGCCGAGTGGCACTCGGCCTGGTCGGCATTTGCATGCTGGTCGGCAGGCCGAGTGCCACTCGGCCGCAGGATACCATCCTGCCCCACATCGCTTGATTGAATCCACTTCTATGTCGCACCCGACACGGGGGACGGGCAAGTGCGAGCTGCGATTGACCTTCCCGGCGAAAACTCGCACGGACACGCCCGTCAATAGCGAACCCGATTCCGGTGGTACGGCGATTCGAGGAATCGGTCCGATGGATGGAGCCGGGAACCTCGATGTGCCCGGAACGTAGGCGAGCCCGAAACGTTCCAAGAATCCAAGCGTCGCGATAGCGGCGTACACATTGCTACCGGACACTCACACCGATGCCCAATCCGAGCGCACCGCGCAGCCTTCTACTTCGGCTCTCGTTCCGCCGCGACGGCAGGATAGACGATCCCCGCAATCGCAGCTCCCACAATCGGCGCCAGCCAGAATAGCCAGAGTTGCTCCAGTGCCCAGCCGCCGACGAACAGTGCGGGACCGGTGCTCCGCGCGGGGTTCACGGATGTGTTCGTGACTGGAATCCCGACCAGGTGAATGAGGGTGAGACCAAGCCCGATGGCGATGGGCGCGAGGCCCTGGGGCGCACGCCGGTCCGTGGAGCCCAGAATGATCATGAGGAACATAAACGTCAGCACCACTTCGGCAACCAAGCATGCCACCAGCGAGTACCCGCCCGGCGAGTGCGCGGCGTAACCGTTGGATGCAAATCCGCCTGCGAGACTGAATCCGGCCCTGCCACTGGCGATTACGTACAGGACGCCCGCGGCAGCAATACCACCCGCCACTTGTGCGACGACATAGGCGGCGAGGTCGGAAACGGGAAAGCGTCTTCCGACTACCAGGCCGACGGAAACCGCGGGATTCAAATGGCATCCCGAGATGTGGCCAATGGCAAACGCCATGGTTAGGACGGTCAGGCCGAAGGCCAGCGCCACGCCCAGGAAACCGATGCCAAGACCTGGGAATGCGGCAGCCAGAACCGCACTGCCACATCCCCCGAAAACCAGCCAAAACGTGCCGATGAACTCCGCGATCGCTCTCTTACTCAAAGGCAAAGTGACCTCCTTTCGCTCACGGTCAGTTGCCCATTTGACCACAACAGTCTTGCCAGTTTCAATCCGGATCTTTATTTCCACAAAGCCTCCGGATGTACATAGCGGCGGACTTGTCGGGACCTTGCCAGGGGGGCCGATTGACAATCGGCCGCAGGTTGGCGACCCGCCCCACATCATTCGAGCGAATCCACATCTATATTGCGCGCTCCTTCTCATACACGGCGATTCGGGAATCGAGACTTTGGGGTATCATAATCTGCTTAGTGACAACCGGGTTCCAATTGGGTGAACCGATCATGAAAGAGAAGATTCGGCTCGGCAAGGTTCAGGAAACGCTTCTGGTTCCGCTGTACGCCCGCGCGATGGAGAGCCGGCAGAAGCGGCCCATCCTTCGAGATACCAAGGCGGTCGAAATGGTCGATGCCATCGACTGGGATTACCAGAGGTTCGGGCAAAGATTGCGGATTGTCGCGTGTACTCTGCGGTGCTCGGTGTTCGACAAGTGGGTGGTGGAATTTCTTCGCCTCCATCCCGACGCGACGGTGGTTGAAATCGGCGCGGGGCTCAATACGCGTTTCGAGCGTCTCGACAACGGGCGGGTGCATTGGTTCGATCTGGATCTGCCGGACGTCGTCGAACTGCGCCGGAGGTTCTTCCAGGACTCCGAACGGCGAACCACGTTAGCCGGGTCCGTTGTGGATGCGGATTGGGTGGCCGCGGTGCAGCGGAGCCCCGGGCCCTATCTCTTCGTAGCGGAAACCGTATTGGTCTACTTGAACGAGCGCGACGCACGAGCGGCGCTGACCCAAATCGCCGGGAACTTCCCGGGCGCCGCAATTGCGTTCGACACGTGCAGCCCCGACGCGGTCAGACGGGGGAACAAGGATTTTGTGCGCCGCAAAATGGCGGCACGCTTCGACTGGGCATGCGAAGATCCGCGGGAAATCGAAGGGTGGAACATCGGGCTGCATCTGGTGAAATCGCACTCCTTCCTGGACGGTTCCGGTGGTTTGCAGTCGCGCGTCTCCTGGTGGATGAGCGCCTGCTTCCGGATTGTGCGGATGCTTTGGCCGAAGCTCCTGAGCGCTTACCGGCTCAACTTATTCGAGCGGCGGTAGCGTGCCGGCCGCCGCCGTGGATGACTTACGAAGAAGCCAACACCTTCCGCTTACGGGTTCTTGACTATCGAGATGAGCGTATCCTTCATCTCCTGGCGAGTCTTCATGTCCATCCAAGGGTTCTGGACATAAAAGTTGGAAGGTGCCGCAACTCCAATTCAGCCGCCCCGATTTCTGCGCGAAATCCGCGTGTTTTGGAGCCGCGCACCGCGGTCGCCGACCGGTACAGTGCCTGAAGCGCAGGCAGAATGGCCTGTAGTAGTAGGTACGTCCAGATCTTGCCGGTTTTCG
>Ga0181529_10002111_pt1 | contig 24402 bp, 19 predicted proteins | sample PEATcosm2014_Bin_36_FD_119763 | JGI IMG/M metagenome (GOLD analysis project Ga0181529, IMG submission 119763) | Peatland microbial communities from MTU Mesocosm Facility, Houghton, MI, USA - PEATcosm2014_Bin10_30_metaG | ecosystem: Environmental > Terrestrial > Soil > Wetlands > Peat | place... | reverse complement strand
GCCTCCCGGCGCCTGATGATGGGCCTGACTACAATGCCGACGGGCGGCACGCATGTCGCAGAGAGAACCGGATCGGGACTTGCGGCAGCTCAAACAAACAGGCTTAAGACCCACGTGTTTGTCAGTTCGATAGAGCTTCGGAGGATGATGCGGCAGGCACCTGACCTGCAGACCCGAATCGAACTGCAAGAACTCCAGGACAGACTGGCAAAACAATCCCACATTCCGACTGAGGTTTCTAAAAAAAGAAAGGCCGCGAACGAACAAGGGAAGAACCAGCATGGAAACAGGCTACATCCTTCGCGGAGGCTAAGGAATAGCGACTTTGCAACTAACATGACGAAAGCACTGACTTCACACACCTATCCGTAGTGGGAGTAGTTCGTGGTGCCTGGAGCTGGCAACAGTGTTGGTGGCCTGCAGACGATGACGATGATAGTGCTATTTAGAGAGTTGCTGCGGTCCAGTTGATCCCCTGCCCTCCCAGGGTCAGGCGAGCCTGCTCAACGCCGCCAAGCAAGTTGTCGGCGAGGATGGGAATTGTGCCCGAACCTCGAGTAAGACTGCGGATGTGCCCCTTAGCTTCTTTCATGTTGAAGCGGTTGAACAGGGAGAGAGCATGACCAGAGGAATGGATTCAAACATATTTGCCGGAAAGACCCTGCTGATTACCGGTGGCACGGGGACCTTTGGCAATGCCGTTGTCGACATGGCCGGAAAGGTTGGCTTTGGCGAGATCCGGATATTCAGCCGCGATGAGAAGAAGCAGGATGACATGAGGAGTCGGCTGAAGAACGCCGCTGTAAAGTTTTACCTTGGAGATGTCCGGAACTACGATAGCGTTTTGCAGGCGATGCACGGCGTGGATTTCGTATTCCATGCCGCTGCGCTCAAGCAGGTTCCGTCGTGCGAGTTCTTTCCCATTGAAGCGGTGCAAACGAACACGCTGGGTGCCGAAAATGTGATGAAGGCTGCGCTTGCTTTCAATGTCAGCAGGGTGATCGTGCTGAGCACCGACAAAGCTGTGTACCCGGTGAACGCAATGGGGATGTCGAAGGCGCTGATGGAGAAGTGCATGGTTGCCAAGGCGCGGATGTTCGGGGGCAGCTCCACCGTGTTCTGCGGGACGCGGTATGGAAATGTGATGGCATCCCGAGGATCGGTGATTCCCTTGTTTCTTAAACAAATTCAAGCCGGGGAGCCGCTGACCGTGACCGATCCGAATATGACGCGATTTATGATGACCATCGAAGGCGCAGTGGATTTGGTGCTTTATGCCTTCGCACATGGCGCGCCGGGAGACATCTTTGTTCAGAAGGCACCGTCAGCGACGATTGGTACCCTGGCCAAGGCCCTGCTGAAGCTATTCAAGGCACCGGATGAGATTCGAGTTATTGGTACACGGCACGGCGAGAAGCTCTATGAGACGCTTTTGAATCGCGAAGAGATGGCGCAGGCGGAGGATCTCGGCGATTACTATAGGGTGGCGGCGGATGCTCGGGATCTGAACTACGCGAGCTTTTTCAGCAAAGGAAAGACAGAGGTTTCCGCGGCCAGGGACTACAATTCGCACAATGCAGAGATCCTGGACGTGGATGCGATGATGGAAATGCTGGGAAGACTGCCGTGCGTGCAGGACGCACTGCAAGGCAAGGTGGTGCTGGTATGACTCGAATTCTCATCACTGGTGGAAAAGGGTTCCTGGGGCGCAATCTGGCGGCTCATCTGCAGGACCGCCGGGGCTTCGAGATTACGATTGTTGATCGAGAGGATTCTGCCGAAAGTCTGAACAGGCTGCTGACGGGTGCGGACGTCATTTTCCATCTTGCAGGGGAAAACCGACCCCAGAACCCCAAGGAATTTGAGACGGGGAATGCGGAGCTGACGGAGCGCCTCTGCCAGGTCTTGCGGGAACACGAACGTCGTCCCAAGATCGTCTTCAGTTCTTCAATCCAGGCCGCGCTGGACAATCCCTACGGAGTGAGTAAGGCAAGGGCAGAAGATGCATTGCGGCGATTTGCATCTGAGTCTGGAGCCTCCGTGAGGATCTACCGCCTGAAGAATCTATTTGGAAAGTGGTGCCGCCCGAACTACAACTCGGTAACTGCTACACTCTGCAATAACATTGCGAAAGATCTGCCAATTTCAATCTCTGATCCGGCACGCGAAGTGGAACTGAGCTACGTGGACGACGTTGCGGCGGCCTTCGTGGCAGAGATTGACGGGGTGCAATCGCAAGGCGAGCCGGGGGCTGAGATCCCGAGCTACCGGATTCAGCTTGGCGATCTTGCCGGAAGAATTCAGGCATTTCATGAGATGGCGACGACGCTAACGCTTCCTGACATGTCAGGATGGTTTGACCGGGCTCTCTATGCAACCTACTTATCGTATGTACCGCCAGGAGCGTTGGAGCACAACCTGGAGATCAGGGCAGACGATCGCGGCAGCCTCGCGGAATTCATCAAGCAGAAAAGCTTTGGGCAGATATTTGTTTCGAGAACGATGCCGGGCGTAACCCGTGGAAATCACTATCATCACACCAAGACCGAGAAATTCTTCGTGGTGGAAGGGCACGGCCTGATCCGGATGAGAGCTGTTGAAGGGGGGCCCATTGAAGAGTATTTTGTGACCGGGAGCACATATCAAGTAATTGACATTCCGCCAGGAGTTACGCATTCGATCACAAACGTGGGCGCGACAGAAATGGTGACTCTTTTCTGGTCGAGTGAAATGTTCGACCCGAATCGCCCGGATACCTACTATCTTCCCGTTAGTTACGAGGCTCACACCAGGACGGTGTCGTTGGAGAACCAATGAAAGTAGCAACGATTGTGGGCACCCGGCCCGAGATCATCCGGTTGTCGCGTGTGATCGCAGCGTTGGACCGCTATTCCGAGCACGTGCTGATCCACACCGGCCAGAATTATGACTACGAATTGAACCAGATCTTCTTTGAGGATCTCGAGATCCGCCGACCTGACCATTTTCTTGAAGCGGCCGGGAAGAGCGCAGCGGAGACGATCGGGCTCGTGATTGCACGATCCAGCGAAGTGCTTGCCGACGTTCAGCCCGATGCGGTGCTGATCCTCGGCGACACCAACAGTTGCATGGCTGCGCTGGCGGCAAAGCGCTTGAAAATACCGGTCTTCCATATGGAAGCGGGGAATCGCTGTTTCGACGAGCGGGTTCCGGAAGAGATCAAACGGAAGATTGTCGACCATATAAGTGATATCAATTTGCCGTACAGCGATATTTCCCGTGAATACTTGCTGCGCGAGGGAATCGCTCCCGACCGCGTGATCAAGACCGGCAGCCCGATGTTCGAGGTTCTATCCTACTATCGGCCCAAGATTGATCACTCTAACGCCCTGGCGCGCTTTGGATTGAGCGAAGACAGCTATTTTGTGGTGAGTGCACACCGGGAGGAAACCATTGACTCCCCGAGACAATTTGGAAACCTGGTCAGAGTTTTGGAATGCGTAGCTTCAACCTATCAACTGCCTGTTATTGTCTCTGTGCATCCACGGACGCAAAGGAGGATAGATGCAGACGGTGTGAGCTTTTCTAGAAACATCCGCCTGGTAAAGGCGATGGGCCTGCCCGATTACGTGCACTTGATGATGAACGCAAAGGCAACTCTTTCGGACAGCGGCACAATCACGGAGGAGTCTTCGATCCTCAACTTCAGGGCCCTGAACATCCGGGAAGCTCACGAGCGCCCCGAGGGCATGGAAGAAGGGGCAGTGATGATGACCGGCCTGGAGTCGAGCTGTGTTCTGGATGGGATAAAGGTACTGGAGGCACAGCCAACCGGGGAGCATCGGGCACTCAGAATAGTACAGGATTATAACATTCCAAATGTGTCCGAGAAGGTCGTGAGGATCATTCTGAGCTATAGCGATTATATCCGTCGGGTTGTATGGAGAAAGTACTCCAACGGCTGAAGCGCCCACTTCTTGCCAAATGCGAGGCGAACGGATTGCAGAATATTTCCTACACGCGGTCAGGGTTGTTTCAACTGCCTCAGAGCAAGTGCATCACGAGAGCCATCGACCTCACAGGCTGACATGCTGGCCCCATCCGTCTCATTCACTCAACGGCCATATCCGGAATCGACTTCAAACAATGCGCATCCTGTTGGTAGTTGTCTATTATTCCCCTAGCACGACATCAGCCGCACGGATGATGCGTGAGTTGGCTTTGGAGTATGTCCGCCAAGGTCATCAGGTGATCGCTGCCACGCCCAGTAATAGTGTTGAAGGTGCATGCAGTATTACGGAAGAAGATGGCGTGACTGTAGTGCGGGTGCGGACTGGCGACATGAGAGGTAGTAACAAGGTGGTCAGAATGTGGAGGGAAAGCCGGCTCTCGAGGACCATGTGGCAGGGCGCACGGAAGTTCTTTGAGGACAATCCGTGTGACTTGGTCATCTTTTACTCGCCCACAATTTTTTGGGGGGATCTGGTGAACCGATTGAAATCCATGTGGGGCTGTCCCTCATATCTAATACTCCGTGATATTTTCCCTAAATGGGCTGTAGATACGGGCATACTTCGAGAAGGTATGCTATTCCGGTACCTAAAACGCAAGGAGTTGGCCCAGTACGCAGCGGCAAACATGATCGGTGCAGAGGCGCCCGGGGACCTGTCTTATTTTCGCGAAGAGTTACGAGGCCTGGGACTTCGGGTTGAGGTACTTTACAATTGGCTCGATACGCGAGAAAAGCCGACGAGCGTTTCCGGTTGGCGTCAGAGACTAGGGCTTGAAGGCAAGGTTGTTTTCTTCTATGGTGGTAACATCGGTGTAGCTCAAGATCTGGACAATATTGTACGGCTGGCGGCGGGTCTGCGAAACCGCGAAGATATCTTCTTTCTATTGATGGGCAGCGGCAGCGAAGTGAAGAGACTGACAGCAGAGATTGAAAGCCGAAGCCTCCGAAATGTCAGGATACATCCTCCAATCCCGCAGAAAGAATACATGGAGTGTCTATCTGAGTGTGATGTGGGGTTGGTGAGCCTCGATCGACGTTTGAGATCCCATAACTTTACCGGGAAACTGCTTGGCTATGTATTGTGCGGAAAGCCGATTCTCGCGAGCGTCAGCCAAGGGCATGATTTGATTGGCCTATTGCATCGTACCGGCGCCGGATGCGCTTGCACGAATGGAGAGGATGAATCATTGCGCGCCACAGCGTTGCTGCTGGCGTCTGATCCTGAGACTCGCGAGCGAATGGGTAGAAACGCTTGCGCACTAGGGGATACCATGTTCTCGGTCCGAGTGATCGCGAGACAGATCTTATCGAGTCTTGAGTTTGAGATTGATGAAGTGCAGAATGCTGTGCCCGGGCCAACCTGAAGTAAGTCCATCACGCGCTTCGCGCTTATACCTGGGATAACTTCTGAGGCTGGGCTATGATTGGCAAAAGCGTTGTTGTAACGGGCGCAAATGGTTTCATTGGGCAACATCTCTGCCGTAAACTCGCAGAATCAGGCAGGGAGGTGACCGCTTGCATAAGGGAACGGGCGGACGAAGCCGTTTTCGGAGACCACTCTGGTTTTCTAAAAGTGTTCAGGTTATCCTCTTTGGGCCTGGAGGCCGACCTATCTCCCGTTCTTCGCAATGCAGAGGCTGTGATCCATCTCGCGGGGCGCGCTCATGTCATGCGTGAGACCGCGAAGAATCCACTTTCTGAATTCCGAGTGGTGAATGTGCGCGGAACCGAGAACGTAGCATCGATTGCAGCGCGGAGCGGCGTCAAGCGGTTTATTTACCTGAGTTCAATCAAGGTAAACGGCGAAGTAACGGAAGGACGGGCATTTCAGGCGGATGATCAGCCTGGCTATTGCGATCCCTATGGACAATCGAAATGGGAGGCCGAAGAGCGCCTGCAAGAGATTGCAGCCGGAACAACCATGGAGTGGGCGATTGTGAGGCCGCCGTTGGTATATGGTCCTGGTGTACGGGGCAATTTCCTTGCACTTATGAACTGGGTGTTTCGTCGTATTCCGCTGCCGTTTGGCAGTCTACATAACAGCAGAAGCCTGGTGAGTGTTTACAACTTGAGTGATCTGCTTTGTCTTCTCGTCGATCATCCAGGCGCAGCAAATAGGCGCTTCGTGGTCAGCGATCCGGAAGACATCTCGACTCCAGAGTTGGTTCGCAGGATCGCGGCGGCTCTACATCGTTCGCCACGGATCCTGCGTTGTCCGAAATCGGCTCTGGAGATGGCGGGAACCCTGCTGGGACAGAAGGCGGCGGTTCAACGTCTTTGCTCGTCCCTCGTGCTGGACAGGCGGAAGACCAGCGAAACGCTTGGATGGAGTGCGCCATTATCCCTTGAGTGGGGTTTGGATCGTACCGCGGAGTGGTTCCTCAAGAGGACGACGGGGCAATGAGGGGAACTTAAACACTCTGCGGGCCTCTTGTGAGGACTGAGAAAACGGGCCGGTTGGGGTTTAGATCTCGGGAATTGTTACAGCGCTACATTCTCGCCGACTATGAAGGGCTGGGAGGTTGGCAGTGACCTGGATGAAGCGGGCGTTTGATGTTCTTGCTGCTTTGATACTCTTGGTGCTCTTGCTGCCAGTTCTGGTTACGCTTGGATTGCTGATCAAGGCAACGTCCAGGGGGCCAGCCATCTATTGGTCGAAGCGCGTGGGGAAAGACAATCATATTTTCCGCATGCCAAAATTCCGCAGTATGCGGATAGATACTCCCCAACTCCCCACTCACCTCCTTTCGGATCCGGCAAGTTATCTGACTCCTATTGGAAGTGTTCTGCGTCGAACAAGCCTTGATGAATTGCCTCAGCTATTCAGCATTCTTGTGGGCGACCTGAGTTTTGTGGGGCCGCGCCCGGCACTATTCAATCAGACGGACCTGGTGACGCTGCGGACAGAGCAAGGAATTCACCTGCTGGTCCCCGGACTAACAGGCTGGGCACAGATAAATGGGCGGGACGAATTGCCAATCCCAGTCAAGGTTGAATTCGATTTCGAGTATCTGCAGCGGCGGTCTTTCAGGTTTGATCTCGCCATTATTCTTATGACCGTAGCGAAAGTCATACGGAGAGAAGGCATACAGCACTGAAGAGGAGTTGATCGCTCGATTCACGAATCGCCCGCCTCTTCGTCGAAGATTGTCGTTCCTGAAGATTTATGGGTTACGAATCACCCGGGTTTCGCACTCGTGTCCTTGCTTTTGTCCTTGTCTTCGTCATCGTCTCGATCATTTGGGGATGCGGGGATCTGTTTCGCTACTTCATTCTTGGTGGCGAACCATCCGTCAAGGAAATCCCGTGGTTGGTAGGTGGATTCATGGTCGTTTGGATTATTGGCGATCTTTGGGACCATTTCCACTGGACGCATGAGCGCCGCACAAAAATCGAGGCCCGCTTGGATGCCCTTGAAAGGCGGGGCTCAAACTCTGACTAGTCCAAATGAGGGATCCGCCGCCGGTCCCAGGGGATACCTACTTCACGATCACAGTAAACGTGGTTGTGGGCGTCGGGCTGACCGACGGGGTGCCGATTCCGGTCACGGTAAAGGTGTAGCTGCCGGGGATCGCCCCTGGATTGCGTGAGGTGAGCGACGCTGGATCGCGAGCAATACTGTTGCAGGCGGCCAGGCAGCCCAGTGCCACTATCACGACCGCAATGCCCACCATCGACTGCCAACTACGCCGTCGCGCCGGAATCCCCAGGCATAGGAGGAACGCTAGGGCCAGAGCGCTATTTGTGCCGAACCATGCTCCACCCTTGCCAAGCCGAGGCAGCCCCAGCGCAGCGGTTGCGGAGGGTGTACTCACTGTAACGGTTGCCGTCCCGATCGTAGTGCCGGAATCGAGCGTCATAGCCGAGCTGCTGACCGAACAGGTGGGCAGGTCTGTTGCGTCGGACGGCATAGAGGTCAGGGAACAAGTGAGTATGACGTTCCCCGCATAGCCGCTGAGCCCCGTCACTGCGACGGTCGAAGTCGTAGACGACCCAGGAGCGACGGCAGCCGGTGTGCTGGCCGCCAGCACAAATGTGGGTGCTGTCACCGTGACGGTGGTGGTTCCTGTGGTCGAAGCGTAGTTTGCGTCTCCGCTGTAGCTGACCGTCAGGGTGTTGGGGCCGGCGCTGAGACTGTTGGCAGGAATGGTAAAGGTGTAGCTGCCGCCCAGGAGCGTTCCCACCGGTGAGGCGTAACCGCCGACCGACATCGTCACCGTGCCGGTCGGCGCTACACCAGTGCCAGTCACCGTGGCTGTTGCATTGAGAGCGGTATTCAAACCAAGCGTGGCTTGAGCAGGGGACACGGCCACCGCCGCCGCGGCCAGGGGGATCATGTAGCTGTAAATGGACGGTCCGGAGATGAAGTGGATAATTCCGTTGGCCATGGCAAAGCCGCCCGTGATCTGAAGTGGCGAGCTAGGGATCATTGTGGTGCTGAATTTGGCGGTATCAACCACAAAGATTCCCGATTCTGCCAGGCCCCAAATCCTTCCAGCGTCGTCGGCAGATACGCTGTTGTAGACGACGTTCGAAAATGGCAGTATGTGACTGTTGATTACCTGTTGCGTTTGCGGATTGAACTCGAAAAGCGTGTTGTCGGCAATGCCGTAAACCAGTCCATTCGGCGCTGCGATAAGATCCGTAATGGCCGCGGCCCCCGCTACCGGGGCGACCTGGAATTCCACTTCCTGTGTCGAAGGATTCCACATAAACAGTTGCGCATCCGCTTTTATTGGATGGCTGCCAGGCCCGCCGCTGCTGGATGTTCCGCCAATGATGAAATCCTGCCATGTCGCCAGAGAAACAACGCTCTGATTGGGGACGATGTCAAACAGCTGGACCGATCTGCTTGCAGCGTTCCACTGGATAAGTGGAGACTCAATGAGTCCGTAGCCGGCAACAGCACCGGCATAGACGTTTCCGTTGAGCCCATCGATCATGGCCTCCGGGCGCCATGAATCGTCATCGCCTTTGAAGTTAACCAAACCTGGATTCATGGACTTGACTGCTTGCGAGAACGGAATCCCCGGCTGATACGACATCAAGGTTGCGAGGCCGGAATAGGCTCCCATCAAAAGACTGTTTCCGTAGCTCAGAAAGGAAAAAACTTCGCCCCCGCCGACAACGCCAATTTGCTCCAAACTGTTGTGGCTCCTATCTACCTGAAAGAAGTTTGCGGGAATGGCGGTACTTCCATAGAGAACGCCGCTCGGCCCGAATCCGATTCTCATGAGCGGCATTTCCTCGCCTTGATACGCCAATTGATGCTCGACCGTGGCACCGGCTGTTGGATCTGTGACGACAAGCGTGATGACCTCTGATCCGCTCGCCGAGAGAGATTCTTCGATGGATACGGTACGGCCATCGGAAAGCACATTGTCCGGGGCCTCCGGAACCGCATCTCCCGGACTAAGTTTCGTGGCTGCGGATTGGCTAAGTTTGTATTCGACCCCATTCACCGAACCGTAAACATCGCCGTCGATCCCAACAAAGACTTTGGCAAATGCAACCGCTTGCTGTGCTGACGGCAGTATCTCCGTATGCTGCCCGGTGGAGATTTGGTAGACCGCAAAGTTGGCATTGGAAGGACCTACTCCGACATAGATCAATCCGTCCTTGCTGGCTGCAACAAAGCGTGCATCTTGTTGGGTTGGATCAATCGTCCCCAAGTCCGCAAGCTTTCCCGTTGCGGGATCGTAGCGGACAAGTCTGCAGGTTGGATAAGTCGCTCCATATAGCCGATTGTCCGAGCCAAAAGTCACACTCCAGATGTAGGCTTCCGTCGAACTCGGACGCCCGAGATCGACCAAAGTCCCCGACTGCGTGTCGAGTTTGAGAAAGTGAGCGTGGGGCAGCGTGCCTAGATAGACATTGCCGTCCGGACCCAATGTCATGGCCCAAACGCCACTCTCTCCAGCGATAGGGTTATGAATAACCGTTGTATCTCCGGTATCAGGATCGATGGAAAGAACATCAAAAGTGTTTCCGGAATAGCTGTAGGTGGCATAAAGTCGCTCGCTGCCGGGCGTCGGCCCGGGGGCCACGGCTGAAGCGAGCAAGCCGCCTATTCCAGTGTACGTCCCAATCAACTGGAAGGTGCCTGTCGGCTGCGTGCCGCTCACTTCACCATCCACGGCGTTGGAGCGATATTGCACCAAGGCGGGTGCGGCCAAAAGGCTTGTTGCTGCCATCGCAGCTGCCAGAATCGGAGCGACAAATGAGCGACTTGCGGTGAATGTGGACATTGAAGGCCTTCTCCGACAGGAGAGCCCGCAGAATGGTGGAGAGGACTTTCATCCTGCGCTTCGGCTTCCTCTGCCTTCATCGGCCCATCTGGCCATATGCTGAGGAGGTCCACCTCACGCCGAAGTAATTGGAAGGTATAAGTTAAAGGACTCTTAATCCAGAAGAAGTGAGCCGTGGCTGCATCTGGTGACGCTCACCTTATCGCAATGCAAAGCGCTCGAAAAGGCCCGGCTCGCTGGCTTGTTTGAAAACCGCTCGTTTGCGCAATGTGGCAAGTAGAACCGGAGGCGAGAAAGGGTTCCAACTTCAACGCCCCGCTTGAAGGGCAGGCGCTCCATGCACGTGGAGCGCCGATCGAAGCGCAGCTCAATTCGTTTCCCAGCCGGCGGAGCCCGTGGTGCTCTGCAGTCAAATGGGCAGGAGACGACAAAAGCGTCACGCTGTCGCGCAACTCGAAGGCGCCTTCATTCTTGAGAAGCATATCGTCACGCTTCGAGCTGGCAGGAGCTTTGGAGTCATATTACAATTTGCATAGGCGCGCTCAGGCTATCGCAACTGCAGGGGGCCTGGGCGGGCGGCACCGCCCCCTTTCGAATACGGCATTTCGGTGATTTCGATGCAGACACTCAACTTGAACGCCATTCCATTGGATGAATTCATTCTGCGGCGTCGAGGATTGCGGCGGCAGCAGTTAATGCGCGCAGATCTCAAAGACATTCGTATTGCCGTGCTGGGCGGCACGACAACGAATGAGTTGGTTGATTTTCTAGAAATCTTCTTATTGAAAAGCGGATTCCGTCCGGCGTTTTATCAATCGGCTTATGGGCGTTACTACGAGGACGCCGTGCTTGAACCGGAAGTTATCGCCGCGTTTAAGCCGGACATTGTCTACATCCACACCTGCTCGTTCAACATTCAAGGATTTCCGCCTGTTAACTGCGCCGAAGCGGATTTTGCCAGCTTCGTTCAAGCCGAGGTGAATCGTTATCGCGCAATGTGGACATCGCTCAGTAATTCGGTCGGCTGCCAGGTTGTGCAGAACAACTTTGAACTTTCCGCCCACGCCATTCTTGGAAACCTCGATGCGGTCAGCCCCGGCGGAGCCACGCGCTTTGTCAACGAACTGAACCGGGAATTTGCGCTGGAAGCCGCGGCCAATCCGCGGTTGACGGTTCAGGATCTGGCCGGCATCTCCGCTCGCGTGGGTCTGAATCAATGGTTCGATCCGGTGCGCTGGTTCAGCTCCAAGATAGCGAATACCGTGGAAGGTACCTTTGCCATCGCCGGCTCGCTGGCAGCGCTGGTGCGCGCCATCTACGGCCGCAGTCGCAAGGTACTGGTGCTCGATCTAGACAACACGTTGTGGGGCGGAGTGATCGGCGACGATGGCCCAGACAATATTGTGATTGGCCGCGAAACTCCCATCGCCGAATCCTATGCGGCTTTCCAGGAATATTGTTTGTCGTTGCGTGCGCGCGGGGTTCTGCTGGCCGTCTGCTCCAAGAACGACGATGAAGTAGCCAGGCAGGGCTTCGCGCATCCCGACTCTATTCTCAAACTGGAGCACTTCTCTGCCTTCAAGGCCAACTGGGAGCCGAAGCACGAAAATATCCTGGCCATTGCGCAAGAACTCAACCTGGGCGTCGACAGCTTTGTCTTTGCGGATGACAACCCGGCCGAGCGCACCCTTGTCGAGGCGCAGATTCCAGGCATTGCGGTCCCCGATCTCGGCAATGATGTGACGAAATACGCCGCGATCATTGAAGCTGGGCGATACTTTGAACAGCTGTCTTTGGGCACAGAGGACCTAACCCGCGCCAAAATCTACGAGCAAAACGCGCAACGTGCCAATCTCGCACAAAAGTTTGCCAACTACGACGAGTATCTTGATTCGTTGTGGATGACCGCCGAAATAGGCGCATTCAACTCCACTTACATGAAGCGCATTGCGCAGCTTACCAACAAGTCCAACCAGTTCAACCTCACTACGCGCCGTTATACTCTAGCCGAAATCGAATCTGCCGCGCGCGATGGGAAACATATCGGAATTTATGGAAAATTGACAGATCGCTTCGGTGACAATGGATTAATCTCGGTTGTTCTGGGAACGATCGATCGTGGCGAGTTGCACCTTGATCTCTGGCTCATGAGTTGCCGGGTGCTGAAGCGTGAGATGGAGATCGCCATGCTCGATGCCCTTGTCGAACAGGCGAAAACGAGATACATCGAGTCGATTGTCGGGTACTATGTACCCACAGCAAAGAATGGGATGGTCGCCGACCACTACCAGAAGCTTGGATTTTCGCTCGTATCGAAGAACGAGGCGTCCGGGGCAACCGTGTGGTCGCTTGACTTATCTAACTATTCGGCCCGCAGCCGTCACATCCGAATTCTGGAGCCCGTCAATGGATAGCTTGCTGCCCGAGGTGCAAGAAGTCTTCCGCGCCGTATTCGACCAGCCGGAGCTGGTCGTAACTCGCGAGTCCAACGCTTCCACCATCGACGACTGGGACTCGCTCGCCCACATCAATCTTGTTACCGCGCTGGCAATGAGATTCAAGATCAAGTTTGCCCTGGGAGAGCTGGAAGACTTGAAGGATGTGGGCGACATGCTTGACCTGATGCGGAAGAAGATAGACGCGAAAACAGCATGACATCAAGAACGTCTGCGGAGAGGCACCAAAGCAATAGTTTTCTTTTGAGTCCATTTCAGGGACGCAGCTCGCTGATGGCCGCGTCGACTTGAGTGCGTGTGCTGCAGGATACATCGACTCTGGTTCCGCTGTAGCCGTGGGAGAAGGAGAATATGAGCAATCCGCTGAACCATAACGAGCGACGGAGCATCGCTCTTGCAAGCGAACCAGGAAGCCCGTCTGTCGCCATACAGCTTTATCTCGATCTATTGAAGGCATCTCTCACGAATACGCTCTTCGCTGCTGAACCCGATGTCGAAGACGATGTCCAAACGCGTTACGTTCAGGGTTTTATCCGTCATTACATAAAGGGGGCCGCGATTTCAATGTGTCCGGTGGTCCGATTCGAAAACCTCGAGTTATGCATGGTTGACGTGCTGACCGGACATATACCTGGAGATATGATCGAAACGGGCGTTTGGCGCGGCGGAGCCACCATCTTTATGCGGGCACTACTGAAAGCTTACGGGGTATCGGACCGGACTGTATGGGTTGCCGACTCCTTCGAAGGCCTCCCTGAGCCGGATGCAGAAAGATTTCCTTTGGAAGCAAAGGCTCATAACGGCAAAGTGATGAACGAAGTGTACGAGCATTTCGCGGTTAGCCTAGAGGAAGTGCAGCGAAATTTCATAGCGTATGGGCTGCTGGACGAGCAGGTACGATTCCTGAAAGGGTGGTTCAAGGATACGTTGCCGGGTGCTCCAATCAAGGCAATCTCGATCTTGCGGCTGGATGGCGACTATTACGAATCGACAATGGATAGCCTCGTCAACCTCTTCGACAAAGTGTCTGTCGGAGGATACATCATAGTTGACGATTACGGCGAGGACTCGTGGACCTATTGTCGGAAGGCAGTGGACGAATTCCGGCATGAACGGGGGGTCGAGGACCCCATGCGCCGAGTTGACTCGAATTGCTATTATTGGCAGCGCATGCGATAACGAGGAGGCCAACCGGCGCGAGTCCCGCCTTGAGCATTGATCTTTGACTGATTCACGGAGCGAACGTTTTGATCTTCAACTCCTTCAGTTTTATCTTGCTCTTTCTGCCCATTGTCTTCGCCGCCTGCCAGTTGGCGCGCAGACTTCCTTTCGGTAAGGCCGCGCAGATCTGCATCCTGGTGGCGTCCGTTTTGTTTTACGGCTGGTCGAAGCCGGCGCACTTGGCTTACCTGTTCGGTTCTATTGTGGTTAATTGGCAATTGGCGCGCTGGATTGCCGCCGCCTCGCCCCGGGAACGCAAGCGCTATCTGCAGCTGGGCCTGGCGTTGAATATCGGATTCTTGTGTACCTTCAAGTATGTCAATTTCTTCATTGGCAATATTCCCTACTTTGTTCACCATCATGTTATGGCGCCTGATCTCGCCTTTCCGTTGGGGATCAGTTTCTTTACACTCACTCAAATCATGTATCTGGTGGACTGCTACGAGGCGTTGATGCCGCCCAGCGGCTTATTCGATCATGCTACTTTTGTTTCGTTCTTCCCCTATGTCATCTCCGGGCCGATCAGCCGAGCGAAGCGCATAGTGCACCAGTTCACCGTGCTGAATGCCGCCATCGGGCCCAGCGCGGATGCTATTGCCCGGGGCGTCTATCTCTTTTCCATGGGGTTGGCCAAAAAAGTCGTGTTGGCAGACTCGTTTTCAATTGCAGCCGACTACGGCTTCAACAATATCGCAAATTTGTCGGCCCTTGAAGCCTGGTGTTTCGTCAGCGCTTACGCGTTTCAACTCTATTTCGACTTCAGCGGCTACTCGGATATGGCGATCGCAACCGCCCTGTTCTTCGGCATTGAGATCCCGCGCAACTTCGATGCGCCGCTGAGAGCGCAGTCGATGACGGAGTTCTGGAAGCGCTGGCACATTTCCCTAACGGCTTTCATCACTACCTACATCTACACTCCCATCCTCAGGTCTTTAAGACGGGTTACTCTTGCCACGTCGGCTGTCGCAACTTTGCTTGCCATGACGATTGCTGGCCTTTGGCACGGCCCCTCATGGACATTCGTGATCTTCGGTGCTATCCATGGGACGGGCCTTGCCATCAATCAATACTGGAAAAAGAAAAAGATGCCGGCTTTGCCTGACCCGGTCGGTTGGTTGCTCACGTTCGCGCTGATCGACATCGCTTTCGTTTTCTTCCGCTCGCCCGATCTCCACACCGCGCTGCTTTACCTTCCCCGGATGTTCAACTGGAATCATCCTGTGGGATACGACAATCTTCGCAAGATGAATGGCGCAGGCCTGATGGCGTTCGTCTTGTTGCTTTCCCAAGTTGCGGGCATAGTGGCCGCATTTTGTGGGAAATCGACCGATCAACTTGCGCGCGAATTCCACCCCACATGGTTCAACTATGCTGCCACGGCGGCTTGCACGTTGATCGCTTTTTTGTATCTCAACTCTAGCGTCGCAAAACCTTTCGTATATTTCGCATTTTGAGGATAGCCGATGACTGGCCGTCACTGGATATTTCTGACAATTGGTTCGCTGGTGGCCATCGTTGGCTTGGTGGCCAGCGTGGGTTATGCAATCGACCCGTATGGCGTTTTACGCGACCCTCGCGGGCGCAAACTGTCCATCTACTTCTCCGAGGGCAAGGCGAAATTTCTGATGAACAAGCGCTATGTCCCGTCGAATTTTGACGGGCTGGTTGTGGGCCCGTCATCCCTCGATAACTGGAAGTTATCCACCCTCGCCGGGGCTACGGTCTATAACGAATCGCTGGCCGGTGGAAATGCCGCGGAAGAGCGGATGCTTGTAAGCCAGGCATTGGACAGAGGACATTTCAAACTAGCCATTTTCGTTCTAGTCAGTTCGATGACCTCAAGCCACGAATTGAAAGATGGGCTGGACACTGTCAAGACCTCCGAGGCAATCGGGAGCATCCATGTTCTTGTCCACGAGGTGGCATATGCACTGAAGGCGATGCACGTGCCATTCGAGAAGAGCGATGCTGCTCCGAACGGTATGGCTCTGTTTGAAGGCCACGGAGAAATCGACGTACATGCTCTTCCACCTTCGAACTTCGCAATCGACCCCGTAGCGCTGGAAGACTTCCGCAGCATGGTTCAAGCGGTCCGTGACCGCGGAGCCAGGATCGTCTATGTTGTTCCACCCCTCTACGAGCCGCTCTATGAGGTCAATCGCGCCAGTTACGCGGCTTACCTGGATACGATTCGCCGCGCGTTGCCGCCGGCGCCGGTGATTGATTTTGACGGCCCAGAGTACGCCAGCCTGCGAAGCGATCCTGACAATTTCCGCGATTGCTTTCACCTGAATCCGACAGGAGCTGCTACATTCACCGCACTTCTTGAAAAACTTGTCCCGGAGGCAATCGCCTACAGTAACTAACCGTCTTCCTTTCCCCCGAACCTCAGACGATGGCTGTTTGAAGTGCGCTCGGTCTACTTATGGTTCCTGGCCCTCCTCTTTCACTCCTCCCGCAGCAGGATCATCGGATCGACCGCCAGCGCCCTTTGCGCTGGGATCCACGCAGCTACCAACCCCAGCGCCAACATCGTCAGCACCACCCCGCCCAACACCATCGGATCCTTCGGCCCCGCCTGGTACACGATGTACGACAGCACCTTCGCCGCCAGAATGCCCAGCACCAATCCCGCCGCCGAGCCAACTGACAGCAACACGAATGCCCGCCCCAGCGCTGCGCGCAGCACCTGTTTCCGTTGTGCCCCCAGTGCCATGCGAATCCCCAACTCGCGCAGCCGTTTGCTCACGGTGTACGACGCCATGCCGAAGATTCCCGTCACCGCCAGCATCGCGCCCAGCAGCCCCAGCACGCCCAGAGCCACCGTGGCTACCCGTGCGGCAAACAGCGCCGAACCCATTTCCTGGTTCCACGTCCCAAGAGTGAAAGGCAGCCCAGCATCCAGCCCATGCAGTCGCTGGTCGAGCGCCTTGGCAATCTCTTCCGGATCGCGCCTCGACCGCACCAGCAGCCAGGTGCCGCTCTCCGGCTGCTGCAGAAACGAAAAGAACATCGCGGGCTGCTGATCCTCTGTCAGCGTCCGGTATTTCCCGTCTTCCACCACGCCCACCACTTCCGCCCGCGTTCCGCCCCAATACTTGAAATGCCCGCCGATCGCCTTGCTCACCGACCCGAAGACTTTAACCGCAAATTCCCGGTTGACGAGGGCCACCTTTGGTGCCTTGTTGTCGTCACTTAGGGCCAGGTTTCTTCCCGCCAGTAATCTGGTGTTCGCGGCTTCCAGGTAGCCGGGCGAGATGTTGTAGTTCATGGCGTCCGCAGCCTCATTGGTCGGACGGTAATCGGTGGTGCTGTCGGTGTAAACGTACGAGTCGCCGTTGCTCAGGCTGAGCGGAAGGTTGTCCGCATAGCCCACAGCCGTCACGCCCGGAATGGCCTCTGCCGCATCCAGCATGCGCCGCTGCATCTGCGGCATTCGTTCATTGGTGTAGCCCGCCATATGCAGGTCGCTGGTCACCAGCATTACGTTCTGCGGATCAAAACCGAAATTGCTGCGCATCGATCGCGCCAGCCCACGCACAGCCACCAGCGAAGACGTCACCAGCACCGCGCAAATCGCGATCTGCACTGCCAGCAGAACGTCGCGCATCGTGAGTCGCCGCAGCCCGCCAACACCTGCCGCACCGGTGCGAATCACCTGCCACGGATCGGCCCGCATCACCTGCCGCACCGGCACCATCCCGAACAGCAAGCCGCTGCCCAGCGCCAGCACAAGCGCCACTATATAGGTGCCTGCGTCCGGGTTCACTGGCACGTTGATGGGAATATTCGGAATCGGCTGCCACGCACTCAGCACGTGCAGAACCACTACTCCGCCTGCCAGGCCCAGCGCTCCTCCCGCCAGCGATACCAGTACAGCCTCTGTCAGCATCTGCCGCAGGATCAGCCCGCGCCGTGATCCCAGCGCCAGCCGCAGCGCTGTCTCCTTGGCGCGATCCGCCGCTCGTGCCGCAAACAGGCTACCCAGGTTCGCGCACGCAGCCAGCAGGATCAGCCCCGCTAGCAGCATCAGGCCCGCCATGAACGCGCGCGCCGGCCTCGCCAGCATGTCCCCCATCAGCCCAGGATGAGCCAGCGTGAACTTCACGCCCTCATCATCTCCTGGATAGGTCTTGGCCAGCCATGCCGCAAGACCATTCAGGTCCGCGGCCCCTTGCGCCGCTGTCACCCCCGGTTTGAGCCGTCCCACCACGAACTCAGAGTGGTTGCCGCGGTACTGCAATTCGTTGACGCCTTGGATGGTCGGCTGCTCGACCATCGGAATCCAAAGCGCCGGCACAAAAAATAGCTCCGTCCCCCGAAACGACGGAGGCGCCACGCCAATGATGGCGAACTGGTGCTTGTTGATCTCGACCGTCCGCCCCACCATGCCCGCATCGCCATGAAAATGGCCACGCCAGTATGCGTAGCTCAGCACCACATACGGCGCGCTGTTCATCCCGTGCTCGTCGGCGGCATGAAAAAACCGCCCCAGATACGGCTGAATACCAAGCGCGTCAAAGTAGTTCCCACTTGCCAGGTACGGCCATGCAGTCGAGGCATTCCCGCCGGTATCCACGCCCACCGGACCGATAATGTCGAACGTCACCAGACTTTCAAATGTCCGATTCCGATCCCGGAGATCCAAATAATCGAGATAAGATTGCGAGGCATACTGGAAGCGCTGCACCATGTAGAGGTTTTGAGCCTGCGGCACATTCACCGGCCGCAGCACCACAGCGTTCAGCACGCTGAACACCACCGCATTCGCCCCAATCCCCAGCGCCAGCGTCAGGACCGCCGTGAGCGCAAATCCTGGCGACTTCCTCAATTGCCGTAACGCAATTCTCAAATCCTTCGTCATCTTGGCCGCCCTTTGTAGGCAAATACGATTGCGCGCGGCACATTGTTCCGACTGAATTGCGCCCTTTGCTCATTTTCTCGCCCAGGTGCGCCGCATGGGCCATTTTCCAGAGACGGCACTCCGGCTTGCGGAAGATCTTCGTAGCAGTTGCGTCGGTTCAGTGCCGCTCATTTGGGCTTTGAAACGGGGCGCGCCGCCGAAATCAAAACGGCTTCACAATTTGCGTACTCTTGATGGCATCGTCCGAGGTGTCATTTCCTTGGAGGTAGGGGTTTCGACCCCAGCAACAGGCCAGCAGATCAAGTGCATCCGGACGGAGGTTATCATTGTTGGGTCATCGCAACGTCGACTCCATCGGTCTCCGGAGGACCCATGCCGTTTTCGAAGAAGCAAAGCCGCAGGGAGTTCCTGATTGCAGGTTCCTCGTCAGCACTGGCCGCCGCAGCTGCGACCGCCATGGGGCAGACGAATCCGTTGCCGCCCGACGCCTCGCCTGATTCGCCGGATCAGGTGAACCCCTACTCTGCGGCGGACCTCTTCAATCATGGGCCGCAGCCCACCTTCAGCGGGGACCAGGCCACCCAGGTCGCTATGCCATTGGGAGGAATTGGCGCCGGCTGCATCTGTTTGAACGGCTACGGCGGGTTGCAGGATTTCTCCATTCGTTGCCGCCCTGAGACGGGCGCTTTGCCTGCCGGCTTCACTTCCAACTCTTCCGAGGCGGCCTTTGCTGTTTTGCATATCAAAGGAGCTTCCGGCGCCACCAAACTCGTTGAAGGACCCTTTCCGGTTTTCAAAATCTTCGATCAGGGTCTCCAGGGGCAGGGAATGCGGCGCGGCGGCTTCGAGGGGTTTCCGCGCTTTGGAAAATCCGTGTTCAAGGGAGAGTACCCCTTCGGAGATGTGCAGTTCACTGACTCGGATATTCCCCTCGAGGTAACTCTCCATGCCTGGAATCCTTTCATCCCCCTGGACGATAAGAACTCCGGAATTCCTTGCGTCCTTCTGGAATACACGCTCCACAATGCTTCGCCTCGATCGGTTGAGTATGAATTTTCCTATCATCTCTCGCACCTGGCTCCGGGTTGCAAACCGGAGCAGGCTCTAAGCCTCAATACGGTGCTCCCTGGCAAGGGCGTTTTCATGCATAACAGGGAAGACTCCAACGCTGAAGCGTATGGAAGCGCATGCCTCACTGTGATTGGCGAGTCTCCGCGCATCAAGGGAATGTGGCTGCGCAGCCCGGGATGGGAGTTTGATTCCTTGTCGGCGCTGTGGCGCGAGGTCGCCACGGGTAACTTCACGGCCAATGAAGGATCCAACAATGTCGACACCGAGGGCCGGAATGGCGCATCGATTCTGCTGGAAGGAAAGCTGTCGCCCGGTGCGTCCCGAACTTATCCAATTCTCATTACCTGGTACTTTCCCAACAGTTATGTCAGCGCCGGGCCTCCGATTCCCAACGCTCCACAAATCCAGGGAGATGTTGGGTGCCGCACCGTGCCGGACGGGTTGCAGCCGCTCTGGCGTCCGTACTATGCGTCGCTCTGGAAAGATGCGCGCGAAGTGGCTCTCTATGTGGAGAAAGAATATTCCTCGCTGCGTACCCGCACAGCCGCGTTCAAGGATGCGCTCTTTGCTTCAACGCTTCCGCCGTATGTCCTCGATGCTGTTTCAGCAAATCTCGCCATTCTCAAATCTCCCACCGTGTTGCGCCTGGAAAACGGGCAGATGTGGGGATGGGAAGGTTGCTTCCCAGATGGCGGTTGCTGCGATGGCTCCTGCACGCACGTGTGGAACTATGCCCAGGCGTTTCCCCACCTCTACCCGCAGTTGGAGCGGACTCTGCGCGAGTTGGAACTGGTCCGGTCCATGGACGAAAACGGGCACATCAACTTTCGCAGCGCTCTGCCCGTCGGTCCTGTCGATCATAGCTGGTACGCTGCCGCCGACGGACAGTTAGGCGGAATCATGAAGCTCTATCGCGACTGGCAGATTTCGGGAGACACCACATGGCTCGCTAAGTTGTATCCCCTGGCCAAGCGCAGCCTTGACTATTGTATCCGCACCTGGGATCCGGATCACAAGGGAGGCTTGTTTGAGCCTCACCACAACACCTACGATATTGAATTCTGGGGCGCGGATGGAATGTGCACGAGCATCTATCTGGGCGCGCTCTCGGCGATGGCGCAGATGGCGCAGGCCGTTGGCCAGCCATCGGATGCGCGGTTCTACTCCGAACTGGCCGAGCGTTCTTCGCGCTTCATGGACGAGCAGCTCTTCAATGGCGAGTACTATCAGCAGAAGGTCGAGTATCTAGGCCTGCGCAACGCGTCTTTCGCTGACAGCGTGGCCCACGTTGACGATCAGAGCAGCGAGATGCAGCAACTCCTGAAGCGAGAAGGTCCGAAATACCAATATGGAAGCGGGTGCCTTTCCGACGGAGTTATCGGCGCGTGGATGGCGCAGTCCTACGGCATTGAGACCCAACTTATCCGCGATAACATCCGCAAGACATTGCAGGCTATCTTTCAGCATAACTTCAAGACCGACCTCAGCCTGCATGCCAATGCACAGCGCCCCGGCTACGCCATGGGACACGAGCCCGGCCTTCTGCTGTGCAGTTGGCCGCGCGGCGGAAAGCCAACTTTGCCCTTTGTTTACTCCGACGAAGTGTGGACCGGCATCGAATACCAGGTAGCTTCTCATCTCATCGATGAGGGCTTCGTCAAGGAAGGTTTGACGATTGTCAAAGCCCTGCGCAGCCGCTACGACGGACGCACCCGCAACCCGTGGAATGAATACGAGTGCGGCAACTATTATGCGCGCGCCATGGCGAGTTATTCGCTGCTCGGCGCCCTTGCAGGCTTTCGTTACTCAGCCGTGCAGCGAACGCTGTGGTTTGGGCCCCAGCTCAACATCCGGCCCTTCAAGACGTTCTTCTCCACAGCCCTTGCGTCTGGCAGCATCACGCTTGACGCTGGCTTGCTTCGTATTCGCGTCATAGAAGGCGAGTTACCCGTCGAGAAGCTTGTGCTAAGTTCCGCAACCGGGACGAAAACTTATAACTGGAGCATCGCGATTCAGCCGAATGCGCCTGCGGAAATGTCCATCTGATTCTGCGATACGCGGACGATGATAGCGTTCACGGCAGCGGTCGGCGGGTCATCATCAAAGGGGCGTTCTGCATTTTGACAATCACGGTGTTGGAAGAATATGCTGTCTTCGAATGAAAGCTTTCACTGACCCGTGACGGCTGCCTGTCTCAATTCTCTGCAGCAGCGTGCGCCCGGCGGTGCTTCCATCATGGTACTCAAGCTCAAGGTGGAGACCAATAACATCGTGCCTTTTCCGTCGTTCGTCTCGGCTTGGGTAGATTGCAATGTGGTTGTACGGTAGATGAGGGGCTGTTTAACTATCTCGGGGGGCACATTGGGTCTTCCGTAGGATTGGGGACAAATTGGGTAAGATGAATGGCCGCGTGAACATGCACGATATCGCCAAGCGCGCCAAAGTCTCCATTGGCACGGTGTCCAATGTGATCAATGGGACTGTTTCCGTGCGTGAGGTTTCACGGCAGCGGGTGCTCGATGCAATCAAGGCCCTCGGTTACCAGCGGAGTCAATTGGCGAGAGGGTTGCGGCGCGACTACACCAACATGATCGGGATGATTATTCCCGACATTACCAATCCCTTCTTTCCGGCGATGGTGCGAGCAGCAGAGGATGTAGCCTACGCGCATGGATACCGGCTGGTTCTCTGCAACAGCGACAACGATCGCAAGAAGGAAGCATCCTATCTGACCGAGTTGCAGTCGTATCTTCCGGCCGGCTTGCTCTTGATTCCCGCCGTCGACAGCCAGTTGCGTGAGCAGCCCATGCGCAATGGCCGGCCCACCCCCACCGTGTGCATCGACCGCAAGCCGCAGGGATGGAAATGCGACACGGTCTATGCGGGCAACGAGAGCGGAGCCTACGCCGCCACGCTCCATCTTATCGATCACGGACACCGCCGCATTGCAGTCATTGGAGGGCCGGCGCATCTGGCCAATGCGCGGCAACGGTTGCAGGGTTTCCGGCGCGCGTTGAAAGAAGCCGGGATTCCGCTGCCTCAGGCCTACCTGCAGACAGGGAGGTTCGATCGCGCCAGCGGCCTCGAAGCGGCGCTTTGCCTGCTCCGGCCGCCCACACGGCCCACGGCGATCTTCGCTGCCAATGACTTGATGGCTATGGGAGCCATGATGGCTGTGCGCGAGCTTGGTCTCCGCTGCCCAGAGGATGTCTCCATCGTCGGCTTCGATAACCTTGAGATCGACGAAGTGTTGCATCCGCCGTTGACGACCGTGCAACAGCCGGTCTACGCCTTGGGCGTCACTGCCGCGGAACGCCTGCTTCAGCGAATCGCTGGGTTAGCGGAGGACCCGAAGGAGTTCGTCTTGGAGACAGAGTTGATTCGGCGCGGCTCGGTGATGCGGTTTCAGGCTCCGGACGAAGGACATAATCCCGTACGTGGTTGATGGCAGCGAAGGAGCCTGTCGGTTCCCAGTACTGAACTCACTCGAGCGATCTGCCGCGCCGTTTTGCGAAGCAGAGCCAGCCAGGCGAACTGATGATTTAGTCAGCTTTGAGCCATTTTGAGGCTCGAATGACAGTGAATCTGACAGTAAGCTGGAGACAGTTCTGGCGCTCTCGAGAATAAGGTCTCGCGCAACTCTCGAAGAGCGTCCGCCTCGGTTGTCTGGTCGGAAAGGTTGCGCCACGCTTGTTCCAACGCATACTCCCGAATGACCCCGGTGAGCCTGCCGTCAGGTGACCTTTCGTAGCGTCCGCCAAGCGGATCAGGTTGATCCTCACGAATTCCAATTCGCGCCAGCGCTGAACTGTTCACGATGTAGGTATGGCTGGCAAAGGTATACAGAATGACCGGATTGTTGGAAGCCACCTGGTTTAGGGTATCCCGATTCACTGCAAGATCGCGGAAAACCTTGAAGGCTATGGCACCGAAGATGAATGTCCTCTTCGGCGCCTTCAGCACGGCGGCTTCAATCGCGGACTTCGCTTCAGGCCAGTCCGGATCCGGGCTCTTGAGCTCCAGGTCAATGCGATTGGGAGGAGAGATTGTGAGGTGGTTATGTGCGTCGTTGATACCGGGAACCACTGTTCGTCCGCCGAGGTGCATCTGTTTCGTGTGAGGTCCGGCCAGGGTCCTGATTTTCGCAGAGTCCCCGGTCGCCGTGATGCGCTCCCCACGAATCGCGAGAGTTTGCACATACGGATGCGCAGTATCGCTGGTAAAGATCTTTCCGTTGAGCAGAACCAAGTTTGGTGCCGCCTGCTGGCTTTTCGCTGCTACATGAGATAGCTCCAGGGAAAAAACTACGATGCAGGTTTTGGCCGATCCCTTGATTATGTTCGCCTCACTTTTGTGCGGGTCGGGATCTCTGCGTTGTGGGCTCTGATGTTTGCGCTGCGTTCGACGTGAGGCGGCACGGCGCCTTGATGGCCAGCCAACCATTCGCCTAAGGCATCAGGGGTTTTGCAGGGCAAGGACCGAAGTCCTTCGACAGTTGCTCCACAAGAAACTGGGGCGTTGGTCCGGCCATTTTCTTGACTCTCTTTCCGG
>Ga0181529_10002110_pt1 | contig 24412 bp, 16 predicted proteins | sample PEATcosm2014_Bin_36_FD_119763 | JGI IMG/M metagenome (GOLD analysis project Ga0181529, IMG submission 119763) | Peatland microbial communities from MTU Mesocosm Facility, Houghton, MI, USA - PEATcosm2014_Bin10_30_metaG | ecosystem: Environmental > Terrestrial > Soil > Wetlands > Peat | place... | reverse complement strand
TTGCGGCGCGGTAAGGCCGCTGCGTTCAACCGCCGGATGCGGAAAACCGCACGTCCGGTGGTGTGGGAGGGTGACGGGGCGCAATCCCCGTCACTCGACCCGATTTGCCAACCTGCCCCACATCAGGCGCCGTCGCGGGTGAGTGCGGCGAGCACTGCGCGGGAGAGGTCGTTCAGGCCGAAGGGCTTTTGGATGAACCCCAGATTCTCTTCGGCTACGCCGTGGAGCACCGTCCTATCGGAGGTGAATCCCGACATGAACAGCGACCGGATTCCAGGCAGAATATTCAGGATCTGGCGCCTCAACTGGACGCCGCTCATCCCCGGCATCACCACATCGGTCAATAGGAGATCGATGGGCCGTGCGCTGGATTGGCAGATGGACAGCGCCTCGGCGGGCGTTGCGGCGGCCACCACGGTGTGGCCGAGTTTCCGCAGCATTCCGGCGGTCAGATGACGCACCATATCTTCATCCTCGACCAGCAGAATGGTCGCCTGGCCTTTAGCCGCGGGACTTTCGTGCGCGGCAGCCGCCTGGACCGGTCCGGCTTCGATCGCGGGGAAATAGATCTCAAAGACGGTCCCGTGTCCCGGTTCGCTGGAAACGTCGATGAATCCTCCGATCTGCTTGACAATTCCGTACACGGTGGCAAGGCCGAGGCCTGTGCCGCTGCCGGTTTCCTTGGTGGTAAAGAAGGGCTCGAAGCAATGGGCAAGCGTATCCGGGTCCATCCCCGTGCCGGTGTCGCCGATGGTCAGCCGGACATATCCGCCGGGAGTGAATTCAGGGTGAATCCGGCAGTAGGCCACGTCGATTGCGACGTTGGCGGTTTCGAGCGTCAGAGTTCCGCCCTGCGGCATGGCATCGCGGGCATTGAGCGCCAGGTTGATGAGGATCTGCTCCATTTGCGCGGTGTCCACGCTGACTGGAGGAAGCTCTTTGCCGGGTTCGAAGCGTAAGTCGATGTCCTCGCCGATCAGCCGCGCGAGAGTGGGCGTCCTGCTTGCAATCAAGTCGTTCAGGTTGGTGGGCCGCGGTGCGACAATCTGGCGGCGGGAATACGCCAGAAGCTGTTTGGTGATTTCTTTCGAGTGGTTAGCGGCTTTCTCGATTTCGGCCAGGTATTCGCGTAGCGGGGCGTCCGGGGTCAACTCCTCAAGGGCTAACTGGCTGAACCCCATGATGACGGTGAGCATGTTGTTGAAGTCATGCGCAATGCCCCCCGCCAGGCGGCCGATGGATTCCATCTTCTGCGCTTCGAAGAGCCGCGCTTCCAGCAGGGCGCGCTCCTCTTCCGCCTTCTTGCGCCCGGTAATGTCGCGCACAATGGCGCACATTCCGGAAGGTTGTCCGGCGTTGTCCCGGATGAGGAACATCCGCAATTCGGTGGGGAACACCGACCCGTCTTTGCGGCGATACTCCTTTTCGAAGACGTCCGAGAAGCCTCGTGTCAGCACTTGCTCCCGAAGAATTTTCGCCTGCAGGGGATGCCACTTTTCCGGGGTCAAATCCGGGTAGGTCATCTGCCGGAGTTCTTCGCCGGAGTATCCCAGCATTTCTTCATAGGCGCGATTGAATTCCGTGAGGCGGCCTTCCATATCGGCGGCGGCGAAGGCGTCCGTCATGCTGTCGTGCAGGCGGCGATACTTCGCCTCGCTCTCGCGCAGCGCCTCTTCGGCCCTTTTGCGGGCGGTAATGTCCAGGATGATGCCGTACCCGAGGACGATGCCGTCCGGTTGCCGCTCCAGACTCGACAGGCAGTCGTACCAGCGCACTTCGCCATCGATGATATGACGAAGTTCCTCGCGGAAGGGCTGGAGCGTTTCGAGAGACCGTTGGATGGCCCGATCGCGGCGTTCCCGGTCGTCCGGGTGAATGCGGTTGGCGATCAGGGAACCGTCGCGCATCACCTCCTCCGGCTCGACATGGAAGAGATTGCGGGTGGCCTCGCTGACGTAAGGAAAGCTGGGAACGCCGTCGGGCCGGAAATGATAAACGAAGACCAGTCCGGGGATAGCGGCCTCCAACCGGCGGTATCGCTTTTCGGCCTCGGCGCAAGCTTCCCGCAGGCTGGCGGCTTCCGCGGTCCGAGCGCCCAGCAGGGAGAGCAATTGGTTCACTGCGAGCGCGAGCGCGTCGAACTCGTCACGCTCACCCGAAACCGGGATTCTGGTGGAGGTGTCGCCTCCACAGGCTTTGAGGACAACGCCGATCAAATCACCTATTGGGCTCGTTCCAGTTACATCACACATACAGGAACCGGCCGCACCATCGATGATGTGGTGCCCCTAGTATACACTGTGGCATTCGGCCCGGGGAATGTACCGGAAAACGGCAGGGGCCCCCGTGTAAATCGCCATGATATCCTTGAAATTCGCTGGCGGTAGAACGCTTGTGGAATCCGGGCGTCGCCGATTGTCTCTTCTATGAGTTTAAGCCGGCCTGGGGCTCTGAAGAATCTCGAGGATGAGGTACTCGTCGAGCGATTTCAAACAACCGGCGAGACGAAATACTTTGAAGAGCTTTGGCTGAGATATTCCAGAACGATTTACTCGAAGTGTCTCATGTTTCTGAGAGATGCCATAGTAGCGGAAGATGTCGCCGCCGACGTCTTTCTGAAAACGTTTGTCGGCTTACGTGTTCAATACCGGCCGCAGCACTTTAAACCTTGGCTCCTTACGCTTGCCAAACACCAATGCATCAACCACGTCAAGCAGGCGGTGGAGCGGCTTCGCGGCGGCAGCGCGGACGGCCTGGATTTCGCCCGACCCGGCGATCCTACGGTTGCGATCGATATCGAGAGCGTCCTGGGCCATCTTCCCGCGCCCCAGCGTATCGCCATCAAGCTGTTTTACGTGAACCGCTACTCCTATGAGGAGATCGGTGAAATCCAGGGCTGGACATCGAAAGAGGTGAAATCCCACTTACAGAACGCCCGGCGCAGGTTCAAACTATTGTGGGACCGCGCGGCCCAGGGGACGGAAACATGAACCACGGCGAACTGGAACCCGATCCGCTAGACGCGGGTTTGAATGCGATGCGCGCCAGGTTGGGAGAGTGCCCGGGCGCGAGCGCGCTGGCCGACTTTGCCGCAGGATCGCTGCCGTCCGAGGAGGCCGAGCGGATTGGGGCGCACGTGTCCCTGTGCGGAATCTGCGACAGCCTGGTGGAAAGGCTGCGGAGCTTCGATGAACCGGCCGCCGGCAACCCTCCCGGGTGGGCGGACGCCGAGGGCCATCTGCGCGCGCGGGTTTTCCCCAGGCCCCGTTGGCAAACGATGCTGCTGCATCCGGCCATGGCGTATGGGTTGGCACTGGCGGCGGTGGTGGTAGCCATTGTGCCGCGCCGCCACCCGGCGCCCGCGACGCCGCCGGCCGCGACCGCTATCGCGATGGAATCGGTGCGCACGATCGACCTCGACCTCACGCGCGGCGGAGAAGATCCACGCTTTGCCGTGGGCCCCGGGGACAAGTTTCTGCTACTTTCGTTCGTCATCGATATTCATCCAGCGCTTCACTACACGGCTTCTCTCGATGGCGGGCCCATGCGCGAAGTAGTGAGCACGGACGGCAAGGGAAATTTCGCGCTGCTCTTCAGCCGCGATCTTCTCGGCGCCGGAAGGCACCGGCTGGCGGTTGCCGAGCTGGATCCGGGATCGGGCAAGACGGAGCGACGGTTTGAGTTTGCGTTCCAGCTTTAGCGGAGGGCTTCTGTTCGGCCTGCTGACGGTGGCAAGTCTGCACGGCCAGCCGACTGTGGCGGAAGACTACGCTCGCGCCGTGCAATCGATCGGGCAGCGGCACATCGACGACGCCATAGCGATCCTCGAATCGGTGATTGCGCGTGCGCCGGAATTTTACCCGGCGTACAGCGAGCTTGTGGACGCCTACCGGCTCAAGCGCACGCCCGAACCGGCGGAAGCGTACTTCGCGAAGTTGTTGCACGACCCGGAGCGGAGCGCCTTCGCACACTATGCCTTGGGCCGAATCGCCGAAGCGGGGTCCCGCTGGAGCGAAACCGCCGATCACTATGCCGCGTGCGTGCAGCAACGGCCGAACGCGGTTCCGTGCTACGCGCCCATGGCTCTTACGGTGGTGAGCGCCTCCATGCAAAAGGCCACCATGGAGGACCTGGCGTCCCGTATTCCGGGGAGCCTGGAGGGTCCCTATGCCTGTCTGGCCTACGCCGAGTTTTTTTTCGCGCGCAGGGAGGTTGGCGAGGGACTGCAGGCGGCCGAACGGTGCCTCGCCCAGGCGGAAACCCTTGGCCAGATTGACTTTCTGGTGGCGGCCCACGACATGATGGCCGGGGCATACGCGTTCTCGGGAACCGGCTCCCGCCTGCGACTCAAGCACCACCTCGAAGCAGCCAAACTCGCGGCGCAACTCGACGACCCGGAGGCGGTTTTCGATCGCAACTCACGCGTCTGTGACGATTATGTGCTTCTCGACCAGTATGCCGAAGCCGAGGAGTGTAATTCACGATCTCTGGCAATCGCCCAATCGCAAGGCAATCGATCCTGGCTGGAAGTGGCGCTGAGCAGCGCCGCCCGCGCTCACACGAGCCGCGGCGAACTCGAACAGGCTCTGGCGAACTGGGCCGAACTCCTGGATCTCTCTCGGGCGGACGAAGACTTCGACCAGACAGCCAACGCCCTGCTCGAAATCGGCAAGATCCACTTCATCAAAGGCGATCTGCAACAAAGCCGCCAGTTCTGCAAAGAGGCCCTGGCGCTGACGCGCGGCCATGGACTCCCCTCCCAACCGGCCTTCGTCCTCCGCGAACTGAGCAAAGTCTATTCCGTATCGGGCGATCCGATTCTGGCCCTGCGCTACGCCAACGAATCGATCGGTATTTTCCGGGAGCTTGGTATGCGCCACCAGGCGGGCGCGGGTGTGGGCAACCTGCCGGAGATTTACGCCTTCATGGGCGATTGGTCCTCGGCACTGCGCTACGCGCGGGAGGCTCTGCAGAGCGCCATCGAGTGCGAGGACGTATTGGAACGGCAAGACACCCTCGCCACGGTTGGCGATGTGCTTCTGGGGGCGGGCCAATACCGCGAAGCCGCGCAGAATTATCGGCAATCGCTGGCGCTTGATAGTTCGACGCTGTTTGCGCCATTCCGGCTGACGGCCCTAATGGGCATTGGCAGCGCCTACCTGGGCCTGCAGGAGTACGGTCACGCCGAAGAGCGCTTGCGCGAGGCGCTGCAACTGGCGCGCGAACTGGGCAACCGGCGCGCCGAAGCCAATGCACTGGCACAGCTTGGGCGCTGTTACCGGCTGATGGGCCGCGTGGAGAAAGCCCGCGAGCACTTCGACGCCGCTCTCGAAATGGCAATCCGGATTCCGCTGGTGGAAGTCACGCTGGTAGCGCAGCGTGGCCTGGCGGACATGGCCATGCGCGCCGGCGACTTCCACCAGGCTTTGCAGTATCTGGAATCCGCCGCCGAGAACGTGGAGTCGCTGCGCAGCCGCATTCCCACGGCCGATCTCAAGGCGGATTTCGGCCGGGAGAACGCGAAGCTGTACGAAGACCTTGTCTATGCGCTTGCACAACTGGACCGTCGCGAGCCTGGCAAGGGATGGGACCGCAAGGCGTTCGACTATGCGGAGCGCGGGCGCGCGCGGGCCTTTCTGGACTTGCTGGCGGAATCGCGGGCGCAGATCACGAAAGGGTTGAGCGGCGAGCGGTTGCGGCAGCGGAACGAACTGGAAGCCTCGCTCTCGCGCGCCATGGCGGCACTGGTCGAGCGCGACTCCGCCGCCAACCGGAGCGCCGCCGCGCTCGCGGAGCGTAATCTGGCCGATTGGATCACGGCCATTCGCGTCACCAATCCGCAATACGAGGCGCTGCGTTATCCGCGGCCGGCGAATGCCGCTCAAGCCGGCACGCTGGGCGCGGCGCTCGGCTCGACGATTCTCGAGTACGCGCTGGGAGACCGCGAGTCGTACCTGTGGGTGGTCGCGCCGGGACGGGTCCGACTGTTTCACTTGCCTCCCCGAGCGGCGGTGGAGAGTGCCGTTGCCGACTATCGCAAGCTGGTCGCCCATCGTCCCCAAGGCGCCCAATTCGACGCGTGGCAAGCCAAGGCGGAGGCGCTCTACAACATGCTGGTGAAGGCCGCGGAGCCGAATCTCGGGCCGCAACGTCCCCTGGTTGTGGTGCCCGACGGGGTACTGCACTACCTTCCTTTTGAAACGCTGCGGGCGGCGGGAGCGGACGGCCGTCCCCGGTGCCTGGTGGAGAGCCACCCGATTTCGTACATGCCATCGGTCTCGGTGCTGGCGGAACTCGGGCAGCGCGCGCCGGATGGGGCCCGCAAGTTCGACCTGCTGGCATACGGCGACCCGGTGTTTTCGCGGGCCGCGGCGTCCTCACCGTCCGCGGACCTGGTGCGCAGCATGTACGAATCCGCCGGCATTCACTTCCCGCAATTGCCGAACACGCGCCGGGAGGTGGAAGCTATCGGCCGCTTATTCCCGCCGGAGCGCCGCACCACGCATCTTGGTCCGGACGCCACGGAAGCCTCCGTCAAGCGCACCAACCTATTGGACTACCGCCTGCTGCATTTTGCTACTCACGCCATCGTGGACGACCGCAACCCGGCGCGGAGCGGCATCGTACTCTCGCTGGTGGACACTGGGGACGAGGACGGCATCCTGCGCATGAACGAAGTCTTCAACCTGGAGATGAACGCGGACCTGGTGGTGCTCTCGGCCTGCCAGACCGGCCTGGGCAACCTGGTGCGCGGGGAGGGCATGGTCGGCCTGACGCGCGCATTTCTCTATGCGGGCGCGCGCCGGGTGGCGGTGAGTTTGTGGGATGTGAACGACCTGACGGTTCCCGATTTCATGCAGTCCTTCTACCGCCGGTTGCGCCAGGGCGAGGCGCCGGCGGCCGCTCTGCGTGCGGCGAAGATCGAGATGCTGCACTCGGACTCGCCGGTCCGCGCCAATCCGTACTTTTGGGCTCCCTTTATTCTGGAAGCGGCGCCCGACGCCATCGCGAAAAAAAACTGAAGCGGCTTGTGGAATTGTGGGCGGCTGAATTGTTGTAACGAAGAGATCCCCGAAGACATATTCCGGCAGGGAGCCGCCGCGATGTTCCGAATGTCCGCTGTCGCCCGATTTCGTGCCCGCTGTTCCGTGCGCCGATCGCCCTTCGGCGCGACCGTGGACCCTCTCGACAGGTTCGTCTGTGTGGCCAGCAATGGCTCCTTCCGCGCCATACAGGACAAGGTGAAAACTTGCGCATGAAAAGCGGAATTCGCTCGTCCAGGCCCGTCGGCCGCGGCCCGGCACGGCCAGACGCCGCCCAGATACCCGCTCAGCGGGAACTGCTAGATCTGAACTACTACCGCCTGGTAGGAGAGCTTCGTTCTCATCGGCGCGCCGTCGCCCTGTATGCTCGCAACCCGTCGCTGGCGGCGCAGGAACTGGTTGGCCTCCACCGGAGGCGTCTGAATGCCGCCCTTGGCCGGTATCTGCAGACTTTGGCTAAACTTCGCCATGCCGTCGAAGCCGTATTTTCCGCTGGGACGTCGGGGCCAAACATGCGGAGGCCGCCGAAGCGTCCGCGCCCGTAGTGTCTTGGCCCGTCAATCCACCGGTGCGGCGGCACGCGGATTCGGGACTTCTCGACCAACGGCACTTTGGCAGGTGCTTCTTCACTGACCGGTGCTGTCTCCGTGGGGCCGCTGCCGGCAACTCTGACGTTCGATAATGCGAGCGGATTCAACGACCACTTCCAGGATTTCACGCTCGGCGCCGCGATTTCGTTTGACGTGCCGCTTTATGGGCCGGCATTGAGCTCGCCCGATGGGACATGCACCTCCGACCCAGACGTCGGTATCCGCCGTCCAAGTTCTGGCCATCGGGCAGTCGCGTCCATGGACGGCAGAGCGCCGAACCGCCGACGATGAGGGTGAATGTCTGTTGCAGGCAGGCTGGACCCGCACGTCGGGCAGGCATATAATGTAAGCGTTTCCACGGGAACTGACACCCATGACCAAAGCCAAGAACTCTCCACGTTTGAGCCGGCGCGGATTCGGCGCCATTCTGGCAGCTTCCGGGGCGGCTGCCCCTGCCGTGCTGGCGCAGCAAGCGCCGGCTACGGGTGCGCCCAACCCCAATACGGCCATCCAGCAGGAACAGCAGGCGCGTCGTCAACGGCCGGCCGATGTGCCGCCGTTCGATCTGCCCATCGAGTTTGCGCGCGCCGACCAGGCGGCGATGGCCGAGCCGTTTCCCCTGAAACAGGTCAAGGTCACGGGCGGGGTCTACAAGGACGCCGCGGAGTGGAATCGCGGCTACATGCACCGGCTGGATGCCGACCGCCTGCTGTATAACTTTCGCGAAAATGCCGGCTTGCCCACCTTGGGCTCGAAGCCGCTGGCCGACATGAACGCGCCGCGCGTTTCGAGCTGGGAACATCCCAACGACAACACGCACGCGACGGAATTGCGCGGCCACTTCACGGGTCACTTCCTCTCCGCGCTGGCCCAACTGGCGGCCGGCGGCGATGCCGAAGCCAAGGTCAAAGGCGACTACATGGTCGCCGAGTTGGCCAAGGTACAGGAGAAACTGGGCGGCGGATATCTGAGTGCGTTCCCCATGGAACTGTTCGACCGGCTGGACAAGTTGTCGGGTGCGCCGCGCGATCCCAACGGAGCGAGGTTGCCGTGGGCGCCGTTCTATACCATCCACAAGATCTTCGCCGGCATGCTCGACCAGCACCGGCTTGCCGGCAACCCACAGGCGCTGAAGGTCGCTCAGGGGATGGGCGACTGGGCCGACGCCTGGACCGCTTCCAAGACTCCGCAGCACCTGCAGGACATTCTGATGGACGAATACGGCGGGATGGCGGAATCGTTGTACAGCCTGGCGGCGATCGCGAACCGGCCGAAGTACGCGGCGGCGGGCGACCGCTTCACCAAGAAATGGTTTTTCAATATGCTGGGGATGCGCCAGGACCTGCTGCATCGCGATCCGGTGAATGGCCGGCCGATGCACGTGAACACGCACATCCCGCAGGTGATCGGCGCGGCGCGGCGCTATGAAATCTCGGGCGACGTGCGGTTCCACGACGTCGCCGATTACTTCTGGCACGAGGTTGTGGAGGCGCGTAGTTATGTCACCACGGGCACCAGCAACGGCGAATGTTGGAACGCCGAGCCGCGCCAGTTGGCCAAGGAATTGAGGACCGGCGGCGTGGCCACGGCGGAATGCTGCTGCTCTTACAACATGCTCAAGCTGACCCGCCATCTTTACAGTTGGACGGCCGACCCGCGGTACTTCGATTACTATGAGCGCTCCCTGCTGAACATGCGCATTGGCACCATCGAGCCGCAAACCGGCCATACGCAGTATTACGCGTCGCTCACGCCGGGAGCCTACAAGACGTTCAACAGCGAGGACAATTCCTTCTGGTGCTGTACGGGCACGGGCGTCGAGGAGTACTCGAAACTCAACGACAGCATCTACTGGCGCGATTCGGGCGGGGTCTTCGTCAACCTGTTCGTGCCCTCGGAACTGAATTGGGCGGAGCGCGGATTCCGTCTGAGCCAAGCCACGCGCTTCCCCGAAGAGCCGGGAACCACGCTGACGGTGAGTGCCGACGGGCCGGTGACGCTGGAGATGCGGCTGCGCATTCCCGGTTGGTTGAAGACCGGGCCGGAGGTCAAGATCAACGGTGTGGCACTGGAAACCACCGCCACGCCGGGCAGTTACTTGGCTATCCATCGCACGTGGAAGAACGGAGACAAGGTGGAGATGGAACTGCCGATGCATCTCACCGTGGAGAAAATGCCGGACGATCCTGCGATGCAGGCGTTCCTGTACGGTCCGCTGGTGCTGGCGGGCGACTTCGGCGGCGAAGGGCTGACGCCGGCCATGATCACCGGCCCCAGCGCGCCGAAGGTGACCGATCTCGACATTCCCAAGCTGAAGGCCGCCGGCGCGGACCCCGCCCGGTGGATCAAGCCCACCGGCCAACCGCTGACGTTTCGTACGGTGGGGCAGTCGAAGGACGTGACCCTGGCGCCGCTCAACTCGCTGTTCGCGAAGCGGTACGTGGTGTATTGGACGGTGGGATAGGATAGGCGGGTTGACAACCCAATGCCGCATACTCTTACAACCGGACACCGGTGTTGATTAAGACTCGCACGCTGTCTTATGTGGGGCAGGTTGGCAACCTGCGGCCCGGCCCCAAGTGGGCACCCCGCACTCGGCCTGCCGACCAGCATGCGAATGCCGACCAGGCCGAGTACCACTCGGCCGCAGGATACCATCCTGCCCCACAAATTCCGCAGAATCTCCGATACTGGGAAAAGTATGCGGCATTGGGTTCACAACCTGCCCCACATAAGGGCGATTTTGCAAGCGCTGTCAGGGATGGGGCGGGCAGCGGGGTCCACCCGCTTAACATTCGCCTAAAACACGTGTAGTCTGAGAGTAGCCATGAACCTGGAACAAGTGGCCCGGCGCGCCAAAGTCTCTACCGCGACGGTGTCACGAGTGTTGAATAATGCAAGCGTAGTCAAGAGCTCGACTCGGGCGCGAGTAGTGAAAGCCATCGAGGAACTCCGCTACCATCCCAATCTGCACGCGCGCAATCTGGCCGGCGGGAAGAATAAGACCATCGGCGTGATCGTCTCCAACCTGGAGAATCCGTTCTTCTTCGATATCTACAAGACCGTGGAATCCGACGCCCACGCACGCGGTTACGAAGTGGTCATGGCCAACACGGATTACCGTGCGGAACAACTGGTCAACAGCGTACGCCTGATGATCGGCCGGCGCGTGGCGGGCCTGGCCGCAGTGGTCTCCGAGATGGACCCGCTGCTGATTCAGGAACTCACCGAGAGCCGCATTCCGGTGGTGTTCTACGACGTGGGCGCGCCGCGGCGGAACATCACCAACATCCGCGTGAACTACGCCCGCGGCATCGAGAAGGTGGTGGGCTACCTGCACAGCATGGGGCACCGGCGGCTCGGTTTCATCGGCCACCACGCCATGCTCGGGCCGATCGGCGAACGCGTCAAGGCGGTGATGGACGCGGTGGCCCGCTATCCGGCGGTCGAGGTCCGCATGGCGGCCGATAGCGACAGCCTGGAAGGGGGACGGAAGGCGGCTCAGGCCCTGTTGAGCGCGGATTACGACCCGACGGCCATCATCTGTGTGAACGACATCACGGCGGTGGGCGTACTGCTCGAACTGCGCCAGCGTGGGCTGCGCGTGCCGCAAGATGTCTCGGTGACCGGGTTCGACAACGTCAAGCTTTCCGAATTCTGCTACCCGGCGCTGACCACGGTGCACATTCCCCGCGAGCGGATCGGCCACATCATTTTCGATTCGCTGGTGCCGCCATCGGGGAAGCCGGCGCCGGTGGATCCGGAGATTCTGATCGAGCCCGAATTCGTGTTGCGCGATTCGACCGGTCCGGCTCCGGGAGCCGACAACCTATAGGCCACTGATTTTGAGCGGGGTTCGAACAAAATCAAAAGTGAGCTGAAAGGCCCCTTGACATTGGATTAGCCGGTGCATACGATAAGACTCTTGCAACCGTTTACACAACCCCTTGCCATGCTGCAAGCCAGCTCACGCTTGCTGTCCCTTTCGAGCGTCGATCTCGCGATCATCGTTCTCTACTTCATCGCCGTACTGGGGATCGGCTTCTATTTGAAGCGCTACACCAAGACAGGCGAAGACTTCTTCCTGGCCGGCCGAGAGATGACGGCTTGGGTGGCCGGGCTGAGCTTTCTGGCCGCCAACCTCGGATCGCTCGAACTCATGGGTTGGGCCGGGGCGGCGTATCAATACGGTATCCTGGCTGCGCACTGGTATTGGGTCGGAGCCATCCCCGCCATGCTGTTCCTGGCGATTGTGATGATCCCGTTCTACTACATCTCCAAGACGCACTCGGTGCCGGGATATCTCAAGCTGCGTTTCGGCGAGCCGGCGCGCGCGTTTTCAGCCATCTCATTCGGCTTCATGACCGTGCTGATGAGCGGCATCAACATGTATGCCATGGCGCTGGTCCTGAAGGTGGTGTTGGGTTGGGACATCTCTCTCAGCATCTGGGTCTCTTCCATCACCGTTGCGTTGTACGTAGGATTGGGCGGGCTGCTCTCGGCGATTTTTAACGAGGTGCTGCAATTCGTGCTGATCTGGCTGGGCGCGCTGCTGGTTTCCATCATCGGACTGGTGGAGGCGGGCGGCTGGAACGGCATGGTGGCGCGCATCCATGCCAACTATCCCGGACAGAACTTCACCCACATGTGGAGCACGCTTGGATCCTTTAAGGACAACCCCATGGGCATCCAATGGGTGGCCATCGTATTCGGGTTGGGCGTCTTCATTTCGATGGGCTACTGGACCACCGACTTCCTGGTGGTGCAGCGCGTCATCTCCGCCAAGGATCTGCGCGCGGCGAAACTGGCTCCGGTGATCGGCGCGGCCTTCAAGATGTGCGTGCCGTTCATCGTGATTCTACCCGGATTGCTGGGCCTGGCGGTTCTTCCGAAAGGTTTTCTGGTGGGCGAGAATGCCATCAGCGCGCTGCATCCGCACAGCTACAACGAGGTGCTGCCCATCATGCTGGCCCGCTATTGCGGACCCGGTCTGATGGGCCTGGGCATCACCGCCCTGATCGCGGGCTTCATGTCGGGCATGGCGGGCAACGTCAGCGCTTTCGCCACGGTGTGGACCTACGACATCTACCGCGCCATGTTCCGCAAGAACGCCTCCGATGCGCACTATGTCAGCGTGGGCCGCTGGTGTACCATCCTGGGCGTGCTGGTCTCCATCGGCACGGCGTACCTGGTGATGCATTTCAAGAGCATCATGGACTACGTGCAGGCGCTCTTCAGTTTCTTCATCGCGCCGCTGTTCAGCACGGTCCTACTGGGCATGTTGTGGAAGCGCACCACTCCGGCGGGCGGATTCTGGGGCCTCCTGGCCGGTACCATGTCCTCCATCGGCATGTATGCGTGGGTCAAGATCGACCCGGCCGCCATTCGGTTCATCGCCCTGTCGCCGTATGCCAAGGACATGGCTGAGAACATGTTCCGCGCGCTCTGGTCCGGACTGATCTGCGCGCTGGTGACGGTGGTGGTTAGCCTGGTAACCAAACCCAAGCCCGAGAGCGAACTGGTCGGACTGGTGTACGGCTGCACCGAGATCCCCAGCGAAGGAGACCTTCCGGTGTATCAGCGGCCGATCTTCTGGGCGGGTGTGGTGGCTGCGGCGTTCGTGGTTCTACAAATCATTTTCTGGTAGGTAACCGATGCAACGTTCCGGAATGATCTCGATTTGGTTTTTCATCGGCGCCTTGCTGTTGGCATATGGCGTCCTCATCTGCGGCTCTGGAGTTTATGAGCTGGTGGCTCCATCGGCGGCCGCTGCCGCCAGGGCGGAAGCCAACCTGCACTGGGACGGGGTGGACGGCCTGCACGTCGCCATCTGGTGGGGCGCATTGCTGATTGTCATGGGGGCGTTTTACACCTTCAAGTTCGCCCCGCGAAAGGGAAAGTAGTTTTATGAGCGACACTAAGCGCAAAGTGACTTTCGGAGTCATCGTTGGAAACCGGGGTTTCTTCCCCGACCATCTCGCCAAGAGCGGCCGGACGGAGATGCTGGCGGTTCTGGAGCAAGCCGGCTACGGCGCGGTCGCACTCTCGCCCGAAGAGAGCAAGCACGGAGCGGTGGAAACCCGCGTGGAATCGGCCGCCTGCGCGGACCTCTTCAAGAAACATCGCGACGAGATCGACGGCATTATCGTCACTCTGCCGAACTTCGGCGAAGAACGCGCCATTGCGGACGCCCTGCGTCTGGCGGGTTTGAACGTGCCCGTGCTGATCCAGGCGACTCCCGATACGCCGGGGAAGATGACCATCTCCGACCGGCGCGACAGTTTCTGCGGCAAGATGTCGGCCTGCAACAACCTGTCGCAGTACGGCATTAAATACTCGCTCACCTCGCGCCACACGGAAGCCCCCGATTCCGATATCTTCCGTCAGGATTTGGACTGGTTTGCGGCCACCTGCCGCGTGGTCCGCGGCCTGCACAACCTGCGGATCGGCTCCATCGGCGCGCGTCCCGCGGCCTTCAACACGGTTCGCTATAGCGAGAAGCTTCTGGAGGGCGCAGGAATCTCGATCGAACCCATCGACCTGTCGGAGATCCTTGGCCGCATCGCGCGCATGGCCGATTCGTCGCCCCTGGCGCAAGCCAAACTGGACCAGATCCGCAAGTACGTGTCCACCGACCAGGTGCCGCTCGAAGCCCTGGTCAAGATGGCCAAACTGGGCGCCGTGATCGACGAGTGGATGGCGCAGACCCAGGTTTCCATCAGCGCGGTGCAGTGCTGGACGTCGCTCGAAGAGTTCTTCGGCGTGGTGCCCTGCACGGTGATGAGCATGATGAGCGAGAACCTCATGTCGAGCGCCTGCGAAGTGGATATCTGCGGCGTGATCGGCATGCACGCGCTGCAACTGGCGTCGGGCACGCCCAGCGCGCTGCTGGACTGGAACAACAATTACGGCGAAGATCCCGATAAGGCCGTGTGCTTCCACTGCAGCAACCTGCCCAAGCACTTCTTCAAGGAAGTGAAGATGGACTTCCAGCAGATCATCGCCGGTACGGTGGGCCGCGAAAACACTTACGGAACCTGCGTGGGGCTGGTGAAGCCGGGGCCCATGAGCTTCGCGCGTTTTTCGACCAACGACAAAGAGGGCCGCATCCAGGGCTATGTGGGCAATGCGGAATTCACCGACGACCCGCTGGACACTTTCGGCGGCGCCGGGGTGGTTCAGATTCCGCGTCTGCAGGACCTGCTGCGGTTCATCTGCATGCACGGTTTCGAGCACCACGTGGCGGCCAACCTGGCCCCCGTGGCCAGCGCCGTTCGCGAAGCGACCGCCCGGTATCTGGGCTGGACCGTTCATCAGCATTGCTAGTACGCAACCCGGTGGCTGGGGATGAAATTCCGCGCCGCGAAATCCGATAAGCCGATATGGCGCCCGGGCGGAATGCCGTCGCCTGTCACCGGATTGCCCAGTAGGCAAGCCGGCGCAAGACGGTCTGCCATTCCGTTCTTTGCGCCGTTCCCGCCGGGCGTCCCCAAGAGTGGGGACGCGGCACGCACGAGTGCGTGCGCCAAATCTTGGAGGACCTCATGAGTATCGTCGCCGGTGTCGATTTCGGCACTCTCAGCGTTCGCGTATCTATATTCGATAGCGCCAAGGGGCGCCTGGGCGCGGGTTCGGGCGCTTACCCGCTCTTCCGCAAGAAGGAAGATCCGGACCACGCCACCCAGAGCCACGCCGACCACATGAAGGCCCTGGCCGAAGCCACCCGGCTGGCCGTCGAAGCCGCCGGCATCGACGGCCATTCGATCGAGGCCATCGCCCTCGACACCACCGGGAGCAGCGTGATTCCCGTGGACGCCCACATGCAACCGCTCGACGATTACTACCTGTGGTGCGATCACCGGGCGTGGAAGGAAGCCGCCGAAATCACCGCGGCCGCCCATAAACTAGGCCTGGACGCCATCGACTGGTGCGGCGGCACTTACTCTTCGGAATGGGGCTGGGCCAAGCTGCTGCACTGGCTGCGCCACAACCCCGCCAAGCGCGAGAAGTTCGCCAGCGCGTTCGAACATTGCGACATGGTGGCCGCCGTGCTCTGCGGCATCGACGACCCCGCCAAGGCGCCACGCAGCGTCTGCGCCATGGGCCACAAGTGGATGTGGCGCGCCGCCGGCGGAGGCCTGCCGCCCGAGAGTTTCCTCGCTGCCGTCGATCCGCTGCTGGCCGGAGTCCGCGAAAAACTGGCGGGCCGCTACGAAACCTCCGACAAGATCGCCGGCCACCTGACCGCCGAGTGGGCCGACAAACTGGGACTGCGCGCAGGGATCCCCATCCCGGTGGGCGCTTTCGATGCGCACTGGGACGCACTGGGCGCGGGCGTCCGCACTGGCGATGTGGTCAACGTGGTGGGCACGTCCACCTGCATCATGGCGATCGGCGAGAAGCCGGCGCTGATTCCCGGCGTGTGCGGCGTGGTCCCCGGATCGATTCATCCGGCCTACGCCGGCATCGAGGCCGGACTTTCGGCAACCGGCGACATTTTCGAAGCCATCGCGCGGCGCGCCGCGACCACCGTCGCCGAACTGTCGCGCGGCCTGGAGCAATACCACGCCGGCGGGACCGGCCTGCTGCGTCTTACCTGGGACAACGGCGACCGCACGGTGCTGGTGAATCCCGAACTGGGCGGAGTGACGTTGGGCTGGCGCCTCACCCACACCGCGCAGGACGAACTGTTCGCCGCCATCGAAGGAACCGCTTTCCACACGCGCGTGATTCTGGAACGGTTCGAGGAACACGGCGTGGCCGTACGGCGGGTGATCAACGGCGGCGGCATTCCGCAGAAGAACGCCGTGCTCAACCAGGTGTACGCCAACGTGATGGGCAAGCCGATTCTGGTGCCCAAGGGCGAAGTGACCAGTCTGGGGTCGGCGATCGTGGCGTTCCTGGCAGCCGGTGCGTTCCGCACCATTGAAGAGGCCCAGGATGCGCTGTGCCCCGGGTTTGTGACCATCGAGCCGCAAGCCGCCGAAGCCGCCCGTAGCGCCGAGTTGTTCGCGCTCTACCGCAAACTATACTTCAGCTTCGGGCAGAAGACGTCGGCGCCCGCGGCGATAGGTGACGTGCTGCCGGAGCTGCGCCGGATCGCTGCCCAAGCGCGCGGGTGAATCGGGTGCGGACGTGGCGCGCATGAGTGCGCACGCCACGGGCTTTCGTCTTATCTCGATCGGCGCGAACCCAGGTGGCCCCGCCCGTGAGAACATAGAAGACGATGCTGGAAACTCTCCGAGAAGAAGTCCTGGAAGCCAACCTGGAACTGGTGCGGCGCGGCCTGGTGATTTACACCTTCGGCAACGTCAGCGGCGTATCGCGCGAGCACGGCCTGTTGGCCATCAAACCGAGCGGCGTCCCGTACGAGAAGATGACCGCCGCCGACATGGTGATCACCGATCTGAACGGCAAAATCGTCGAAGGCAGCCTGCGCCCGTCCTCCGACCTGGCGACGCACGCCGCGCTCTACCGGGCATTCCCGACGATCGGCGGCATCGTCCACACGCACTCGCGCCACGCCACCGCCTGGGCGCAGGCCGTCCGCGATATTCCGTGCTTCGGGACCACGCATGCGGACTACTTCTTCAGCTCGGTCCCGGTAACCGCGCCGCTAGCGCCCGCGGAGATCGAATCCGAGTACGAGGCCAACACCGGTGTGGCCATCATCCGCACCATGGAAGGCCGCGACCCGTTGGCGTGCCCCGCCGTCCTGGTGGCCGGCCACGCGCCCTTCTGCTGGGGCAAGTCCGCGTCCGACGCCGTCCACACCGCCGTGATTGTCGAGGAATTGGCCGCCATGGCGTGGCTGACCCTGACGATCAACCCCGCCGCCGTCCCTATCTCGGAAGCATTGCGTAAGAAGCACCATTTTCGGAAGCACGGTCCGACGGCGACTTACGGGCAAGCGGGAGATAAGTAGGGGCGACGGATCGGCCGGCGACGGTGAGCTTCGAGAACGAACCGAATGATGCGCAGGATTCAAGGCATCCGCCTGGAACGGTTACGCGCCCTTCGGATTTCCCAATAGAGAGATCAGGTATGCTTGCGCGGCTGCATCTTCGCTGATCTGATGCCAGCTCTGGAAGGCCGAATCCAGCAGGTCGATTAGTGTCAGAACTTCAGTGCGGGTCCAGGTAGTCGCATTGTCGTAATCGGCCGTGTGGCGGTGCTGCTGTGCTTGAAAAAAAGTATCGGCTACGTGGTGCAGATGTCTGGCGCAGTCTAGGTCCGGGCAGGGAGCGGGGTTGGTTCTAAGATAGGCATTGATGACACCCCGCTGCCTGTCGGAAGCCGCCTTCATCTTGCCGTGCTCGAAGAACCTGGCGAGCAATGCCCGCTGGTCTACCCTTCTCCAGTTGAGGGTTGCCTCATGAATCAGAAGATGAAACAGGGCGTAGTAGGCAGTGGAGACCGCGCGTCGGAGGCTGGCTTGACGGGGTCTTTTCTTTTCCCGATTTGCGAGATGTTTGGCCTGCTCAAGTAGTTGGTCGGGATACGCCATCGGCGCTCATGCCCACGCCGGTTCGCTAAGCTGGGACTGCTCCGATTGGCTGCGATAATTGAAATAGGCGTGCAGCCCTTGTTCGTCGGTTTTGACCTCATTCATGAGCCTTAGCGCAATTCTCTGCGCGATGTCGCTCAGCTTCGGTTTGGATGCGAACTCGTCGGCCAGCACGACGCGAAAGAAGATCGAGGGATCACCGGTCCAGTCGGAGCCAAAGTCGTAACGGATTCGTACGACCGCGGGAAAGAGATCTTGCGCGGCGCGCTGAACACCCGCCTCGATCTCCTGCCGGTTGACGAAATCCCTCGGAACGTATCCCACTTCCACATTATCTCGCGTCTTGCCGATGCGTGGGAGGCGGTGCAAAAAGCAATGTCATACGCCGATCTCTTCGGAGGTGAGCTTGCGGCATTGGTGGGTGCCCTGGATTATGGCGGGTCTGTCGGTAGGTGCTTCAGGGCAGACGGCAGAGGACGCCGGCCTGCCGTTCACGCTCACCTGGATGGAAGGCAAGTGCGTTGGCTGTAAGATCGCCGCGGACCTCGGCGAGATTCAATTCATCAGCCGTGCAGAAATTCGCTTTACCGTATTCCATCTACAGTTGCCAGATTCTCGAGGGCGACCTCTTGTGCAGCGCCAGCAGCAAGAACTCAGGTTTCGGAGTGCTGACTCTCCACCCGAAGTAGCGGCCCGCGATAGAATTGCGCTTAGGCGCGGTCCCCTGAGACTCTTCAGTGTCATCTTCCTCTTTTCCGTCCTGGCCGCTTCCTCCCACGCCAAGCGCCTCCCCTTCGCCGTTCTGGTCTCGGCCGACACTGAATGGCGGGCCGTCAAACCTCTCTTCGCCGGGGCCAGTCTGCACCAATCGCCCTACGGCGAATATTTCTTCGCCGATGTCGAGCGCGAGCGTGTCCTCTTTTTCCATGGCGGATGGGGCAAGGTTGCGGCGGCCGGGTCCACGCAATATGTCATCGATCGATTCCATCCGGCGCGGCTGATCAACCTGGGAACGTGCGGCGTCGAAGGACGCATCAAACGCTTCGACATAGTGGCACCCGAAAAGGCGATTATCTACGATATCGCCGAAGCTATGGGCGATTCTGAAGAGGCCATCGCGCATTACACCACCAGCATCAAGCTGCCCGCTCAGTTCCCCGTGCCGGCGGTCAGGGCCACGATGTACTCGGCGGATCGCGACCTCACTCCACAAGGGCTTCGCGACATGGATCGCCGTTTTCGACCCGTGGCCGTCGATTGGGAATCGGGCGCCATTGCGTGGGTCGCGCAACAGAACCACACACCGCTGATCATCTTGCGGGGCGTGAGCGATCTCGTCAGCCTGGAAACTGGCGAGGCTCAGGGGAATCTGGAGTTATTTGAGGCGAATGCCGCTCGTATCATGCGGAGCCTGGTGAATGATCTTCCGAAGTGGATCGCGGAACTCCGGCAACAACCATCAGCCTGACCCGGCAGCGTGCCGCGCTGGAGGATTGCAGGAACCCGGCAGGACCATCTACCGCTCGGGCCGCTCACTTACGTTCGCGGTTCCGGGCGGCGACTAACTGCCAGCAGCCCCTTCCACTTACGCAAGATCAGCTCCGCGAGATTCAGCAGAATCGCCAGCACCAGCAGCGCCGGCCAAAGCTGCATCACGCCGCGGACGCTCCGCCCGCCCGCATCGAACATCTGCTGTACCGACGGCCGAAATCGCCCGCCGGTCGCCGACGCGATCTGCCGCAGCAGCGCTTCGTTGTTGCCGAACTCCCGCATCTCGTCTTCCTGGCGGTAGAAACCGACTTCGGGAAATGCGCGCGAGTCTTCCACCGGGCGGATGCGAAACAGACCCTGATTCTCGCCGATTTCCAGGCGCCCGCGATAGTGACCGCCGGCCACTTTGCTCACCTTCAGCGGCGCGCGCAGGCCGTTGGGACCGAAGACGAAGATGTCGGGAACGGCCGGCGGATCGTCAACGTTTTTCGACAAGCGGTAGTCCACCTCCAGTTGGCCGGACGCGCGGTCGAAATCGGCGGACGTCTCGGTCTGCGGAGTGTGCGGCAGTAGATCGCGGAAGATGTTGGTCCACAGGCGGTCGAACCCGGGCCACGTCACCCACTTCTCCGCCCAGCGATTTTTGGCGTCGGACGTGAAGACGGCCACGCGGCCCAGCCCGTACTGCCAGCGCACCAGCAGCGGGTCGTCGCCGTCCGCCTGCAATATGGTTTCCGCCGTGGGCCGCGCCGTGAAACGCACATATCCGCGGAGCGGCGGCGCACCGTCCATCGCCACGCCATCGAGGATCTCGGCCGGCTTCGACACCTTGGCGGCGATAATCTTCTCCACGGCGGTCATGCCGGTGTGCTCCTCCACGTCCTTCAACAGGATCTGCTCCAGGCCGGCGGGGTCGTTCAGGAAATACGACTTGCCGTCGGCCGACGACGCCACTCTTTCCAGGAACGTGCGGTTCACGTCCTGCCCCAGGCCCACCGTGGAAATGGTGACGTGGTTGGACAGCGCTTGCTGGCAGAGCGTCATGCTGTCGCCCTCTTCCGAGATGCCGTCGGTCAGCAGCACGATGTGTTTGTAGACGGCGGGCTGCGGCATGATGCGCTGGTAGGCTTCCGTGAGGGCCGGCGCGATCTGCGTGCCACCGTCCGGTACGATGCCGGAGATCAGGCGCTTGATGGCGGCGCGGTCGTCCGCCTTGCGAAGCGGCACGGCCCACTGGAAGGAGTTATCGAAAATCAGCACGCCCACCGAGTCGATGGGCCGCAGGTTCTCCACCACGCCGATGGCCGCCAGCCGCGCCAGCTCAATTTTGCGGCCTTCCATGGACGACGATTTGTCGATGATCAGCACCACGGCGGTGCCTTCCTGCGACCGCGGCGGAGCGATTCTGGCGGGCAGCGTGCGCTCGAGTGCGTCCTCCGGCCGCCCCTTCTTGTCGATGTAGACGTTACGCTCGCCCGCGATCCACACCAGCCCGCCGCCGCGCTTGACGAACTCTTCGAGCGCGGCCTTACGGGGCGCGGGGATCGATTCCATGTCCCAGTTGTTGACGATCACAAGCTGATAGGCGTCCAGCTTTTCGGGAACGCCGTTGGGGTTCCGCTCGGTCTCGAACTGGTTGGCCTGCAAAGTGTGCAGCAGGTGCGCCTCGCTGCTCTCCGGATCGTGCGAGACCAGCAGCACGCGAGGACTGCGCAGCGTCACGGCATCTTCGAAGCGCGTTTCGCCCAGACCGTCGGCCGAGATCTTGCCGGCCAGGTCGATGGCGCCCACCGCGTTCACACTGGCCTGCAGGCGCAGATGGTTGACGCCGCCGACCAGGTCCGCGAAGCTCTTGCCCAGCGATTTGCCCTCGGCCGAAAGCTCGACCGAGGCCTTCAGGCTGTGCGGCGCTTCGAGTGTCAGCTCGACCGCGAAACGTTCTCCGCTGAAGACCTGGCCGGGGATCGAGACCGAATCCAGCAGCAGTCCCGGCTTGGGGCGGCCGGCCAGCGGCACGGTATCGATGGGGATGCCCAGGTGTTGCGCCTGCCAGATGGCGCTCGCCACGCTGCCGGAATTTTCGTGGCCGTCGGAGAGCAGCAGCAGGCGCGGCACCACGCCCGCGGGCAGGGAAGCGGCGCCGTCGCGAATGGCCGCTTCGAGGTCGGTCGCGTGGCCCGCCGGAGCGGCGGTATGGCGAAGATGCCAGTGGCCCTTCGTGCGTTCGTCGATAGCCGCGGCGCGCGTGGTCCTGGCGAAAGGGATCACCTGCATCCAGTGGCGTCCGCGCGCACTCTCCGTGCGGTCCGCCAGCGCCGATTCGGTGGCGAGATCCTGCGGCGAGATGCTGGCCGAGGTGTCCGCCAGCAGGCCCACGGCCACTTTGGTTTCATAAACCGTCAGACGCGGCATGGCCAGCGCGGCGGCCACCGACGCCAATACTCCGGCCTTCAGCAACAGAGCGCCGCGGCGCGAGGAGGTCCGCCAATCCCACGCCGCCCATGCCAGCAGCGGCAGTAGTAAAAGGAGCGCCCACGGATGGTCGAACGTCACGCCCGCACCTCCGTGGATGGGCGCAGCTTGCGGCCGCCGCGGCGGAAGCGCCCATAAAGCAGCCATTCGGCCAGCAGCGCAGCGGCGCCCAAAACAGCCAGCCACCCCCAGACGTCTTTGGCGCTCTCCAGCAAGGCGGCGAAGTGCGGGATGCCCTGGCGCGCATCCGCGGGAGGCTCCCATTTCACGTCGCCCAACTGCGGCAGCGTCAGCGAGTACAGATACTCGCGATCGCCCGCCGTCACCCGCACCGAACCGGGCGCACCGGCGAAGAACTCGAGCGTGCGGCCGTGCAGCGTGAAGGGCAGCGCCGAGCCGTCCTCCGCGGTCACCTTGACGCTCTCGGAATCAACGGCGAAATCTTCGTCCATCGCCAGCTTGACGCTTCCCACGCTAGCGCCGCCGATCTCGACATGGCGGAAGATCTCGGGCGACACCCACCGCAGCAGGTCGGCAAACAGCAGTGGAGCCGCCAGTTCGTAGCGCATCGCCGAAAGCTGCGGATGGAAGCCCAGCACGGCGATCTTGGGCTTTCCATCGCGCGCCACGATGACTGGTCCGGCCGATACCTCGCCCACGCGGACGTCCGAAATCGCCGTTTCGAAGACCGAGGACCGCTCCAGTTTGAGGTCCTTGGTACGCAATCCCGCCGATACGGAATGGTCCGGATCCCACGCGGTGAAGGGCGCCTGATGCACCGTGAGGCGGATGGGGATGGGCGATCCGTCGGCCGGCGGGTCGATCCAGATGGAATCGGCGGACGGCCTTTGCGGCGGCGCGAAGCGGTCGAGAATCACCAGCCCGCGGTCGCCGGGACGATACTCTTCCGGTGTTCGATACACCGCGGCGATGCGCGGCGTGGCGGAAAGCAGGGGACGCAGCAGTTCCGGCTCGCGCGAATAAACCGTCACAGTCAGCATCGGCTGGGCCGGCAGTTCGATTTCGGCGTGGTCGTCGGCGGGGAAGGCGTCGTGCGGCCCGAGGTCCACGGCCAGGATGCCGGCGGCCGTGGTGCGGAATTGAAACAGCGATTCGGCGTCGCCGCGCGGTTTGACGGTCGTCCGGCTGAAGCCGATGGCCACGCGGCCCGCGGCCTGCGGCGTCCCGAATTCCAACGAGAGCGACACGGTGTGCGGCGCGGAGCCGTAATTGTGCGCCGAAACATAGATCTCCCAAACGTCGGGATCGGAATTGGAACGCCGCACGCCGATCTTGCGCAGACCGCAGTTTTCGATCGAGTCCGGAATGGGAATCACGCGCAGGTTTCGGGGCGCCGGCGGGGCCGTGGCCAGGTCGCGCCCGGTTGTTCGCCCGCTACCGATGAAGACGATCTCGCCCGCGCGCCGGCCTGCCTGATTCTGCATGTGGCGGGCAAACGAGAGCGCCTGGTCGAGGTTCAGCGCCGTGGCGCCCGGTCCCGATGCTTGAACGGCGGCCAGCACTTTCGCGTGGTCGGGCTCGAACGGCGTGGCTGGCGTGGCCAATGCATCGGCGCGGACCAGCAGGACACGGTCGCGCGCCGGCAGAGCCTGTACATACTGGCGCGCACGCTGACGAGCCGTGTCCATGAGCGAGCGGTCCGCGCTCTTCGCCGCCATCCACGCGGAGGTCTCCAGAATCACCACGTGGTCGCGGCCCGTGGGAGCCGGCGTGCCCAGTTGCAGTTGGGCGACCGCCAGCAGAAGCAGTCCCATGCCGGCAAGTTGCAGCACCAGCGACCATGGTTGTTGGACGCGGTGCCGCCGCGCCGCCGGAGCCGGACGGTCCGCCACGATCCAGAAGCGCAATGTCGAGACCACCTGCCGGCGCCGCGAACGGTCCAGCAGATACAGCGCCACCGAAACCGCGGCCACCGCGCCGAACATCCCGAGGAACTGCGCCAGGGAGAGGTTGAGAAGAAACATAGGGCGGTATCGATTCTCTAGCGGCTTATGTGGGGCGGCTTGGGCAAACTGGTCGGCGGGCGGGTTGACAACCCGCCGCAGGCTGACAGCCCAATGCCGCATACTTTTCCCAGTATTGGGAATGCTGCAGAATTTGTGGGGCAGGATGGTATCCCGCGGCCCGGCCCCAAGTGGGCACCCCGTACTCGGCCTGGTCGGCATTTGCACGCTGGTCGGCAGGCCGAGTGCCACTCGGCCGCAGGTTGCCAACCTGCCCCACATAAAACCGCGTGCGAGACTCAATCAATACGGGTGTTCGGTTGTGGGAAAACTATGCGGCATTGG
>Ga0181529_10002109_pt1 | contig 24414 bp, 21 predicted proteins | sample PEATcosm2014_Bin_36_FD_119763 | JGI IMG/M metagenome (GOLD analysis project Ga0181529, IMG submission 119763) | Peatland microbial communities from MTU Mesocosm Facility, Houghton, MI, USA - PEATcosm2014_Bin10_30_metaG | ecosystem: Environmental > Terrestrial > Soil > Wetlands > Peat | place... | reverse complement strand
GTAAAGAATACGAAAAGACGCTTAAGGCATCGCTCGACGAAAAATCCATCCTGATCATGGAGATCCACCACCGGGTAAAAAACAATCTCCAGATTATCTCCGGGCTGATCCGGCTTCAGGCACGGCAAATTACCAACAAGCAGGCACTGGATGCACTTCATGAATGCGAGACACGGGTGATCACCATGGCTCTTGTGCACGAAAGCCTGTATCAGTCAGATAACCTGGCAAACATCAACGCACGACTGCATATCTCTAACCTCGCAAATACCCTTGTGATGTCGGATGACCACGAGGTGCATATTGATCTGGATCTCGATGTAGAAGATATGACACTGGATATGAATATGGCCATCCCTGCCAGTCTCATCATCAACGAACTGGTGATAAATGCCCTCAAATATGCGTTTGTAGGACGCACCCACGGGAGGATCCGGATCAGCCTCCACCATGAATCTGAAACGATGCTCTCGCTTATGGTCAGCGACGATGGAGTAGGTTTGCCACCAGGCATGGATATCGCCAAGATCAAAAGCCTTGGGCTCAAGCTCGTTACGAGGCTGGTACGGGATCAGCTTAAGGGAGATGTGACGATTCGGTCTGATAAGGGGACGTCGTTTCTGATGCGTTTCCCGGAGGTCGTGGCTGTAACCGCGCCGGTTCAAAGGAGCGCAGGATCTGGTGAGCACCATGCCTGATAAACGGATTCTGATTGTTGAAGATGAGACAATCGTGGCAATGACGATCGAAGACGCTCTCCAGACGATGGGATACGCGGTCGTTGGTACGGTTTCGACATCCGAGGATGCAATAAAAATGGCCGGAACCACTCGTCCCGACCTGATCCTGATGGATATCAGGATCCAGGGTGAAAAAGACGGGATTGCCACCGCAGAGGAGATCACCGCGATGTACCATATCCCGATTGTTTACCTCACGGCACACGCGGATGAAACGACCTTCAGACGGGCGATGAAAACCCAACCGTACGGCTATCTCACTAAACCATTCCGTGACCGGGAACTCCATTCCACAATAGAGATAGCTTTGTACAAGCACCGGCTCCTGCAGCAGCGGGATGATACGCCGCAGGTTTCAGCGGATGAAGGACCTGCTCCTGTTCTGGAGGAAAAACTTCACTATCCTGTAGCGATTGAAAAAAAGGTCCTTGACCTGATCGATCTACCGGTTTTTGTGCTCAACCGGGATATGCACCTTGTGTATTTCAATGCCGCGTTCGAACGGTTTTTCGAAAAGATGAGCTATCTCACCCCACGAAGAGACCAGGCCGTCTTTGAGGACGCATCCCTTTCGTTTTTGGGTAACCCCCGGGATTACCGGACGGTTCTTGAATCCGGGCGGATGAAGCAGTCAGAAAAGACGATTATCATTGATGATCGCAAGGCTACCTATGCCGTGATCCGTATGCCTGTCCTCGAGGGGGACACAGCCCGGTACGTGGCGGTTATCCTCCGTGATGTGTCACGGGAGCTGAGCAGTGAACAGAAGCTTGTCGAAATACGGGAAAGCTACGAGAAAATGCTCACGCAGCTTGCGGAGATCACCGGCATTACCGGCGATGACCCGGATCCCAGACTGCAGAAGATTGCAGGGATCATCAGCGATATTGTGGTCACTATGGCAAAGATGGACCCCCGGTAACCCAAAGGCAGGTAAACGGGGCTGCTGCCTTTTATACTGCTATAAGCGACGATGTCCTTCTCAACCTTCTTACATGGCCCTATACCGTCAACTCGCCTGACACTCCGGCATTGCAGACAAGACCGGCGACATACATGCAACTCCCGAAGACTGTAGCGAGCATTGTCGGGTTCCCGGTGGCTGGGGTACGGGATCTACCGGGTGGCCGTGTATGGAGAAGAGCGAGTCTGCATGGCAGAAGTGCCCTGCAATTCATGGTTGCATATTTTAATAAATATGTATATTTAAAAAGACGTTCCGGCCAGAAGTAGGGTTTATCGCCTTCTGTGGTGCTGTCATCGACTTATCTGCTGGATATCCCCGTTATGGAGCGGATGCTTTCGCACAAGAGGCGCCCGTCCGGGTTCCTGTGTCAAAACGTCACACCCCCTTCGTTGTGTCCCGGCAATGGATAAAGGATCCGGGACTAGGGGTAACCACAGGCCGTTCATGGCCAGAAAAAGGAGAGTCACTATGAAAGAAAAGACTATCAGCACGAGTAAGAATGCCAAGCTGGCAGGCCCCGGGCCTTACCCGGAGATGCGTGCCGGGTTCAGGGTCAACCTCCTGAGCAACCCCAATTTCTTTGGTACTGTAACAAAGAGCCCGTTTAAGCCGGTATTCCCCATGGCGGGGAACACCTACTACGAGGAACTTGTCTGTGTCGGATACCACCCGCAGAAGCAACGCCTTGAAGGTGTTGTCCATATCTACCAGCAGACGGGATATGGAACGGATCAGTGCGGGCCAGGGACTCCGGAATATGTCCGCTTCTTCCTCTCGTACGATAACGGGACGAGCTGGGAAGACATGGGGATCACTGCCTTTCAAGCGTACGACATCCCTGAAAGCGCGGAGAAGAAGGGACACCTTGAATATGCCGTGAGCCTGCCCGTCAGCCCGGAGTCCAAATTTTGCCTGCCGTGGCTTCACCCGGACACGCTGGTCCGGGTGCGGGCGATCCTGTCATGGAACGACCAACCCGTTGCAGACGCTCCGGGCTTTTCACCGGTGTGGGGGAACGTAAAAGAGGCAACAGTCCAGATCGAACCGGAATCGTTTATTTATATTAAGGATATCCTCACTGCTGCTTCCCAGAAGGAAATACAGTCACTTGAAGCGAGCATTGACCCCGGCAGCACGGTTGCGATGATGAAAAAAGAGCTCGGGGCAGCTGAACTAGCGCAGCTCTATAAGGACACCGATGTGCCGGTCCACCGCTTTGCATTCAGGGAGATTGCAGCGTTTGCAGACGGGATGGTATCGTCCTCTGCAGATTCCTACCTCACGAGGATCAAGGGTGTGAAGATCCCGGAAAACATCATCGAGTTACTCAACCCAAATTCGGACGGGAACACCACCTACGAAGAACTGAAGTGCATCGGCCTTGACCCAAATGTCCCGGACCAGCTTGTTGGAATCATCCAGATCAAAAAAGCCACCGGCTATTCCGGCCAGGTATGTTCATCCAAAGGCAGTGCCGAATATGTCACCTTCTGGGCGGACTTCGACGGGAACGGGACATTCGGGACGTGCCTTGGGACTGCGGATGTTCAGGTGTACGATATACCGTCGATCAAGAGCGATGGGATCTTCTATGCCGTGAGCCTCCCTGTAGACCTTTCCAAATATCGGCCGAAATGTTCCGCACCCAAGATTGTCCGGATCCGGGCCATCCTATCTTGGAACCAGGCCGTGCCGTGCACATGTCCCGGCTGTGTACCCGTCTGGGGCAACCGGAAGGAAACCCTCATCAACATAGGGCCAGCATCGGCGTCCCCGATGCAGACGGCTACGATCGCGATCCTCGGCGGTATCCCGACATCTATGATCGATGCAACCGGCCTAACAAAACCTGGCGCGAAGTTCTCCTCGAATAACATCGATGCGGACTCCCTCGGGAGACAATGCCCCTTTGGCGGCCTGGTTACGGTTCAGGGAGCACCTGTTGCAGGCATGAGATACATGGTCGAGGTTAGTAGCGATGGGAAGAACTGGAATCCGGTGACCTCGGACATCTGGACCACGGATCAGAATGGGTTCATGCACCAGCACTCCGCTGACTCGACGACGCACACATTCGAATACCTCGACTTCACCGATAATATCACCTGCCTCCTTGCAAATTGGTATACGTCAGGAGACGAGCAGTGGCAGGTCAGGCTCACGGTCTACAATGCCTCAGGCACGGCACCGGCATCGGGATATGGACCGGATACCCGTACCATTCAGCTCGACAACTCGGTACCGTATGCATCGTTGACTATCACATCAGGTACCGGCGACTGCGGCAAGGTCCCTGTGGGAACCGCGATCTCAGGGGAGTTTACGGTATACGACGCCTACTTCGGCAGCTTTTCCCTCGGCGTCGACCCTGTCACCATAAACGGTATCCCGGTACCGCTCAATCCTGTGAACCCTAACTACGGGACTCCTGAGACACCGACACCCCTTGAAGAACCATGGAGCCTGTCGACAGACGGGATGAGTCCTTGCGGCTACAATATCCAGCTCTATGTTGTGAACCGGGCCATCATGAACAGCGAGTCGGATAATAATGCGAACGCAGCATTTGTCGGTTTCTGCCTGTCCAAGCCCTTTTCTTGATAAGAGAAGGTTTATCAGACCGGCAATTCTTTTTTAATTAAAAATTTCGTCGAGGGCAGATTTGAAATCCGGTACGTTACTCTCCGTAAAATGAGACAGCAAACTCACAAACTGCACCGGCGATACAGATAAGACCGGCGACATACATGCAATTCCCGAAGACTGCAGCGAGCATTGTCGGGCTGCCCTGGGTCAGATTACTCATGCCAAGCCCGGTAAGCTGGGCGGTCATAAGAAAGGTTGCAAGTGAGATCCCAAACATGATGCCGAGGTATTGGAGAGCAGTGATAAGACTTGAGCCAATCCCCTGGAGTGCCGCCGGAAGCGACCCCATGATCTCGATACTGTTTGGGCCCTGGTAAATGGAGCGGGCGATCCCTGCAATGATGAAGAGCCCAATAATAAGGGTGAAATTCAATTGGGAAAATGCAGCGCCCACGCCAAGAAATGCGACGCCCATGATGATAATGCCCGTCGCAGGATACTGTGAAGACCGGTACCGGTCATACAACCAGCCAAAGAACGGGGCGGCAACCATCATAGAGAGCGGCAAAATGAGGGCGATAAGTCCTATATGCGAAGGCCGGAGATTCATTACGTACTCGAAATAGAACGGCTGGATGGTAAGCAGCAGAAAGGTCGCTGTCAGGTACAGGATCAGACTGATGGCCGGCAGGACAAAGGATCTGTTCCGGAAGATGGTAATCGGCAGGATCGGATTATCAACGGCCTTCTCGCGGGCTATAAATGCAACGAGGAATACAAAACACAGGGCAGACCAGAGGCCGAATGCATCCAGCCGGATCGGGGGATTTGAGAGGGCGTTTAAGGCAATTGCAAGCGTCGCCATGAGCCCGATAAGGAGGATCGCTCCAGCATAATCAAGATGGCGGAATTTCAGGGGTTCCCGATCGATTGCAAGATACCTTGTGGTGGTGACCAGAAGTACTATGCCGACAGGTACATTGACAAGGAAAATATATGGCCAGCCGATGATGTCGACAATGAACCCTCCTGCTGCAGGCCCGATGATCAGGCCAAGTGCGATCACGGCAGTATAACAGCCCATTGCCCGGCCGCGTTCTTCTTTGGGGAAGACCTGCATAATAATCGCGATGCAGACGCTCATCAGCATTGACGCCCCAATGGCCTGCAGGACACGGAACAGGATAAGTTCCGGAATCGAAGCCGCGATGCCGCAGCCAAAGGAACTGATAGTGAAGAGCAGGAGTCCGGCTTTAAAGAGCCTCCCGCTCCCGACGGATTGGGAGAGCGACCCGAAGAGTAACACGGTGGCAAGAACCGTGATCACATACCCGGTTGCTATCCACTGGATTTGACCGATACTTGCGTCCAGTGAATGCATAATGGTGGGAAGGGCAATCGCGACAATCTGGACATCGAGTACGGCCATGAACATGCCGACGAGAACGATGGCGAGGATGATAGAGCGGGATTTATACAAATCTTCTGGAACTTCTGGAAGGAAATCGAATGGTTCTGTCATAGTCGCACTTTTTTTATAAGGGAATTTTACAAAGTTGTTCAGAGAGTTTGTAAATTACTTACAAATTTTGTTAGTTATTTGTAATAATTGCAAATTATTTAAATTTATTGGAGAAATGTTTTTGAGATTGCGTATTGATTACACTATACAGATATCATGAGCGACGAACACCCCCCGTCAATGGATCTCGAACTGGTGCGGAAACTCATTGTCGGGATTGGCGAGGTTGCGGAAATTACCGGTGTCCCCCAGCGGCAGATCAGGTACTGGGAGGAGAAAGGTTTTATTTTCTCTGTCGAAGGTGAAGAAGGTTCTACGCGTCGATACGATTTTCTTAATATTAAGAAAATTATGCTGATCAAAGAACTGCTCGATGACGGTTTTACGCTTGCCGCGGCCGCAAAAAAAGTTGAAACCCGGATAAAAACGCTCGATGATGTATTCCGGAAATTGGCTGGCAAATAGGATTTTTGGATCGTAATACATACTATTTAAAACCGGGATTATACAATCCACCTGGTTTTTGGTCTTTTTTATAGACAGACAAAAATCGGGTCATCTGATTTTCCAGCGGTTCTGGGTCCTGTTATCGATGTCGAAAACAGGAGTCATCTGCTCATCGGCTCATCCCATCAACGCAGGTTGAGCTGTTTTTCGAGGGTGAAAGGGGGGCGTATACGAATTCCTTCTCTTTATCTTTTCACCGTCAGCTTTTTTCCGGATAACTCATATAAATATTAATATAAAATACACTCAAATTTAAACTGTGGCAAAAATCACCGGTGTTAAAGTGAACGTGTTATTACTGTGTTTCTATGACTTTTACTTCGAAGAGCAGGTAGTTTTGAAGCCCTTATAGGGACAGACAAAATGCGGGCTCTGTTAAAAAACAGCTAAAACCGATGTCAGATAGAGCTCAGGGCCACGTGAATGGTGGTCGGGAGAAGTAATAGCAGAAGAACCTTGAAAAAAAAGATAATCTAGTATTTCCTGTTTCTGCTCCGGTTTTCTGCTATGCAGTATATAGCACCTACGACAACGAGTGCACCGATTGTTACGGTAACAGGAATTGGCGTATGTGTTGTGGGTACCGGTGCTGGAGCAGGGACAAGCGTTGCCGTTACTTTGACTGTTTCACCGTTTGCCGGCCACTGGGGTATTGAACCGGTGTAGGGAATATACCCGGTATTCTGGACCCGGTACGACTGTACCGGTGTGCCGGTGGTAGCAACGGGCACGAAAAGAACACCATTTGAGACATTTCCTTCAAAGGCATTATCGAAATAGACCTGCGCCCCTTCAACGTTACAGTACACTGCGATAATACCCTGGCCGGAACCAATCGGCGGTGGAGACGGATAAAACGTCGGCGCATAGATTGAGACGTGTCCGGGGCTGACGGTAATCCTCTGGGTATCATCAGCGTAGCCACTTAACGTTCCCTTTATAATGTAGGTTCCCGGGGCAAGGTTCGGGATGGTGAGCGGGGATATACCAAAATACTGGTTGTTTAAATAAACTGCCGCTCCGGCCGGGGTTGACTGGGCGAAGATATCGCCCGTTTGTGCAGAGATCGGTGAAGGCTGAAGGGTGGGATAAAATCCTGAGGTATGGCTCTGTGTCACGGTGACTGCCTGAACATAAGCAGTGTAGCCGCTCAGGGTCGCCATTACCGAATAGGTGCCCGGGAAGAGGTTGTTGATGGTGAGCGGTGAGGTGCCGTAATAGACGCCGTTCAGGTATATACTCGCCCCGGCAGGAGTGGACTGAGCGAAGATAGCCCCTGTAACCATAGGAGGGTATGGTGTGGGTTGCATGGTCGGATAATACCCGGTGGTCTGACCAGAGTACACATAAACGGTCCGCGAATCGGAGGAGTACCCGTTCAGGCTTGCCTGGACCGTATATGTTCCCGGGAAGAGGTTATTGATTGTGACCGGGGATGTCCCGTAACTGTTGCCGTTTACATAGATTGTAGCTCCGGCAGGGATGGACTGTGCAAAGATCGCACCGTTGTTTATCACTTGTCCGTTCACCGTTATAAGATCCGTTTCAGTGATCGTATCCGATCCGTACATGTTGGAGGCGGTCATGGTCACTGTGTAGGTTCCTGGATTCGTATACGTATGCGTCGGGGCCCCGGTTAAGGAACCGGTTGAACCGTCCCCGAAGTCCCAGTACCACATCGTAGGGGAATTGAAGGATGTATCCGTAAACCGGACCGTGAGCGGCCCGGCACCTGATGTTGGGGAGGCAGTGAAATCAGCGACCGGTGCATACGGGCCCGGCATGGGGGGTGTCGTTTCCTCGGTTATCGGCATAACTGTAGGTAACTCAGTCGGCTGAGTAGTCTCCTCGGTGGGGTTGAGGGTAGGCTGTTCAGTCGGCTGAGTAGTCTCATCAGTGGGGATAAGAGTAGGCTGTTCAGTTGGCTGAGTAGTTTCCTCAGTGGGGTTAAGGGTAGGTTGTTCAGTTGGCTGGGTAGTTTCCTCAGTGGGGATAAGAGTAGGTTGTTCAGTTGGCTGAGTAGTTTCCTCAGTGGGGTTGAGGGTAGGCTGTTCAGTCGGCTGGGTAGTTTCCTCAGTCTGGTACGTGACGGGTTCCATAGTCGTTTCTGTGGTTGTTTCGTCATCGGCTTTGAGGAGGGGCAGACCTGCTGAAATAGCAGTCTGGCCAGTCGATCCAGAAGGGACAGTACCTGTGATCAGGGTCGCTGCTGACACAACGGACAGGCAGAGCAGGCAAAGCACCAGTGTCAGGAAAATGAACAGTATTTTTTTCATGGAATCATCTCTTCGCTAGATGGAGATTTATGTTCCTGTTCCTATATAATCTGCGATAAACTAAGGGATTTCCATAAAAAAGAACCAAATCTGCGGGAAAGTCCTTATGCAGGAACGGGGCTGATATCAGGGTATATAAAAAAACGTTGTTTTGAGGAACCTGTTATGACCGATACCGGAAGAGAAGATCTCAAAGAGAAAGTCCTTACTGTTAACGACCTTGTTGCGTACCAGCCGGGCACGGTCGCCAGCCGGATGATTGTTTTTAAAAAAGCCGGCACGATCACCCTCTTTTCCTTTGATGCCGGGGAAGGGCTTTCAGAACACATGGCACCGTTCGATGCGGTGCTCATGGTGACTGACGGTACCGCTGAGGTGCAGATTGCAGGAACGCCGTATACCGTCCGGGCCGGGGATATGATCATCCTGCCGGCAAACAAGCCGCATGCGGTGTTCGCCCGCGAACGGTTCCGGATGATCTTAACGATGATCCGCGAATGAACCGTCAGATCCGTTTATTCAATAATCGTGATGATAGTCGCAGGGCAGAGGTCGGCTGCATCGCGGGCACAGCTGATGATATCGGGTATTTCTGTACTTTTTGCTGGATCTCCTGCCTCCTGATATTCTGGAACAATCTGGCTGAACGAATCCTTTTCGTTCTGGACAAAAAGAGCCGGGCAGGTATCCCAGCACGATCCACAGCTCACGCACTGCATACGGTCAATGGTCACCTTCATACGATCTCCTGATTTACATCATCGCATGTGGTGTTTGAGTGCAATAAATATTCCATTCGTACCATTCTGTCTGTTCCATAACCGTTATTATTCCCCAGAGAAAGATACAAAGAAACCCCATTTTAATAAGGAGGAAACGTTTGCCGGAACCTGAAAAGAAGAACGCAGAACTCAAAATAACCGGGATGCACTGTGCGACCTGTGTGGTTGCCGTTAAAGAGGCACTTAGGCAGGTAAAGGATGTATCCGGTGTGGAAGTGAATTTTGCAAATGAAACGGCCCGTGTTGAGTTTGATTCTTCGAAAGTCTCCATCAGGGATCTCGAAATGGCCGTCCGGAACGCAGGGTTTGACGTGACCAACCGGGAGGTCGTGATCCGGGTCGGCGGGATGATGTGTGCCACCTGCGTCGAGACCATCGCAGCGGCACTCCGTGCATTGCCCGGGGTTATTTCCGTGAGCGTGAATCTCGGAAACGAACAGGCATATATAACCTATAATCCATCGCTGTCGTCGGTTGCGGACATGAAGCAGGCGATCGAAGATGCCGGCTACCAGTACCTGGGGCTCGCCGGTGAACTCAGTGATGAGGCAGAAAAGGCTGCACGTGAGGCAGACCTGCACGACAAGCTCATGCGGTTCTCGGTCGGGTTTGCCGTTGCCATTCCCCTTATGGTTCTGATGTGGGTGCCGCTGGGGGTCCCTATGCAGCTGATGGCGTATGCCATGCTGGTCATCTCCACGCCGGTTTTTATCTATGTCGCTTCTCCCATATTCAGGGCTGCAGAGGTGTCGCTCAAAAACCGGATCCTCTCCATGGATGTCATGTACGCCATGGGTACCGGTGTAGCGTTTGTGGCAAGCGTTATGGGTACGTTCTCCATTGTTCTTACAAACGAGTATATGTTCTACGATACCGCGATCATGCTTGCCGCTTTTTTAATGCTCGGCCGGTATCTCGAAGCCCGGGCCAAGGGGAGGACCTCTGACGCGATCCGGAAACTGGCAGGCCTCCAGGCAAAAATCGCGACAATGATCCGGGATGGAAAAGAAATCGAAATGTCGGTGAGCGATCTCGTTCTTGGCGATCTCGTTATCGTCAAGCCCGGGAACAGGATCCCGGTTGACGGTGAAGTTGTATCAGGCGAGAGTTATGTGGATGAGGCGATGATCACCGGAGAACCGGTCCCGCCGCTCAGGACTAAAGGGAGCCGGGTGGTAGGCGGTACGATCAGTACCAATGGCCTTCTCCGGGTGAAAGCGACAAGGATAGGCAGCGACACGGTACTTGCCCAGATCGTCCGGCTCGTAGAATCGGCACAAGGGTCAAAGCCGCCGGTACAACGCATCGCCGATGTGGCGGTCATGTACTTTATCCCGGCAGTTCTGGTAATTGCCGCGTCTGCGTTTATTGTGTGGTACTATGTGCTCGGCGCACCACTGATCCTCGCGCTAACGGCGCTTATCTCGGTACTGGTGGTTGCCTGCCCATGTGCACTTGGCCTTGCCACACCTACGGCGGTGACCGTTGGTGTTGGAAGGGGAGCGGAACTGGGGATCCTGATACGGAACAGTGAAACGCTCGAAACTGCAGCCAAGGTGACGACCGTAATCTTCGATAAAACCGGGACTTTAACGAAAGGAAAGCCGGAAGTGACCGATCTGGTGCCGGTTGGGGTTACCGAGGAGACATTGCTTGGCCTTGCTGCAGCCGTCGAGAAAAATTCAGCTCATCCCTATGCACAGGCTGTTTTTCGGGCTGCTGAAAAACGGGGTATCATTCTTGAACCGGCAGAGCAGTTCGATACTGTGGGGGGAAAAGGAGTTGTTGCTGATGTACTCGGTGAACAGGTACTGGTGGGTAACCGGCTGCATATGCAGGACCATAGCGTACCTGTCCCGCCCGATCTTGATGCCCTGATCAGTGGCTTTGAACAGGATGGAAAAACGGTTGTTCTGGTTGCTTCCGGTGGCGGCTTTACCGGGTTGATCGCAATAGCGGATACCGTAAAAGAGACCAGTGCAGAGGCTGTCCGCCTTTTCCGGTTACACGGGATTCATATAGTTATGGTAACCGGCGACAACCGTCGCACTGCTGAAGCCATCGCACATATGCTCGGTATCGACCGGGTAGTTGCCGAAGTCCTCCCGGGCCAGAAAGTTGCCGAAGTACAAGTCCTACAGGAAAAAGGAGAGATTGTGGCCTTTATCGGGGATGGCATAAACGACGCCCCGGCGCTCGCCCAAGCCGACGTCGGGATCGCCATTGGGGGCGGGACCGATGTGGCTGTCGAAAGCGGCGATATCGTTCTTGTGCGAGATGACTTAATCGACGCGGTAGCGGCCATTGAACTCTCGCAAAAAGTGATGGGCAGGATCCGGGGAAACATCTTCTGGGCCTTTGCCTACAACGCCGCCCTTATCCCAGTGGGCGCCGGTATCCTCTACCCCCTCTTTGGCTTCATGTTCCGGCCGGAGCTTGCTGCCCTTGCGATGGCTGCAAGTTCAGTTACCGTTGTGACGCTTTCGCTGCTTCTTAAAGGATATATACCGGAAGCAAAGAAGGGAAAATCAAAGGAGTTGAACCCATTGGCAATTGATCCGATCTGCGGGATGACCGTCGATGAAAAGACGGCGAAGTTTACGAGTGAGTACAAGGGAAAGAAGTACTATTTCTGTGCCCCGGGCTGCAAGAAAAAATTTGACGCCGATCCTGCGAAATACGCGGTATAACCCTGATAAAACCGGGTTCAATCATCAGCATAATCACACTTTTTTCGTCTTTTTGAGGGTTTTTTAATAACCTTGATATACAAACCGCGGCAACTTGTTTACCTGTTAGTGAGAACGTGGTACAGGAAAATACAATAACCCTGAGGCGCATGCATGGCGTTTTTTCTCATCAGTCCTGATCTCTATAACTGGGTCATCCTGCCGGCCCTTATCTTCGTTGCCCAGATTGCAAACGTCTGCATGGAGACGCTCCGCATCGTTTTTCTTTCCAAGGGGATCAAGTATCTTGCTGCAATTATTGCTTTTTTTGAGATCACGATCTGGCTGCTTGCCATTGTTGGTGTTATAAGCAATCTCTCCAATATTGCCAACTTCTTTGCCTATGCATTCGGGTTTGCTCTTGGAACCTATGTCGGCCTTGAGATCGAAGAGAGACTCTCGATTGGCATGGTCATCATGCGTATCATTACGACTAATGAAACCAGTGCCGGGATAGCCGGGTTTTTACAGACCGAACAGCACGGTACTACCGTTCTCGATGCCCAGGGTGCGCGGGGCGGGGTTACGATGATTATCTCTCTGGTGAATCGTGAGGATGTGCCGCGGATCACCCGGTTTATTGAAGAAACAAACCCGGATGCGTTCTTCTCTATCGAGGACGTGCGGTATGTAAACCAGGGGATCTTCCGGCCCAGAAAACGTAACCCGGTGACCGGTTTTTTCCATACCCTTGCCCGGCCCCGGAAAAAGACTTGAACACCCGGTATTATTGAATGGCCTTTAAAACTGCGTATCCAATCCTAACGTTTTTCCCTTTTTAACGTTATATCCTCTATTTGTCATGATTGTGGGAGTGCATGCAGCGTTGCGGTGATGTCCGGAAAAAGGTGGGTGAAGGGCAATGAAGACCAACATGCCCCTTACTAAACCGATACGCAAGGTCATCAGCGACACCGAGCGGCTTCTGGACACCGAGCTTACCCTTCTGCGCAAACCGGATGCTGCTCCGGGAGGGACACTCATCGATGTATACACGTACAACATCGACAAGAACATTATCATTTTTCCTGCAAACTATATCGGGCTTTTAAAGGATTTTGTCATCGCAAAACAATGCACGCACCTGCTTGTCAAAGGTGCCGCCGCAAAAAAATCGGGCTATCGGGTGCTTTCGTACAATGAAAATTCGGTCTCCACCGGGTTACGTCAGATTTATCTTGACGCGCTCAAAGACGAGGCAAAGAAGGAAAAGAAGCTTCCGGTCAAAAAACTCATCGAGATGCTTTTTATATTGTTCCGGCAGTTCCACGAGGATATCAACGAACTTCCCTGGAACCCTATCGTCAATGCCCGGATCTATACCCGTATGGAACAGCTGAGAAAAACCCAGCTCTATATCCTTTTAAAGGACGGCAAACAGGACATGGATGAGATGATGGATATGATGGATATCGTCCCGCGGCGGTACTTTGTCCTCGACAAATCCATGTTCTATGCACGGGATCTCTACCTCGCAAAAACGCTCCCCTCCGACAAACTCATGCCGGTTATCAATATCCCCCAGATGAAAAAATTTGATCATCTCGAAGTAAAAGAAATGCTCACGACCCGCTGGACCCAAACGGCATGGTACCAGTCAAAAGTCTTTGGCGACGCAATGCTCACGATAATGGAAAAACACCTGAACGTGGACTGGGGGGCTGATATTTCACTTGATTATTATGCAAGCCTCTATGATGTCGGGGTCAACCTGACAAACGCTCTCCTTTCCTATATGACGATGAAGGACTGGTTTATCTGGGAGAAACCCCAACACCTGCTTGCAGCAGAGCAGCAGGCGGCAGTGTATGAGAAAGCCGCATTAAAGAGGATCTTTGGCGACCTGATTGAAGATTCATTGGTATGAAGAACATGCACAAAAAACCCAATAAAAAGAGTCTGAAAGGTGAAGCGTTGTGCCCGTGAGTGAAGTGCCCCGTCTCCTGAAACGAGCAGAATTGTATGTCCGGCAGACAAAGTACCGTGAGGCCCTTGTCCTGTATGATGAGGCAATCCGGCTTGAACCAAAAAACGCTGACGGCTGGTGCCATCGCGCAGCGGCTAAGATTGAGATGGAACGCTATGCTGATGCGGTCGCTGACTGCGATCACGCCATTTTGCTTAACCAGAATTACGCGGATGCCTGGTCAAAGAAGGGACTTGCCTTGTACCAGCTTGGGCAGTACGTGCAGGCACTGGCTGCTGCCACGAGGGCGGTCGCACTCAACGCAAACGATGCGACAGCATGGTATGTCAAAGGTATCTGCCTTGAAGAGACGGGAAAAAGCGAGGAAGCAGAAATCGCCTATGCAAAATCTCTCGAACTGGAGATCCTTCTCGATATAAAAGACGAAAAAAACCGCGTCCGGAAATAAGGCCGGTTGTGCTGAAACCCGGGATCCTTCCCCATTTTGTCGCCGGTTTGTTGTCACGTAAGATATGCTTATAAAAAAACAAACCAACTACACCACATACAGGAGGATTTCGTATGCTCTCAAAAACAATGGAAGAAGCGCTGAACCGCCAGGTTAACCGCGAGCTCTATTCTTCATATCTCTACTTGGCAATGTCAGCCTGGTTTGAGTCGATCAACTTCAAGGGATCTGCCGGGTGGATGATGGTCCAGTCAAACGAGGAACGGGCCCATGCCATGAAGATCTATGATTACATCATAGCACGACAGGGAAAAGTGGCACTCGATACCATAGAAGCCCCAAAGGCAAAGTGGACGTCGTGTGGTAAGGTCTTTGAAGAAGTGTATGTGCATGAGCAGAAAGTCACCGGCATGATACATGCACTCGTCGATCTTGCTATCAAGGAAAAAGACCATGCGACCTTCGAGATGCTCCAGTGGTTCGTTAAAGAACAGGTCGAGGAAGAGTCAAACGCGTCGCAAATTATTGAAAAGATCAAGATCGTGGGGGACGTCCCCGGGCACCTTTTCTGTCTTGATCACGAGCTGGGCAAAAGAAAATAGGTGATCCATTCTTTTTTATCTTTTGCCGTCAAAAGAACGAATGACGGTCAACAATGCTTTCAGTCCTTCTCATTGATGACGAGGAAGAAGTACTCAGTGTCACTAAGCTGTTCCTTGAACGGTTTGGCGACATGAAAGTCCAGGTCTCCAAATCGGCTAAAGACTCCCTTGCCGTTTTGCACGACCAGACCTTTGACGCTATTATTGTTGATTATGATATGCCGGAAATCAACGGGATCGAGTTTTTAAAGATTCTTCGTTCAAAGGGCGACGTAACCCCGGTAATTATTTTTACCGGGGTCGGAAGGGAGTATGCTGCCATTGAGGCACTCAATAACGGCGCGAATTTTTACTTAAAAAAAGGCGAGGATATCCAGCCACAGCTCCGGGAGATGGTGCATATGATCCGCCGGGCTGTCGAAGGAAAAATGGTTGGCAGGGGCATAGGTACCTCCCAGAAAATCCTCACCGATGTTGTGCACTTCTTTTCTGATCCGGCGTTTGCCATCGACCGGGACGGGAAAGTGATCGCCTGGAACGATGGTATGGTACATCTCTCCGGGATCGAAGCCGCGGATATGATAGGAAAGAAAGATCACGAGTATGCAGTGCCTTTCTTCGGGCGCAAAGTGCCGATGCTCGTGGACATGGTTAATGAAGATCCGGTGGTACTCAAGCGGAACAACTATGCGATCGTCACCCGGGAAGACGGGAAGATCATCGCGTGGACAAAAGCGCCGGGCCCGGATGGTGCCGATCGTATCCTGTGGATGAAAGCGAGCTTCCTGTATGACGGAAAAGGGATATTTGTCGGTACTATCGGCGGCGTCCGCGATATCACTCATACGGTGGGAACCGACCTTCTTCTTCACGAGGCGTCTGCGATAGCTGAAAAGACAGAAAAATCCGTTGCGCCCCAAGGCCAGGGAAAAATGTTTGACCGGCTGCTGGGTAAATCCAAGTCGCACTACCAGGAAGGTCTCCGGCTTTACTACCGGGAAGGGAAGTACGAAGACGCAATCGCTGCCTTTGACCGTGCCCTGGAAATAGAACCCTCACATACTTATGCCTGGCACGACCGCGGCGTTTGTCTCCGTGCCCTTGAGAGAAACGAAGAAGCGCTTGCATCGATAACAAAAGCACTTGAACTTGCACCTGCTGAAGAGGAAATCCTCTTTACCTGTGGTGCAACCCTCCAGAAACTGGGGATCCTCCGGGACGATTCGCGGATCCTCTCGGCCGCTGCGGACACCTATAACCAGCTGCTGGAAAAGAATCCGGCGAATGCCGACGCCTGGAACAACCTAGGTATCTGCGTACAGGCTATGGGCCGTGACGACCTTTCACGCCAGTATTTCGAGCGGGCTAAAGACCTCAAGCGGTACAACAAGGACCGGTTCCGGAAACGCAACCTCGATACCATAGTCTAAAACCGGGCACGACCTTTAGATAGGTAGTGCGACAATAATCCACCTTGGGATGATCCGGAAATGAAAAGTACTGTCTGGTTTGCCAGTCTCCGGGCACGTTCGGGAGACGAAAGTACTGAGGCAAAGGTACGAAAACTCTTTGAGCTTGCTGGTTTTTCTTCCTGTATTCATGCACGGGATCGTACAGCAATCAAGCTGCATTTCGGCGAAAAGGGCAACGATTCGTTTATCAGCCCGGTGTACGTCAGGCAGGTAGTGGAAAAAGTAAAAGAAGCAGGCGCCCTACCTTTTGTTACTGATACCAACACGCTGTATCTGGGCAGCCGGTCGAACGCCGTCGATCATATAACGACAGCGATCCACCACGGGTTTGATTATGCTGTGATTGGCGCACCGGTTATCATCGCTGATGGTTTGTCCGGGAGGAATGTCTCGCCGGTCGTGATCAACAAAAAACATTTTGCGACCGTTGCGATTGCCGGGGATATTGTGGCTGCGGACAGTATGATCGTTATGACCCATTTCAAGGGCCATGAAGTGGCCGGTTTTGGGGGAGCTTTAAAGAACCTGGCAATGGGCTGTGCACCTCCGCAGGGAAAAAGGGCGCAGCACCAGGCAAAACCGTTTTCCCTCCGGGATAACTGCACCGGATGTGGGAAATGTGCAGACGTCTGCCCGAAATCCGCGATTACGATTGTGGAGAAGAAATCAGTAATCGATAAAAGCCTCTGCATCGGTTGTTTCGAATGTATGACGGTCTGCCCGTCACATGCGATTGATATCGACTGGGAAACCGAGATCCCGCTGTTTACCGAACGCATGATCGAGTATTCATGCGGGGCAGTTAAGGGAAAGACCGACAGGATCGGCTACATCAGTTTTTTGACCCGGATCACACCGGACTGTGACTGTGTTCCCTGGAGCGATGCATCTATCGTCCCGGATATCGGCATCCTTGCTTCAAAAGACCCGGTGGCAATCGATGCAGCCGCTTGTGATCTTGTCAACCAGCAGCAGGGATTTGCGGAATCGCTCCTGAGCCGGCACCGGCATCCGGGCGAGGACAAGTTTACCGGGATGCGGCCGAACACGGACGGGCCCCGGCAGCTGCGCTATGCAGAAGAGCTTGGCTTGGGTACACGCGATTACGAGCTGATCCGGCTCTAATCATTTTAACTTCTCAAGCTGGAAGTATTTTTTTCGGCTCAAGGATCCCTCTTTTCTCTTCGCAGGGATTTCGTTTCAATATCCCGCCAAATTATAATATATATTTGGTAAAATCATTGAACAACAGGGATATTCCCGTTCCCTGGTGGTACGTCATGGATATGAAAAAGACCGAAAATGCTGAAAAAGAAATCAGGGCTGGCGTTACGAACCTGAGTAAGGGTGCAGAAAGTTTCAGTCAAGAATTCATGGACTTTCTCAAAAAGTACCAGGTTATCGGGCTTGCCGTTGCATTTATCATCGGCACTGCTGCATCGACGCTCGTCACGGCGCTGGTCAAGGATTTAATCATGCCCTTTGTCGGGGTCCTCATCCCCGGCGGCGACTGGCAGACTGTGACATTTGAGGTAGGACCCGTTAAGTTCATGCCGGGCGATTTTGCAAGCGCTCTTATCAATTTCATCATCATCGCTCTTGTGGTGTTCATGCTGGTGAAATACATCATGAAAGGTGATGTGACCCAGAAATTGTGATCTTTTTGCAATAAGCGCTTACAGCAATCCAAGAAAGATCGCGTAAATGGCAACTTGGATCACCGTCACGACAACACCGACACGGAAAAATTCTATAAAGGTGATGGTCTCCCCCCGGGTTTCGGCCTGCTGGATGATGATCACGTTACTTGCAGCACCAAGGATCGTGAGATTGCCGGCAATGGTACTTCCGGCGACCAGTGCCATAAGCCGTGCCGTACCGCCACCGGCCTGGAGGATCAGCGGCTGGAACAGTGCGACAAAGGGAACATTTGAAATAAACTGGCTTGTGATGACGCTGGTGGCAAGGATTGCCGGGACAGAGGATAACCCGGCGATTCCGGCTAATGACTGGAAAAATCCGGTCTCCCAGACTGCAGCCATCAGGACAAACATGGCAGCAAAAAAGATAAGCGTCGTCCAGTCAACAGACCTGACCACCTCAACTCTTTTCGCCGAGAAGACAAGAACGGGAAAGGCAGCGGCAATGCCGATGAGTGGCAGCGGCATGACTATCGCACCGGCGATAAAGGAGGCGGCGATATTAGCGAGCGTAAGCCCGATCAGGATCACAAGCGAACATTGCACGATCCGGATGAGGTCAGGATCCGGAGTGGTGACTGGAGCCGGTTCGAACTTTAAAAGAGCAGTCCACTCTTTCCGGAAGAAAAGATAGAGCACAAGCCATGCGGCAGCAAGAGATGCAATTGTTGGAAGAAGGAGCCACGTGGCAAAGGTAACAAACGGCGCATGCATCCCACTGTTGACCGCGACAAGCAGGTTTTGGGGGTTTCCTATCGGGCTTGTTACGCTGCCGGTCGTGATGGCAAAGGCAAGTGCAAGAAGCATCAGTTTTGCCGGGATACGGCTCCGGCCGGCAAGGCCAAGTACGAGAGGCGTTCCTATAATGGCGAGCGTATCGTTCATGAGCAGTGCCGCAAGAGCCCCAAAACCAAAGAGTACTAAAGCGACAAGTTCGCCGGACGTGTGCGCATAGCGGAACAAGGTGTCAGTAAGGGTGTCGAGATACCCGCTCCGACAGCATGCTTCCCCGACAATAAACATGCACAATAAAAAGACCATGACATCAGGATTTATGGATGCGAGAGCGTCGGCAGGTGTGATTTGGCCCAGGAAAAGGACGGCACACGCTCCGCCAAGCATAATATGCCAGATTCTCAGGAGAAACCTGCATATCTGCCTGACGGCAATGAGGAGAAAGACAAGGGCCAGAACGATGATCGTAAGATACGTACCAGATTATTTTCAATGCGGCCTGATGAGTCTTGGCATCCGTTAGCCCGTACGGGAAAAGAAGAATCCTAATTACTTCCGCCTGACTTTCCAGTGCACGAGCATACCATCGTCAACACGGGTGATTTCAGCAAGTTCGAGCCGGGAAAAATCGGCCTCGTGTATCCAGCCTTCACCGTCTACGAGTGTCGGTGCATCCTTCCCGCCGATGATGATACTTCCGATATAGGTATAGATCTCGTCAACAAGACCGGCCCGGACCAGCCCGGAGATCAGCGTACCCCCGCCTTCCACCATCAGGTACCGGATGCCCATCGCCCCCAGCTCATCAAGGACAAGACCGAGATCCACTTCAGTCTGCCCGGCTACGATCACTGTCGCCTTTGTCCGGAGTACGGCGACCCGGTCCGGATCAGCCCGTTCTGTTACCGCTATTACCCGGACGCCCTCTCCTTTGGTAAGGATAGAGGCATCCGGGGGCGTCCGTGCCCCGCTGTCGATGACAACCCGTACCGGGTGTTCCGGTTTCTGGTTTTTTTGTCGTTCGCGTTTGTAATCCGGGTTCTTGACCGTGAGCGAGGGATCGTCGGCAAGGACCGTGCCTATCCCGACCATCACGGCATCTGAGCCGGCTTTGAGTCGGTCAACCCGGGAAAAATCCTCTGCACCGGAGATCTTTACCTGCCGGCGTTCACGGGTTGACAGTTTTCCGTCCGCGCTCATCGCCACGTTGACTACCACGGAAGGGCGCATAGTACTACTATTCTTGTTGTCGTCATTTTTATATCCCGCTAGTGTATCCCGGCGATGGTAAAATCCGCTACTATTTACCCGAAGAAAGCCCAAACTGGCCGTACTGGAGGGCCACTCTATGGCGCTCATCGCAATAAAAAATTTAAGTAAACGGTTCGGGAACCTTGTCGCGGTCGATAACCTCAGCCTTGAAATCGGGGAAGGGGAAGTGTTCGGGCTGCTGGGCCCAAACGGTGCAGGAAAAACAACGACCCTCCTGATGCTGACCACTCTTCTCCGGCCTACGTCCGGAACTGCCGTCGTCAACGGTTTTGATATCGTTTCGCAGCCGGATAAGGTAAGAAAATCAATCGGTATCGTTTTCCAGGACCCCAGCTCCGATGAAACATTAACCGGCTACGAGAACCTGAACCTGCACGGTCTCCTTTACGACATGCCCCCGGATCTCCGCAAACAACGGATTGCCGAGGTTCTCTCCCTTGTTGACCTTACCGGCAGGAAAGATGATCTGGTGAAGAAATACTCCGGGGGCATGAGACGGCGGCTTGAACTGGCACGCGGCCTGATGCATCACCCGAAAATCCTGTTCCTCGATGAACCGACGCTTGGCCTTGACCCCCAGACCCGTGAGCATATCTGGGCGTATGTAAAGAAACTGGCATTCGAGAAAAATATCACTATCATCATCACCACCCATTACATGGACGAGGCAGACCGGCTCTGCAACCGGATTGGTATCGTTGATGCCGGCAAAATCGCTGTTCTTGGCACCCCAAAAGAGCTGAAACAGGCCGTGGGCGGCGACGTTATTTTTCTCAAAGCGAAGGCTTGCGATGTAGAATCATTACAGGCACTGCCGTTTGTAAAAGGTGTCCGGTCTGACGACGAGGGGATCCTTATTACCGTGCAGGACGCCGGCCTGCACCTGCAGGAGATTCTCGAAAAAGCAGGCCCGGTGGCATTTGTTGAGGTCAGGCCGATGACGCTCGAAAATGTGTTCCTCCATCATACGGGACGGGCAATCCGTGAAGGATCACCGGAAGGCAGCTGGGCAGAAAAAGCGATGATGGCGGGATCAAGACGATGAGCGATCTCCGGGGTATCTACGCACTCTGGTACCGTGAGTTCAAGGTATTTTGCCGGGAACAGTCACGGCTGGTGGCATCGGTTGCAAGTCCCGTCCTGTGGCTTTTGATTATTGGTGGGGGGCTTGGTTCGGTCATCTCATTTAGCGGGATCAATTTCCTCAGTTTCCTCTTTCCCGGGATTCTTCTCCAGACGGCGCTTTTCTCTGCGGTGTTTTTCGGGGTCTATATCGTCTGGGATAAAAAGATCGATTTCTTAAAAGAAGTGCTGGTATCTCCCTTGTCACGGACATCGATATTCATCGGGAAAATTCTCGGGGGGTCCACGGATACCATCATCCAGATAGCAATACTGCTTATTTTCGGTTACCTGTTTTCCGTCTTCGGTATCCTTGAAAACATCACGTTTTCACCGGTTACCGTTGCTATCTCCATAGCATTCCTTCTGGTTATGACGGTCGGTCTGGTCAGTATCGGCCTTATTCTCGGTTCCCAGATGGCAAGCCCGGAAGGGTTCCAGCTGGTGAGCAGTTTTCTCGTGACCCCGCTGTTTTTCCTTTCCGGGGCCCTTTTCCCCATCAATAACCTTCCTTCCTGGCTTGTGCCTTTTGTTCTCTGCAACCCGGCCACTTATGCCGTTGACGGTCTCCGCGGGACGCTTGTGGGCATGCACCAGTTTGATATACGGCTTGATTTTTGTATTGTCTGCATCTTCGCCGTGGTGATGATCCTGGTCGGTACCTATTCGTTCAAGCACATGCGGCTGTGAACATTATTTTTTAAAAGAAAACAGCGGGATGATCTCTCCTGCCATTTGATCGGTGATAAAGAAGACCAGCGTATCACCCGCTTCGAGCAGCATTCCCGGGTCCGGCTGGGTAAATCGCATCGTTCCCCGGCGGAACCCGAACTCCCGGATGCCGAACCGGTCCTTGAGTCCCAGTCCGCCGATGGTTTTTCCCTCGGCAAACGAGCCGGATTCTACTTGTACGGTATGGATATGGGTGGCTTTAAAGAGTGTCTCGAAATTCTGGATTTTCTGCTGCTGGACCGGATCGGTACACTTGGTAAACATGGCAGCGCCCATGCGTTGAGCCCTTTTTATGATTCTTGCGACTTCTTCTTCCGGGATCTCGTAGCGTTTCAGGGCCCGGGTAAATATTTCGAGTGCCGATTCAAATTCTTCGGAAATGACCTCGTCTGCACCGAGATCAAGAAGGTGCTGGGCGTTTCTGACATGCCGCGTTCTTGCGAGGATATGGACCTGAGGTGAGAGATTTCGTGCCGCGTGAATGATGCGGGGAATCGCTTCCTCTTCAGAAACGACGACGACAAGGGTCCGTGCCCGTTTGATACCTGCATGGAGGAGTACCTCTTCCTGGACGGCATCCCCGAAGATAAAGTTGGGCCGGTAGGGAGAGCGTTCCTGCCGGATGATTTCCGGGTTGAGTTCGATGACCATGTACGGTATACCGGCAAGGGTCGCTGCCCGGGCCACACTTTTTCCGGTAATCCCGTACCCGGCGATGATAATGTGGTTGGTGAGTTCCACTTCCGGACCGCTGTCATCCTCGGGTTTCTCGCGTTTTATCCGTGTCGGGAAGAGCCGGTACAGAAGATCGACAACACTCGGTGACGCCCGGATAGCAAATGGCGCACATGCCATCGTTACAATGGCCCCGGCAAGGAAGATCTGGTAGATCTGATCCTGTATGACGCCGGCATCGCGGCCCGTCTCGATAAGCACAAAGGAGAATTCACCGATCTGGGCGAGCGCTAAGCCGGTATAGATGTATACTCGCGCCGGCATCCCGAGTATTGCCGCCGAGAAAGCGCCGGTAAAAACCTTGACGCAGAAAATAACCAGGATGATTAAAGCGACATAAACGAAATTGTCGAGGATGGTCCCGGTGTTTAAGAGCATCCCGATCGAGAGGAAAAAGATGGCGGCAAAGACGTCCCTGAAGGGAATGATGTGTCCTAATGCATCGATGTTGTAGTCAGACTCCCCGATGATAAGGCCGGCAATAAACGCCCCCATCGTAACGGAAAGCCCGGCCTCGTTTGTCAGCCAGGCAATAATGATACAGATGCCGGCGATGGTAAAGAGGAAGAGCTCGTGGCTCCGTTCCTTTGCAACCCGGAAAAGAAGCATGGGGATGATCCAGTACCCAAGGACGATAATAACAAGGAAGATCAGTGCGATTTTTGCAATCTCGTACGGTACGACGGAAAGATCGAAACCGGTACTGTTCCCGGCAAGGAGCGGTACAAGAAGCATCATGGGAATAATAGCTAAGTCCTGGAAGATCAGGATGCCCAGAAGCGTCCTTCCCTGGAAGGTATCCACCTCTCCTTTTTCCTGGAGGATCTTCATTACTATGGCGGTACTTGAAAGAGAGACGATGAAGCCAAAGATTAAGGCCTCATTGAAGGGCATCTGGAATGCCAGGTTGATTGCCGTGATTATAAGGACGGTCGTGCAGATCTGGACGATACCGCCGATAATGACGGCACGCCACGAACGGAGGAACGACTGGAAGGAGAACTCAAGGCCGATGGTAAAAAGAAGGAGGATGATGCCGATCTCGCCGATGGTGCTGATAAGGGTCTGGTCCCTGATCAGTGCAAGCCCGAACGGCCCGGCGACCATACCGATAACGAGGAAACTGACAATGCTCGGAAGACCGAACCGGTGGCCGAAGTAGAGGAGGATTATCGACAGGATGATGACACATACGGCGGCAAGTAAAATGTCCATGGCAAAAGCACGCTCGGCAGCTATTTGTGAATAATTTACGGCGTTGCGAATGGTTATAGATTGCGTGGCCGGGCTGTATTTTAAAGAAGAGGATGATACGCTTTCAGTACACCCGCGTTTCTGGCCGCCATGGAGGCAGGGACCATATCAGTAATGCATCGGGGTAACTGAGCCCTTATCCTCATCCAGGAAAAGCCAGAAACTCGCCTGTCCAAATGAGGGCCTGCATGGATATTTTCGTTCGACGTAAAAGATGGGGATATACACCAGTTACGTGTACTATTTCACCCTGGTAATTTTTGTCAGTTATTTCCATTAGAGCATCCTTTATTTCCATTGGAGGAT
>Ga0181529_10002103_pt1 | contig 24441 bp, 38 predicted proteins | sample PEATcosm2014_Bin_36_FD_119763 | JGI IMG/M metagenome (GOLD analysis project Ga0181529, IMG submission 119763) | Peatland microbial communities from MTU Mesocosm Facility, Houghton, MI, USA - PEATcosm2014_Bin10_30_metaG | ecosystem: Environmental > Terrestrial > Soil > Wetlands > Peat | place... | reverse complement strand
ATTGCGAGATCGGAGGGAGCAGAGGCCTTCAGGCCTCTGAAATTGATACCAAAATGTTGGGCCTTTAGGCCCGGGCCTTTGCCAATCTCAGCCGAAATCCAGATATACAACTGTAGTGCTAAGCGGCTTGAGCGGGGCCGCTGACCCGGTCCCGATTAGGTTGAGCCACCCTATCGTTGGCAGTTCACAACCACAGGTTCAATTGGTCCAGGCGCTTGTCTTTCACTTCCGCCGCCTTGAAACGGAGGCCGTCAACCGTCAGCCGCGAACTGCGCCGCAATGGGTGGAAGTGGACCGAGTGCGGGCCTGCAAAGGCGGAGCTCGGTCCGCCTCCGCCCAGCAGCTATCGGGCCCACCGGGCAACGCGGCGGGCAGACCGGAAGGCCGCCATGCCCAGAGTGCCGCGTCGCTGAAGGTTCTGGGGAAGACGCTGGAGATGCGAGCGGTCTAGCGGCGTTTGATCTTGACGAGCTGGTCAGGGCTTCAAGGTTTTATGAACAAAAATGTCGGAAGGATGAACAATCCGGCTAAAATCAATGCAAAGGAGCGCTCGGCATGATGTTTCATGTGACGATGGAGCAAGCGGAAGACGGCTGGATCGTGGCCGAATGCCCCGCTCTGCCGGGGTGCGCCTCGCAGGGCCGCGACGAAAATGAGGCGCTCGAAAACATCCGCGAGGCCATCACCGGATGGATGTGGGCCGAGGATCAGAAGGCTCTCAGCCTGCTCTCTTCGCAGCGAACTCCGATCATGGTTGCTGTCTGATCCTGTCGTTCCGCTGAATCTTTTCCGGGAGAAGAGATGGGACAACTCGGCAACATTGCGGGCAAAGAAGCGGTCAAGGCATTTGAACGCGCTGGCTGGTCTCTCCGGGGACAGGTGGGTGTCACCTAACGATGACCAAAGCGGGAGTGCCCGCAAATCTCTCCGTTACCCAGCACAAAGAGCTTTCCGTCGCTACGCTGCGCAAGTTGATTCGCGCCGCCGGTCTGACTGTCGATGAGTTTTTGGAACTTCCGTAGCCGTGCAATTGCTGGAGAAAGTGGCATGGTTTCTTGCCCATCGCAAAGAACGCGACAAGGATAGGGCATCCGGCGAGTTCTCGATACGGAATCAAAGAAGAAAAACCGGGAATGGGGTTACGATTATGGAAAGGAGGCGACGATGGCTACAGCAACACTTGATTGGTCTCAGTGCAACGCCGTGGAGAGCATTCCTGGCAAACGCAGTGGCGCGTGGGTCTTTCGCGGAACCCGGACGCCCGTCTCACTCGTCTTTGAGTGCCTTGAGGATATGAGCGTGAATGAGTTGATTGACGAATACGGCGTGACACGGGAACAGGTTCATGCCGTTTTGCAATTTGCAGCGCGCAGTACGGAAGCAGAGGTCATACACGCGTAATGCTGGTTCTTTTCGACAACGGAACGCCGCGCACCCTCGCGCGCTATCTGATTGACCGGCACACGGTCACGGAGGCGCGCGCCCGTGGCTGGCAGGAATTGGAGAACGGAAATCTTTTGAACCAGGCTGAAGCAGCCGGTTTGAAGTACTGGTGACTACCGACAAAAATCTCAGCTATCAACAAAATCTGACCGGACGAAAGATTGTGGTCGTGGTTCTGGGAAAAGGCAACTGGGCTCTCATACAGCCCTACGTCGCGCAAGTTATCGCGGCCGTGAACGCTGCAACTCCAGGCAGCTTTGCCGAAGTGAGCATTCCGTTCAAGTAATGCTGGATACCGCGGGGTTCCGCATGGCGCACATCGTCGCGCTGCTGAGGTTGCCCCAGGTCCCACGAAGTTGGGGACCGGGGAGATAAGATTCACATTTCACTGCCGTCGGATTCACAATTGGAGTATCCTCATAGTGCATGAAAAGCGAGAGAGGTTGGCAACTGCTCGAGTGGATGGTCTGCTGGCAGTTCCGCTCCTCCTCCCCGGTCCCCAAATGCGAGGGACCGAGGGCACCCTCAACTTGATACAACGATGTATGAGATCAGGGCCACCCGCCAAGCTAAATACTGTACGCAACATACTCCTTCTGCGTCCAAGTAACAACGGGTAACTTTTTTGATGACCAAAGCGCGGTAGAGAAGTTAGAGGCCAGGAGTGAAAGGTAATGAATAAGGGTGCGAGGAATAGGTTTGTGGCGATTGCGGTGCTGCTAACAATGGCTGCGACGGCTCACGCAGCCCCGCGCAAGCCGCACACCGTAGTTCTCGGCGCGGCGCGGAAGGTGCCCTACTCGAAGGCCGGCGACCCGGCGGGCGCGGCTGCGGGCGAGACCGAACTGAAGATTCGCGCCCTACTGGTGGATGGCGTTCTCAAGGAGTGGACCACCGGCGATGCCCACGACGTGACCGACCGCAGCTTTGTGGTGCGGCGAGTCATCAAGATCAACGACGCGCTGCCCGGCGAAACAAATCAAAAAAGCCCGCCCAGGACGGCCAGTCCGTGGGTCTGGCAGCGCGGGCCCTGGCTGCTGGTGGACCGCGTGACCGGCCACATCGTCGCCCTCAAGCTGCCCGACTACGATCCCGGTGTAAGCCAGGTGAGTTGGTTCCGCGACTACGGCGCATACTGCGGCCTGACCGCCGGCGGCAAAAGTCTCTACGCGGTCGTGGCGCAGATAGCCGCGCGCAAGCCGGCCCTGGCCAAGAAGCTATCGGCCTTCGATCCTGAAAACCACCCGCAGCCGGTCTGCGGCCCCGCGGAGTGGCAGCGGGAGCCGCTGCGCATCGCCTTTCACCCCACCGGCAAAGACGCGGTCAGCTTCGATATAGTTCCCGGCTCGGCGGTGCTGGTAGAGGATTCAGGAGACGAGCCGGAGACTCCGACTGACGATGTGAAAGGAAAGTAGGATCAACCACAAAACCATGACAAAAAGAGCTCAATTTCCCCATCGCCGCTGGAACCCGCTGCGGCAATCGTGGGTGCTGGTTTCGCCGCATCGCGCCGAGCGTCCCTGGCAGGGAGAAGTGGGACAAAAGGCCGCGCCTGCTAGCCTCGCTTACGATCCAGCCTGCTATCTATGCCCTGGCAACCGGCGGGCGGGCGGGGCGGCCAATCCGGCATATGAGGGAGTGTTCTCGTTCGTCAACGATTTCGCCGCGCTGCTGCCGGAGCCGCCTGCGGAGAACGTCGAGCCGGCTTCCCCACTGCTGCTGTCCGAACCGGCGCGCGGCGTGTGCAAGGTGCTCTGCTTTCATCCCGATCACAGCCTGACCTTGGCCCGCATGAGCCGCGCGGAGATTCGCCGCGTGGTGGACGAATGGACGCGCGAATACGCTGAGTTGGCCAGCCTGGAATGGATCGAGTATGTGCAAATCTTCGAGAATCGCGGCGCCATGATGGGGGCCAGCAACCCGCATCCGCACTGTCAAATCTGGTCAACCGGCTTCGTTCCCGACGAGCCGGCCATTGAGACTGCGGCTCAGCGCGAGCACCTGGCCCGCACCGGCCGCTGCCTGCTCTGCGACTACGTCGAAGCCGAGCGAGCCGCCGGAGTGCGGGCAATCTTCGAGAACGAGCAATTCATGGTTCTGGTGCCGTGGTGGGCCGTCTGGCCCTTCGAGGCGCTGGTGGTCTCGCGGCGTCATCTGGGAGCGCTGCCGGAGTTGAGCGGCGCGGAGCGTGACGGGCTGGCCGATGCGCTGAAGCGCCTGACCATTCGCTACGACAATCTCTTCGAGTGCAGCTTTCCCTATACGATGGGCCTCCACCAGTCGCCGACCGATGCGACATCGCATCCGGAATGGCACTTTCACGCCCACTTCTACCCCCCGCTGCTGCGCTCCGCCACAGTGCGCAAATTCATGGTGGGTTTCGAGATGTTGGGAATGCCGCAGCGGGACATTGGCCCCGAGGAGGCGGCGCGACGACTGCGCGACTGCCCGGAAGCGCATTACTGGCCAAGAAGCTCGGACCCGCTGTCTTGATCTTTCAGGAGCCCGAGACGAAAGATCAAAGTGCGAAAGATACTGGCCCCTCCCGAAAAAGAACCTCTTCACCGATAAGGTTGCTCTGACGGGTGCTGTGTTCCTCCAAGCAAGTGCGCCCTGCCGAGCACACAAATGCGGGCGCATCCCTGCGAAGGGATGCGCCCGTGCCACTTGCTCTGTGAAGAAACGGACCGCCGAAGCGGCAGCGGTTAAGCCGCCTTCTCGTCGTCTTCGTCCTTCTTCGACTCCTCCAACTGCTTTTCCAGTTCGGCGCGCTTCTTGGCTTTCACGTCGTCGCGCTTGCGGCGCTTGGCGTCGAGTTGCTTCTCGGCGCCCAGCAGTTCGATAAAGGCCTTCTCCGCCCCGTCGCCCTTTTGAAATCCAGTCCGGACGATGCGCAGATAGCCGCCTTGCCGGTCGCCGTAGCGCGGCGCCACCGTCTCGAAGAGGCGCTTGACCGATGTATCGGTCATGAGAAAGCCGAGCGCCTGACGGCGCGAGTGCAGATCGCCCTTCTTGCCCAGGGTGATCATCTTTTCAACCAGCGGACGGACGGCCTTGGCCTTGGCCACGGTGGTCTCCACCCGGTCTTCCACGATGACGGACGTGACCAGATTGCGCAAAAGCGCGCGGCGATGGCTGGTGTTGCGTCCGAGCTTGAATCCTGCATTGCGATGGCGCATGATGCTACTCTCTTTCGATTTGAGCTTCTAGCCTCTAGCTTCTAGCTGTTCGGCCCCGCCGGGAGCTGAGTAACTCAGCGGGCAAAGCTAGCGGCTAGAAGCTAGTAGCTGCCTTAAAAGTTTTCCGTCTCCGTGGGCAACTCCAGGTCCACCGAATCCAGGGGCTCGTCCTCGTCGTCGTATTGGCTGTAACCGGCGGCTAGCGCGGCGGCGGGCGCGATGCTGGTGGGGCCGGGGACGGCATTGCCTCGTTCGTCGATCCTCATGCCCAGCGAAAGCCCCATCTGCGCCAGGATTTCCTTGATCTCGTTCAGGCTCTTGCGTCCGAAGTTCTTGGTCTTGAGCATCTCGGCTTCGGTCTTCTGCACCAGTTCGCCGATGCTCTGAATGTTGGCGTTCTTCAGGCAGTTGTAGCTGCGCACCGACAGCTCCAGCTCTTCCACCGAGCGGTTGAGATGGTCGTTGCGCAAGAGCCCGCTGCCGTCCTCGCCGCGCCCGTCGGACTCGATCTCCTCCTCGAAGTTGATGAAGATGTTCATGTGGTCCTTCAGCAGCTTTGCGGAGAGGCCAACGGCATCGGCGGGCAGCACAGCCCCGTTGGTCCACACTTCCAGCGTCAACTTGTCGTAGTCGGTAATCTGGCCCAGGCGGGCGGCCTCCACTACGTAGTTGACGCGGCGCACCGGCGAATGAACCGAATCCACGGGGATGAAACCCAGGCCCAGGTCGGCATCGAAGTTCTTGTCGGCCGAGATATAGCCTCGCCCGCGCTTCAGGCGCATCTCCATATCCAGCCTGCCCCCCTCCGACACCGTTGCAATATAGACGTTCTTGTCCAGAATCTCCACGTCGCCGTCGGCTTCGATCATGCCGCTGGTCACCACGCCCGGCTGGTCGGCGCGCAGATACAGCGCCTTCGGTCCCTCGCCGGCGAGTTTGAAGGGAACCTGCTTTAGGTTCAGAATGATGTCGGTGGCGTCTTCAACCACCCCGGTGATCGACTGAAACTCGTGCAGCACACCCTCGATGCGAATCGCGGTCACCGCCGCGCCCTCGATCGAACTCAGCAGTGTGCGGCGCAGGGCGTTGCCGATGGTGGTGCCGAAGCCGCGCTCGAAGGGCTGGGCGCTGAACTTGCCGAATTTGTTGGTGAGCGTCTCGGCCTCCACGGCCAGGCGCTTGGGCTTCTGAAATCCTCTCCAAAGCATATCTTTTTCTCGTTTCCCGCGCGGCTTGTACGTCGCGATGCACTTTGCGGCGGCCGCGCAAGTTCTCCTTCTCGTTGAAATGCAGCTCTTAGCCGCTAGCTTCCAGCCTCTAGCTCTTTCCTTGCGGGAATCGTCATTCTTGATCGCCGCATTGAAAAGCTAGGAGCTAGCAGCTAGAAGCTAGTAGCTGTTACTTCGAGTACAGTTCCACGATCAACTGCTCGTTGATGGGCAGGTTCACGTCCTTGCGCAGCGGCAGGGAGAGAACGCGGCCCTTGAGATTGGTAAAATCCGCTTCCAGCCACGCCGGCACCGGGCTTTGCGCGGCATACTGCGCGCCCTGCTCGACGATGACCAGTTTCTTGGCGCCCTCGCGAACCTCGATCTCGTCGCCCGCGCTCACCTGGTACGAAGGAATGTTCACCTTCTTGCCGTTCACCGTCACGTGGCCGTGGCGAACCACTTGCCGGGCCTGACGGCGGCTGATGGCGAATCCCAGGCGGAAGGCCACATTGTCCAGGCGGCGCTCCAACTGCTGAATCAGCAGTTCGCCGGTAACTCCACTGGCGCGGTTGGCCTTCTCGTAGTACTCGCGGAACTGGCTCTCCAGGGTGAAGTACATACGCTTGGCCTTCTGCTTTTCGTGCAGTTGCAGGCCGTAGCCCACGATCTTGGCCTTGCGATCCTTGCCATGCTGGCCGGGCGCGAAGTTGCGCTTCTCCAGCGGGCAGCGGTCGGAGGCGCATTTCGTGCCCTTCAAAAAGAGTTTCGTGCCCTCGCGGCGGCAAAGGCGGCAGACTGCTCCGGTATAACGTGCCATTTCCTCTCCTGACTTCGGATGACGGCCGGTTTACGTGAAATACAGCTTCTAGCCCCTAGCTTCTAGCCATTGTCCGATTCGTGCGAACACGAAGATCAATGGCGTGGCTTGCGAGTTAGATTGCCGCGCGAAACACTTCGTCCCGGCCCATGTTAGCTTCTAGCTGTTAGCTTCCAGCTACTAGCTCATTCTTGTCATCCATGAGCTTTCACTCACCATGAACAAGCTAGAAGCTAGGGGCTGGAAGCTGATAGCTACTTCTTACACTCTCCGTCTCTTGGGCGGACGGCAGCCGTTGTGCGGCACCGGCGTCACGTCGCGGATGGCGCGCACCTCGATGCCCGCCGCAGCCAGGGCGCGGATGGCCGACTCGCGGCCCGAACCCGGACCCGAGACCCGCACATCCACCGCGCGCAAACCGTGATCGCGGGCCATGCTGGCGGCGTTCGAGGCCGCCTGCTGCGCCGCGAACGGCGTACCCTTGCGCGAACCGCGAAAGCCCAGCGATCCCGAACTCTTCCAACTCAGCGTGTTGCCCACCTGATCGGTGATGGTGACGATGGTGTTGTTGAACGTCGCCTGAATGTGAGCGATGCCGAACGGAACGTTCTTGCGCTCGCGCTTCTTGAACTTCTTGTTCTTGCCGGCCTTGCCGGCTCCCGACTTGCCAGCCCCTGCCTTCTGCTCCGGTTTCGCCATTATGTTTTGCCCGTCGCTTTCTTCTTGCCCGCAACCGTGCCCTTGCGCGGTCCCTTGCGGGTGCGGGCGTTGGTGTGGGTGCGCTGGCCATGCACCGGCAGAGACCGCCGGTGGCGGGTGCCGCGATAGCTTTGAATGTCGATGAGGCGCTTGATGTGCATCGAGACGTCCTTGCGCAGGTCGCCCTCGACGTCCCCTTCGTCCTCGATCACCTGGCGGATGCGGTTGACCTCGTCCTCGCCCAGATCCTGGATCTTCTTGAAGGCGTCGACGTTCGCCTTCGCCAGAATCTTGGCGGCGCGGGGGTTCCCGATGCCGAAGATGTATGTGAGCGCGATTCTGGCCTGCTTGTTGCGGGGCAGATCGACGCCGGCAATACGTGCCATGGGATTTCCTTTGCTTCCGGTTGTGCGCCCCCGGCCTCAGCCGGTTCGCGCGGGTTGAACGGAGCAACTCCAGAGGTTCATCGCAAGCCTTGACTCAGGCTAACTAGCCTCTTGCAGTTTTCAGCTTTCAGTTGTCAGTTTTCAGTTCACAATGCTCGTTCGAGCGGGTTTTTAACTGAAAACTGAAAACTGTCAACTGATAACTTTTGTGGAGCTTCCGCCGTTTACCAGGCTCGCAACTAGCCCTGGCGCTGCTTGTGCTTTGCGTTTTCGCAGATCACCCTGACCACCCCGCGGCGGGTGATGACCTTGCACTTCACGCAAATCTTCTTCACCGATGCTCGGACTTTCATCTTTGTTGCCCTTCTGCCAGCTTTTAGCTGCTAGCTCTTAGCTTCTAGCTCCGTTGCTGCCGTCCCTCAGTTTTCCTATTCCCCCGCGAACAAGCTGGAAGCTGGAGGCTAATAGCTAGGAGCTATTTGTAGCGGTACACGATCCGCCCGCGATTCAGGTCGTAGGGACTCAGTTCCACGGCCACGCGGTCGCCGGGAAGTATCTTGATGAAATTCTTGCGCATCCTCCCCGATACATGAGTCAATGCCTCATGGTTGTTCTCCAGCTTGACCTTGAACATGGCGTTGGGCAGCGTCTCGACGACCACCGCCATCACCTCAATCATGTCTTCCTTCGACAAACTCGCATCCCGCTTCCGCCAGCCCGCGTCATGCGCCGCCAGCCTGTTGTTCCGAGCGTCCTACTCGGTTAAAACCCTTGCGCCGGTGGCCGTCACCGCCACCGTGTGCTCAAAATGAGCGCTCATGCTTCCATCCGCGGAGACCGCCGTCCAGCCGTCGCCCAATACCCGCACATCCGGCTTGCCGGCATTCACCATCGGCTCGATGGCGATCACCATTCCGGCGCGCAGCTTCATGCCCCGCCCCGCTTCTCCGAAGTTCGGCACCTGCGGATCCTCGTGCATACGGGAGCCGATGCCGTGCCCCACGAAATCCCGCACCACCGAAAACCCCTCGGCTTCGACCACCTTCTGCACCGCTGAACCAACGTCGCCCAGAGTCGCCCCCGGCTTGACCACGGAAATCGCGGCGTGCAACGAAGCCTCGGTCACCTTCACCAGCCGCTCCGTCTTGGGGTCGAGCTTCTCGCCCACTGGAACCGTGATCGCCGCGTCGCCGAAAAAGCCGTCGATGACCGCCCCGCAATCCACCGAAACGATGTCCCCATCCTTCAAAACACGCTTGGCCGAAGGAATGCCATGCACAATCTCGCTGTTGATCGAGGTGCAGAGAACGCATGGAAACCCGTGATAGCCCTTGAAGGCCGGCTTGGCGCCCAACTCCGCAATCCGTGCCTCGGCCGCCGTCTCCAAATCCAGCGTGGTGGCCCCCGGCTTCACCCGGCTGCGTACCAGTTCCAGCACCTCGCGGACCACCCGGCCCGCGCGGCGCATCTTCTCTATCTCCTGCGACGACTTCAGTACCACAGCCACCTAAACCAGCTTTCAGGGATCAGAGATCAGGGGTCAGGGATCAGTTAAAAGCCCGACCGGGCACTACCTGAACACTGTCCACTGACAACTGACCGCTAGCTTCTCAATCGCTCGACGGCGGCAACGATTCCAGCCGCAATTTCAGGAATCGGCCGATCCCCATCCACTTCCGCGAAGCGTCCCAGCTCTCGATAATGCTCGACGACCGGCGCGGTCGAGGCGGCGTAAGCGCGCATACGCTCCTCGAAGACCTTCTCCGTATCGTCGGCTCGCTGGACCAGCGCCGCGCCGTCAAGATCGCAAAATCCATCCCGTTGAGGCGGCTTTCCGTAGAGGTTGTAGATACTCTGGCAGACAGGACAATTCCTGCGCCCGGTAATGCGGCGCAGTAATTGATTGTAGTCCACCTGAATGCTGACGGCAACCAGCGGCAGCGCCCCGCCCAATGCGACCAGCCGGCCATCCAGCCAGCTTGCCTGCGGCAGCGTCCGCGGAAAGCCGTCCAGTATGTAGCCGTTGGCGGTATCCGGCTGCTCCAGTCGCGCCGCCACCATCTCGTTGACCAGAGAATCCGGAACCAACTCTCCCCGGCCCATGATCTCTTTGGCTGTCCGGCCCAGTTCCGTTCCCTGCGCCACATTGGCGCGCAACAGGTCGCCGGTGGAAATCTGCGGTATGGACCACAGCTTCACCAGTTCCTTGGCCTGGGTTCCCTTCCCCACCCCCGGCGCGCCCAACAAAAGAATCGGTCCGGGAATGGACTTGCGGCCCGCCTCTCGGCCCTGCTCGACTGTTTCGATCAATGAAGACATTACCAGGTTTTCCTTCCGCGGATGCGACCGGAACGCGGAGAAAAGCCGTCATAGTGACGCATGATCAGCTGCGATTCGATCTGGTTGACGGTATCCATGGCCACACCCACCACGATCAACAGCGAGGTGCCGCCAAAGTAGAAGTTGACCCCCAAACCGTGTGTGACCCAGGGCGGCAGCGTCTCGAAGAACCGCCCGATCAGAAACAGCTTGTCGAAACGGATGCCCGATATGAGGAAGGTGGGCACCAGCGAGATGATAATCAGATACAATGCTCCAACCAGTGTGATGCGGGTCAGAATGTCGTTGATGAAGTCCGAGGTGCGCTTGCCGGGGCGGATGCCGGGAATGAACGAGCCGGACTTGCGGAAGTTGTCGGCGATGTCGTCCGGCTTCATGATGATGGAAACGTAGAAATAGGCGAAGAAGACGATGCCCAGCATATACAGCGTCTCGTACCACGGATAGCCTGGGCGCAGCGCCTCGACGATCGGCTGCAGGAAGCGGTTGTTCTGAACGAACTCGAACTGGCCGACCATCATCGGCGCGGAGAGGATGGAACTGGCGAAGATGACCGGCATCACGCCGCCGGAGTTCACCTTGAGCGGCAAGTGGCTCGCCTGGCCGCCCATCATGCGCCGGCCCACGATGCGCCGCGCGCTCTGGATGGGAATGCGCCGCTCGCTCCGTTCGACGAAGACGATGAAGGCCACCACCGCCGCCATGCCCACCACCAGCAACAGCACCGCGAAAACGGTGAACGATCCCCATGCGCCGGTTTGCACTTTTTGGAAGAGGTCGCGCACACCCTGCGGCAACCCGGCAACGATGCCGGTGAAGATCAGCAGGCTCATGCCGTTGCCGATGCCGCGGTCGGTAATCTGTTCGCCCAGCCACATGATGAAAGCCGTGCCCGTGGTCAGCGTCAGCACCGTCATCAGGACGAAGCCGATGCCCGGATTCAGCACCATGCCGCTCTTGGTCAGCATCATGGCAATCCCGAACGACTGCACCGCTCCCAGAACCACGGTCACGTAGCGGGTCCACTGGGTGATCTTGCGCCGTCCCAGTTCGCCTTCCTTCTGGATGCGCGCCAACGGCTCGTAAACCACGGTCAGCAACTGAAAGATGATCGAGGCCGTGATGTAGGGCATGATGCCCAGCGCGAAGATCGTCATGCGGCGCAGATTGCCGCCGCCGAACAGGTCCAAAAGGCCCAGCCCCGAGCCGCCCTGGGTGTTGAAGTACTGCTCCAGCATATGGGAGTTGACGCCGGGAGTGGGAATATGCGCGCCCAGGCGAAAGACGGCTAGAATGCCGAGCATGAACAGCACCCGCTTGCGCAGGTCGGGAATCCGGAAGATATTCAGAAACTTTTCAAGCATGGTGGTTTGTCCGCTTCAGGGCGTTCGACGCCGCATGAATCTTTGCACTGACCATCTTACCCGCGCGGAGGCCAAGCTGTCGCCTCCGCCTCGCCCACGCGCCTAAGCCGCGGTTCTTGCGGACTTCAGCGCCAGTTTGTTGAGTGCCCCATCCATTTCGCGCTCTTTGCGAAATGGGTGGGATACCATAAAACTACTTGGCGGCCTTCTGGGAAACCGGCTTACCTTTGGGCGCTTCCTTGGCAGCCTTCTTGGATACCAGCTTGCCCTTTGGCGCCTCGGTCTCGCCGCCCAGAACCACGGCCTTGCCGCCGGCCTTTTCGATCTTCTCCACCGCCGACTTGGAAAACTTGTGCGCGTGAATGGTGATCGCCGAGGTCAACTCGCCGGAGCCGAGAATCTTGATGAGCGCCTTCTTGTCCGAGGAAAGGCCCAGCTTCCCGTAGTCGTCCAGGCCGATCTCGGTCACTTGAAGCCCCTCGATCTGCTCCACGATTCGGTCCAGATTCACCACCGCGTACTCGGTGCGGAAGATGTTGGTGAAGCCGCGCTTGGGCAAGCGGCGATGCAGCGGCATCTGGCCGCCCTCAAAGCCGCGCATCAGGCTTGTGCCGGTGCGCGCCCCCTGGCCCTTGTGGCCGCGGGTGGAAGTCTTGCCCATGCCGGAGCCCATGCCGCGCCCCACGCGCTTGCGCCCCGTATTGGCCTTCTTCGGCGCCCGTAAATTCGATAGATTCTTTGCCATCTTCTCCTCGCTATAGCGCCGGTGGGCTTTCGAATTCCCGCCGACTCGCGTTCGATTTCAAAAATGCTGTCATCCTGAGCGAGCGCAGCGAGTCGAAGGACCTGCGTCTCGGTCGCGGGCTTCAGGCCAGCCCGCTAATTCTCCAGGATGCGCACCAGATGCGGAATGGCCTTCACCATGCCGCGAATCGATTCGTTGTCCACGCGCTCGACGATCTGGTTGAGCCGCGTAAAGCCCAGCCCCTTGACCACCAGCCGATGCTTGACCGGCGTCGAGTTCTTGGAGCGGTAGTACTGAATGCGTATCTTCTTTGTCTCATTGGTCTCGGTCATGGCTTAAAGCTCCTCTACCGACTTGCCGCGCGCGTTGGCCACATCGGCCCGGTCGCGCAACTGCACCAGCGCGTTGAACGTGGCCTTGACGACGTTATGCGGGTTGGCCGAACCCAGGCTTTTGGTCAGCACGTTCTGCACTCCAGCCGAGGTCATCACCGCGCGCACCGCCCCTCCGGCAATCACCCCCGTGCCTTCCGGGGCCGGCTTGAGCAGCACCTGCCCGGAGCCGTAGCGGCCCAGCACCAGATGCGGAATCGTCGTATCGGTCAGGTTCACGCGCACCAGGTTCTTCTTGGCCGCCTCGATCCCCTTGCGAATCGCCTGGGGAACCTCCTTGGCCTTGCCCGAACCGTGCCCCACCACCCCCGCCGAAGCGTCGCCGATCACCACCAGCGCCGCGAACGACATATTCTTGCCGCCCTTGACCACCTTGGTCACGCGATTGATAGCCACCACCTGATCCTTCAGGTTGTACTGGTTGGCATCGAGTTTCTTCTTCAAGATCGTCATCGCTCTCTCTTTTTCCAGTTATCCGTTGTCAGTTATCAGTTGCCGGAACTCAGGTAAATCCGGCGCGAACAAACTGAAAACTGACCACTGAGAACTGACCACTGTTCTTAAAACTCCAGCCCCGCCTCGCGCGCCGCATCGGCCAGAGCCTTGATGCGTCCGTGATAAAGGAAGCCGCCGCGGTCGAAGACCACCTTCTTGATCCCCTGCTTCACCGCCAACTCGGCCACCGCCTTGCCGATCTCCTTGGCCGCCGCCACGTTGCCGCCGGTCTTCAGCTTCAGCGCCAGCGTCGAGGCCGAGACCAGCGTCTCGCCCTTCTGGTCGTCGATCACCTGCGCGTAGATGTGATTCAGCGAACGGTAGACGTTCAGCCGCGGCCGCTCTCCGGTCCCCGCCAGCTTGCGCCGGATGCGGCTGTGGATGCGCTGCCGTATTCCATTCCTGTCGGTCTGCGTAATCATCGTCTCTCTTCCTATCGGCGGAGCCGCCTTGCGGCCCCGTTCGGTTTTCCAGTTATCAGTTGTCAGATTCAGTTGTCAGCAAGAACCGGTTTTTTACTGACAACTGAGAACTGACAACTGACAACTGTTTCTACTTCGATCCCGTCTTGCCGGCCTTCTTCTTCAGCTTCTCGTCCGAGTAGCGTACGCCCTTGTTCTTGTACGGATCGGGCTTGCGCAGCGAACGCATATCGGCGGCCACCTGGCCCACCTTCTGCCGGTCGATGCCGGAGACGGTCAAATGGAGCTGCTTGGGGTCGATCGTCACTTCAATGCCGGTCGGCAGCGGAACTTCAATCTGGTGCGAATAGCCCAGCGTAAAGACCACCGTCCCCTTGCCCTTCATCTCGGCGCGGTAGCCGATGCCCACAATATCCAACTCGCGCGTCCAGCCCTTGGTAACGCCCTGCACCGCGTTGAAGACCAGCGCCCGCGTCAGCCCATGCGCGGCGGCAAACTTGTCGCTCTCCCGATTGACCTGTAGAACTCCATCCTTGGTAGCCAGCGAGATGCCCTCGGCGATCAGCGCCGAGACCTTGCCCTTGGGCCCCTCGACCAGAACCGTGTTGCCCTCGACCTTGTACTTCACCCCCGCGGGCAGCGGGATCGGCTTCTTTCCTATACGCGACATCGCTTCAATCCTTCTCGCGGCTTGCGAGTCCCGAAAAACAGTTGTCAGCTATCATTTTTCAGTCGTCAGTCAATAGCTTCAACGTTTCATCGTTCCACTGCAGCCTGTAAACAGTTTCCAATTGTCAGCTACCGGATTTCAGTTTCGTTACCGACAACTGAAATCTGAAAACTGACAACTGCCGTTACCACACTTCGCACAACAGTTCGCCGCCCACGCCCTCGCGGCGCGCCTGACGGCCGGTCATCACGCCCTTGGGCGTGGTCATGATCGAGATGCCGAGGCCGCCCTGCACCCGCTTGATCTCGTCGCGGCCAATGTAAACGCGGCAGCCGGGGCGCGAGATGCGCGCCAGATCGCGTATGGCCGCCTCCGCGCCGCCATACTTCAAATAAACGCGCAGCACCTGTTTGCCCTCTTCTTCCTGGGTCTTGTAGTTCGAAATATACCCCTCCTCCTTGAGGATGCGGGCAATCTCGGTCTTCAGCTTCGAAGCGGGCACGTCCAGCTTCTGATGGCGCGCCCGAATCGCATTGCGTATGCGCGCCAGAAAATCCGCTACTGGGTCGGTCAGACTCATTCCTTCTCCTTCATCCCCCGTTCGTCCGCACCGCGGAAACCAGCGGGAATGCGAAAACAGCTTCTAGCCTTTAGCTTCTAGCCCATCTCACTCGGTGAAGCTCTTCGTCATTCCTCGAAAAGCTAGGAGCTAAGAGCTAGCGGCTTCACTTACCAACTCGACTTGACGACGCCGGGAATCTCGCCCTTGAGCGCCAACGAGCGGAAGCATAGGCGGCACACGCCGAACTTGCGCAAAAAACCGCGCGGACGCCCGCATAGCTGGCACCGGTTGTGCTTGCGGCAGCTGAACTTCGGCTTCCGCGCGTCTTTCACCCTCTTTGCTGTGGTTGCCATAAATCCCCTTCAACGGCAGCTACTAGCTTCTAGCCACTAGCTCCCAGCTTGTTCCTCGCTCAATGCAATCCCGCGCTCGCGGAACAAACCAAATTCGTTTTACCTCAGATGCTAATTCCACCTCGAAAAAGCTAGAGGCCGGAAGCTGGCAGCTAAAAGCTGTTCTTAAGCGCCTTGCCGGAAGGGCAGCCCGAAGTGCTTCAAGAGCGCCCTCGCCTGGTTGTCGTCCTTGGCCGTGGTCACGATGGTGATGTTCATGCCCTTCATCTTCTCCACCTTGGAGTAATCGATCTCCGGGAAGATCAGTTGATCGCGCAGGCCGAGCGTGTAGTTGCCGCGCCCGTCGAAGCTTTTCGTCGATACCCCGCGGAAGTCGCGCACCCTGGGCAGCGCCGTCGAGACCAGCCGGTCCAAAAACTCGTAGGCCTTCTCGTTGCGCAACGTCACCATCGCCCCGATCGACATACCCGCCCTCACCTTGAAGGCGGCGATCGACTTCTTCGCCTTGGTGGTCACCGGCTTCTGCCCGGCGATCGCAGCCAGATCCGCCACCAGCGGGTCCAGCAGCTTGGTGTTCTGCGTGGCCTCGCCCAGTCCCATGTTGACGACGATCTTCTTCAACTGCGGAACCGCCATCGGGTTCTCAAGCCCCAGCTCCTTTTGCAGAGCCTGCTTGATCTCCTTGTGATACTTCTCTTTCAGCCTTGCCGCCATCGCTCTCTGCTCTCTTTCTTCCGGTCCCCGGAGTGGCCGCTCGCGGCCGTGTACCGTTGCGGAAGGGTTCAAATCAGCCGCTAGCTTCTAGCCTCTAGCTAGAATTGCTCCCGCACGGCTCTTCGCTTCACCTTGAAAAGCTGGAAGCTAGGAGCTAGCGGCTAGAAGCTGCCCTCTTACTTCTTGGTCGGCAGCGTCTGCCCGCACTTCCTGCAAACCCGGACCTTCAGGTCGCCCTCGACCTTGTAGCCCACGCGCACCGGCCCGCAGTTGGGGCAGACCAGCGCCACGTTCGACACATCGATGGGCGATTCCTGCTCCGCGATGCCGCCCTTGGTCCGCTGTCCCTGCTTGCTAGAAATCGTTTTCTTCACCACGCGAACGTGCTCCACCAGCACCGTGCTCTTCTCCGGGAAGACGCGCAGTACGCGGCCTGTCTTGCCGCGGTCCGCCCCGCTAAGAACCTTGACCGTATCGTTGCGACGAATATTCAAACTCGGCATCTTCTTCTCCAAAACGAGCTACTAGCTTCTAGCTCCTAGCTTTTTGCGCTTGCTCTTCCAACGCAGCCCAACTTCCCCGTAAACCGGCTAGAAGCTAGAGGCTAAAAGCTTGAAGTTGTCCTAGACAACTTCCGGCGCCAGCGAAACGATCTTCAAGAACTTCTTCTCGCGCAGTTCGCGGGCCACCGGCCCGAAGACGCGCGTACCCACCGGCTCGTTGGCTTCGTTGATCACCACCGCCGCGTTCTCGTCGAAACGGATATAGGTTCCATCGCGCCGCCGGTATTCTTTGCGGGTGCGGACGATCACCGCCTTCACCACCTTGCCCTTCTTCACCGTGCCGTCCGGCGAGGCTTCCTTCACCGCCGCCGTCACAACGTCGCCCAAGTGGGCGATCTTGCCCAATCCGCCGCCCAGGGGCAGAATCACTTGCAGCTTGCGCGCGCCGGAGTTGTCGGCCACCGCGAGCATGGTTCTCATTTGCACAGCCATGGTTGCTCTCCTTACTCGCTCGTTTTAGTTGGCGGCTGGCGCGCCGGCCTTCGGCTTCACATCCTCAATATGAGCCAGAGACGAACGCCGGACGATCTCTTCCAAGGCCCACCGCTTCAGCTTGCTCAGCGGCCGTGTCTCGCGGATGCGCACCACATCGCCCATGCGCGCCGAACTCTGCTCGTCGTGCGCGTAGAACTTCTTGGTCGAGCGCACGATCCGCTTGTACTTGGGATGCGCCTTGCGCATTTCCACAGCGACCACGATGGTCTTCTGCATCTTGGTCGAGACCACCTCGCCCACCTTCTCGTTGCGCCGCGCTCCGGTTGTCCCCGGCGCCTGCGCTAACTCTGTCGTCGCCGTCATCTAGCGGGCTCCCTTCTTGCTTTCCTCGGCTGCGTCCGTGGCCGCGCCGCGAATGCCCAACACGCGCTCGCGGGCCACGGTCTTGATCCGCGCGATCTCCTTGCGCACTTCGCGCAGCTTCTTCACTCCATCGTTCTGCCCCAGCGAGACCTGAAAGCGGAGCCGGAAAAGCTGCTCCGAGGCCGTCTTCTCCTGGCGCGCCAGTTCTTCGTCGCCCAAACCGCGAATCTTTTCGAGTTCCATCTGCAAAGCTCCTAGCTCCTAGCTTCTAGCCGCTAGCTTCTAGCTTCATCTTGCTCACCGCCAACCCTTCAATTCAACGTTTTTGAAGAGCTGGAAGCTAGAGGCTAGGAGCTAGAAGCTGTCCTACTTGGCCGCAACCTCGGCCCTTACCGCGCCCGGCCGCATCACGAACTTGGTCCGCAGCGGCAGCTTGTTCGAGGCCAGCCGCATCGCCTCCTCGGCCATCTCCGGCGCAACCCCTTCCATCTCGAAGAGAATCTTGCCCGGACGCACCACCGCCACCCAGTGGTCAAGCGCACCCTTGCCCGATCCCATTCGGACTTCGGCCGGCTTCTTGGTAATCGGCTTGTCCGGGAACAGGCGCAGCCATATCTTGCCGCCGCGCTTGATGAAGCGAGTCATGGCAATACGGCTGGCCTCGATCTGCCGGTCGGTGATGTAACCGCACTCCATCACCTTCAGCCCGTACTCGCCGAACGAGAGCGAAGAGCCGCGCCACGCCTTGCCGCGCCGCTTGCCCTTCTGCTGCTTGCGAAACTTCACCTTCTTTGGCATCAACATAGCGAAAACCCTCGAAAACCAGCTTCTAGCCGCTAGCTTCTAGCCGCTAGCTCTTAATGGTTTCACCGCAACTCCACTTCCCACCAAACCAGCTAGAAGCTAGAGGCTGGAAGCTAAACGCCCGCTCTTAAAACACCGACGTGCCCACCGCCGGCGCCTGACGGCGCTTCTGCTCGTAGATGTCGCCGCGATAGATCCACGTCTTGACGCCGATCACGCCGTAGGTGGTGTTGGCCTCGGTGAAACCGTAGTCGATGTCGGCCCTCAGCGTGTGCAGCGGCATCTGCCCATCCACATACCACTCCGAACGGGCGATTTCGTTGCCGTTCAAGCGGCCCGAAACTCGCACCTTGATCCCCTTGCAGCCGAAGCGCTTGGCCGAGTCCATGCTCTTTCGCATGGCGCGGCGAAAGCTGACCCGCTTCTCCAGTTGCAGGGCGATCGCCTCGGAGACCAGTTGCGCGTCCAACTCCGGCTTGTTCACCTCAATGATGTCGATGAACACGTCGCGGTTGGTGCGCTTGCCCAGCTCCGCCTTGAGCTTATCGATCTCCGCACCCTTGCGCCCGATCACGATGCCCGGTCGAGCGGTGCGAATGAGAAAGCGCAGCTTGTTCCCCGGACGCTCGATCTCCACCGAGCTGACCCCCGCCGCCTTCAGCTTCTCGCGCAACTCCGCCTTGAGCTTCACGTCCTCGACCAGCAGCTTTGCATAATCGCGCACCGAGAACCAGCGCGAACGCCACGGCTTGTTCACTCCCAGCCGGAATCCGTAAGGATGGACTTTCTGTCCCATACTGTTTCCTCAAACCCTCTCTGTCATCCTCAGCCAACGTAGCGAGCCGAAGAACCTGCGTCTTCCGCGCTCGCCTGCGCTAACCCTTTTTCTTCGCTTTCTTTGCCGTCTTCGCTTCGTCGCCGCCAACGGTGGTCGCCAGACCCTCCGCCGCCGCGCGCTCGGCCACCGCCAGCACTATGTGCGTCAGCCTGCGCTGGTAGTGAAACGCCCGCCCCATCGGCGCCGGGCGAATGCGCTTCATGCGCGGCCCTTCGTTGGCCAGGGCCAGCTTGACGTAGAGATTGTCCACGTCCAAGTCGATGCCCCGCTCGCCGGCCACATACTTGGCGTTGTCCACGGCCGAGGTCAGCAACTTGTGAATCGTCGGGGCGATGCGCTTCTTGGTGAAGGCCGCTACAGTAAGCGCCTCCTCGATCCCCCGCCCCTTGATGAGATCCAGCACCAGCCGCGCCTTCTGCGGCGACACGCGCTGGAACTTGGCCTCGGCCCGGTATTCCGTTGTCTCGACTGCCATTGCTATGCCCTCAAATCAGCTACTAGCCTCTAGCTGCTAGCTTGTCCCGCTGCCCAACGATCCTTGGCTCCGGCAAACTCCAGCTAGCGGCTAATAGCTGGTAGTTGGAAGCCGCCTTACCGCGGCTTGGCGCCCGCCTCTGCCTTGCCGCCGCCCCCGGTATGCCCCTTGAAGGTGCGCGTCGGCGAGAACTCGCCCAGCTTGTGCCCCACCATGTTCTCGGTCACGTACACCGGCACGAACTTCTTGCCGTTGTGCACCGCGATGGTGTGGCCCACAAACTCTGGAAAGATCGTCGAGCGCCGCGACCAGGTCTTGACCACCTTCTTGTCGTTGGCCTGATTCAGCGCCTCGATCTTTACCGTGAGGTGCGCATCCACAAATGGGCCTTTCTTCGTCGAACGTGCCATAAAAACAGCTCCTAGCTTCTAGCCTCCAGCTCTGAAACTCTCGCTATCGGCCGGCCATTGCCTGAATTCTTCCATTCGCCGCATTTGGCTAGAAGCTAGAAGCTCGTAGCTGGCGGCCGTTTCCCTACTTCGCCCGGCGGCTGACGATCATCGCGTCGGTCCGCTTGTTGTTGCGCGTCTTGTAGCCGCGCGTCGGCTGACCCCACGGGGTCACCGGATGACGACCGCCCGAGGTCTTGCCCTCGCCGCCGCCGTGCGGATGATCCACCGGGTTCATCACCACCCCGCGATTGGCGGGCCGTATCCCCTTCCAGCGGTTGCGTCCCGCCTTGCCGATGGAGACGTTCTCATGCTCCGTATTGCCCACCTGCCCGATGGTCGCCTGACACTCGACCAGCACCCGGCGCGTCTCGCCCGAAGGCAGCTTCAGCAGGGCGTAGTCGCCCTCCTTGGCCACCAACTGCGCCTGCGTTCCCGCCGATCGCGCCATCTGCGCGCCCTTGCCCGGACGCAACTCGATGGCGTGAACCGTGGTGCCGGAGGGAATGTTCTTGAGCGGCAGCGAGTTGCCGATCAGAATGTCCGCATCCGGCCCGGATGTGATCGTCGCTCCCACCTTCAAGCCAACCGGCTGCAATATGTAGCGCTTTTCGCCGTCCGCGTAGTGCACCAGCGCGATGCGCGCCGAGCGGTTGGGATCGTACTCGATCGTCGCCACCCGCCCCGGAACGCCGTGCTTGTCGCGCTTGAAGTCGATCAACCGCAACTGCTGCTTGTGCCCGCCGCCATGATGGCGGATGGTCAAATCGCCCGAATTGCGCCGTCCGCCGGTGCGCTTGCGCACCGCCAGTAGCGGCTTGTGCGGCTTGTTCGTCGTCAGATCGTCGTTGACGATCGAGGTCTTGAAGCGCAACGTCGGCGTTACCGGTCTGTATGTCTTGATTGGCATCGTCTTTGTCCTTGACGAGTCACTAGCCGCCAGCTTCCAGCCGCCGGCTTTTAGCTCATCCTTCTCACAACCAACTTCAATGACTTACCGTTCAACCTCCAACTTGGTTCCGGCGGCGCCGGAGCTAGAGGCTAGAAGCTGAAAGCCGCTTCTAAAGATTGCTCACGTACTCCGGCAGCTTCTCGCCGGCCTTCAGCCGCACGTAAGCCTTCTTCCAGTCCGGCTTGAAGCCGGCAAACTTGCCCCGCCGCCGCTCCTTGCCCAGCACGTTGGCGGTGCGCACCCCAGCCACCTTCACCTTGAAGAGAGCCTCGACGGCCTGCTTGACCTCGGTCTTGCTCGCGTTGGGAGCAACGTCGAAGACCAGCGTCCCTTCGGTCTCCTTCACGCTCAGGCCCTTCTCGGTAATCAGCGGGCGGCGAATCACGGTGTAAAGTGTCGGCATTACGCAGTCTCCGTGGTTGCGGCGAGATGACGCTTCGACGCATTCTTTTCCAGCATCTCGGCGATCTGTCCAAGAGCGGCCGTCGAGAAGATGGCCCGTTCGCAGCGCAGCAGATCGTAGGGATGCACCTCGTTGTTGAGCACCAGTTCCACGCCCTCCAGGTTGCGCGCCCCCAGCAGCAGATTCCTGGTCAGCGCCTTGCCGTTCTCGACTAGCAGAACCGTGCGGGTAACATTCAACTTGTCCAGCGCCGCCCGATAGAGCTTGGTCTTGGCGTCCTTGAGTTCGAGCGTATCGACCACCGTCAGCTTGCCGTCGGCCAGCTTGGAGGCGATCGCCGAGCGCAGCGCGCCCAGCAGCTTCTTGCGCGGGAAGGCGTACTCGTAGCTGCGCGGCTGCGGTCCATGCACTGTGTATCCGTGCCTCCACAGCGGCGAACGCACCGATCCGATGCGGGCGCGCCCCGTGCCCTTCTGCTTCCACAGCTTCTTGCCCGAACCGGCGACCTCGGTGCGGCTCTTGGTCTTGTGCGTGCCCTGGCGCAGCGAGGCGCGGTAGTGTTTCACCGCCTCCCACAGCAGAGCCTCGTTCACCTGGTCGGGCGCAAACAGCGCGTCGGCCAGCTCCATCGAGCCTACCTTGTCCCCGTTCAGATTCAATACATCCACGTTTGCCATCGTCTTCTTCCTGTTAGCTTCTAGCCGTCAGCTTCCAGCCTCTAGCTGCGCAACGGGTAAAGCGAATTTCCGATTCCTGCAACATGCAAGCTGGAGGCTAGAAGCTAGAAGCTCATCATTTCTTCTTGCCCATCGCCTTCTTCGAGGCCTTCAACGGATCGACCGTGCCCGATCCGGCAAATCCGCGGCGCTCGCGCGGCGGAGTCTTGGCCTTCGAGATCAGCAGATACCCTTCGCGCGATCCCGGCACCGCCCCCTCGACCATCAGCAGGTTCTCCTCGATGTCGATGCCGCGGATGCGCAGATTCCGCACCGTGATCTGCTTCGCCCCCATGTGCCCCGGCATACGCTGGCCGGGAAACACCCGCGAGGGAAAGCTGGAGGCGCCGATCGAACCCTGCACCTGAAACATATGCCCGTGCGACTTCGGCCCGCCGCCGAATCCGTGCCGGCGCACCACCCCGGCAAAGCCCCGGCCCTTCGAGGTGCCGATCACGTCCACGAACTTGCTCTCGGCGAATATCTCCACCAGCACACGGTCGCCCGCCTTGGTCGCCGCCGCGCCGTCGCCGTCCACTTCCAACGCCACTTCCCGGATGACCTTCACCGGCGGCGCGTCGGTCTTGGCGAAGTGCCCCGCCTGCGGCTTGGTCACGTTCTTGCTCTTGATCCTCGGCTCCACAAGCCCGATCTGCGCCGCCTCGTAGCCGTCGTTGGCCAGCGTCTTCAACTGCGTAATCACGCAAGGCCCCGCCTGCAGCACCGTGATCGGATGCACATCGCCCTTTTCGTCGAAGACCTGCGTCATGCCGATCTTTTTACCCAAAATTCCCGTGACTGCCATCTCTTTTTAACCTCATCATGCGACGCTGAACTCATCGCACTGCCGGGGCTCTTCCGAGCCTTTTGATCCCTTCGCGCTCTTTCCGCGAATCCTGTGCGCCGCAAGGCGCGTTTAGCCCCACCGCAGGTGGTGCGCCGCAAGGCGCGATCGCCCGCACCGGAGGTGCCTACTTTTCGAACGCCTTGATCTCCACGTCCACGCCGGCCGGAAGATCGAGCTTCATCAGCGCGTCCACCGTCTGCTGGGTCGGCTCTAAAATGTCGATCAGCCGCTTGTGGGTGCGAATCTCGAATGCCTCGCGCGACTTCTTGTCCACGTGCGGCGAACGCAGAACGCAATACTTGTTCTTGATCGTCGGCAGCGGAATCGGCCCGGCCACCGTTGCTCCGGTGCGCTTGGCCGTCTCCACAATCTCGCCGGTCGAGGTGTCCAGCACGCGATAATCGTATGCCTTCAACCGAATGCGAATCCTCTGTCCTACCATGCCTGTCCCCAATCAGGGATCAGGGGTCAGGGATCAGGGATCAGATTCAAAATCTCGCCCCAAATGCCGTGATGCGCCCTGCTCCCTATTCGTTTGTACCGATCCCTGACCCCTGCCCTTCGCCCGCCGCCTTCCGGTCTCGCGCCCGAAGGGCGGCCCGCCCGGCGCGGCAAGCGCCTACTTCGTAATCTCCGACACCGTGCCCGCGCCCACCGTGCGTCCGCCCTCGCGGATGGCGAAGCGCAAGCCCTTTTCGAGAGCCACCGGAGTTATCAGCTCCACCGCCAACTGCACGTTGTCGCCCGGCATCACCATCTCCACGCCCTCCGGCAACTCCGCAACGCCGGTAACATCGGTGGTCCGGAAGTAGAACTGCGGCCGGTAGCCCTTGAAGAACGGCGTGTGACGTCCACCCTCTTCCTTGCTCAACACATACACTTCGCCCTTGAAGTTGGTGTGCGGAGTTATCGACCCCGGCTTGGCCAGAACCATGCCCCGCTCCACGTCCTCCTTGGGAATGCCGCGCAGCAAAAGCCCCGCGTTGTCCCCGGCCAGTCCCTCGTCGAGCTGCTTCTTGAACATCTCCACGCCGGTTACAACCGTCTTGCGCGTCTCCCGGAAACCCACTATCTCCGCGTCCTCGCCCACCTTCACCTTGCCGCGCTCGATGCGCCCGGTGACCACCGTGCCGCGCCCGGAGATGGAAAAAATGTCTTCGATGGGCATCAGGAAGGGCAGGTCCACCGCCCGCTCCGGGCGCGGAACGTACTTGTCCACCGCCTCCATCAGCGCGTCGATCTGCGTCTCCCACTTGGCTTCGCCGTTCAACGCCCCCAGCGCCGAGCCGCGGATCACCGGCGCGTCTTCCGGGAACTGATACTTGCCCAGCAGCTCGCGCACCTCCATCTCCACCAGATCGATCAGCTCCTCGTCCTCCACCGCGTCGCACTTGTTCAGGAAGACCAGCACGCAGGGAACCCCCACCTGGCGAGCCAGCAGCACGTGCTCCTTGGTCTGCGGCATCGGACCGTCGGTGGCCGCCACCACCAGGATCGCCCCGTCCATCTGCGCCGCGCCGGTAATCATGTTCTTGATGTAATCGGCGTGGCCGGGGCAGTCCACGTGCGCGTAGTGCCGGTTGGCGGTCTCGTACTCCACGTGCGCGGTGGCGATGGTGATGCCCCGCTCCCGCTCCTCCGGCGCGTTGTCGATCGAGTCGAACGAACGGAACGAATTCTTCGGGTTGTGCTTGGACAGCACCTTGGTGATGGCCGCCGTCAGCGTCGTCTTGCCGTGATCGATGTGCCCGATCGTGCCCACGTTCACGTGCGGCTTCGAACGGTCGAACTTTTCCTTGCCCAT
>Ga0181529_10002102_pt1 | contig 24443 bp, 25 predicted proteins | sample PEATcosm2014_Bin_36_FD_119763 | JGI IMG/M metagenome (GOLD analysis project Ga0181529, IMG submission 119763) | Peatland microbial communities from MTU Mesocosm Facility, Houghton, MI, USA - PEATcosm2014_Bin10_30_metaG | ecosystem: Environmental > Terrestrial > Soil > Wetlands > Peat | place... | reverse complement strand
TGCGATTGCCGCCTGCAACTGGAGATGGCTCTGGGAGAGATCGGCAAGGCGGGTGCGGGGATTCTGCTCTACGAACAGCAGGAGGGTCGCGGCATCGGGCTGATGGCGAAGCTCAAAGCCTACGAGTTGCAGGACCAGGGGCTGGATACGGTAGAAGCCAACGTGAAACTGGGCTATGCGGCCGATTGCCGCGGTTACGAGCTGCCGGCCGAGGTGCTGAAGCTGCTGGGGGTGAAGAGCGTGCGGCTGATGACCAACAATCCTGAAAAGGTGGCGGCGATGGAGTCGGCGGGGATTGTGGTGGTGGAGCGGGTTTCCGCGGAGGTTGCGCCGCAGGAGAGCTTCGCGGGGTATCTGAAGACCAAGCAGGAAAAGATGGGGCACATTCTGGAGACGGTGGTGACGGAAGATCAGGGGGAGTAAGGCGGCTTTCAGCTCTCAGCTTTCAGCTTTCAGCTCCGGAGCGCTTTGAGAACCTTCGCTGTGGTGACGACTTGGCCGGTGTGGCGCTGGGTGTGGTCGGCTACGTGAATGAGCGCGCCGCCGATGGTTGTGGGTACCTGCTTGTGGCCCACGCCGCGGAAGGTGTCGAAGTTGGCGGTCGCCAGGACACGGATGCGGCCGGCGGCGTTGCTGAAGGAGACCTCGACTTCGGCTAGTAGCGCGGCTAATGACTCATCGCCGCTCTGCTCGGCTTTGAGGGCTGTTAGCTGCTCCGAGGTAAGCTGGTTCCCTTCCGCGTAGGTCAGGATGCGGTCGGTGGATCGGGCTATGTGGCGCAGATGAAAGGCTACCGAGGGCAGCCCGAGGGGCTGGGCATGGACTTCGGCATCGGTGAGACCTCCAGTCCATTTTGCAATGTCGTCGAGGGCTAGATCGAGCGCGTGGAGAACGGCGCGGGAGACAGCGGGGACATCGGCGTGGGTTCCGCGCAACCAGGGCTCGACGTAGGGAGCGGGCACAGGGGAAGCGGTCATAAGGGAAGTTCTCCCATTTCACATGAGGATGCATCAATTCGGCGATCCTACCTATTATGGACTTCCGAGCAAGGTCCTAAGCGCATCAAGCTTCTGGACGACCTCATTCGAGATGCTCTTGACGTCAACAAGCTGCACCAAGCGGTGCAAATCGCCCTTTCGCATGAGCATCGGCCTCTGCAATTTCATTCCGAGCCTTCGGAAGAATTCCTCAGCGAAAGAACTAAGCTTGATTCTTTCCGTCTTACTCTCCCAGACCAGCCGTGCAGAGTCTCCGGGAGAGTCCTTCCAAATTTTAAAATCCACCGCGTCACTACCAAAGACTTCTTCTAATATCAGCCCATCTAAAACAGCTTGTATTTCCAGTTCGACAACATTAGCGAAGAGGTTTTCATTTCCGTAGTGATTCAAGGCATACCTTCGTAGCAGTTCAGGTGTGATGAAATAATTCTCAGCCTCATACCGGCGCCAGTAAGATATTTGGAGTCCGCCTTCAGTCGAATCCGTGCGGCTACGACCATCGTTGTCCAAAATTGCCAAACCCCTCAAATATGGAAGCAATGAACGTAAATTCCTAAAATGCTCTCTTGGCATTACCCCATAGCCCATCCCCACCCTGTCCAATTCGCTCTCTAAGGACGTCTCCGGATAATTATTCTGGACATAATATGAATTAAGCCTATCGTCCCAGGCATCGATGACAGGATGGCCCAGTCGTTCCGCAAAAGCCCGGAGCATGTCTACATCCGTACTTCCCTCGACGTAAAGCACATATCCCCTATCGCGAGCTTTGACATAATTCTCTGTGCCGAATATCTTAAGGCTGTTTTCCACACTGGCCTTGCTCGAAATATCCTCCACTTTGCCATCAAGAATCAGCGTAAGGTTTCGGTCGACTGCTTCCTCAAGAATCACTTCAGAGTGGGTCACCATGACTACTTGAGAATCATTTTCCGCGGCAATATCCCTCAACAGAACATACATTTGTTTCTGTCTTAAAATCTCCAAGTGGGCGTCTGGCTCATCGATCAATAAGACACTTTTTTTGTGCCCATATAAGTATGCAAAAATCAAGAGCATCTGCTGAAACCCTCGACCCGATGTGGCCAATTCAAGAGACTCCTTGGGCAAGCCGACAGGCGAATAATAGAGCTCGATGCCGCCTTGGGCATTTTCAGTTGGATTCTTAAGCTCCACTTGGAACAAGCGACGCATCAATCCCTGAATCTTGGACCACTCTCCAATCTTGGACCATTCCCCCTTGTCGACCTTGTAGCAGAGATTGCGGAGCACTTCTGCAGTTCGCCCTTGTCCCATCAGCGTTCCGATAAATTTGTCCTGATAGACAGGCTCGAGTGTACTAAGACCTGACATGGGATAGAGGAGCTCAACCTTAATCCCTATGACGTACTCTAAGAACTCCTTTCTTGCGTCTTCATTATCGAGAGCTCCGTAGCTTGATTCTTCCTTGACCCGGCAATAAACAAGTTCATCTCCATCATTGTGAAACCGCAATGCAAGGGGAACTATCTTGCCCTCAAACTCCACGCCAACCGTGATGACCAGGTAGACATTCTCGTTGGACCCCTTCTTTACCTTCATATTCGACCAAAAATATCGCGTCTTCTGTACTGGAACCGAAACAATCTCAAGGCGATTGAGCTGGACTCCTGGGCGCTCCTTTGCTTTCGATTCACCTCGAATGCCATACCAAGTTCGCACGGCCTGGGACCAAAGCGCCAGCGCTTGGATTGCGCTTGTTTTGCCACAATTGTTCGGACCGATAAGGACGGCTGGGTGATCGAGTTCGATTCGTTGTTTGTCGCCGAAGAGTTTGAAATTCTCAATTTCAACGTAATGTAGTAGTCTCACAGGCGCTCCCCGACTCAACACCACTTTACCTTACGCGACCCTCAAAATAATCGAGATGCGCGCCTGACAGAAATTAGAGTCTTACAACAAGCCCTGGCCTTTCATGAACGCCCTATCCTGCGCTCTTCACCCTCACCACGGTGATCTTTTCGAATCCCTCTTCGAAGACCGGCGGTTTGAGTTTTTCGGCCATCTTGCGCATGATTTCTTCGCTGACGGAGCGGTCGCGCTTGCGGTTACGCTCCAGGCAAACATCCAGCGGCACGTCGAAGAAAACAGCCTGCACTTCGTAGCCGAAGCTTTTGGCCATCTTGATCCACTGGCGACGCTCGTGGGTGGAGAGGTTGGTCGCGTCCACGTAGTTTGCGGGCATGCGGGCGATAAGGCGGGCGCGCAGCAGCGAGCGGAGTGTGGAAAACACCAGACCCTGGTAGCGCTGCTCCTCGACATCGTCGAAGAGGATGTTGCGAAGCAGGTCGCTCGAAAGCGGGGTGATGCCGCGGCGGCCAAACCAAGTGGTCTTTCCCGAGCCGGGCAGGCCTATGGCCAACACAACAAAGCCCTTGGGCGCATTAGGGGAGCGCTCGGCGGCCTCCGGCGCGTGGGCTGCGGGTATCTCCGGCTGGGTTTCGACCTCGAGGCGGCCCGAATCCGCCGGCTCATTCCATTCCGGACGGGGCCGTTCCGAACGCGCTGGACGGGGCGCGGCGGGGCGGGACGGGGCAGCGGGCCGTGGATTCGCATTGGGACGAACCTCCGGCTGTGTCGGGCGGGTCTGCGCCGGGGGCGCGGGCGGGTCGTCCGGATAGAACGGAACCAGTGGAGCTAGTTGATTCGATGGGAGTTCCTGGCCAATTTTGCCCGTGGATTCCGAAGTATTGGGACTGTGTCTGGAGCGTCTTCTCATGCCGGCTTGAACACCTGCTTCTTGTTACCGGAATACCACACTAGCGGCAGGCGCTGCAAATGCTGTGCACTCCGTCACATACAGTCCCGCACCAAGAGAAGCATCCTAGCGGTGAGCGGTTCCATGTTCGGAAATGGGGTTTGGAATCCGGAAACGGAACCGGGACAGGGGGCAACGCCGACGGGTTTTAATCTCGGCACAGCCGCCTCAAATGTTACGATCAAGGGTTTGGTAGATCCGCCTTTCGGCACACTCCAGACGCCACATGATCTGAGCAAAAATCCACAGCCTCACCGACTACGAAGGAGAAATCACATATGGCAGTAAAGGTTGGTATCAACGGCTTCGGCCGGATTGGCCGCAACGTTTTGCGCGCCGCGCTTGGCAATCCAGAGATCGATTTTGTTGCCGTCAACGATTTGACCAGCCCGGCAACGCTGGCCCACCTGCTCAAGTACGACTCGATTCTGGGCAACCTGAAAAACGAGATCAGCGCCGGCGAGGACTTTATCAGCGTCGACGGGAAGAAGATCAAGGTGTGGGCGGAGCGCGACCCCGCCAAGCTGCCCTGGGCGGATGTAGGAGCGCAGATTGTTATTGAGTCGACCGGCCACTTTACCGACGCCACCAAGGCCAAGGCTCACCTGGGCACGACCGTGAAGAAGGTCATCATCTCGGCTCCGGCGTCCAACGAAGACCTAACCATCGTTCTGGGCGTTAATCAGGGCAAGTACGATCCGGCCAAGCACAACATTCTTTCCAACGCCAGCTGCACCACCAACTGCCTGGCTCCGGTGGTCAAGGTGATCCTGGAGACATGCGGCCTTGTCAGCGGCATCATGACCACCATTCACAGCTACACCAACGACCAGGTCATTCTCGACTTTCCGCACAAGGACCTGCGCCGCGCCCGGGCTGCCGCTTTGTCGATGATCCCGACATCGACCGGCGCCGCCAAGGCCCTGAAGCTGGTGATTCCCGAGAGCGCGGGCAAGCTGGACGGCTTTGCCATCCGCGTGCCCACACCCAACGTCTCGATCGTCGACCTGACCTTCATCGCCGAAAAGCCCATCACCGCCGAAGCCCTGAACGCCGCCTTCAAGAAGGCGTCAGAGGGCGAACTGAAGGGCATTTTGGGGTACGACACCAACCTGCTGGTCAGTTCCGACTACAAGGGCAACCCGCTCTCCTCCATCCTTGACGCGCCGTTGACCAAGGTCGTGGGCCAGAGCGTGAAGGTGCTGAGCTGGTACGACAACGAGTGGGGCTACTCCAGCCGCGTTGTCGACCTGATCGGCTTCCTTGAGAAGAAGGGTCTGTAAATACAAGTGAACGGTGGGCAGTGCACAGTGGACAGAGGTTGTCCCCTTGTTCACTGCCCTTTGTTCATTGTTCGTTGCCCACCGTGCACTGTCCACTGTTCACTGTCCACTGTCCACTGCTCACTGTCCACTGTCCACTGTCCACTGTCCACTGTCCACTGCTCACTGTTCACTGTTCACTGATTTAGAAGGAAGGCACAGTTCCATGCCCAAGCTCTCCATTCGCGACATCGATCTGACCAACAAGCGGGTCTTCATCCGCGTCGACTTCAACGTGCCGCTGACCGAAGACGGCTCGACGATTACCGACGACACCCGCATCGTGGCCACGCTGCCCACCATCGTTTACGCGCTCCAGCACCAGGCCAAAGTGATCCTGGCCTCGCACCTGGGCCGGCCCAAAGGAAAACCGAATCCGAAATACTCCCTGCGCCCGGTGGTTGACCGGCTGCGCGAACTGCTCGACAAGAAGCTCGGCGAGAGCGTCAACGTAGCCTTTTCGCCCGACTGCATCGGCGAGATCGCGGGCGAGATGTCGCGCCAACTCGAATCGGGGCAGGTGCTGTTGCTTGAGAATCTGCGCTATCACGCGGAGGAAGAGGCCAACGACCCGGTGTTCTCGAAGGCGCTGGCTTCGCTGGCCGATGTCTACGTGAACGACGCGTTTGGCTCGGCGCACCGCGCCCATGCTTCCACTGAGGGCATTACGCATTATCTGAAACCTGCCGTGGCCGGACTGCTGATGGAAAAGGAAATTACCTATCTCGGCAAAGCTCTGGAAGCGCCGGAGAAGCCGTTTGTGGCCATCATCGGCGGGTCGAAGATTTCGGGAAAGATCGACGTGATCGACAACCTGCTGGATAAGGTGGATACGCTGGTGATCGTTGGCGGCATGGCGTATACCTTCCAGCGCGCGTTGGGCGTGGCTACGGGCAAGAGCCTGGTTGAAGAAGACAAGATCGACATGGCGAAGGCGGCTCTGGAGAAAGCGAAGGCCAAGGGCGTGCAGTTGCTATTGCCGGTAGACAACATTCTGGCGGACAAATTTGCGGCAGACGCCAAAACGCAGCCGTGGGATACCTCGGTTGACTTCCCGGCCGACTGGCAGGGGTTGGACATCGGGCCGAAGTCGATTGCGGCAATTGAGGAAGTGGTTTCGACGGCGCGCACGATTGTGTGGAATGGGCCGGCGGGCGTCTTCGAGTTTCCGCGCTTTGCAGTGGGCACGAATGCTATCGCTCACGCTGTGGCGGCCAACAAGGCGGCTATCTCGATTATTGGCGGCGGCGATTCGGTTTCGGCCATCAACAAGACAGGCCTGGCCGACCAGATCACGCATATCTCTACGGGCGGCGGGGCTTCGCTTGAATTCCTGGAAGGCAAGAAGCTGCCGGGGGTTGAGGCGCTGACGGACAAGTAAGACAGGGATCAGGGATCAGCAAAGCGCGCATCCGGCGGATTACACCGGATGCGCGCTTTGTTTCAGTTCAATATTAGGCGTAGCCTTTTGCAGCCTGGCGAGCTTGGTGGCACTTTGCGTGCACAAGCTCCGTATTTTCCAAGGTATATCCATCAGCAGCGTTCTTACGGTCGAGTTCTGAATACTGAATCGCCATATCCGCGTTGCAATGCGCGCACTTGCCGTGTTGAAGATCGTATCTTTGAATCTTGATCTTGCGGCGCGCCATCGGCTTTCCACGTTCCAAATAGATAAGCTCTTTGTAGATCTTCCTGCGGTAGGCAAATAGCAAATGAATGTCGTCGCCAGCCAATATCTCCAGTCTTCGGCGAATGTCATCCAACAACAGATGGGCTTGCTTCAGCTCTTCAGCATCGAGATTTCGGTTTGCCACGGTCGCGCACTCTCTCTGTCGGGTCTCATTTCGCAGCGTCAAGCGCTCGGAAATTTCCTTTCACGCCAAGATCCAGCAATGCGTGATCGGCGGTAACCAGCGTCGCGCCTAGGTAGCGCGCGGTGGCAACGAGAATGCGATCTGCGGGATCGGCGTGCATTTCGAAAGGCAAGCACGTGCTGGCAACGGCGATTTCGGGCTCGAGCGGCGCCAGAGTCACTCCCGGCTTCGCCAGCGCAGTACGAATCCACTCCAGCACGTCAGAGCCAAGCTGTAACCTGCCTTTACTCACCAGCAATCCGATCTCCCATGGCGTGATTGCGCTGACGGCAATCCGGTTCTCCCATCCAGCCCGGTTCAGCGCCTCGGCGGTCTGAGCTCCCAGCCGGGGCGCCTCCTCCACCATCCAGATAAGCGCGTGCGTGTCGACAAGCAAAACGGACGGCCCGTCCCACTCCGAGGCTGTCATTTCATCGCATCCCATTCAACATCGATAGGAGAGATGATGTCGCCCATCCACAGTACGCTACCCTTCATCGACCCGACGATATTCGCCTTTGCCGGGATCGGTGTCACCTGCGCCACCGGCTTGCCGCGCTTGGTGATCACCAGTGTCTCACGCTTCTCAGCGACCTTATCCAGTAATTTCAAACACTTGGCCTTGAACTCCCCGGCCGGAATCGTGGTTGCCATCGAATTCCTCCTATGGTCACTGACTATAGTCATATAGTAGCGCAATTCCAGAGGTGCGGCAACACCGCCTCAAGTTGCCTTCAGACGCGGCCGGCTTCCGATTGATCGGAATGCAACGTATTACACTCAGTTACCAGTACAAGCCGACACCCAGGCAGGAGAAACTCAGTGGCCTATTACACGCATGTTCTATCCAAAGACGAAGAGTTCCCAGCCTTCGAGGAACTCGCGCAGTTGATTCGCGCAGAGCATCCCGACTTCAGGCTCTCGATTGAAGAAGGAAGCGAGGAGGAGTGGGATGTGCTTCTGCTCTCCGGACTGGACGAAGTCGAGGTGGCGCTGATTGAACGGAACCCTTTGAGCGATGGCTCCATGGGACAGGACGAGATCGCGGATTTCCTCGAAGATCTTGAGGATTGCAAGCCGAAGAGCGGGGTGCAATGGCTTGAGGATTATCTGGCTGGGGTGAAGACGATCTACGCGTTCCAGCACCTGCAGGGCGCGGAAACGGTGGAAGGCGGGAACGCGCTTCACGCGCTGCGTTCGGCGCTTTGGGAGCGCGGGGACGCGATCATCCAGGCCGACGGCGAAGGATTTACAAACGAGGAGGGCTTCCACATCGTTTGGCAGTTTTCCGACTCGGTTTCGGGGCCGTGGAATATGGGTGTGCTGCAAGACGGTGTGTGGCATCACTTCACGATGGATTTGGGCGATCCGGATCATCGGGCAGCTTTCCTGAAGGGCACGGTGCCGGGGGACCTGACGGCGGTGTTGGGAGCGGGCGGTTGAGGTCCGCGATTGCAAGCGGGAATGCATTTAGATGTTTATGTGTTTAGCTGCATAAACGTTTGTGTGTTTATCTGTTTAGGCGTATATTAAGCTTGGAGAGCGTCCCATGTCCACTGCCACCACCCGCTGGAATCTCGTCGTCCCCAGAGAACTCGACAAGTCCTTGCGCCAGTTCCTCGCCAATGAAGGTAGAGGCAAGAAAGGGGATCTCTCCCGCTTTGTCGCCGAGGCCGTCAATAAACACATCTTTGACACCGCGCTCAAGGAAGCCCATGAGCACAACGCAAATGTGCCTTTGGAAGACATTGAGGCGGCTGTCGAAGAGTCCCTCGCATGGGCGCGTGCGCGGATGCGCTGATGCTGGTACTGCTCGACAGTAACATCTACTTCAGCGCATTGATTTCTCCGCTGGGCTCACCCGCGCGCATCGTTCACGCTTGGAGAAATGGCAGGTTTCATTTGCTCACCTGCCAGCAGCAGATCGACGAGATTCGCGCGGCGAGCCGCAACCTCAAGTTCCGCGCCCTGTTCCAACCTCACCATGTCGGCGACATGCTCAATCACCTGTATAGTGCTACTGTCTGGCCGGATCCGGTGCCGCGGAAGTACGAGGCTGCCGATCCGGAGGACAGCTACCTGCTCGACCTGATTGAGGCGGCGCAGCCCGACTTCGCGGTCACCGGGGACAAGCGTTCAGGACTCCTCGAACTGGACAAACTGGGTCGCACCAAGATTCTGAAGGCCAGTACCTTCTGCAGTGAAGTATTACATTTGTAAAACGATCAATACCACGCCGCTCTCTGTCTTTCCGCCGTTGTTCCCGCTGTGCCCGCCGTCACCCATGGCGCCGAATTCCATCCGCTAAAATTGATTTGAGGAATTGGAGAAAAATGCCGCGTAAAGCACTGATTGCCGCCAATTGGAAGATGTATAAGACGCCTGCGGAAGCCAAGGCGTTTGTGGATGCGTTTTTGCCGCTCGTTGCCGGACACACGCGCGATGAGATTGCCCTGTTTCCGTCTTCCGTTTTGCTGCCCACGGTAATTGCCGCCGCCAAGGGCTCGAATGTGGCCGTGGGAGCGCAGAATATTCACTTTGCCGAAGAGGGCGCCTACACAGGCGAGACCTCTGTAGGCCAGCTATTGGCGGTGGGCGGAACGCATACGCTGATCGGCCACTCCGAGCGGCGGCAGTACTTTGCCGAGACCGACGAGATTGTGAACAAGAAGCTGCACACGGCGCTGAAGCATGGCGTGGTGCCCGTGGTGTGCGTGGGCGAAGTGCTGGCGGAACGCGAAGCCGGCAAGACCGCCGAAGTGCTGAAGACGCAGATTACAGGAGCGTTCGTGGGCATTACCGCCGCGGCTGCCGCGCCGATTGTGATTGCGTATGAGCCGGTGTGGGCGATCGGGACGGGCAAGACGGCGACACCAGAGATTGCGGTCGACGCGCACAAGATTATTCGCGCGGAAGTGGCCAAGCTGCTGGGCGCGGATGTGGCCGCGGCGATCCGGATTCTCTACGGCGGCAGCGTGAAGCCGGACAACGCGACTTCGCTGATTGGGCAGGAAGAGATCGACGGCGCACTGGTGGGCGGCGCGAGCCTGAAGCCGGATTCGTTTACGGCGATCGTGAAGTACTGACGCCGGTCTTCAGTTGATTTAGTGAAGAGACAGCCCGCCCCGTATGCTCTTTGTCGATGAAGAGCATGCGGGGCGTTTTACATTTGCGGATAGAAGCTCGCGATCCAGTTTTGCAAGAGCGCCGGGAAGCAGCCTAACACGACGACGGCGGCGGCGATTGCCAATAACACAATCAGCGTGACGGGATGTGCCTTGATGGGTGATTCGTCGACGGCGGGCATCACGTAGGCGCGCTTGAGGACCTGCAAATAGTAGTAGAGCGAGACCGCGCTCATGGCAATGGCGAGGGCGACGAGAGCGAACGGGACTGGGCCTGCGGAAACACTGAGCACCGCGGCGAAGAGATTGAACTTGGCCCAGAAGCCTACCAGCGGCGGGATGCCGGCGAGCGACAGAAACAAGACCAGCAACACGGCAGCTAGCAGCGGATTGCGCTTGTGGAGACCGAGGAAGGCGTCGAGCTTGTCTGAACCTGTAGCGCGTTCTACGACGCCGACCATGCCGAAGGCGCCAATGGTCGTCAGGCCGTAGGTGAGGATGTAATAGAGGATGGCGGCAGCGCTCAGGTTGGTCCAGGAGAAGAAGGCGAGGCCGAGCAGAATATAGCCTGCGTGTGCGATTGCTGAATACGCAAGCAAGCGACGAACGCTGCTTTGCGCAAGAGCGGCAAGGTTTCCTACGACCATGGAGGCCGTGGAGAGCAAAGTAAGAATCAGCCCCCACGAGCCTTCCATTCCAAAATGCCGTGCGGCATCCTGCGTAACCTGAACGACAAAATGACCTACCACATACTGGCCGGAGACATGGAGCATTGCAGTGCCAATGGAGATTAGCAGGGCGAAGCTCGCGACCTTCGAAACCGACGCGATAAACGCAGCGGCGGGAGCGGGTGCGCCCTCATACGTGTCCGGCGCCCAAAGATGAAACGGAACGGCCGCAACTTTAAAGCCTAGCCCCGTGGCGATCATGACCGACGCGATGCCGAGCAGAGGAGCACCGCCGAAGACGTTTTGGAAATATGCGACCTGAACGATTTTGAGCAGGTTGGTCGAACCGGTGATTCCGTAGAGATAGCTGAAGCCGAAGAGCAGAAAGGCCGCCGACATTCCGCCGAAGAGGTAGTACTTCATGGCGGCTTCGGCGCTTTTGCCCGAATGCTTGTTGAAGGCTGTGAGAATGTAGAGACCGAGTGAGAGCAGTTCGAGGCCAACGAAGATGACGAGCAGGTCCTGCGCGGCGGCGATGACCAACCCCCCGGCCGCGGCCATCAGCACTACGGCGACATATTCTCCAACGTGGCGGGTGAAGACGGAATCAATAAGCAGGAGCAGCGTGAGCGCGGTAAGCAGGAGGATTCCGGCTTGCGCCACGCTGGCCGCGCCGCCCGCGGAGAGAAGAAGCTCGCCGCCAACACTGAGGCCCGCCGAACCGGCGGCATAGACAGCCCACAGCGCTGCACCACAGCCGGCGACGCCGATCAGAGACGCAATGGCGACGCGGGTTTTGAGCGCGGCTTTGCGTAGAAAGCCGAGATCGACGACGAGCACGAGGAGCGCGGCGACTTCGAGGGCCGTTTCAGGCAGCGTGGCGCGGAAGAGATCTGCGTAGTTCATTGTCCTCCTCCCGCAAGCAGTGCTTTTACGGCCGGCTCAATGGTGTCGAGAAGAATCCGCGGATAAAGGCCGACGAAGAGACTGACCCCGGCCAGCATCGCGACGCCCGCGTACTCGGGCCAGGTGATTGCGCCGAGCGAGGGCCATCCGGTCTTGGGATGCTCTTCCGCGGTGGGCAGCTTATCGCTGAAGAAGGCCTTCTGCATGGCGCGCCAAGTATAGGCGACGCCGATAACGATGCCGACGCCCGCGGCGATGGTCCACCAGGGCTTGGCGATCCATGCGCCGACCAGCACTTGCAACTCGGCGACGAAGCCGGAGAAGCCGGGCAGGCCCATCGAGGCCATTCCGGCGATGACGAAGGACCATGCGGCAAAGGGCAGGCGCTTGCCGAGATGCATGGTTTCAAGTTCGGCTAGCTGGCGCGTGTGGGTGCGGTCGTAAACGATGCGGCCGACGATGGCGAAGAGCAGGCCGGCGATGATGCCGTGCGAAAACATCTGCATTACCGCGCCGGTCATGCCGATGCGGTTGAGCGTCATCAGGCCTAGCAGCACGAAGCCCATGTGGCTGACGCTGGAGTAGCCGATGACGAATTTAAAGTCGGTTTGCGCGAGAGCGACGAGCGCTCCGTAAACGATGCCAATGACGGCGAGGATCGCGAAGACATCGCGCCAGGAGCCGATGCCGATCAGCGAGAATCCCCAGGGATCGAGTCCGCGCGGGAAGAGCCAGATGCCGGCGCGGAGGCAGCCGTATGCGCCCAGCTTCATGACGACGCCGGCAAGAAGCATTGAAGCGGCGGTGGGCGCGGCGACGTGGCCGGTGGGTGCCCAGGTGTGAAAGGGCCACATGCCGGCCAGAATCGCAAAGCCGGTGAAGACCAGCGGGAAGCACCACATTTGAAAGCTGACGGGGAAGCCGCCTGAATGCGCATAGCCGGCGAGATCGATGAGGCTGGTCGAGTGGCTGCCCGCAGTAGTGTAAGCGGCAAGCAGGCCTATCAACACCATCGCCGAGCCGACGAAGGAGTAGAGCGCCAGCTTCATGGCTCCGTATTCGCGGCGCGTGGACCCCCAGATGGCGATGAGAAAGTACTTGGGGACGATGGCGATTTCGTAGAAGACGAAGAGCAGAAAAAAGTCGAAGCTGAGGAAGACGCCGTAGACGCCGCCGATGAGCGCAAGATAGAAGGCGAAGAATTCGTTGGTGCGATATTCGACGTTCCAACTGAAGAGAATGCCGGCAACCGCGGCCAGGCCGGTGAGCAGGACAAGTACGCGGCTGATGCCATCGGCGGCGAGCAGAAAGTGAATGCCCATGGAGGGCACCCACGGGACATCGACAATAATGACGCGGCCCTGGCCCATGCCGGCTACGAAGCCACCAACGGCGTGCAACAGGCCGAGCACCGCGACTGCGAGCGCAAACCAGCGCGCCAGACTGTTCTTGCCTTTCGGCAAGAGGGCTTCGACGAGCGCCCCGGCAAACGAGAGATAGATCGTCCACGCCAACATCTAAAATCTCCAGTGAGCCAGCAGGTTAACGACGGTTGGGTTTACGCTGCCAACAATCAGTTGAGGTACAAGGCCGACGATCAGCATCAGGCCGATGACGGGCGCCATCGCCAATCGCTCGCCATGATGCAGATCGGGAAAGCCCGCGCAGTGCTCGGGCACGGGGCCGGTGAATACTTTTTGAATCACGGTGAGGATGACAACCGCGGTGACCAGGAGGCCAAGGATGGAAACCGTTGCCGCAACCCAGGCCAGCGGGAAGACGCCGCGGAAGATAAGGAACTCGCCGACGAATCCGTTGAGGCCGGGCAGGCCGAGAGACGAGAAGAGCACAATGCCCATGAGACCGGCGAGCACTGGCGCGGGCTTGCGCAAGCCGCCAAACTGGTCGATACCGCGATGGCCGCCGGTTCGCTCCTGAAGCATGGCGACAAACCAGAACAGCGCCGCCGCCGTGATGCCATGGTTGAACATTTGCAGGATGACGCCGTTGAGCGCGGCGGCCTGGCTGGCGAACGAGGCAGTACCGGATGCGGGGATGGCCAGCGCGAAGATGCCGAGCAGGCAGTAGCCGAGATGGTTGACCGAGGAGTAGGCGAAGACGCGTTTGAGATCCGTTTGCGCAGCAGCGGCCCATGCGCCCATGACCACGGTGGCAACGGCGAGGACCAGCAGCGGCGTGCGCATCTGCGCGATCTGGTGGCCGAAGAGAGGAATCGCGATGCGCAAGAGGCCGTAGACGCCCATCTTGGACATTGCGCCGGTCAGCAGCATGGTGACCGGCGAAGGAGCTTCAGCGTAGGCGGCGGGCAGCCAGGTGTGGAACGGAATCATGGGCACCTTGACGGCGAAGCCTGCGAGAACGCCGATGGCCAGCCAGATGGTGACGGGACCGAGGTGCGCGGTGACCATCTTCTCCAACGCACCGGTGGAGGCGAGCTGCGCGAGATACCCGAAGTCCATGCTGCCTGTCGAGACGAACACGGCAAGAAATGCGAGCAGCAAGGCCGCGGAACCGGCCATGGTGTAGACGAAGAACTGCGTGGCCGCCGGGCCGCGGCGCGTGCCTCCCCAGAGCTTGATGAGAAAGAAAGCGGGGATGAGGCTGAGTTCCCAGAACAAAAACCAGTGGAAGAAATTGAGCGCGGTGAAAGAACCGAAAAGGCCGGACTCGAGGACCAGGACCAGGCCGAAGTAGAGGTTCGGCTGATGATGCACGCGGTGCGCGGCATCGACCGACATGAGCGTGACGATGGCGGAGAGCACCAGCATGAGCGCGCCCAGGCCGTCGACGCCAAGATGATACTCGATGCCGAGCGAAGGCGCCCAGGAGACGCGCTCGACCATGCCCATGCTGCCGTCGGCAGGCAGGCTGGTCCAGACGAAGAGCGCAAGGCCCAGGCTTGCGATGGTTGTGAAGAGGGCCACGGCGCGCGCGTGTTTGCCGGAGAAGAGCGCGGCAGCCGCGCCGACAAGGGGCACCACGGTCAAGAGCGTCAATATGTGAAAGCCGGACGTATATTCGTTCATGGCCGGCCGCTCCAGATCAGAATTGCCGCCAGCGCCACGACGGCGAGCGCCAGAATTCTCAGGTAGGTTTGCACGCGGCCGCTCTCGACGCTCGACAGCAGGCCGCCGCCGGTGGAGAGTTCTTCGCAACCCTTGTCGAAGCTGCCGTCGACCACAGTGGTGTCGAGAAAGCGGTTCAACCGCGCCCAAATTGCGAAGAGCCAGACAACGCCCGCGACCGCGCCGCCCCAGACGCGGCGATCGAACCAGTCGGCGACGCGCGCCCACCATGCGTAGAAGGCGATCACAGTGACTCCGTAGAGTTCGTCAATATAAAACTTGTCGCGCAGGACGGCCCAGATCCAGGGCACGGATTTTTCCAGAGCATCGGGTTCTTCGGGCTCCGGGGTTTCGTTGCCATAGAGCCACCAGCCGAGACCGAGGCCGAGGAAGACGACCAGCGAGGAGATTGCCATGAGCGCGAGCAAGCCGGGCTCGGAAAAAACGTGCAGGTCGAAGGGGGCATCGCGGCCTTCGAGGAAGGCGCGGAACCACGGCCAGGCGGGGGTCCCGATGAAGCCGAGCGCGATCGAGAAAAAGGCGAGAATCGCAAGCGGGACGGTCATCGCAGCGCGGCTTTCGTGCGCCGTCTTGTGTCCGCGATTGTATCCGAAGAATACGTAGCTCACTTGCCGCGTCATATAGAACGCGGTGAGCAGCGCGCCGAAGACGAGCATATAAAACGGCGCCTTGGCCACGCTCCAGTGCTGCGCCGCTTCCAGAATTCCGTCCTTGCTCCAGAAGCCGGAGAAGACAAGCGGGAATCCGCACAGGGCCAACATGCCGATGGCGTAGGTAATGAACGTGAGCGGCATATCGGATTTAAGGCCGCCCATGCGGCGTATGTCCTGCTCCTCGTGGGTGCCGTGAATGACCGAGCCCGCGCCCATGAAGAGCAGCGCTTTGAAAAAAGCGTGGGTGATGAGGTGGAACATGCCGATGGCGACGCCGCCCAATCCGAGGCCGGCCATCATGTAACCGAGCTGCGAGATGGTGGAGTAGGCGAGGATGCGCTTGATGTCGTTTTGCGCGACGGCGATGAGAGCGGCAAAGACCGCTGTGGATGCGCCGACCCAGGTGACGACGGTAAGGGCGGTCGTGGTTCCACCGGTCAGCGCGCCGGCCTGCATGAGCGGATAAACGCGAGCGATCAGGTAGACACCGGCGGCGACCATGGTGGCGGCATGAATGAGCGCGGAGACGGGCGTGGGGCCTTCCATCGCGTCGGGCAGCCAGACGTGGAGAGGAAGCTGGCCGCTCTTGCCCGCGGCTCCGGCGAAGATGAGCAGGCCGATGGCGCCGGCGGCGGTGAGGCCGAGCGCGGCATGTTGCGAGAGCAGTCCGGCGAGAGCCCAGCCTTCCATGGAACCCAGGCCATGGTTATAAAAGAGCAGCGTGCCGGTCTGCGCGAAGAGCCAGACGATGCCAAGAAGAAAGAAAATATCGCCGATGCGCGTAGTGAGGAAGGCCTTTTTCGCAGCGGCTGCGGCAGAGGGCTTTTGATACCAGAAGCCGATGAGCAGATACGACGTGAGGCCGACCAACTCCCAGTTCATGAAGAGCAGAAGAATGCTGTTGGAGATGACGACGCCGAGCATGGCTCCTGCAAAAAGCGAGAGGAAGCAGAAGAAGCGGGTGTAGTTTTCGTCGCGGGCCATGTAGCCGGTGGAGTAGATGAAGATGAGCAAGCCGACGAAGCTGACCATCACCAGCATGATTGCGGAGAGCGGATCGAGGACCCAGCCGAGATCGACGGAGGAGGAGCCGAAATGAAGCCATGAGAAGTTGACGGTCTCGCGGACGGCCGCGCCATAAAGCCACCCGGAGACAGCGTGCGCGAAGGCCACGAGCGAGAGTAGCAGAGACACGACAAGCGAGCCGATGGACAGCGTAGCAGCGAGTTTGCGCCTGGGCCGCTTGAACAGCGCGATCACGCCGGAGGCCACGATGGGCACGGCGGGAATCAGCCACAGAATCTCCGCGATGGGAGAAACTGCCAACCGCGGGGCGAATGAAATTGTCTCTTGCATCAATTCTTCACCCCTTCATCCTGTTCATTTTGTCGAGATCGGTGGTTTGCGCATGGCGGTAGATGGCGATGACCAGGCCCAATCCTACTGCTGCTTCAGCGGCGGCGACGGCGATGGAGAAGATGGCGAACATCATGCCGGTGAGCGCTTCGGGATGCGGCCCATAGCGCCAGAAGGCGATGAAGTTGAGGTTGGCCGAGTTCAGCATCAGCTCGATTCCGATGAGGACAAGAATCGCGTTGCGGCGGACCAGAGCGCCGGCCAGGCCGATGGCGAACAGCAGGGCTGCGACCAGAAGATAGGCGGCGAGAGGCGTCATTGAGCACCATCCTTCTCGTGCATGGCGACAATGACCGCGCCAATGGTTGCCGCGGTGAGCAGCAGTGCGAGGATTTCAAGCGGCAGCACGTAGCGGCCCACCAGCGCGACTCCAATGTCGTGCACCGTGACTGCGGGAACGGCAGTCTCATGCGGCAAGGCGGGAACGGACCGGAGCACTGCCCACGCAAGTACAGAGAAAACTCCGGCGGCGATCATCAGTCCGATAAGCCATGTGTGGCTGAAGACTCCGTCTTGGGGCAGATCGGAGCCGCGCGTGAGCAGGATTGCGAAAACGATCAGAATGGCGACAGCGCCGATGTAAACCAGAATCTGCGCGAAGCCGGCGAACTGTGCATCGAGCGAAAGAAACAAGAGAGCGAGACCGCCGAAGGCGACAGTGACCGCGAGGGCCGCGTGGACCAGGTTCTTCAAAAGCACGGCCGCAAGTCCGCCGGCAATTGTCAAGGCCGCGATGACGTAAAACACGGGGGTCATTGGGCAACCCTTCTTTCGTGGAACCGCACATCGGGGGCTAAACAAGCTGCGGAAAAACTCGCTCTCGCACAAACATTCAGCGGCTTTGTAACAGGGCATGACTTTAGTCGTGCCGCAAATGCCGCGGTCCTTTCGGCACCGCTGAAGTCGTGCCCTGACACAAGACCACTAAGATGGCCGCAACTATTCAGCATAGCGGTAACTCCTGGGGCCGAAGTGCTCGCTGCGCATTTCAATACGGCCCATGAATACCCAGACCACGGCGAGAATCGCGGAACAAACCACCCAGCGCTCCCATCCTTCGCCCATGAAACGCCAGAGGGCGGTCACCATGAGGTTGAGCAAAGTGAAGGGCAGCACGAATTTCCAGGCGAAGTTCATGAGCTGGTCCTGGCGCAGGCGGGGCAGGGTTCCGCGCATCCAGATGAAAACGAAGATGGAGAGCATGAGCTTGGAGAAAAACCAAATCCACGACGGGATGAATGTGAGGAATGAAAATGGAGCGGTCCATCCGCCGAGGAAGAGCGTGGCGCCGAGGCCGGAGATGGAAAACATGGCCAGATATTCGCCGAGGAAAAAGAGCGCGAATTTGAAGCCGGAATATTCGGTATGGTAGCCGGCGACGAGTTCCGACTCGCCCTCGGGCAGATCGAAGGGAGAACGGTTGGTCTCAGCCGTGGCGGCGATGGCGTACATGACAAAGCCGGCAAGACCCCAGGGGGTAAAGATGTACCAGTGCGGCAAGTCCCAGGTGTAGTGATTTTGCGCCTCGACAATTTTAGGGAGCGAGAGTGTGCCGCTGATCATGACGACGGCGACGCTGGAGAGAAGCAGCACAACTTCGTAGCTGATCATCTGGGCCACGGCGCGCATGGCTCCGAGCAGCGAATACTTGTTGCGGCTGGACCAGCCGGCCATGAACACCGATACTTCCGTCGACGCGCCCATGGCGAAGTAGAACAGCAGGCCGGCGTCCATATCGACCAGCACCATATTGCGCCCCATGGGCAGCACCGCGAAGCCCATGAAGACCGCGACCACCAGCACGATGGGCGCGAGAAAATGCACCGGCGCATTGGCGCTCGCGGGCACAATGTCTTCCTTGGTGAGCGACTTGATGCCGTCGGCGATGGGCTGGAAAAATCCGAACGGTCCAACTCGATTGGGGCCGAGACGATTCTGAATGCGGCCGAGACCTTTGCGCTCGAAGACCGTGGTGAGCGCGAAGAGCGCCGGGAAGAGGCAGACGATAACGATGACACTGAGCAGCACGGCGGCCAGGGGCTGCAGGCTCACGGGCAGAAACGAAACCAGCCAATGCTGCAACAGAACGAAGATCTGGTCCATTTTATCGATGATCGGCTTATCGAGCATGGGCTAATCTCCTGCTCCTTCAACATGAGGGGCCGGCTTGGCTGCGGCGGCTTTGGCGGCGGCGGCATCGGCTGCGGCCTTGGCTTTTGCGTTGGCCTTGGCTTTCTCTTCAGCCAGGCGCACGTCCACTTCCGCGGCTTCGGTGGGATGAATCCGATGATAATACTCGTTCGACTTGGCAAGTTGCTTGCGATCGAGCAGCAGGCCGCCGAAACGGTCATCGGTAGCCAGCTCGAACTCGGTATCCATCTTGATGGCTTCAAAGGGGCAGACTTCAACGCAAATCTGGCAGCTCATGCAGACGGAGATGTCGATGTCGAAGCGGGTGGGATAGAACTGCTGCTTGCCGGCGTAATCCGGCTTTTTATCTTTGCTTTTGTCGATGTAAATGCACTTGGGCGGGCACTCTTTTTCGCAGATCTGGCAGGCGACACAGCGCAGGCCGGCCTCCCGGTCGTTGGTATCGTAAACGAGAAAGGGAAAGACGCGCGCGTTCTCGAAGGTGGGAATCCGTTCTTCCGGATACTCGACCGTGGTGAGCCGCTCTTTGGAGACAAAGCTGCCGGCAAAGTTTCTTGCCGTCTCCGCCATGCCCTTCAGTATTCCCTCGCCCAGCAAATTGATTCCTCCGGAAAACAGCTTTCAGCTTTCAGCTATCAGCTTCCAGCTTGTTCGTGCCGGTATCAGTCTCTATGCGCTTTTGCGCTTTGTGGCCGATCCGGCGGAGCCTCAAGGGCTAAAGCCCCACGTCTATTTTGCTTCCGTTGCGGCACGACTAAAGTCGCGCCCTTTCAAAACGGCAAATCGCTCGCGGGCCCTTTCCCCTGTTCCCTGTCCACTGTTCCCTGTCCACTGTCCACTGTTCCCTGTCCACTGTCCACTGTTCACTGTTCACTGTTCACTGAAAACGCTACCGATCTACTTCTCCCAGTACGATATCGACGCTGCCGAAGATCAACACCACGTCGGCGACGTTGCTGCCGAGACACATGTCTTCAAGTACAGTCAGGTTGATCAAACTTGGCGGGCGTACGCGATAGCGATAGGGGTTCGGGCCGCCATCGCTGATGAGATAGAAACCCAGTTCGCCCTTGGGCGCTTCAATGCGGCCGTAGGCCTCGCCCGGCTTGGGGCGGAAGCCGCGAATCTTCGCCTTGGGGTCCATGATGGAGCCGCCGGGTATCTCCTTGAGCGCCTGGTTCAGAATGGCGATGGACTCGCGCATCTCCAGAATGCGCACCATGTAGCGGTCGTAGACATCGCCATGATCGCCAAGCGGCACGCGGAACCTGAAGCGATCGTAAATGCCGTAATGATCGATTTTACGAATGTCGTAGTTGACGCCGGAGCCGCGCAGCATCGGTCCGGTCACTCCCGCATTGACGGCCAGCTCGGGGCGCAGAATGCCCACGCCCTGGCAGCGCGCCATGAGAATTTCGTTGCCGCTGAGCAGGTTTTCAAACTCGTCGATAAAGCCCGGCAGCCCGGCTACAACTTTGCGCGCTGCATCGAGCCAAGCCGCGGAGACATCGACGCGGCAGCCGCCGAAGCGCATGTAGTTGCACATCATGCGCGAGCCGGTGAGCGATTCGAAAAGGTCGAGAATCTTCTCGCGCTCCTTGAATGCGTACATGAGCGGCGTGCCGCTGGCGCCCATCTCCTGGAGGAGGAAGCCGATTGAGGAGGCGTGATTCTGAATGCGGGTCAGCTCGCCAAGGATGACGCGAATGTATTCGGCGCGCTCGGGGACTTCCTGGCCGGTGAGCTTCTCGACCGCCAGCGCGTAGGCCCAGTTGTTGGTGAGCGAACAGATGTAGTCCAGCCGGTCGGTGTAGGGCATGGAGGCCAGATAGCTGACGCCCTCGGCAATTTTTTCGTGGTTGCGGTGCAGGTAGCCGAAGACGGGCTTGAGGCGGATGACGCGCTCGCCGTCCAGCGCCAGGTCCATGCGGAATACGCCGTGGGTAGAAGGATGATGCGGGCCCATGGCGACTTCAAGCAGCTCGGCTTCACCGTCCGGCTCCATGATCGGCGGACGGTTCCAGCCTTCTTCCATCTTCTCGCGAAGGAACGCAGAGGTTGCCGCAGGAGTAGTCATTCGCCGGCGCCCGTCCCTTTCTGGGCTACGCCCCCGATTGCAGCCTTGTGCGCGGCGGCTCGCGCCAGCACGGAATCGTGCGCGGTGGGCTCGTATTCAAAGTCGTCGGGATCGACGTAATCGCGACGCATGGGGTGATCTTTGAATCCCTTCCACATAAGCAGGCGGCGCAGGTCGGGGTGGCCGGTGAAGACGACGCCGTAGAGATCGAAGATTTCGCGCTCCTGAAACTCTGCCGAGCGCCAGATGGGCGTGACAGATGGCAATTCAACCTGATCGGTGCGATTGACGGTCCTCATGCGCAGCACGATCGGGCCATGTTTCTTTGCCATGGAGAACAGGTGATAGACCACTTCAAGACAGCCCGGTTCAACGCGCTTGCGGGGCTCCTCGACGGTTTCCTCGACTTGCTGCTCGACACCATCGACAATTCTGGTGACCGTGCGCGTGACTTTCACCTTCTCCGTGATTTCCTTGCCCGGCCAGTCGACGCCGGTGACGTTGGAGAGGAAATCGAAGGCGAGCTCCGCGTCGTCGCGAAGAAACCTGGCCACTTCGACCGCATGGGCGGGAGCGAGGCGGAGCGAATGCTGGCCTGAGGGGCTGGGGTTGGGAATGAGCTCCACTCCAGCGCCCGGAATAGCCGCTTCGATCGCCGACTTGATTTCTTCTATCGATTTCATCAGCGGATCACCACCGGCACTGGCCATACGCCCTTGTTCGACGTGGGTTCAAGATCGTGCTCGCCCTGCTCGGGAACGGGAAACTCGCCTTGCGCCGCGGCGTCGAGATGGCGCGGGCGGCCTTCTCCGGTAAGCGGTTGGGCATCGATCTTTTTTTGCAGCGTCATGAAGGCCTGAATGAGCGCCTCGGGACGCGGCGGGCAGCCGGGGATATGCACATCGACAGGAATGTAGCGGTCGATGCCTTTGAGCACATTGTAGCCCTGCTTGAACGGGCCGCCGGAGATGGCGCAGGCGCCCATGGCGATGACGTAGCGGGGCTCGGCCATCTGGTTGTAAAGGCGAACCACCTGCGGCGCCATTTTCTTGGTGACGGTGCCGGAGATGATCATCAGGTCGGCCTGGCGCGGCGAGGGACGGAAGACTTCCGCGCCGAAGCGGGCCAGGTCGTAGCGAGCCATGGTGGTGGCGATCATCTCGATGGCGCAGCAGGCGAGGCCAAACTGCATGGGCCAGATGGAGCTGCGGCGGCCCCAGTTGTAGAGCTCCTCGATGGTCGTAACCAGGACGCCCTGCTTGCCCAGCTCGATCTTCAATTGTTGGTCAACCACGAGTCGCTTCGCTCCTTGAGCTTATAGTTGCTAGCTTCTAGCCCCCAGTTTTGCCGCATTCCACGCGCACTTTGCTAAACCCCGGCAGATCACAGCTAGCGGCTAGAAGCTAGAAGCTGCCTTTTCACGCCCACGTCAGGACGCCCTTGGCCCAGGCCCAGGCGAGTCCTTCGATCAACATCAATACAAACACCAGCATGGCTGCGCAAGCCGCCGCCCCCAATCCCGTAAACGCCACCGCAAAGGGCAGCAGAAAAACAGCTTCCACATCGAAGATAAGAAAGATGATGGCGTACAAATAGTAGGCGGAGCGGAACTGCACCCAGGCATCGCCCCTGGACTCCAGGCCGCACTCGTAAATGGAGTTCTTGACCGCGTTGGGTTTCGCCGGCGAAAACACCCTTGCCCAGAGCCACGCCAGAGCCAACGGCGCCAGCCCAAAACCCAATGCCGCCAGGAACAAAACCGCCAGGGAAAAGTAAGGATTTGAGGCCATTTGGGAAATAAAGTCCTTCCTATTCAACGTACCAGTTTTGGGCTGGTTTTGGCTAAGGAGTTGGGGCGCGCGGCGCCGTTCGCCTCGACCATTTTGGCACTCATCCCACCCTGTGAACCACTCGATGACGGGCGGGGGAGGGAGCCACGCACGTAAGGAAGGGGAAGAGCCTACCTTCCGTGCGAGGTAAGAACTCTGCGCGCAATCTTAGCGCGGTGGGTTGCTCCGCTTTCGAGAAGCCATGCGAACCGCTTTGGGATCCCGAGCCGCCCCGATTGCGGTCGAGGGCAAACCTCTAATCGTCGTCGTCCTTGCCGGAGTTTTTTGCATGCGCTTTCAGCATGGCGGGCACCGGCTGATTGCCCATTGCGTCCTTCCAGAGAATGACGTTCAGTTTCTCGGTAGGGGCGCGGTCGGCGTGACGAAAGTCCATCCTCATGCTCTCTTGCGCGCCCACCGCAGTCTTCTTATTGGCCGTGTAAATGAGGCCGTTGTCGCGATTCGAGTAATCCGCCGTGTAGGGCGGCTGATCGCCGGGGCCGGTAAAGAGCGTGGAAATCAGCGAGCTGAATGCGTCGTTGTTGTTCATGGGCGGCAGACCAAGCAGGGACTCGATGGTGCGCAGCACGCTTACCGTTGAGTAGAAGCGGCTATCGACAAAGGGCGCTCCACCAGGGCCATGCGGAGAGTACTTGCTGATGACGAGCCCCAGGCTGCGATGCGCGTCTACATGATCGGCGCCGGCCTGGGCATCGTCTTCGAGGATGAAGAATGCCGTCGAGTCCCAGAACGGCGAGTGCGCGATCGCCTCGACCGCGCGGCCAACCGCGAGATCGTTGTCGGCGACGGAGGACTTGGGCGTTGGCCCACCAGGCCGGGTTCCGGCGGTGTGATCGTTAGGGAAGCGCAGCATGACGAAATTCGGCATGGTGTCTTTGCCGCGCTCCATGTCCGCGATCCATCCCTTCAGATGCCGCTCAAAAACTTCGAAGCGAATCTGGTCCGGGATAGACAGATTGAAGTCGGGCGACTCGGGAGCGAAGTGGTCCACCAGTTCCGGCTTGGTGGCGATATTGGTGGCGATGAGTGGAATGGCCCATGGCCACTTGTTGACGCCGCCGCCCCACTCGGCGGGCAGCGCCTCGCCGGGCGCAACGGCCTTGCGCGCACAACTGCGGCCCTCAAGCATGGGACCCAGTTGCGGATTGGCGACCTGGGCTTCGTCGCAGAACGTGCTGGCGATGTATTCGGCGAAATGGTAATAGGTCTTGCCGTGAGCGGCGAGGTCGCCCCAAAGATAGCCGCTCCGCGGTTCGTTCACGTCGGGGATTTTTTGCAGCAGCGGATAGCCGTCGGCCACTACGCCCTCGTAGTCGTAGGTGTGCTCGCTGCCGCGGTAGCTCTGCTGCCATGTTTTTTCCAGATAGTCGGTGCCGATGGCCGCCGTCGACCAGACATGGCCGTCGCCCGACACCTCGCCGGAGTCGAAGAAGTTATCCAGCACGCCGAACTGCAGGGCGAGCTTGTGCAGGTTAGGCGTGATCGCTTCACCAAACATTGTCAGGCTGGGGTCGCCGTTG
>Ga0181529_10002100_pt1 | contig 24466 bp, 22 predicted proteins | sample PEATcosm2014_Bin_36_FD_119763 | JGI IMG/M metagenome (GOLD analysis project Ga0181529, IMG submission 119763) | Peatland microbial communities from MTU Mesocosm Facility, Houghton, MI, USA - PEATcosm2014_Bin10_30_metaG | ecosystem: Environmental > Terrestrial > Soil > Wetlands > Peat | place... | reverse complement strand
TTTGAAACCTTCGCCGGGAATTTTCTTTGTCGCGTCAATGCCCATTTTGCTGCCGCTGGCGATTTCGCTCGTCGCGTGGTCGAGCACGTCGGACGGGCCTTTGGTGAAAATGCTGTCGCGCTGTGGATCGGTGTTGGCCGTGAGATGGAACAGCACTTCGCTGGTGTTGTGGACGTTCACGTTGGCGTCCACCACCACGATGTATTTGGTGAACATCATCTGCCCCATGCCCCAGAGGCCGTGCATGATTTTGTAGGCCTGCATCGGGTAGGTCTTCTTGATGCTGACGAAAACGAGGTTGTGGAACACGCCTTCCGCCGGCAGCGCAATGTCCACGATCTCGGGGAAATTCATCTTGAAGATGGGCAGGAACAATTTCACGCTCGCGCCGCCGATGTAAAAATCTTCCATCGGCGGAATGCCGACAATCGTCGCCGGATACACCGCGTCCCGGCGATGCGTGATGGCCGTGATGTGGAACACCGGATACGGCTCGGGCAGCGTGTAATAGCCGGTGTGATCGCCAAACGGTCCTTCTTCGCGCAACGGCTCGGTCGGGTCCACGTAACCTTCAATGACGAAATCGGCGTTGGCGGGAACTTCCAGATCATTCGTCTCGCACTTCACCAGCTCGACGGATTTTTTGCGGAGATAACCGGCGAGCAGAAATTCATCCAGCCCGTCCGGCAACGGCGCGGTCGCGGCGAAGGGAAACATCGGATCTCCACCGATGAAAATGGCGACGGGCATGCGCTCGCCGCGTTCGTAATAACGACGGCCATGGCGCGCGGCGACTTTCTGCAACTGCCAGTGCATGCCGGTAGTTTTGTCGTCGTAAATCTGGATGCGATACATGCCGAGATTGCGCTCGCCGGTGTCCGGGTCGCGCGTGACGACGCACGGCAGCGTGATGAAACGCCCGCCGTCGAGCGGCCAGCATTTTAATATTGGAAGATTTGCGAGCGTCGGTGGCGTGGGCGAAGTGCCTTTCTGCCAATCCGGCGCGGGCGGCCAGCTTTTTGAGGAAGCAGGCGCGTCGAATTTTTGAATGATATCTTTGCAGGAACCGCTCTTCACCGTCTTCGGTTTCGCATGGCGCAAATCCAGCGCGAGCGCGAGCAGCTTGATGGCTTCCTTGAAACTCGTCGGCGGCTTGGCTTTCATCAGCGCGCCGAGTTCGTTTGCGACTTCGTCCACGGACTCCGCGCCCATGCTCATGGCCATGCGCTTGTGCGAGCCGAGCGTGTTGATGGCCACGGGAAACGGCGAAACGACGCCATTGACAGTGGGCTTTTCGAACAGCAGCGCCTTGCCGCCGCCGGGCGATTTCATTTCGCGGTCGGCGATCTCGGTAATCTCAAGTTCGGTGGCGACGGGCTGAGAAATGCGTTTGAGTTCGCCCGCCTTGTCGAGGGCGTTGACGAAATCGCGGAAGGAATCAAAAGCCATACGCCCGTGAAGCTAACTGAAAAAACCGCAGCGGGCAATCAAACCCAAGGCTAGATTCTGAAAGCCCAAAAGATGGTATTTGTCATTTTAAAGGAATGGGTTTATGGAGACGAAACGAATGTGAGCGAAAGATTATCACCAAATCCGCCGGAAAGGAGTGAAATTCCACGATGAACATTACCGCGTTGATCTTCGAAGCCTTTCTCAAATGTCCCACCAAATGCTGGCTCCGATTCACCAGCGAGCCGCCTTCGGGCAATGCCTACGCCGAATGGGTTCAAACCGAAAACGAATCGTATCGTGCTGCTGCGGCCAAACGATTATTGGCAAATATGACCGAATCTGAATACGCCATTTCGCCTGCCGCAGTTAACCGCAAGACATCGCAATGGAGATTCGCCGTGGATGTGCCAGCGCGCACGGTAAGTCGGCTCTTGCCGGAGTGCGGAATCAAAGTTATGGTCTGGTCATGCTGGATTGGAGCAAATGTGCCGCCGTGGAACGCATCGCCGGCAAAGTAAGCGGCGCGTGGCTGTTCAAAGACACCCGCGTGCCCGTGGCGGCGTTGTTTGAGAATCTCGAAGACGGCGCGACGGTGGACAATTTTCTCGAATGGTTTCCCGGCGTGACCCGCGAACAGGTCGAGGCCGTGCTGGAACACGCCGGGCAAAGCCTGCTGGTCGCGTGATTCACGCGCATGAAAATTCTTTTCGATCACGGCACACCAGCGCCCTTGCGCCGCCAACTGGCCGGCCATGAAATTTCCACGGCTTACGAAATGGGCTGGGCAAAATTGAGCAACGGCGATTTGCTGACCGCTGCGGAAAAATCCTTCGACGCCTTCATCACGACCGACCAAAACCTTCGTTACCAGCAAAATCTTTCGGGCCGGCGGCTGGCGATTCTGGTTTTGCCGACCACAAGCTGGCCGGAAATTCAAAAGCACACGAGCAAAGTTGCCGACAGCGTGAATGCGCTGAAGCCGGGAGATTTTGTTGAACTCAATTTCTAACCAAGTCGCGGTTACCCCGCTTTCTCCTTCACCCGGCGGCTGAAGCTTTCGGTGCGAATGACGGCGCGTTTGTGCAGGCCGCGCACGATGACTTCGTGCTGGTCGCGGGCTTCAATTTGAAACAGCACCTGACGGTCCTCGACGGAAATGATGCGCGCGGTGCAATGAACCGTCTGGCCAACCGGCGTCGGCGCGAGATGCTTCAAATCAAGCTCGATGCCGACGGAACGTTCGCCGTCTTCGAGGCAGCCTGCGATGGTTTCGCGCGCAGTGCGTTCCAGAAAGCCAACGAGGTTCGGCGTGGAAAGCACCGCTGGCATTCCGTTGCCGGCAAACTCCACGGCGTGCTTCGCCTCGGTCTTGAAGGCGAGTTCGCCAGTCAATCCGATGCGCGGGCGGCTTTTCATTTTTTGAGCAGGTCGGCGACGAGCAATTTCTCTTCCTTGAGTTCGGCCTCGGTCGCGGCGATTTTCGCCTTGCTGAAATCGTTGAGCGGAACGTTCTGGACGATTTCCCATTTCTTGCCGTCTGTGCGGATCGGGTAACTGAAGATCAGATTCTTCTCGATGCCGTAATCGCCGGGAGTGCAGACGGCGACGCTGAACCAATCGCCGGGTTTTGTCGGCGAGGTAAGATTGCGGACGGTGTCCACGACGGCATTTGCGGCGCTGGCCGCGCTGCTCAATCCGCGCGCTTTGATAATCGCCGCGCCGCGCTGCTGCACCGTCGCGATGAAATCTTTCTCCAGCCATTCGCGATGGCTGATGACATCCGGCACGAAGCGACCGTTAATCTTGGCGTTGAAAAAATCAGGATACATCGTCGCGCTGTGATTTCCCCAGATGGCAAGGTTGCTGACGGCGGTCACGTCCGCGTTCGCCTTTTTCGCGAGCTGCGTTTTGGCGCGGTTTTCGTCGAGCATCGTCATGGCAAAGAAACGATCGCCGGGCACACCGGGTGCATTATTCATGGCAATGAGTGAATTGGTGTTGCACGGATTGCCGACGACAAGCACGCGCACGTCGCTCGCGGCGTTCTTGGCGATGGCGTTTCCCTGGCCGGTGAAAATCTTGCCGTTGATGCCGAGCAAATCCTTGCGCTCCATTCCCTGCTTGCGCGGCACGGCCCCGACGAGCAGCGCCCAGTTGACGCCTTTGAAGCCTTCGTTCAAATCGGATGTCGGCACAATTCCTTTGAGCAGCGGGAACGCGCAGTCGTCGAGTTCCATGCAGACGCCGCCGAGAGCGGCGAGCGCTTTTTCATCGGGGACTTCGATCAAATGCAAAATGACCGGCTGATCCGGGCCGAACGCCGCGCCGGAAGCGATGCGGAAGAGGAGTGAATAACCGATCTGGCCGGCCGCGCCGGTGATTGCGACTCGAATTGGAGTTTTGTTCATAAATTAAACGGGGCGAAAGCATAATTCCTGCGCCCGATTTTCACAAGCGCAGAACATTTTTGAAAATGTCACAAGAATTTTCTTGGAATTTTTTTTATTCAGCGTAAAAAGGAACTGCTCTTTGAAACGGCGGAAAAAGTTTTCCGCAACATAGCGGTCAAATGTCAGGGAACCCGGTGTGAATCCGGGACGGTTGCGCCACTGTAACGGCTACAAACTCCCAATGCCACCGACGAAAGTCGGGAAGGCGGGAGTGAGGTTTGAAGCCGAAGTCAGGATACCGGTTTGATCGCACTCGTCGGCTCCGAGCGTATCGGAGCACTTCTCCGCAAAGAGAAGGATGAGACCAGTCCGTCCAAACTGTTTTTGGGCGGCTCGTCGAATTTCCTCCATTCCTCGTTTGCGAAGTCTGGAGGTTTTTTATTTCTAGGTTTCGCGCTGGTCTCTCAATCGTAAAAACCGTTCGCGGGAAAAATTATTTTCGCGCGGACAAAATTGAAAGATCAGTTAATGAAAAAATTATCCGTTGCACTGGCAATCGCCAGCTTGTCCGTTCTGTCCAACGTCCGCGCCACAACCATCACCGAAAATTTCACCAACAATCCGTCGCAGGACGGCTGGCAGGTTTTTGGCGACACAAATCTGTTTCAGTGGGATTCCATAAATCAAAATCTCGACGTCACATGGGATTCGTCGCAGCCGAACAGCTATTTTTTCCATCCGCTCGGCACGATTGTGACGCGCAATGACGATTTCAGCATTGCGTTCGACTTGCAAATCAACGACATCGTGAGCGGAAACGAGCCGGGCAAGATCAGCCCGATGGAACTAGGATTTGGCTTTCTGAACCGCACCGACGCGACGGATCCGGGTTTCGTGCGCGCCGACGCCGCAAATCTGGCCGAACTGGATTATTTTCCGCTGGGCTATTACATAGACGACACCGGCAAAACGAACACGATTTATCCGACGCTGACGCCGACGTTCATTTCAACCGCCTATGATTACTCGCCCAGCGCCTACGTTCCGTATGAAGTCACGTTTCCGACCGGCGAACTTGTCCACGTTTCGCTGACCTACACCGCGAGCAATCAGATGCTCACCGCCACGTTTCAAACCAACGGCGTGGACTGCCTGGAAATTCCGCCCGTGGTTCTGACCGACGATTTTACGACGGATGATAATTTTGACGTGGATATGTTTTCCATCAGCAGCTACGGCAGCGCGGGCGATCCTTACGACTCCGTCCTCGCGCATGGCACGATTGCGAACATCGTCGTGACCGTTCCGCCGCCGCCCATCCAGGATTTATCCGGCAATTTTTCCAATGGCGTCTGGCAGGTGCAATTCATCAGCCAGACCAACTGGCTTTACACGCTCGAATCCACGCCCGATTTCCAGTCGTGGACCGACGTTTCAATTTCAACTTCCGGCAACGGAACGAATTTGTTTTTGCAGGACGCCGGCGCGATTTCCGACAAATCCTTTTACCGCGTCCGCGCCGACCGGCCATGAACCTGCTGGATTTCCATAATCCAAACGAATGCCCTTTGTGCGGCGGAGCGAACCAGTGCCAGCTTTGTTCGCCCGCCAGCTACAAAGGCTTGTGCTGGTGCGCACGCGTGGAAATGCCCGAAGCGCTTCTTGCGCGCGTGCCTGAAAATTTCCGCAACCGCGCCTGCATCTGCCATAAGTGCGTGGAAAAATTCCGGGACGAACGGGAATCATCCAATTGCATCGCACCCCAAGCTGCGCGCCGTGCATCGGCGTTCACGCTCGTCGAGATGCTCCTTGTCATCGCCGTAATCGCGATTCTGGCGGTGATGCTTCTGCCGGCCTTGACGCGCGGAAAGTTTTCCGCGCAACGCGCCGCATGCGAAAGCAATCTGCGACAGCTCGGCATCGCCACATTGCTTTACTGGGACGACAATGCCGGAAATTGTTTTGTTACAAAGATGCCGGACGGGACAAATTGGTGGTTCGGCTGGCTCGGCAGCGGTAAGGAAGGCCAGCGCCCGTTCGATTTGTCCACGGGATTTTTATTTACATATTTGAACGGCAGCGACGTGCGGCTCTGCCCGGCGCTGGCTTCTGTGATGGCTGGTTTTAAATTGAAGGCGACCAACATTGTTTTCAGTTACGGCTACAATGATTCTCTTTCCAGCCAGCCGCCGGTAAATGAAGCTCAAGTTTCACGCCCGACGGAAACCGCCCTCTATGCCGACTCCGCTCAAATCAATAATTTTCAAACCTACAATAATCAAAGCCTTCGGAATAATCCGATGGTCGAAGAGTTTTGGTATTTGGATGTTGAAACAAATCAACCCATCGCGAATTACTATCCCAACGGCCACTTCCGTCATTCGCAACGAGCCAACGTCGCTTTCTGCGACGGTCATGTGGGGATGGAAAAGATGGTGGCCGGCTCGCTGGATCCAAAACTGCCTAATCAGTTCGTCGGTCAGTTGCGCCCGGAAATTTTAACTTTGCCCTGAAACTCGTCCGCAGATTACGCGGATTTTCGCGGATAAAATTGAACCTCTGAAAAAATCTGCGTTCATCCGCGTAATCTGCGGACGCCATAATCTGTGTTTCATCTGTGAAAATCTGTGGCCAGAAACATTTTCCAGATCAACACAAACGCGCTCGCAAAATCCTGCGGCTTCTCGTCCACCCACTTCGTCACCGCGTCCGGCGCGAACCACGCGCCCGTCTCGATTTCATACGGGTGCAGCACAAACGGCCCTTCGCTTTCGCAACGGTAAATCCAGCAGAACTCCCAGCCCGTTTCCTTGCGCGCGTCAATTTTGAAAAGCCGCTGCGGCGGCTGCGACAGGTGCAGGCCGATTTCCTCGCGCACCTCGCGCACCGCGCACGCGTCGTAATCCTCGCCGCTGTCCAGATGGCCGGACGCCGACGAATCCCATTTGCCGGCGGCGATGTCCTTTTTCATCGAACGCTTCTGGAGAAACACCTCGCCGCGCGCATTGAACACCAGCACATGCACCGCGCGATGCCACAACCCGCGCGCATGAACCTCGCGCCGCGTGTTCTGCCCAACCACCTCGTCGCGCTCGTTGACGATGTCAAAAATTTCTTCGGGCATAAAATTAAAATTGAACCTCGTGCAGTGAAATCCTATTGATTGCCACCGTCAAAATATTCACTTCCGCACTTGTCGGTTATGTGAATGTGTTGAAAGTCCTTTTTTATCTAATCCCGAACCGTTGACTTTGTATGCTGGCCCGCGTTCCGCCAAAATTAGTTGAACATTTTCTTGATGGTGAACATCCTCTTCAGGAAGGTCTCTTGGCGTTCTGTCCGAGCGTGGGTCAATACTATCAAATCCATCAAACGGACTGGCAAGTCGACGCTGTGTCATGGAAATATAATCGGGATTTAATTCTATTCCGATGCAATGCCGATTTAATTGCTGGCAAACTCGAAGTGTAGTGCCTGAACCGCTAAACGGGTCTAATACAACGCCACCTTCTTTTGAAGAAGCCAAAACAATACGGGCAATCAATGCTTCCGGCTTTTGGGTTGGGTGATCTTCTCGCTCGGGATTTGAGTAATGAACATGAGAAAATTCCCAGACATCTCCGGGGTTTGCGCCCGTCATGTTATTTCTGGCTCTAAAATATTTTTGGGGAATTCTAACTGCGTCCAATCTAAATTCAAAATCTTCGGACTTGGTAAAAAAAAGTATGTCTTCGTGCCGGGGAGAAAAACCTTTGGTTTTTCCCATGCCTTGCGTGTAGTGCCATGTGATCCAACTGTTGAAAAAAAACCCGAGCCTTTGGTCTAAAATGTCATACAAATAGCTGACAAACCGAACGCCCATAAAAACATAAATTGAGCCGTTGGGTTCCAATACGCGCTTGGCTTCCGTTAGCCACGTTTCCGTAAATTCCAAATAGTCACGAAATCCTCGGAGGTCGTGGTTGTTCCCATAATTCTTGCCGAGGTTGTAAGGCGGGTCGGCAACTATCAAATCCACCGATTCCGAAGGCAGCATTCGAAGCTCCAGCAGGCAATCGGCCTGCCGCAAATCAATTTTTAGTGGTGTCATTGGTTTTGATCCATTCACTTTTCTTTGCCATGGCGAGCCATTGCTCAAATGTGCGCCGCGAAGAATTCAGATATTTTTGGTCGAGAAGTTTGCAAAATTCCCAAGTGCTACGTCTCACAGTTGAAACATAATGAATATCGCGAATCTGAAGCTGCCCCGTTCCGAGTGCGGGATTATAGCTTAAGTCAGTCGAAGAAATAAATTTCAGGTCGTAAGCGTGGTGTCCAACAACTTCCATGATGCCATTCATCATTTTGGTCTTTGCGTCTCGCGTAGAATAAACACGATGCTTGAGTGAAAGAATTACAAACAGATAATCAGGGTCTTCGACGTATGCGGAGCGAATACGCTCGTATGAAGTTATGTTCGGAGATTTTCCACTTTCTTTGATGTCCTCTGCCGTTGCTTTCACATCAACCTCTGCGGTGACCGACGAGCCAACTTTTCTTTCTTTCTTAAACTGCAAAATTACATCCGCCATGTATAAACGCTCTTTGGTTTCGACATTTACCAGATGCCACCGATTTTTGTCATCGGCTGCCACCTCTGAAAAAATCTCTGCCGCCCAAGCCTCCACGAATGGCCCGGCAACTTTATTTATGTTTTCCATCGGAAGACCAAGTTTCAGATTAGTGTTGATGAGAATCTTGTTGTTTCCAGATTTGATCGCTCCTTCCATGATTGCCTGAATGGCAGCTATCGCGAAGTCGGAACACTCGGCGTAATCCGCAGCTTCCTGCGGCATCTTAAAATCAAGATCGTCATATTTGATTGGTGTCGGCATAAAAAATTCGGTTTGCTCTGTGATTATTATACTGGTCTAAATTTAACGCAATAGCACCGCTTCATTCACTACTAAAAAGTTTTTCCGTCAACGCCACGAATTGTTCCAAGCTCAATTTCTCCGCGCGTTCCTGCGGCGAGATTTTTAATTCGGCAAAGGCGTCCGCCAGTTTGTCCGCCGCCCAATCCTGTTTCAACAGTTTCAGCATCATCTTGCGTCGTTGCGAGAAGCCGCGCTTGACGATTTTTACGAAAGCCGGCCGGAGATTTTCCGGCAGCAGCGGCGTCGCACGTCGCACGAGGCAAACGCACGCAGAGTCCACGTCGGGCGACGGAAAAAAACATTCGGGCGGGATTTTGAACAAGCCTTGCGGCGCAAAATCCAGTTGCACGAGCAGTGTCAAAATTCCGTAATCGTCGCCGTCGGCCTGCGCCATCAGGCGTCTGGCGACTTCCATTTGCAGCGTGGCGACGATCAGCTTGGGCGCGCGCGGGCCGGCGGCGAGTTCCACCAAAATCGGCGACGCGACCGAATACGGCAGGTTCGCCACCAGTTTCCAATCGCGCCAGTCGCGCGGCTCGCGCTTGAGAAAGGCAAGCGCGTCATTGTGGAGAAGATGGAATGCGCCAAGTTCTTTGGTTGCGCCGCCGTTTGCCGAGTATCCGGCCAAAGATTTTTTTAAAACTTCGTCGCTTTGTTTTTCCGCGCCAAAACGTTCGCACAAAAAATCCACTAACCGTGAGTCCATTTCCACGGCCAAAACTTCGCCGGCTTTTTCCAGAAGCAATTCCGTGAGCGGGCCAAGTCCCGGACCGATTTCCAAAATTTTGTCGGCCGGTAAAATATTCGCCGCGTCCACAATGCGGCGCAATTGATTGCCGTCATGCAAAAAATTCTGGCCGAGCGAGCGCGTGAGTTGGATGTCGCGTTTCGCCAGCACCGAGCGCATTTCAGTAAGCGTCATTTCAAAACCTCCGCGAGCGCATGCACCGTTTTTGTCAGTTGCGCTTTGGAAATGGTCAACGGCGGCGTGAAGCTGATGACATTGCCGTGCTCGCCTTCCGGCAGAAAAATGTAGCCGCGATGCAATAAAGTTTTGATCGCGTTCAATGCGGCTTCCGTCGCGGGCCGTCCGTCCGGCAAAATTAATTCCACGCCGGCCATCAGCCCGCGGCCGCGTGGCGCACAAACGACTTTGGACTTTGGACTTTGGACTTTGGACAGCTCCTTGAGTAAGAATTCACCCAGCTCCGCGCTGCGTTCGCAAAGTTTGAGCCGCTGGATTTCCGCGATTTGGGCCATCGCCATCGCGCAGCCGACCGGATGACCGAGAAAGGTGCTGGTGTGAATCGCCTCGCCGGTCGAGGCCGGCCACGCGGCGTCCATGATGTCCGCGCGGCCCACGCAGGCGGAGAGCGGGAAGCCGCCGGTGAGCGCCTTGCCGAGACAAATCAAATCGGGAAGCGTCTGCGAATGCTCGCACGCGAACCAATTGCCGGTGCGGCCGAAGCCGGTGTAAATCTCATCGAGGATAAGTAGCGCGCCAAATTCATCGCACAGTTCGCGGAGCAGCGGCAGAAATTCCGTCGGCGGAATATTGATGCCGCCGCGCGCCTGCATCGGCTCGACCAAAATCGCGCCGATTTTTTTGTGGCGAAAAATTTGACGGAGGTTTTTTTCAATTCCCGCAAGTTGTTCTGGCGTGGCTGGAAATTTCACGAAGGTTCCAAATTCGCGGAGCTGCGACTTAAATGGACTGCGAAAATGTTCGCGGTGCGTGGCGTTGAGCGCGCCATAGCCGAGGCCGTGATACGCGCCGGCAAACGCGATGAGGCCATTTTTTTTCGTCGCGAGCAGTGCCGTTTTCAGCGCGGACTCGACAGCTTCAAAACCGGAGTTGGAAAAAATCACTTTGCCGGTTTTCCGCTTTCCGCTTTCCGCTTTCCGCTTTATTTTCAGCCAGCGTTCAAAAGTGATCTCGCTTAATTTTTGCGCGAGCTGCGCCTTGAGCGCGTGCGGATGAACGTCGCCCATCGCGTGCAATAATTTCGCCATCTGCTTTTGGCCGGCGCGGACGACGTGTGGATTTGCGTGGCCGGCGGCGGCGACGCCGAACGCGGCGGTCAAATCCAAATACTTTTTACTTTCCGCATCCCAGATGTGAACGCCTTTGGCGCGTTCCCAGACAATAGGCCAGGAGCAATCATTTTCAATGAAGAGAATATTCCTCGACTCGAAATCGCGAAGCAATTGTAATGTCTCTTTTGAACTCATTTTGTCCACAGATTGCACAGATTTTCGCAGATTGAAACGCGCAGGAAAAAATCTGCGCGAATCGGCGAAATCTGCGGATGCTTTTTCATTTTAAACTCCACGCTGTTCCGGCGGCCAGATGATTTTGTGCTGCTGGATTTGAAAACGCACCGGCAGCGCGTCGGCGATGATTTTTTCCGCCAAATCTTTCCGCGAAATGGGAGTTAAATTTGCCGGAACTTTTTTGAGGACTTTGCTCTGCTGCTCGGGTGCGAGCGGATGCACCCAGGAAAACAGCAGCGGACAAATGGCGTCGAGCTTGTGCGCGGCGATCTGCTGCTTGGCCCATTCGTAATCTTCCACTGCGCCGATGACGAACTTGATTTCGTCGGTGGCTTTCAGATGCGCAATGTTTTCATAGCGATTTTTTTTAACTTCGCCGCTGGACGGGCATTTCAAATCCATGATGCGATGCACGCGCGGGTCGATTTTTGAAATGTCGTGCGCGCCGCTGGTTTCGATCAAAACGGTGAAGCCGCCGTCGCAAAGCGATTTCATCAGCGGCAGGGAATTTTTCTGAAGCAGCGGCTCGCCGCCGGTCAACTCGACGAGCGGAAGTGCGAAGTGCGAAGTGCGAAGTGCGGAATTTTTGAACGGTGCGGCCAATCGTTTTACTTCCGCAAAAATTTTGGCGAGTGATTGCTTCTTTCCCTCGGTGAAAGCGTAGGCGGTGTCGCAGTAGGAGCAGCGCAAATCGCAGGCGGTGAGCCGGATGAAAATGCACGGCAGCCCGGCGAAGGTGCTTTCGCCTTGCAGGCTCAGATAGATTTCGTTGGCGACGAGCGTGTCGGACATTGCCTTTGAAATTAACGGAATTGACGGAATTAAACAGGGATTTATTCAAACGCCTTTGATTTTTTTAAGGGATGGATTATTCTGATAAAAGGAGCCACATGAAAAATTCAGCCATAAAGGCGGTTTGGGCGGTTTTTGCCGCCGCCGTTTTTTTCTGCGCCATGGCGCGCGGGCAAAATCTTGATCAAATCGGCGTGATGCTTTTGCGCGCCGAGACGACGAACTTGAACGGTGCCGGCATCCGCGTGGCGCAGCCGGAGGCAGGCTACAATCTAGCCACAAATTGGGAGGTAAATCCCGGCGTGGTCGGCCAGCCGCCGGTTTTTTTGACCTACATTTCCGCCAATGGCTCGACAACGGCGTTTCCAAATTCCTTAAGCTCCGAATCAAGCCATGCGGACAGCGTGGCGGAAAATTTTTACGGAATTTCAAGCGGCGTCGCTACGAATGTCGCGCACTCGGACAATTATGACGCCAATTATTTTTACAACAGCATCATTGCGGGCACATTGCCGTCCAATATCGGTGATGCAGTGGTGAATCAAAGCTTTGCGTTTAGCGGCACAACCGTCAGCCAGCAGCAAACCATTGATTCGCACTATGACAATTATGCGGCGCAATACGGGACGCTTTTTATTTCGCCGGCCAATAACGGCGGAACGGTCACTCCGCCGGGGACGGCCTATAATTGCATCTGCGTGGGCGCTTACGGCGGCAATTCGAGTTACGGTCCGACGCCCGACAATGGCCGCTGCAAACCCGACATCACCGCGCCCGGCGGCGAGACGAGTTATTCCACGCCGCTTGTTTCCGGCGCCGCTGCGGTTTTGATGCAGGCCGCGTTGCGCGGCGACGGCGGGAGCGACACGAATTCCGCCGACCTGCGCACGATAAAAGCCTTGTTGCTCAACGGCGCGATAAAACCTCTTGGCTGGACAAATATTCCGCCGCAGCCGCTCGACACCAATTACGGCGCGGGCGTCTTGAATGTTTTCAATTCCTACGAGCAGCTCGCCGGCGGCAAGCAGGGCTACATTGTTTCGAGCAGCGTGACGAGCGGCGGCGCGCATCCGCCGACGGGAAATCCAGGGACGATCGGCGCTTTGAGCGGCTGGGATTTCAACTCCATTTCCAGCACGAGCGCCGGAATTTTCAGTTCCGCCGCCGACGGCGTGAACCATTATTATTTCAACGTCACAAACAATTTCAGCGGCCAAAATTTCACCGCCACGGCCACGCTCGTCTGGAACCGTCAACAAAACCAGACCGCCATCAACAACCTCGATTTGTATTTATACAATTGCGCCAACAGCAACCTCGTCGCGTGCAGCACAAGCCTCGTGGACAACGTCGAGCACGTCTGGCTGCCGCGACTGCCGCAAGGCCGATACGACCTGCAAGTGCTGAAAAACTCCGGGAATTCCGTCAGCGACAGCGAAAGCTATGCGCTCGCGTGGGAATTTTTCCAGCCGACTTTGAGCGTGACAAACACCGGCACGAACGTCGCGCTGACGTTTCCGGTTTATCCCGCCGGATTTTTTGCCGAAGCCGCGGCCAGTCTGTCGCCGCCGATCAATTGGAACACAAATCTGCCGCCGCCGGTTTTGACGGGCGGCCAAAACCTGGTTTTGTTGGATCCAACAAACGCCGCGCAATTTTTCCGGCTGCGACGTCCGTGAATTATGTTGGAGTTCACGCTTCAGCGGTGTCGGCGCGCGGCAAGCTAGAGCTTGAACTCCAGCGCAAAATGTTTTCCGATTTTGCAGCTATTGGAAATCGCCGACGTGACGAATTTTTTCCCGACTTGAACGGATTGAAACAAATTTTTTCCCTGTGCCAGAGCGGCGCAAATCGCGGCGGAATAAACGCAGCCGGTTCCGTGCGTGCGAATGCCTTTCACGAACGGCGCGGACAGTTGAAATTCATTTTTGCCGTCAAAAAATACGTCGGTGGCTTCGCGCGCGTTTTTCAAATGTCCGCCTTTGACAAGGACCGCGCAGCCAAAGCGCGAATGGATTTCGCGCGCGGCATCGCCCATGTCTTCGGGCGAAGAAATTTTCTGGCCGGAAAGGATTTCCGCCTCGCCAAGATTGGGCGTGACGAGAGCCGCCAGCGGCAGCAGTTTTTCCCGGAAAATTTCCAGCGCGCCCGGTTCCAGCAGTTTTGCGCCGCTGGTGGAAGCCAGAACCGGGTCAACGACGAGTTTTAAGTTTTTAGCTTTTAATTTTGATCTGCTGAAAAATTTTGCAACGACGGAAATGTTTTTCGCCGAAAACAGCATCCCGGTTTTCACGGCGCGCGGGTTCAGTTCTTCAAACACCGCTTCGATCTGCTGCCGGAGCATTTGGGGCGAACACGTTTCCACCGCCAAGACGCGCTTTGGATTTTGCGCGGTGAGGCAGGCAATCGCGCTCGCGCCGTGAACGCCAAGCGCGGCGAACGTTTTCAAATCCGCCTGCACGCCTGCGCCGCCGCCGCTGTCCGAGCCGGCGATGGTCAGCGCGACCGGCAATTTTTTTTTCTCAATCATAATTCGAACGCGAAGAAAAAATTAACGCAAAGGCGCGAAGACGCAAAGGCGCAAAGCGGTGGAACTGCCGGGAATTGATTCTTTGCGACTTCGCGTCTTTGCGTTAAAAATTTGAACTTTTCGAATTGCGCCTCATATTTGGCGGATGGACAAAGAAAAAGTCGCAGTTGTTTTGACCGAGATAGGCGTGCTGCTGGAATTGAAGGGCGAAAATCCGTTCAAGACGCGCGCTTATGCGAACGCGGCGCGGACGATTGAAAATTTGGGCGAGCCGCTGGCGCAATTGGTTTCTGAAAAGCGGCTGGGCGAAATCAAAGGCATCGGCGAGGCGCTCGAAAAAAAAGTCACGGAACTGGTCGAGACGGGAAAATTGACTTATTACGAGGAATTGAAAGCGTCCACGCCGCCGGGATTTTTTGAATTGCTTGAACTTTCCGGCGTCGGCCCAAAAAAAATCAAGGCGCTGCATGACAAGCTAGGAATTGAAACGATTGAACAGCTTGAAGCGGCCTGCAAATCCGGAAAAGTCGCCGGGCTGGACGGCTTCGGAGAAAAGACGGCGGCGAACATTCTGGAGGCGATCCAATTGCGCCGGACTTACGCGAGCAAGCATTTGTTGAGCGACGCATTGCGCGCGGCGGAGCCGGTTCTGGAAAATTTGCGGGCGCATCCGGCGGTGATCCGTTGCAGCAGCGCGGGCAGTTTGCGCCGGTTCAAGGAAATCATCGGCGACATTGATTTGCTGGCGTCGTCGAAAAGACCGGCGGAAGTCATTGAATTTTTCGTTTCGCAGCCGGGGATTGTGAAAGTTCTGGCGAAAGGAGAAACGAAGGCGAGCGTGATTTTGGAAGGTGGCATCCAGAGCGATTTGCGCGTGGTAAGCGACGCGGAATTTCCGTTCGCACTGGCGTATTTCACCGGCAGCAAGGAACATAACATCGTGATGCGGCAGCGGGCGATTGCGCGCGGGCTGCGGCTGAACGAATACGGACTGTTCAAGTCGAAGGAAGAAACGCGCGATCCAAAATTGCTCGTGCCGTGCAAAACGGAGGAGGAGATTTTTCAGAAATTGGATCTGCCGTTCATCGAGCCGGAATTGCGCGAGGATTTGGGCGAATTTGCGGCGGCGGAGAAAAATGAACTGCCGAAATTGATTGAGTGGACGGATTTGAAAGGCTCGCTGCACAATCATTCGAGTTGGAGCGACGGCAAAGGTTCGCTGGAGGAAATTGCGGAGTTCATGGACAATCTGGGATTGAGTTATTGGGCAATCACGGATCACTCGAAATCTTCGGTGCAGGCGAACGGCCTGGATGCGAAACGGCTTCGTGAACAGATTTTGGAAATTAAAAAGGTGAACGGGAAATTTGCCAGGCGTGGCAGCGAGTTTCGTTTGCTGGCCGGAAGTGAAGTGGACATCTTGAAGAACGGTTTGGATTTTGATGACGAACTGCTGGCGGAACTGGACGTGGTCGTGGCGAGCCTGCATGTGCCGTCGGGCGACGAGAAGGAAAACACAAAGCGGTTGATCCGCGCGGCTGAAAATAAATATGTCCACATCATCGCGCACATGACGGGCCGGCTGCTTTTGGAGCGCGAGTCATATCCGGTGAATGTGCGCGCGGTGATTGATGCCTGTGCGGCAACGGGGACGTGGCTGGAGTTGAATTGCAATCCGCACCGGTTTGATCTGGACTGGCGGCACTGGCCGTATGCGAAATCCAAAGGCGTGAAGTGCGTGATCAATCCCGACGCGCACCGGAACGAGAACGCGGGGTTTTTGCGGCTGGGCGCGGGAATTGCGCGCAAAGGCTGGCTGGAGCAAAAGGACGTGGCCAACACGGTGAATTTCAGTTTGCTGACGAAAGAATTGAAACGGAAACGTGTCAAAAATGCGCCGTAAATGTGTCGGCGGCACGGCTTTGTAAGATTTCATATGACAAAACCGGAAGTTAAAAAAGAGTAAAAATTATTTTGACGAGGAACTTGCAATCTTGTTAATCTGGCTTGTGGCTGGTCGCCGAAGTTGTTTTTTGAATGGAAAGGCAGGTCGGTTGTCGAACCACAAAGTCTGGGATTTGGTATTATGAAAAAAATATTTGTTTCCATTGGTCTGGCTGCTGCCGGAACAGCGAGCCTCAAAGCCGCTTATGCACCCGACATGAGCGATACATCCAAGTTGTGGACCGTGTCAGCTTCGCTCCGCAGTTTTTACGATGACAACTACACCACGTCGCCTGTAAAGCAGGGTAGTTTTGGCTTCCAGGTTTCCCCGCAATTTGAATTGAATGCTCCGTTCCAGCAGACGGAACTGGGAGTGCGTTACATTTACGGGCTGTCATACTATCAGGAGCGGGAAAATCTGGGGCAGAGTCCCATTGACCAGACCCATCAGTTTGATTTGTGGTTGGATCATGCGTTCACCGAACGCTGGCAGGCGAGAGTCCAGAATTCATTTGTCGTGGGTCAGGAACCGGAGTTGCTGACACCTGCTGGCGCGGGTGGATCAGCCACCCTTCAGCGTGTTGAGGGAAACAACATTGTCAATACCGCCAAAATCAGCCTGACGACAGATTGGACACGGCTGTTCAGCACTGTTTTGTCTTATCAAAATACATATTACGATTATCAGAACAGCGGCGGGACGGCGGCCAGTCCCAGCCTTGCCGGATTGCTGAACCGGGATGAAAATCTGGCGTCGCTGGATTTTCAATGGCATGCCTTGCCGACGACAACCGCTTTCATTGGCTATCAATATGGCCAAATACTTTACACGGGCAATGAGGCGATTGCGCCTACACTGACTCCTGGAATCAATTATATGAGCAGCGCGCGCGACAACCGTTCGCATTATGGATATGTCGGTGTTCAACATGAATTTTTGGATAATTTGAGCGGAAACGCCCGGGTTGGCTTGCAATACACGAAAGATTACAACGATCCAAGCGCCACCTCTTCAGTCGGGCCGTATGCCACCGCCTCGCTGGTCTATACTTATGCCTCCGGTTGTTATGCACAGGTCGGTTTGACCCATTCCCGAAACGCGACGGATCAGGCCGCAATCAACACGGCGACCGGACAACTGACGGAAGATCAGGAATCCACCACCGTTTATGGTTCCATCAACCACCAGTTGACTTCCAAGCTGACGGCCAGTCTGCTGGCGAACTTTCAGGATTCCGCCTACCATGATGGCGCTTATAACAATCAATCGGATGATGATTACGGTCTTGGTTTGAATATGACCTACAGCTTCACTCATAACTTCTCAATGGAGGCGGGATATAATTATGACGATGTTGTGTCCGGTGTTCCGGGGCTGGCTTACGATCGAAATCGTGTTTACATAGGCGTTACGGCATCTTACTAGGCAAATCGGGCGTTTCGGGAGCAATAATTTTGAACAATTGAACGGGAGCGGGGTCACTACTCTGTCTCCCATTATTTTTTGACATATGGAACCAGCAAAAAACCAGCCCGCGCCGGAGGCCGCCCTGCACTTCCTCGATTACTGGCGCATCATACGGATCCGCAAGACGATCATCATCACCGTTTTCCTCATCACCACCATCATTGCCACCGTGGTGACGTTTCTTTTGCCCGCATCCTACGCCAGCACGGCCCGCATCAAGATTGAAAATGACAGCCCGGACATTTCGCCAATCAGTGGCGGGATTTCATATTCTGCGTATGACGCCTATTTCATTCAGACTGAATTCGAGATCATGCAATCCGATTTGGTTCTTGGCCGGCTCATCAGCAAGCTGAACCTGAACGAGGAATGGGGCAGGAAATACAACGGCAACACCCCGCTTAAAACAGATGAGACGATGGATCTGCTCAAAGGGCGAATGCGCTTAAGCCCGGAGCGCAACACCAAGCTCATTGACATCACCGTTTACAGCGAAGACAGGGACGACGCTGCGCGCCTGGCCAACGGCATCGCTGAAGCCTATCGCGAATACAGAATTGGCCAGAACATGGATAAAACCACGAACGGCATCAGCGTCTTGGAAGAAAGTTTTCGTTCGGAGGACGACCAAATCCAGGTCATGCAGTCGAATGTGGACTTTCTGCGAACGAATTTGAACATCGTTGACTTCGACCCGAACTCGGTCGGTCCCAGCCCCACGATAAGTCAAACGGACTTGCAGCGTTACAACGACCAGAAGATTGAACGTGAAAGCACCTATGTGCAGGACGAAAAAAAATACACCGAACTGACGAACTATGACAAGGTCAAGCTGCGTGATGTCCTGCCTACGATTTCCCCTGATGTGGCGCTGTCCGATCTGTTGAGCAATCTCCATTTGTCGGAACAGAAGCTCGTCCAGATGACCAACGACTTGGGACCGAAAGGTCCGCAGGTCATCAACCTCCAGTCTTTGATTGATAAATTGAACACGCAGATTGATGACCGTGTTGATGGCATCATGGCCGGCCTTGATAGCCAGTTGCAATCGGAGAAGGCATCGCTCGATGTGCTCACCGCCACGGTTCAAGACGCTGTGGATAAAGACCGGGCGGAAGCCCAAAGGGGGCAGCCCTATTGGGAGGCAAAACAGAAGCTCGACAGTATGAGAGATTTTCACAAGCTGCTTCAGGCGAAAATCGCTTCGGACAAGCTCGACCTGACTCTACCCAAGACATCCATGGTTGAAATTGTTGATCCGGCCAAGCCGGGACGGGATCCCGTGCGCCCCAATAAAACCTTGAACATCATTCTGGGCATTGTCATCGGCCTCGCCGTCGGCGTCGGCCTGGCGTTCTTCATCGAATATCTCGACACCAGCGTCAAAACGATTGACGACGTGGAACGCGCGTTCCAAGCCCCGGTGCTGGGCGTCATCCCGCAAAACGTCGGTTATCTCGTGGACGAAAAAGGCGGGGAAAACCGCCACGCCGAAGCCTATCGCGTCCTGCACACCAATCTTCTCTTTTCCCGCAAGAACGAGAGCCTTAACACCATTGTCGTTGTCAGCGCCGGTGCTGGCGAAGGCAAGTCCACAACCACATTGAATCTGGCCACGGTGTTCGCTCAGGGAAACAAGCGCGTGCTCGTCGTGGATTCGGACTTGCGCCGCCCCACGCTCCACAAGCTTCTGCATGTCGCCAACAACCTTGGTTTGACAAATTATCTGCTCAAGCAGAACACCCTCGAAGAAATCATCCAGACCACCGCCGTGCCCACGCTTCATTTCATGGCCAGCGGCAAGCTCCCGAGCGGCTCCATGGGCATCCTCGGCTCGGCCCAGATGAAGGAGATGATCACGGAATTGAAGAAACGCTACGACTACATCTTCTTCGACTCGCCTCCCATCTTGGGCGTGAGCGATGCCTCCATTCTGGCCAGCGAAGTGGACATAGTGCTCCAGGTCATCCAATACCGCCGCTATCCGCAACCTATGAATCTGCGCGCCAAGCAGCTCATCGAAAAAGTCGGCGGCAACTTTGTCGGAATCGTCCTGAACAACATCAACATGTCGCAGGACGAAAGCTATTACTACTACAGCGGCTATTATCACGACTATTATTATTCCCGCAGCGAAGAATCCCAGGAAGCCGCTGTCAAGGAACCCAACGCCCCCGGCGACACCGACCGGACCGGCATCAAACAAAAGTATTGATTGCGTCAGCAATATCCCAAGGATTAGAGCCAATGAAATTATACTTTAATGGATTGTTTATGTCGGGCTTGCTGGCCGCCGCCGTCATTTTAACCGGCTGTAGTAATGTGCCGACGAAATCTGACCCCCTTGTTTCATCGCCTCCCAAACCGCGCGCTTTTACAGAACAACCTTCCGTTGATGACGGCCAAACCAATGCGGCTGTCGCCCGCTTCCGAGTCGGCGACACGGTGATTGTGTCATTCTCCGGCTCGCCCGATTATCCGATCCCCGACCATGTGGAAGGAATCAAAGAAGACGGCCATATCACGCTCGACCTCATCGGAAAAATCTATGCCCTCAACAAGACAACCGGCGAGTTGCAGGACGAAATCCAGACCAATTACGTTCCAGAATTTTATCGTCGCCTCACCGTCACGGTAAAATCGCCGACCGACCGTGTCTACTACGTAGGAGGACAGGTCGGTCATGCCGGCGTTCAATCTTATCTCGGAGACACCACGGTCAGCAAAGCCATCCAGGCCGCCGGCGACTTCAACGATTTTGCCAGCCACACCGTCACGCTCACCCGCGCCACCGGCGAGCGCATCCAGGTCAACGTGGACAAAGTGCTGGCGGGCAAGGAAGTGGATCCCGCTGTTTATCCCGGCGACCAGATTGACGTGCCGCGCAGCCTTTTTTGATGATTCAACTCGACATCCTTTCCGGGAAAAAGGCGGGCGCACAATTGGTGGCCCGCCATTTTCCTTTTCGCATCGGGCGCGCGGCGCAAAACGACTTGCAACTCGAAGACGACGGCGTCTGGGACCGGCACCTCGTCCTGGAATTTCAAAAACAGGAAGGATTCAAGCTCACGACTTCCGCCAACGGCCTCGCCACCATCAACGGCGAACCCGTTCAAAACAAAATCCTCCGCAACGGTGACATCATCACTATCGGCTCCGCCAAATTGCAATTCTGGCTCGCCGCCACCCGGCAACGCGGCCTGCGCCTCCGTGAAAATTTTGTCTGGGCGCTGTTGGTTTTCATCACACTTGGCCAGTTCATTATGATTTGCTGGCTGCTCCGCTGAAGTGATTTGGTGGGGCGAGCGTCCCCGCGAGCAGGATTCAATGCCGGAAATGCCGCACGCCCGTGAACGCCATCGCCACGCCGCGCTCGTCCGCCGCCGCAATCACCTCCGCATCGCGCACCGAGCCGCCCGGCTGGATTGCCGCCGTCGCGCCCGCATCCGCCGCCGCGATCAATCCGTCGGCGAACGGGAAAAACGCGTCGCTGCAAACCACGCTGCCCGCGAGTGGAAGTTTCGCCCCGCCTGCCTTCCAGACCGCAATCTGGCTCGAATCCACGCGGCTCATTTGTCCCGCGCCGATTCCCAAAGTCCTGTCCGTGCCTGCATAAACAATTGCGTTCGACTTGACGTGCTTCACCACGCGCCAGCCGAACAGCATCGCGCTCAACTCCGTTTCCGTCGGCTGCCGCTTCGTGACGATTTTCAAATCCGCGCGCGTGACGATTTTCAAATCCCGCTCCTGCATCAAGAACGAATCCGCGCCGACGCTTCGCATGTCGAAGCGCGAGGCCTCGCCCGGCGGCCTTAAAATTTTCATCAGCCGCAGATTCTTCTTCTTCTGCAAAATTTCCAGCGCTTCCGGCGAAAAATCCGGCGCGACAATCACCTCGCTGAAAATTTCCGAAATCGCCCCCGCGCAATCACCGTCGAGAATTTTGTTCACTGCGATGATCCCGCCGAACGGTGCCTGCCTGTCCGTCGCGAACGCCTTGTCCCACGCCTCGCGCAAGGTTGCGCCCTGACCGACGCCGCACGGATTTATGTGCTTCAAAATCGCCAGCGTCGGCGCATCTGTTTCAAATTCTGAAATCAGGCTCGTCGCCGCCGTCAAATCCAGAATGTTGTTGTAGGAAAGTTCCTTGCCGTGGATCTGCTGGAAAAATTTATGGAAATGCCCGAAAAGCGCCGCCTTCTGGTGCGGATTTTCGCCGTAACGCAATTTTTGCGCCAGGCCGGCGTTGATGTAGAGCCGGTTCGAGCACGCGACATTTGCGTCTTCAGTCGCAAACGCCTTGTTGAGATGAACCGCAATCGAGGCGTCATAGGCTGAAGTCCATCCAAAAACCTTCGCGGCGAGTTTGCGGCGCAATTCCAATGTCGTGCCGCCATTTTCGGAGATTTGTTTTGCAACTGCGTCGTAATCCTTGGGGTCAACGACCACCGTCACGCTGTCGTGGTTTTTCGCCGCGCTGCGGAGCATCGAAGGACCGCCGATGTCAATGTTCTCAATCGCGTCGTGCAGCGAAACATCCGGCTTGGCGACCGTCGCCTCAAACGGATAAAGATTCACGACGACGAGATCAATCGGCGAAATGCCGTGAGATTTTACCGCCGCTTCGTGGGTTTCATTTCCTCGGATGAATAGCAGCCCGGCGTGGACTTTCGGGTGCAGGGTTTTCACGCGGCCATCCAGCATTTCGGGAAAGCCGGTGTGCTCGCTGATGTCCTTCACCGCGATTCCGGCTTCGCGCAAGGCTTTTGCCGTGCCGCCGGTGGAAATGATCTCAATCCCCGCCCGCGCGAGAATTTGTGCGAAGGGAATCAAGCCTGTCTTGTCGGAAACGGAAATGAGGGCGCGTTGAATTTTTGCCATGTTCCGCAAACTCTTTCAAAATTTCGGACGGTTCGCAATTCAAACCGTCGCGGAAATCATTTCGCCGCCGCCGCCGCGACCATGTCCAGGCCGATGGCTCGCTGAAGCTTTGCGCGCGCGGTGTCGTAATCGTGCAGCGCCTGGATTTGCGTCGTGCGCGCCTGCGTGAGCGCGGTTTCGGAATCGAGCACATCGAGCTGCGTGCCAGTGCCGGCCTCGGCGCGCGACTTGGCCTCGCGCAACGCCTCATCCGCCTCTTCCTGCACTTTTTCCTGCGAATCCAAAACTTCCTTCGCCTCGATGAAATCGGAATAATCCGTGCGGACTTCAAGCTCGATCTGCCGCTGCTGGTCGGTCAGGTCGTTTTTTGATTTGTCGTAAAGCGCGTTTGCTTGCACGACTTTTCCGCGCGTGAGCATTCCGTCAAAAATATCCCATTGCAATTCCGCGCCGGCGTTCCAGCCGTTGATGTCGTGATCCAATTCCACCGGCGGCGTGAATTGCGCGTTATACCAGCCGTAACCGGCGAAGACCGAGACCGTCGGCTTGTAGCCGGATTTCGCGCTGGTCACGCTGAGCCGCTGCAACTCCTCCGTTTTGCGCAGCGCGAGAAGTTCGGAACGCGTGCTCAACGCCTGCTGAATCGCATCGGGCAGGTTCACTTCAAACGGCGCGTCGTCAAGCGTGTCGCTCAAATTCAGCGGAACATCCTCCCAGATTTCGCGCGGCAGGTTGTAGCCGAGCAGGTTCGACAAATTATTTTTTGCGACGCGATAACTGTTTTTTGCCTGGATCAAATTCGGACGCTCGTTGGCGACGGCCACTTCCGCGCGCAGCACGTTGAACTTCGGGACCGTGCCCGCGTCGAGCCGGTGCTGCTGGTCTTCCAGTTCTTTTTGCAGCAAGTTTACCGACGCCTCATGCACGGTGATTTGCTGCGCAGCGAGCAGCGTGTCGTAATACGCCAGCCGCACGCCCAGCAACGTGTCCGCGACGGCGGTTTGATATTGCGCCAGCGCCTGCTGCCGGGTCGCGCCCGCCGCCTTCAGCGCCGCGACCATTTTTCCGCCCGAGTAAATGGATTGAACAATCTGGACGCCCGCGTTCCAATTTTGATTTGGAACCATCGTTCCTGGAAAATTTTCAATCGCGCTGGGGTCGGTGTATTTGTATTGCCCGCTTGCCGTCAACTGCGGCAGCGCGACCGCGCGCGTCTGCACCACCACGCCTTGCGACGCTTCAAGGTCGTTTTTGGCCTTTAGAATCGAGGCGTTCTGTTGGAGCGCCAGGTTCAGGCTTTGCAGCAGCGAGAGCGGTTGCGAAATCCACGCGGGCGAATTTGTGTCCGCATTTTGCGCGGAAATTTTCAGACTCGCGGCGGAACAAAAAATCGCCAGCGAAAAAATTATTTTGTTTTTTTTCATGGAATAAATCCTTTCAATGCTTTGCCGCCGGCAGATGCTTCATCGCCGCCAGCGAAAATTGTGTGATGTGCCCGGCCAGATGCGCGATACTCGCAGCGTCCTGCGGCAGCTTGTTCGGAAAAAGACGGCAGACAACCGGGCTGCAGTGTTTGTAAAATGTGCATTGGCTCACGATGCTGAAGCCGCACAGCCGCACGCGCTCGTCGTTCAACGGGCAGTCCAGGATTTCCGCGACGATTTTCCAAAGCTGGGCGACCATCGGGCGCATCCGCTCCTCGACGAGCGAATCCAGCGCGGCCGTCGGCTCGATCATTTCGCGCGAAATCAATTTGCCGTGCCACGAAGTCGGCCCCTTGTCGAAAATCCGCAGCAGCAGCGAGTGGATGAACGCGCGC
>Ga0181529_10002099_pt1 | contig 24472 bp, 20 predicted proteins | sample PEATcosm2014_Bin_36_FD_119763 | JGI IMG/M metagenome (GOLD analysis project Ga0181529, IMG submission 119763) | Peatland microbial communities from MTU Mesocosm Facility, Houghton, MI, USA - PEATcosm2014_Bin10_30_metaG | ecosystem: Environmental > Terrestrial > Soil > Wetlands > Peat | place... | reverse complement strand
CGGGGGGGGGGCGGGGGGGGGGGGGGGGGGGGGGGGGGGGGGGGGGGGGGGGGGGGGGGGGGGGGGGTGGGGGGGGGGGGGAGGCGGAGCGTAGGCCGGCGTCTGAGGCGGCTCGGCAGACTCGGACAGCGCCGCGCCGCAATTCTTGCAGAAGCGGCTCGCCTGACGTTGCGGGACACCGCAATTCGGGCAGAAGTGGACGGCTTCGGAAGCCGGCGGTTTCGGCGGAGGGGCCGGTGTCTGATACGCGGGTACCTGCGGCGGGGAGGCGGACGGAGGTTCCGGCGGTGGCGCGGCCGGTTGTGCCGTCTTTGGGGAACAATCCGGGCACTCATTATAGGCAGGAGGAACTTCGCGCCCGCACTGCGGGCAGATCCACGTGAACATGTGACTGGCCTCTCCTTTACTGTAACGCCCCAGGCGGCAAACCGGTTTCGCAAGTTCGATATTCGATACCGGCTACTCAACTGCGACGCCGGCGAACGAGTAGAGGCGTCCGGCGATCTCGCGGTCGCGGCGGAAGGAGTAAAACTCGTCCGCACGGCATTGGGTACAGAGGTTTGCTACGTAGATCCGTTGGCCGGGAATGCCGCGGCCGATAAGCTGGAGCCGGTTGGCGTCCGCCAGGTCGATGTGCGCGCGGCCCGTCTCGCCGAAGTGGGCGGCCACCTCCGGCCCCACCTCGTAGCAGCACTTCCCGATGCCGGGGCCGATGGCGGCGTGCAGATCTTCGGGCCGCGTGCCGAATTCGCGGGCCATGGCGTCCACGGCGCACGCCACAATCCCAGCCACTGTTCCGCGCCAGCCGGCGTGTACCGCCGCGACGGCCCGCCGGCGCTCGTCGGCCAGCAGAATCGGGATGCAATCGGCCGTCTTGACGGCCACCACCGCGCCTGGCGTCTGCTCGAGCAGCGCATCTCCCTGCCCCAACATCCCAGCGCGGCCGCATGCGACGACACACGTCGCGGAATGAATTTGCTTGAGCGTGGCCAGGTTGGCGAACAGGCCGGCGGCGTCGGCCGAGCGAGTTCCGAATCCATGCACCATCCAGCCGAGAGCGTCGAGTTCCGTGGCGCGGTAATAGTGGTTGGCGTCGCGATAGAACACGCCGTTACGCGGGGTTGTGGATCTGCGCGATCCGCACCTGATCCTTAAATTGCTGCAGCATCGATTCGTCCAGCCGCACGTCGGTGGGCCGCTTGACCAGCGTGGTCATGCGGTCGATCTTGTCCTGCAGTTTGAGCAGCGCGTAGAAGAGGTTCTCGGGCCGCGGCGGACAGCCGGTGCAGTAGACGTCCACGGGGACGATCTTGTCCACGCCCTGCAGCACCGCATACGTATTGAACGGACCGCCGACGCTGGAGCAGGCGCCCATGGAGATGCACCATTTCGGATCGGGCATCTGGTCCCAGATGCGCTTGAGAACCGGCGCCATCTTCAGCGTCACGGTGCCGGCCACGATCATGAGGTCGCTCTGCCGCGGACTGGGGCGAAACACTTCGGCGCCGAAGCGGGCGATATCGAAACGCGAAGTGCTCGACGCGATCATCTCGATGGCGCAGCAGGCCAAGCCGAAAGTCAGGGGCCAGAGCGAGGACTCGCGCGCCCAGTTGAACACGTAATCCACCGAAGTGGTGATCACGTTCTTTTCAAACTGGTTCTGAATAAAAGAAGCCACCGGGACGTCCTTTCCACGCGCTCGTCTACAACGGGAATTGTATCACGAGGGCCGCGCCGGCTACCGGTCTTTACTGCACATGTCTTTACTGCACGTCGCCCAGCTTGCGCAACTCCAGCACCATGTCGCCTGCATCGTCTACGAAGAACGCGGGAGCGAATCGCCGGTTCCAAAGCACCTCGTCGTAGCGGTAGGAGCGGCGCGCAATCACGGTCTGGCTGAAGGTGTCGTCGTAGGCCCGGATCACGATCATCACCTCGGCTTGCCGGCGCTTCAGATCTTCCTCGGTGAGTCCCCAGAGCGGGCTTTCCTGGTCGATGGGATGCACGATGGTCCAGGTGAGCGGCATGAAAACCAACTTGTCGCGTTCCAGTTTGAGCGGCTTATAGGTGCGTTGCGGCTGGCCGTCTTTGGTTTCCACGGTCATCAGCATCACCCGTGTGTCGATATCCATCAGGTCGTTGACGCGGCGGTTGACCACGCGGAATTCCAGCGCCGTGCCGCTTTGGTAAGGGCTCACCAGCATCCGGTCGCTGAAGCCGATGCGCGCCGAGGGACGCGAGACGCGTCCGAATAACAGCCCGGTCGCCACCGCGAATCCCAATACTCCAATCAGGGCCTCGATTGCGGCGACCACATTGGCCGCCGGGGTGCTGGGCCAGATGTTGCCATAACCCACGGTGCTGAGCGTATGGGCGCTGAAGAAGAAATCGTTCAGCAGGCGCGCGAATTCGGTGGACGCGTCGGCGCCCTGCAGATTGCCGGGGCCGAGCGAATAATAGATGGCCGCGAACAGCGAGTTGACCACCGCATATCCCAGCAACAGGGACAGCAGGAATTTCGGCCAGCCCATGCGGATGAGGTGCAGGTACGGGTGAAAATCGCGCCACGTGGTGCCGCGGCGATGCACGTTGAAGCTGCCGTCCTTGTCGATCACCCGCCGCATGGGCGAGGTGAATTGATGGGTCAAGCCGGGATCGAATCGCGTCGTCAGCATCCTAAGATGATGCCAGAGACCGCGGCCCGTCCGCTCAGGCCAGCCAGGCGCGCACCAGGGCTTCGGGGCTCCCCGCCAGGTCCAGCGGCTCGGTGCGGATTTCGGTCTGGTCCACCAGGTATGCGGCCACGATTCCGGACGGCGTGGGCCGCAGTTCCAACCGCCGCTCGCGCGCTTCCAGCCGCAGCGTGGAGCCGAGCCACGCAATGTGAACTTTGATACGCATCGAGAACCCCACGCGGGTGGCCTGTTTCAGCAATTCGCCGGTGAAAGGCGACTTTTTCAGCTCCTCGGCCCACGGCGCAATGGCCTGGGTGGAAGCGCGCTCCTGTCCACGCAAGCGTTCCTGGCGCTCGGCCGATTCCTTGCCCTCCTCGGCGGACTCCAGGCTCTTCAAATTGTTTTCCAGATTGTCGAGAAAACTCATGTCCTTCCAGGATACGATGGTCGAGATGCCCGAATCCGCGCCCCGGCGGCTTGCCGACCTCAGAACCGCGCTGCTCCGTCTACACAAAAGCCTGCTCGAATGCGAACGCGCCGTTTACGAACGCGACGTGGCCCGCATTACGTCCACCGGCCAATATTTCAACCTGGTGATGAACGATCCGTGGTTCACCTGGCTGCGCGAGTTGTCGCAGTTCATCGTGCTGGTGGACGAGGCGGTGGACCCGAAAGACCCGCCGACCGACGCCACCGCCGAACGTCTGACCCGCGAGGCTCGCGAACTCCTGGCGCCCGACGAAGAAGGCGATGGGTTCGCCCGCCGCTACTTCGAAGTGCTGCAGCGCGACCCGGAGGCCGTGCTGGCGCACCGCGACTGGACTCAGGCGCTGGCCAAGCTGTAAACAGTCAGCGTCCCAGGACTACATCGATCCCGACAAGGAGGAGGCGCAGTTTGGCGGTCGAGAGCTTGCCGACGGGCTCCATGAGAAGCCCGCGGTCCACGCTTACGACCTGCGATACATTGGCGACGGAGTCCTTCGGCAATCCCGTGAGGCGCGCCGGAAGGAACACGTTTCCCGGAGCGTCCGCCCAGCGGAGGTTGGTCGTGAGCGGCACGCAGACGACGGTCGCAATACGGCTGCGGTTGAGCGCGTCCCCCTGAACCACAACGACCGGCCTTCGGAAGCCCGGGCCGGATCCCTCCGGAAAGGGCAAATCGGCCCATAGGACGTCGCCTTGTGAGATCACCATTCCGTCCGCTCGAGGATCCGGCGCGCGGCTGCGCTGGTGAACGGGTCGGGCGCCGTCCCCACATCCGCGCAAACACGGTCCATGGCCTCGGTCACGTCTTCCGGGGCGTGCCGCGCCACATACTCGCGGACCGCGTCGCTGAACAACTGGCTACGCGACTTCCTGCTACGCCTGGCTAACCGCTCGGCGTCTTCGAACACGTCGTCGGGAATGGAAATCGCCGTCTTCATACCTTTAGTATAACCGAAGCCGAGCCTCGTTACCCGCCGCGGGCCAGCCCCAACCGGCTCTCGAGCGCCGCCCGCACCAGTTGACTGCGCGAGCGTACTCCGGCCTTTTCGAAGAGTTGTTGCAACGCGGCTTTCACGGCACCTTCGGACGTGCCAAGTTGCGTCGCAATTCCGCGATTGGTCAAGCCTTCCAGCACGCCGTGAAGCACCTGGTCCTCGCGCTCCGTCAGCCCCTGGCGCAATTCGGAGCGGATCGGCGGCGACGCGCTCTCGGCCATGAGCTGGACGATCTTCCGATCCAACCACACCTCTCCCGACGCAATCAGCCGGATCACGCGGATCAGGTTGACCGGCGAGTCGTGTTTCAGAAAAATGCCCGACGCCCCGAGTTGCAGCGCTTGCAAGGCCTGGCGCGCATTCATGTGGGCGGTGACCATCAGCACCCGCCCCGCATAGCCGCCGGCCCGCGCCGATGTCAGGAACTCCGAGCTCTCTTCGCCGCCCAGCTTAAAATCCAGCAAAACCACGTCCACCGCGGACTTCCCCAGCATTTCGAGCGCCTCGTCGCGGCTGCCGCAATGGCCGGCGACTTCGAAATCCGGCTCGGCGCTCAGTAAGCGGCTCAGCCCCTCGCGGAACAAGCGATGATCATCCACCAGCAATACGCGTATTTTCCCCATCCTACTTACTCACGGATCTTACGACGGCGACCGCCCGCGGCCAAGCGTTTCCGCCGAAAGATATGCCATGCGGTCCGAAAGATAGGCAGGCTGCCCGAAAGATAGGTATCTCCGCCGAACGATAGCTTGGCGCTCTTCGAAAGATATGGGCGTTGGCCTCAAAGATAGGTGGCGAGCCGCCGAGCGCGGTAGCTACATTCGGAAGAGAGATCTCCGAGTCCGGACGGCCTGCCGAAACGACCGGACCTGCCCAAACCAATCATGATCCGCCGTCTGGTAGATTTCGCACTCAACAGCCGCTTTCTGGTGGCCATCTTCGCCGTGCTGCTGTTTGGGTGGGGCTATATCTCTTTCAAGGCCCTGCCTATCGAAGCGTACCCCGACGTGGCCAACAACTACGTGCAGGTGATCACACAATGGCCCGGCCGCGCGGCCGAAGAAGTGGAACAGCAGGTCACCGTGCCGCTCGAAATCGTCATGAACGGCATCCCGCACCTGCAGCATTTGCGCTCCACCTCGCTGTTCGGCCTGTCGAGTCTCATGCTGATTTTCGACGACGCTTCGGACAACGATTGGAACCGGCAGAAAGTTCTGGAGCGCCTGACTTCCGTCGCGCTGCCGGCGAATCTGCAGCCGCAGATCGGCACCGATTACAGCCCCGTCGGGCAGATCATGTTCTACACGTTGACCAGCACCAACCCCGAGGTCGATCTGATGGAGCTGAAGTCGCTCGAAGACTGGGTGCTGGAGAAACAGTTCAAGAGCGTGCCCAACGTGGTGGACGTCTCCAGTTTCGGCGGCACCACCAGGGAATACCAGGTCCGTGTGGACCCCAACAAGCTAATCTCCTACGGCCTCAGCCTGGCGCAACTGGAAGCCGCGCTCACCAACAACAACGTCAACGCCGGAGGGAGCTTCATCGAACAGGGGCTGCAACAGGTGAACGTGCGCGCGCTGGGGTTGGTGGACCGCGTCCCCGACATTCAGGACACCGTGATCGCCGCCAAGACCGGTACGGCCATCCGCATCCGCGATGTCGCCGAGGTGATGCAAGGTCCCAAGATCCGCCTGGGACAATTTGCCAAAGCCATCCACCGCAAAGACGGCAAGATCATCGACGAAGGCGACGTGGTTTCGGGAATCGTGCTGCTGCGCAAGGGCGCGGATTCCGACGAAACGCTGAACCTGATCCACCGGAAGATCGAGGAACTCAACCACGGGATTCTGCCCAAGGGCGTGAAGGTGGTGCCGTTCCTGGACCGCAGCGACCTGGTCCACTACACCACCCACACGGTGCTCCACAATCTCACCGAAGGCATCATTCTGGTGGCCATCGTCCTGTTCCTGTTCCTGGGGAACGCGCGCGGCGCCCTGATCGTCGCCATCACCATCCCGTTTTCGCTGCTCTTCGCTTCGATCTGCCTGGACCTGCGGCACATTCCGGCGAACCTGCTTTCGCTGGGCGCTCTCGATTTCGGCATGGTGGTGGATGGCGCCGTGGTGATGGTGGAGAATATCGTCCGCCACCTGGGCCGCCGCCACGATCCGCCCAAAAGCGCTCTGGAGCAGATCCGCCAAGCCGCCCACGAAGTGCAGCGCCCAGTGTTCTACGCCATCGGCATCATCATTACCGCGTATCTGCCCATCTTCACTTTGCAGAGCGTGGAGGGACGGCTCTTCAAGCCGATGGCGTGGACCGTGGCCTTCGCCCTGGCGGGCGCGCTGCTCTTTTCCATGGTGCTAGCGCCGGTGTTGGCCAGCTTCTTCTTCCGCGGATACACCCGGGAGTGGCATAACCCGGTGCTGCAATTCTTCACGGAGCGGTATCGCGCGGCGGTGCGCTTCGCCATTCGCGCGCGCTGGCTCACGGTGGGAATCGCGCTGTGCTCGGTGGCGACGGCCACGTACCTCTTCAGTAGCGGCATCATCGGTTCGGAGTTTCTGCCCCACCTGGACGAAGGCGCCATCTGGGTACGCGGAACGCTGGCGCCCAGCACCGGCCCCACGGAGAGCATTCGTCTCTTCAACCAGGCGCGCATCGTTCTCGCCTCGTTTCCCGAAGTCACCGTAGCGACCAGCCAGACCGGGCGGCCCGACGATGGCACCGATACCACCGGTTTCTTCAACACCGAGTATTTCGTGGACCTCAAGCCCAAGGAACAATGGCGCCCGGTATTCCACGAAGATAAGGACCACCTGATTGCCGCCATGGACCGCGAACTGAGCAAGATCCCGGGCGTAATCTGGAACTTCTCCCAGCCCATTTCCGACAACATGGAGGAAGCCGTCAGCGGCGTCAAAGGCGAACTGGCCGTCAAGGTCTACGGCGACGATCTCAAGACACTGGAGGAGAAAGGCACCGAGATCGTCAACGTGATGGGCCGCATTCGGGGCATCGAGGACCTGGGGCTCTTTCGCGTCATTGGCCAGCCCAACTTGAACCTGGCCGTGGACCGCAAGCAGGCCGCGCGCTTCGGCATCAACGTGTCCGACGTGCAGGACGCCATCCAGACCGCCGTGGGTGGCAACGCCGTCACCCAGGTGTTGCAGGGCGAGCGGCGCTACGACCTGGTGCTGCGCTACCTCCCTCAGTACCGCGACTCGCGCGAAGCCATTCAGGATGTCCGCCTGCTCTCGCCCAGCGGAGAGCGCGTCTCGCTGGCGCAACTCTGCCGCGTGGTGGAGGCCGACGGCGCCTCGGAAATCTACCGCGAAGAGAACATGCGCTACGTCGCGCTCAAGTACAGCGTGCGCGGCCGCGACCTGGGCAGCACCGTGGAGGAAGCCATCCGCGACGTTGCGCGCCAGGTGCAATTGCCCACCGGCTACCGCATCAGTTGGGCCGGCGAATACGAGAGCCAGAAGCGCGCCAACCACCGGCTGATGATCATTTTGCCCATCACCATCCTGGTGATCTTCATGATCCTCTACTCCATGTTCCATTCCATGAAGTGGGCGTCGCTGATGCTGGCCAATATGGCCATGGCCCCGCTGGGCGGCTTGCTGGCTCTGCTGCTGACGCACACCCACATGAGCGTGTCGTCGGGAGTGGGGTTCCTGGCACTGTTCGGCGTGTGCGTGCAGACCGGCGTCATCATGCTGGAGTACATCAATCAGCTCCGCGCGCGAGGGAACACGGTGATCGACGCCGCCGTGGAAGGCGCGGTGCTGCGGCTGCGGCCCATCATGATGACGACGCTGGTGGCGACGCTCGGCCTGCTGCCAGCCGCCCTGTCGCGCGGCATAGGGAGCGATTCGCAGCGGCCATTTGCGATCGTGATTGTCGGCGGGCTGATGCTGGCCATGCTGATGAATATTTTCCTGCTGCCGACGCTGTATGTGTGGGTGGCAAGGAATACGGATATTCTGCCGGAGCCGGAGCCGGGGGAGGAAGTGTAGGGGCTCTCGAAATGGTGTTGACCAACCCGACGATTTCAAACCGATGCCCGCTATCGGCAGGGGCGTGGACGAGATCCGCATTTCGGAGCCGGGTGGCGCCCGCCGTATCATTTACATAGCGAGATGCGTGGAGGCGGGAAATGAGCGGAACGGAGAGTTACGAAAGTGTTTGGGACGCGATCGCGGATACCCCCGAGCAGGGAAGGCGCGGGCCGAACTGATGCAGAAGATTGCGGCCCGTCAGCAAGAGCACGACTGGACACAGGCCGAAGCGGCCAGCCGCTGCGGGGTAACGCAACCGCGGATCAACGATCTGCTCCGCGGCCGGGTCTCCCGCTTCTCGCTCGACGCGCTGGTCAACATCGCGACGGCGCTGGGCTGCCGCGTGCGCTTCGATCTCGATGCCGCCTGAGCCTAGCCTTTTCCAGGTGGTGTTGGCATGCGCCGACGGGCTCACTGGTGCGAGCCGAGGCATCGTGCACGGATGAGACAGATTCGGCGGAACTGGCCTCGGGGTTCCCGGAACGCTGGTTGGAGCTAGCCAGCGGTGTGGGGACTACGCTTCAACTTGAAGCGATGTTCTTTCCGCAGGCTGCAATACTGTATACTTCCAATCTAAGACATCCGCATCTGGAGAACCGCAATGAAGCGGATCGCTATAGAGATTCTCGTTTCGTGCCTGGCTCTTGGCTTTCAAGCCAGTGGACAGAGTGTCATCACCACAGTCGCGGGAACGGATTGGGTTCCCGGCAATGGCACCGTGGCTTTGAACGCGGCGCTCGCAGGGGTGTGTACCGTAGCCGTGGGCTCCCAAGGCAACCTCTATGTGGCGGTTCCTGGCCAAGTCTTCGTGGTGGGTGCCGATGGCAGCATCCGGAGTGTCGCGGGCAATGGAACAGCGGGCTTCTCCGGGGACGGCGGGCTGGCGACGGCGGCGGAGCTGGGGGGGGCGGGCGGTGCGGTCGCGTCGAGTCCGGGCGGCCTCGCCCTGGACTCTTCCGGGAATCTCTTCATCGCGGACACCTCCAACAATCGAATCCGCAAAGTATCGCCCGATGGCATTATTACAACGGTCGCAGGCACTGGTAACCGTAACGTCTCCGCCGATGGCGGCCTGGCGACGGCGACGGATCTGTACTACCCCACCGGCATTGCCGTGGACTCTTCCGGGAATCTCTTCATTGTGGACAACGGACGGATCCGCAAGGTATCGGCCAGCGGCATCATCACCACCGTCGCGGGCCATGGGGGAGTTTTTGCTTTCAACGGTGACGGCGGACCGGCCACGGCGGCGGATTTGTCCGCTCCCAACAGCGTCGCCGTGGATGGCTCCGGGAACCTCTTCATAGCGGACATGACCGACAATCGAATTCGCAAGGTATCGGTCAACGGTATCATCACCACCGTCGCGGGCGGTGGCGCCGTCCTCGGCGACGGCGGGCCGGCGACGGCAGCTCAGTTGGACTATCCCATGAGCGTTGTCGTGGATGGCTCCGGGAACCTCTTTATCGCGGATACCCTCCACAACCGAATCCGCAAGGTATCGGACAGCGGCATCATCACCACTGTCGCGGGCAACGGAGCCGCTGGTTTTTCGGGCGATGGCGGGCAGGCGACTTCGGCGACGTTCAACTCGCCCAGCAGTGTCGCCGTGGATAGCTCCGGGAATCTCTTCATTGCGGACACCACCAACGAACGGGTGCGCAAGGTATCGGCCAGTGGCATCGTCACGACCGTGGCGGGCACCCCCAACAATCACTTCTCCGGTGACGGAGGGCCGGCCACAGCGGCGTGGTTGTGGAGTCCAAACGGTGTCGCGGTGGACTCTTCCGGCAATATCTTCTTCGCGGACACGAACAACCGCCGCATTCGGAAGGTAACGCCCGGCGGCATCGTCACCACGATCGCGGGCAATGGCGAATTGGGATTCTCCGGCGATGGTGGGCCGGCGACCCAGGCGCCGCTGGGCACTCCCAGCGCGGTCGCCGTGGATAGCTCCGGGAACGTGTTCATCTCCGATGCCGACAATCTTCGAATCCGCAAGGTGTCGGCCAACGGGATCATCACCACCGTCGCGGGAAACGGAATAGCGGGCTTCTCCGGCGATGGCGGGCCGGCGACCCAGGCGCAGTTGCAGAGGGCGGCGGCTTTTTGGAATTTCTTCGGCGGTATCGCCGTAGATCGTTCCGGGAATCTCTTCATTGCGGACACCGGTAACCAACGGGTCCGCAAGGTATCGCCCGACGGAATCATCGCCACGGTGGCGGGCAACGGGGTTACGACCGGCGAGCAGATCTTCACAGTGGGCACCTTCGCGGGTGACGGCGGGCCGGCAACCGCGGCGTCGTTGTCCCTACCCACGGGCGTGGCTGTGGATGCTTCGGGGAATCTCTTCATCGCGGACGACTTCAATTATCGAATTCGCAAGGTATCGTCGAGCGGCATTATCACGACGGTCGCGGGCAACGGAACGACCGGCTTCTCCGGCGATGGCGGGCCGGCGACTTCGGCGTCGCTCGCTGGAACCGATGTCGGCCCGTACGGCGTGGCGGTGGATGCTTCCGGGAATCTATTCATTGCGGACACCGGCAACAGTCGAATCCGCAAAGTGTTTGCCAACGGCATTATCACCACGGTCGCGGGCGGCGGTAAATCAATAGGCGACGGCGGGCCACCCACTTCGGCCGGGTTGAGCGGTCCCAAGGGCGTCGCCGTGGATGGCTCCGGGAATCTCTTCATTGCCGACACCGGCAATGGTCGGATTCGCAAGGTGTCACAACCGCCGCCGGCTCCCACGATCACACCCGGAGGCGTCTCTCCCGTCTACAGTTCGGTCACGACCATCCAACCCGGAGAATGGGTGTCGATTTACGGCCAGAACCTCGCCAGTTCCACGGCGACCTGGGCCGGCGATTTCCCGAAGTCCCTGGGCGGCACCAGCGTCACGATCGACGGGAAGGCGGCGTCCCTTTCTTTCGTCAGCCCTGGCCAGATCAACCTGCAGGCGCCGGACGACACGGCGACCGGCGCCGTCCCGGTGGTGGTGACAACCGCGGGCGGAACTGCGACCGCGACTGTGACGCTGGCCCCAATCGCGCCCTCGTTCCTCCTGCTCGACGGCAAGCACGTGGCCGGAATCATTCTCCGGTCGAACGGATCGGGGGCTTACGGCGGAGGCAGCTACGACATCATCGGGCCAACCGGGAATTCGCTCGGTTACCCCACGGTGGCCGCCAAGGCGGGAGACAGCATTTTGGTCTTCGCGGTGGGGCTCGGACCCACCAACCCGGCCGTGCCGGCTGGACAAGCGTTCTCCGCTGCGGCGCCAACCACCAATCCGGTGAATGTCCTCATCGATAATGTGAGCGTGACGCCGGGTTTTGCCGGATTGTCGGGCGCCGGTCTCTACCAGCTCAATCTCACCGTTCCAGCGGGACTCGGCACGGGGGAGGTCTCGCTGGCGGCCACCGTGGGCGGATCGCGGACACCCGCGAATGTGGTGATTTCGCTGGCGCCGCCCGCGGCTCAATAGCCGCTGTCCTCTGGCGGCCGATACGCTCCGGACGCCTTGCGCGCAATCCAGACATCCTGCCCCAGCCCGAGCCGGGCGAAGAAGTGTAGGACGCTTACGGTTTCGTCCCCGACGCCCGCCGCGCCATCAGGAGCAAAAAGGCTCCGAACGCCAGCATACACAGGCCCGCGTAGAGATTGATGTTGACGTCCGTCAACGGCGCGCGCATACCAGGCGCGAAGATGCCCAACCCGGTCAGGATGGCGCCGAGTATCGCGAAGAACAAGCCCGAAGGCACTCTGAGATCCATATTATGCGAACCAAATATTCAGAACGATCACCAGGACCGACACGAAGATCGCCAGCGGCGCGGGGCGCTGATACCACTTGGCGCCTTCGTCGTGCTTGATCTTCGTGAGGCCGTAGACTAAGCCTTCCAGTTCCTTGTCCGCGCGCGGAGCGGTTACCATGCTCACCACCACGGTCACGACGAAGCAGGTGCTGAAGGCGCAAATCGCGATCCAGAAATTCTGCACCATCACCGAACTGAACGTGTGAACCACCCCGAACACGCCGCCTTTCCCTTCGGCAACCGTCAGACCCCAGGTAGCCGCCGCGGCCAGCGTACCGCCAATCAGCCCGGAGAATGCCCCGTGCGCCGTGGCCCGCTTCCAGAACATGCCCAGCAGGAACGTTGCGAACAACGGCGCGTTCACGAACCCGAACACGAATTGCAGCAGGTCCATGATGTTGTTGTAGTACTGGCACACATACGCCGCCGCGATGGAAAGCGCCACGCCGACGATGGTGGTCATGCGGCCCACCTTCAGGTAGTGGCTGTCCGGCGCTCCCTTACGGATGTAACTCTGGTAGATATCGTAGGTAAAGACGGTGTTGAATGCCGTGACATTGCCCGCCATCCCGGACATGAACGACGCCATCAGCCCGGTAAGCCCCACTCCCAGGATGCCGGCCGGATAGAAACTCTTCATCAGCGTGGTGAGCACCTGGTCGTAATCCCCCACCACGACGCCGTTCGAGATCTTCGTCGGCAGGTTATAGAGGTGCTCGCCGCCCACTCCCGTCATCTTCGCCAGGGCCACGGCGGCGATGCCGGGCAGAATCACCACGAAGGGCAGGAACATTTTGGGGATGGTGCCGATCAGCGGGGTGCGCCGCGCCGCCGACATAGAGTCGGCCGCCATGGCGCGCTGCACCACCAGGAAGTTGGTACACCAGTAACCGAAGCTCAGCACGAACCCCAGCCCGGCCACCATGCCGAACAGTTCCACGCCCATGGGGTTCTGGCTGGCGTCGCCCATGTACTTCCAGGTATGCGTCATGTTGGCGGGCAGGCGCGACTGAATTCCGCTCCAGCCTCCCGCTTTGGCGCAGGCCAGAATAGCCAGCGGCGCGAACCCGGCCACGATCAGGAAAAACTGCAGCACCTCGTTATAGATGGCGCTGGTGAGGCCGCCCAGGTAGGTGTAGGCCAGCACGATGGCCGCCGACGCTACCACGGACGCATTGAAATCCCAGCCCAGCACCAGGTGCAGCAGCAGACCCAGGGCGTACATCGAGATGCCCGAAGAGAAAATGGTCATCACCGCGAAGGTGATGGCGTTGTAGCCGCGCGTCTTTTCGTCGAAGCGCATCTTCAGGAATTCGGGGACGGAGCGGGCCTTGCTGCCGTAGTAAAACGGCATCATGAAAATGCCCATGAAGAGCATGGCCGGAATGGCTCCAAGCCAATAAAAGTGGGCCGTCATGATGCCATATTTGGCGCCCGATGCCGACATGCCGATCAGTTCCTGCGCGCCCAAATTGGCGGCGATGAACGCCAAGCTGGTGATCCAAACCGGGACCGACCTCCCGGAAAGTAGAAAGTCGCCACTGGTGGAAACCCGCTTGCGCAGCATCCAACCGATGCCGATCACAAACGCGAAGTAAGTGGCCAGAATTACGTAATCGACGACAGCGAGTTTCAAGTGAAGTCCTCTCCACTTCTACGAATTTCGGATTTGGAACACCTGAGTTTACCACTTTGCCGGCGCCGCTTCGCGCGATAATACCAGAGATGCTTCCCGAGATCGCAGGCGCAGCCGCAATGTCGGTGTGGCTGTACCTGCTCTTGGGACGCGGAGGCTTCTGGCGGGAGTTCCTGCAACCGGAACTCCCGCCGGAACCGTCGCGTGGAAGCGGGTCGCCGGTCGCCGTCGTCGTCCCCGCGCGCAATGAGGCCTCCGGGATCGGCCAGGCGCTAGCCTCGCTCGCCGTTCAGAAGCCCATGCACATGGTGGTGGTTGACGACGCCAGCGACGACGGCACCGCCGGCATCGCCCGCCAGTCCGCGCCTTCCCGCATGCTCACCGTCCTGCCTGGCGAACCCGTACCACCCGGCTGGACCGGGAAACTTTGGGCCGTGGATCAGGGCGTCCGCCTGGCCGCGGCCTTCCAGCCGGAATACCTGCTGCTCACCGACGCCGATATCGTACACGCCCCGGGAACGGTTGCCGCGCTGGTGGACCGGGCGGAATCGGGCGGCTACGATCTGGTCTCTTATATGGCCACGCTGCACTGCCGCACGGCCGCCGAGCGTGTCTTGGTCCCCGCGTTCGTGTACTTCTTCCTGGCGCTGTATCCCCCGGCCTGGGTGCGCAATCCGCGCCACGCCACGGCCGGCGCCGCCGGTGGATGCATGCTCATCCGCAGCGAGATGTTGGAGCGAATCGGCGGGATCGCGGCCATTCGCGGCGAACTGATCGACGATTGCGCTCTGGCCCGCGCCGTCAAACACTCCGGTGGCCGCGTCTGGCTAGGCTTGAGCGCCGGCACGCGGAGCCTGCGCGAATACTCCACGTTTGCCGAAATCGAGCGCATGATCGCGCGCACCGCCTTCACGCAATTGCGCCACTCGTCCCTGCTTCTGGCCGCGACTGTGGCCGCCCTCGCCGTCACTTACTTGCTGCCGCCCGCGCTCACGGTCGCCGCGCCTCCCCGCGCCGCTGCATTGGGAGCCGCCGCCTGGCTGCTGATGTCGGCCAGCTACTTCCCCGCCCTGCGCTTCTACCGCCGCTCCATCTTGTGGGCGCCGTTGCTGCCCGCCGTCGCGCTCTTCTACGCCTGGGCCACGGTGCACTCCGCCGTCGATTCGTGGCGCGGCGCAGGCGGCATGTGGAAGGGTCGCGCGCAGGAGGCCAACGTCCGCCCCTGACCCTGCATTCGTGGCGTACGCACTCGTGCGCAATGCCACCTAGTTATCCGGGTATCGGAAATGCACCGCGTTAGGTGGGGCAGGTTCACACCCCAATGCCGCATACTTTTCCCAGTACTGGAGATGCTGAAGAATTTGTGGGGCAGGATGGTATCCTGCGGCCGAGTGGTACTCGGCCTGGTCGGCATTTGCATACTGGTCGGCAGGCCGAGTGCGGGGTGCCCACCTGGGGCCGGGCCGCAGGTTGCCAACCTGCCCCACATAAAACCGCGTGCGAGACTCAATCAATACAGGTGTCCGGTTGTGGGAAAAGTAAGCGACATTGCGAACTCGTGCGTGCCGCATCCCGACTCTTCGGGATGCCCGGCGCGCACCCGCAATTCCGGACGTCCCCCGCCAGGCGTCGCCAAGAGTGGCGACGCGGCACGCACGAGTGCGTACGCCACACCGCCATCCAAGCCAGGGGTGGACATAGGGTGGCTGCCGTCGAAGCATTGATGGTAGACTCGTTGATCGGATCCCGAGATCGTAACTCCCCATGATCGAAGCGTTTCGCAAACAGTTCGGCTCCGTCGAGGGCCTGCGCATTTTCCGCGCGCCGGGGCGCGTCAATCTGATTGGCGAGCACACCGATTACACCCTGGGCTTTGTGCTTCCCGTGGCCTTGGAACTGGCTACCTATGTGGCCGCCGCGCCCAATAGCGATGGCATGCTGCGCATCTATTCCGAGCACCAGCGGGAGCTTGGCGAATGGCCCATCGACAGCCTGCCCGGCTTGCAGCCCTCGAAGCATTGGACCGACTACCCGCTGGGCGTGGCCCGCGAACTGATCGACGCCGGATTCCCGCTGGCGCCGGCCAACCTGCTGATCCGCAGCACCGTGCCCGAAGGCGGTGGGCTCAGCTCGTCCGCCGCTCTCGAGATTTCGACCGCGCTGGCGCTGCTGCAGGGCCGCGCGCTCGGAGGCGTCGAACTGGCGAAGCTCGGGCAGCGCGCCGAACATCGCTTCGTCGGCAACCCCTGCGGCATCATGGACCAGTACATTTCGGTTTTCGGGCGCGAGCATGCCGCCGTGGAAATCGATTGCCGCAGCCTGGAACATCGCCTGGTGCACCTCCCCAAGGGCATCACCTTCCTGGCCGTGAACACCATGGTGAAGCACGCGCTCTCCGGTTCCGCATATAAGGACCGCGTGGCCGAGTGCGCCGCGGCCATTGATGGGCTGAAGCGGCATTACCCCGACGCCAAGACTCTGCGCGACATCTCGGTGGAGCAGTTGGCGCCGGTAGCGCATGAGCTGCCCCCGGTGGTGGCGCGGCGCGCCCGTCACGTCGTAGGCGAGAATGCGCGCGTCCACGGCTTTGTGGACGCCAGCGAGCGCGGCGACCTGCCGGCCATGGGGCGCCTGATGGTGGAATCGCACCGCAGCCTGCAGCACGATTACGAAGTGAGCTGCGAGGAGCTGGATTTCCTGGTGGACCGCGCCCTGGAGATCGAAGGCGTGGTGGGATCGCGCATGACCGGCGGCGGATTCGGCGGCTGCACTGTGACCATGGTCCGCGAAGAGGCTGCGGCCGCGTTCGCCGAGAAGATCGCGCGAGCCTACGAAGGCAAGTACGGCGTGACACCCAAGATCTACCCCTGCAAGCCATCCGCCGGCGCCGCCGAAGTATAGCGCCGGCCCCTAAAAGAAACCGCATCGAGGTAACAATTCGGTAACATGGGGCCTGTAGTCTGTTCTCAGCCGGACGCTTCTTGAAAGCGCCGGGAAAGGAGAACTTCCTCATGATCGCCAGGTTTCTCGTTGCGGCCGCGCTGGCCGCGTCGCTCACGGCAACTACGGCTGCCGCCCAAAGCGCCGCCGACTTGCTTCAAAAAGGAATCTACACTCAGGAGACCGCCGGCGACGCCGACGCCGCCATACAGATCTTTCGCCAGGTCGCCGCTTCGGGGGCTCCCCAAGCCTTGAAGGCCCAGGCGCAGTCCCACATTGTCGGCGCTCTGCTGCAGAAAGGGGACCTGGCCGCATCGGCACAGGAATTCGAAAGGCTGGCGCGCGAGTTCGCCGACCAGGAAGAGATGGTCGAGTCCATGGCGCAGCGCCTCCGCACGATCGCCGAAAACGGGCCCGCCTTCCTGTTGGGCACGTTCCAGAACGGGAAATATCACCATCACTGGACCGGCGTCGAATTCACGGTACCGTCGGACTGGACTGTAAAGAAGCAGGAAGCCCATCCCGCGCCGGATGGTGGGGATCTCGTGAATCTGACGGATTCGACCTCCGCGAAGGTCTCCTCCTTCATTCGGATCAAGCGGCAAGACATCGACGCGTCGGCCATTAACGGCCGCCTGCGGGAGCGGCTCGAGTATAAACTCAGCCGGCAGCGCGTGGAATCGAGCGGCTACTTCTCGTACCACCTGCGCCCGGAGAGCGTGCAGAACACGATCGTCGGAGGTCAAAAGGCGCTGATCGCCGAGGGCGACTTTGTGGACAGCCAAGGCCAAAAGAGGGCTGAGTACATGGGGTTTGTTCAATCCGAAAAGACTGAAATCGGGTTCTCCGTGCGCGCCCCGGCGGCCGACTTCCCCAGCGTCCAGTCGCGATTCGAGCAGATCGTCCGGTCGGTAGTGATCCCCTAAATAGAAGCCATGAACCTGCGGACCACGCTCGGCAGCGCCATCCAGGACCGTGCCGCCTGGCTGGCGCCCGTATTCCTGCTCCTCGGGGTGCTGGCCCCCACCATGTGCGTGCTCTGGTTCATGAACGAGGCGGCGCGAACGCAAGCCGATTCCGCCCGCCGTAGCGTCACCGAAGCCTACCGCGGACAACTCTGGCTCATTCGCGACCGGGTGGATTCCGATTGGGCCGCCCGCGCCGCGGCGTTACAGGGGCTCTCGGGCGGTCGAGGCGCGGTGGATTTTCTGGGCGCCATCCGCCGCGGCATCGCCGATTCGGTGGTCTTTGTCAGCCCTGCCGGCACGGTCGCTTACCCTTCGGCAGGCGTCATGCCGCCCGCTCAGCCGGCGCTCGACCGTCCCGACTGGCTGGCCGCCGAGGCGCTGGAAAGGAGCCCGGATCAATCGGCGCAGGCTGCCGCGGCATACGGGCGCATCGCCGATTCAACGGCCGATCCGGCACTCGCTGCGCGCGCCGCCCAGGGCGAGATTCGCTGCCTGGTACGGAGCGGCGGCCGGGAATTGGCGATCCAGCAGATCCGCAAGCGCTTCGCCGCCGGCCCCGCAGCGCGAGGGTTGGACAATGCGGGCCGCTCGATCGCCGCCGACGAGCGTTTGCTGGTTCTCGATCTGCTCAAACCCGGAGACTCGCGGCGCCCGGCGGCGGCCCAGCAACTCGCCGCGCTGCTCAACGATTACGCAGGCGTGGCCATGCCATCGGCCCAGCGCCTGTTTCTGATGGACCAACTGGCCGCGCGGTTGCCCGCGGCGGATTGTCCCGCGCTTCCGACCCGTGCGGCGGAACGATTGGCCGCGCAGTTCGTAGCGGCGGAAGGCGCCAGCCCCGGCGACCGCAGGCTCGATCCGACGCGCCTGCCCGGTATATGGAAATTCGCCTCGGCCGACGGGCGCGCGATTGCGCTGTATCGTACCGAAACCGTCGCTGCGGCGATGCGCGGAGTGCTGGACCCGGTGGCCGCGCCGCGCAGTGTCAAATTCGCTCTGCTTCCGCCCGGCCAGGCGGACCCGGGAGAAGCCATCGCCGCCGGCCCCTCGCTGCCCGGCTGGCGGATTGCCTTCTCGCTCTCGGACACCGGGCCGTTCGACGAGGCGGCGCGCAGCCGCACGGTCTCCTACCTGTGGACCGGCTTGCTGGCAATCGCCGCCATCGCCGTGACGGGAATTCTTGTCGGGCAGTCGCTGCGCCGCCAGTGGCGTCTGGCGCGGCTGAAAACCGACTTGGTAGCCGCCGTCTCGCACGAACTCAAGACGCCGCTGGCTTCCATGCAGGTGCTGGTGGACGGGTTGCTCGGAGACGACAAACCGGACCCGGGGAAGACCCGCGAGTATCTCGACTTGATCTCCGGCGAGAACCAGCGTCTCGCCCGCCTGATCGAGAACTTTCTGACCTTCTCGCGCATCGAGCGCAACCGCCAGCGGTTCGAATTCGCCGAAACCCGGCCGGAGGACGTGGTCCGTGCCGCCGTGCTGGCCATGCGCGAACGGCTGCAACCGCCGGCGTGCCGGTTGGACATCGACACCGGGCGAGACCTTCCGCCGCTCCAGGCAGACCAGGATGCCCTGGTCACGGCGCTCTTGAACCTGCTGGATAACGCTTGCAAATACACACCGGCCAACCGCCGCATCCAGGTGCGCGCTTATATCGAAAACGGGAGCGTGGTCTTCGCCGTGAAGGACAACGGCATCGGCATCGCCGCCCGCGACCGGAAGCGCATCTTTCGCAGGTTCTACCAGGTGGACCGCACACTGGCGCGCGAGGCGGGGGGATGCGGCCTGGGCCTCAGCATCGTGGAGTCCATCGTGCGCGCGCATGGCGGGTCGGTGAGCGTGGAAAGCGAGCCTGGCGCGGGCAGCACGTTTCGTCTGGCGCTGCCGGTGGCACAACCATGAGCGAAGGACGAATTCTGATTGTCGAGGACGAGCCGGCCATGCTGCGCGGCCTGAAGGACGCATTCGCGGCCAAGGGCTTCGAGGTGGTGACCGCCCAAAACGGAGAGGCGGGCCTGGATTTGGCGCTTTCCAAGAAGCTCGACTTGATTCTGCTCGATATCATGCTGCCGCGCGTGAACGGGTATCAGATCTGCCGCGCCGCGCGGGAGCACGGCCTGGAAACCCCCATCCTCATGCTGACCGCCAAGGGCCGCGAAGAGGACATCATCCTGGGCCTCAACCTGGGCGCCGACGACTACATCACCAAGCCCTTCCGCATCGGGGAATTGATGGCTCGCGTCCGTGCGCTCCTGAGGCGCACCCAGGCGCAGCCCGAGGCTACTTTCCGATTCGGCGATTGCGAGTTGAACCTGACCACGCACAAGTTGGTCCGCCGTGGATCGGAAGTGGAGATGACCGCCAAGGAGTTCAAGCTGCTGGCCTATTTCGTCTCGCGGCAGGGACGCGCGCTGGCCCGCAACGACGTGCTCAACGCCGTTTGGGGCCATGCGGCCATGGTGACGCCCCGCAGCATCGACCGCTGCGTGACCACGTTGCGGGCCAAGATCGAACCCGATCCGCACCACCCGCAGTACATTCAGACCATTCGCGATATCGGCTACCGTTTTCAACCGGCCACGGAGTAGGAGCACTTGTGGCGCACGCAATCGCGCGCAATGCCACTCAGTTTTCCCAATATTGGAGATACTGCAGAATTTGTGGGGCAGACTGTCAGCCTGCCCCACACCGATAATCCAGCCTTCTCAGCCGGGCCGACCACGCAGCACCGCCGCTGGCCCGATCGAACTATAGCTTTCCAGGCCTGAATGACCGAAACTATGGACCATGAAGGCCCTCTTCGCATTCGGCGCCCTCCTGGTCTGCCCGATAGCGGCAACGGCGCAAGACGAATCACCCACGTTTCGCACCGGAGTGCGCGTAGTGAACGTTCCCTGCACCGTGCGCGGCCCTGAAGGACACTACGTCTCCAATCTGACGAAGGACGACTTCACCATTCGCGAAGGCGGCGTGGAGCAGAAGGCTACCTATTTCTCCGCTCCGGGAGACGATCCGCTTAGCGTCACCCTGCTGCTGGACACCAACCCACCCTGGCTCGATTTCCTGCTGGCGGAAAAGAACGCGGCGATTCATTTCTTCGAGGCCCCGCTGGAAAAGTCCCAATCGGCTTCGCTGGCGCGGTTCGACCATGACTTTTGGGTGGTGGAGGATTTTACGGATTCCGCGAAGCGCTTGCTGGCAGCGGCCCACAAGTTGCCGGAGCACGGCGCAGAGGCGGATCCGAAGTTGAACAAGCGCCTGCCCTCCCGGGGGGTGTCCGGCACCAACCTGGTCCAAACCGGGCGCAATGCGCAACTCTACGAAGCCATGTTCCGCGCGGCGACCGCTCTGCAAAATCGCCAGGGGCGCAAAGCCCTGATCGTCGTGAGTAACTGGCTCGACCTGGGAACCCGCCTGGGCCTGGACAACGTTCTGCAAGCCGCCGGGCAAAGCTCCACGGTTCTCTATCCTATACGAATTTCCGAGGTTACCGACGTCTATCGGGCGGGGCCCGGCGAACTGCTGACAAATGCCATTATGCGCAAGCTGGCCGAGGATACCGGCGGGCGAAACCTGGACGTCAATGCCGACCATGAATTGCCGGCGCTGCTGGAGCAAATCCGCCAGGAACTGAGCGCGCAGTACCTGCTCGGTTACACGCCAACCGGCGTCGCGGACGGTAATGCATACCGCCGAATCGAAGTCGCGACCCGCGCGACCGGCCTGCGGGTGAGGGCTCGAGCGGGTTATGAGAGCGGCAAACCCCAGCCGGCGGCCGAGGACGCGCCTACGTTCTCCACTACCGGAACGGCGCCGGCTCCGCCGGCTGCACCACCCCGTAGTTTCGAAACGCCCATGATCCATGCGCCCGAGCTCCCGGCCTGCGCGTTATTCCCCCCGCCCAATATGCACCCCGGCCGGCAATTGGGAGGCCTGGAGCAATTGACGCCCCCCGCGCAAAACGATGCGCCCGGACCGGAGGACGCCGAAGCCGCGGCCATCGTGAAGATGGTGGCCGAGACCTATCGGAAAGCGCAATCCATCTACATCACGGGCGTGTGGGAGCGCGTGCTGAAGACCAGAGGTACGGTGCACGAGTTCGACCGCGCGGACATGCAGCATTTCTCCGAGCGGAGTAAGGCCACCGTCTCAATCTCGATGGAGCGCTCGGGCGCGGTGCGGTTGGACGTGGATGCCACCTGGGACCTCATGCCCTTGGCGAGATCCGCGGAACCGTTTGCGTCCCAGTACCGCTTCGTAACCGACGGCGGCACCGACTGGATGTATTGGCCGGCGAGCGGGGTGTATTCGCGTTCCCCGGCCGGCGCGCGCGGGCCGAGTACCCTCCGATTGGTGCTGGACCGCTATGCCGACCCGGCCAACTATCCGGTAGATCTGAGCGTGGTGCGCCACGCCACGGCCCCGCAGTCCTCCGGCAACCCCTTGCATTACGTGGTGCTGCGCGGCGGCGGGCCGGCGGCGGGTCTGACCCACGAGTTCTGGGTGGATGAAGAGCACCACGTGGTGTTGTTCGAGCAGTTCCGCGATTGGGGCGGCCGGGTCGCCGCCAATCTGATGTGGAAACAGCAGAGCCTGAACGCGACTCTGGCCAAGGAATCGATGGTCTTCACGCCGCCGCCGAACGCCATCCAAACGGCCAACCCTCTGGGATCTCCAGAGCCGCGCTGTCAAGCCACGTTGCCCTTCTACACTCCGCCCAGCGAGGTTACGCCGGCGGATTTCACGCTGCCGGATCAGAATGGCGAGGCCGTGCGTTTCGCCGAACTGAAAGGCATCGTGACGCTGACCTTCTGGCATACCTGGACGCCGCTGGCCATCCCGCAGATTCAGGCTCTGGAGAAACTTCAGAAGAGCCACGGGGCCGCCAGGTTAACCGTGCTGGGATACACCGACGAGCCGCCCGAAGTGGTGAAAGCCTTTCTCGAGAAGACCGGTCTGACGCTGCGCACCATTATCGATACGGCCCATAGCGCCAAATGGCTGTACCCATCGACGCCCGGTTTCCGCGAGATGCGATACACCCCCACGACGGTGGTGGTGCGGCGGAACAAGGACTTCGCCACGGCGTGGCCCGGCGGGTTGTCGGGGGAAGGTTTGGAGCAAGCGTTGCAACTGACCGGCCGGTAGCTTTAGGTGGCGCACGCTCTCAAACGAGCCGCGTCCCGACTCTCCGGAATGCCCAGCGCCGGTGCACTCCTACCTCACTTTTCCCCACTGGTTTTCCTCAACCTGTTGAAATATCCATAACGCTTCGCGCCAAATTGCCGTATCATTTACATTGAATTCGGCGCCCGCCGTCCGTCTCCACCGCAGGCGCCGCAGCGTGGTGCAGCCCCGCTCCCAGGAAGGACCTTATGGCCAAGGAAGCGTTAAGCATTATCGACCAACGTACGCAGGCCGCCTATGAAATCCCGCTCCACGATGGAGCCATTCGCGCCATGGACCTGCGGCAGATCAGAACCGGGCCCGACGATTTCGGGCTCATGACCTACGACCCCGCTTTTATGAACACCGCCTCGTGCCGCAGCGCCATCACCTTCATCGATGGCGACAAAGGAATTCTGCGGTATCGCGGCTATCCCATCGAACAACTGGCGGAGAATTGCAGCTTCCTCGAGGTGGCCTACCTCCTCCTGTTCGGCGAACTGCCTAGCGGGCCGCAGCTCAAGGAATGGGTGGCCGGGATCACGTATCACACCATGATCCATGAGACCACCAAGAAGTTCCTGGAGGGTTTCCGTTACGACGCCCACCCCATGGGTATGCTGACCACCACGGTGGCCGCTCTCTCTACCGTTTATCCCGAATCGCGCCACGTCCTCGACGCCGAAGTGCGCGCCCGCCAGATCCTGCGCCTCATCGGCAAAATGCCCACCATCGCCGCCTACACGTATCGCCATAGCCTGGGCTTCCCCTACGTCTACCCCGACAACGACCTCAGTTATACCGGCAACTTCATGAATATGCTGTGGAGAATGGCCGAGCCCACCTATCGGGCCAACCCCGTTCTGGAGCGTGCCCTCGACATCCTCTTCATTCTGCACGCCGACCACGAGCAGAATTGCAGCGCCAACGCCATGCGCGCCGTGGCCAGTTCGCAGGCCGATCCGTACCTTTCCACCGCCGCCGCCTGTGCCGCCCTCTCCGGCCCGCTCCACGGCGGCGCCAACGAAGAAGTGCTTCGAATGCTCGACGTTATCGGCTCCAAGGACAATGTGCCGGCATATATCGCCAAGGTGAAAGCCGGCGAGTTCAAATTGATGGGTTTCGGCCACCGTATCTATAAGAACTACGACCCCCGCGCCCGCATCATCAAATGGGCCGCCGACCAGGTATTCGAGGTCACCGGGCGCAACCCCAAGCTGGAGATCGCCCTGGAACTGGAGCGCATCGCCCTGGAGGACGACTACTTCGTCAAGCGCAAGCTCTACCCCAACGTGGATTTCTACTCCGGCCTCATGTACCAGGCTATGGGCTTCAAACCCGACATCTTCACGGTCCTCTTCGCCATCCCCCGCACCGCCGGCTGGTTGGCCCAATGGCAGGAGATGATTACCGATCCCGAACAGAAAATCGCCCGTCCCCGCCAGATCTTCGTCGGCGCCGGCGCCCGCGATTTCGTCCCCTTGGACCAACGCGGCGACCCTGCCAACGCTCACTAACCCGCCTTATGCGGGGCAGGACGGCATCCCAATGCGGCATACTCTTCCCGCAACCGAACACGCGTATTGATTGAGTCGCGCACGCTGTTTTATGTGGGGCAGGTTGGCAACCACTGCTGTCCAAATTAGACAGCCTCCGCGTTTCTGGACGCTGAAAGCATTGGACATAACGACACTCTCCCGCCGATTGAAAAAGCAGGT
>Ga0181529_10002098_pt1 | contig 24474 bp, 17 predicted proteins | sample PEATcosm2014_Bin_36_FD_119763 | JGI IMG/M metagenome (GOLD analysis project Ga0181529, IMG submission 119763) | Peatland microbial communities from MTU Mesocosm Facility, Houghton, MI, USA - PEATcosm2014_Bin10_30_metaG | ecosystem: Environmental > Terrestrial > Soil > Wetlands > Peat | place... | reverse complement strand
CCACTTAGCCAAACTGGGCTTTCCGAAGCTTGCTGCCATGGCTCTTGGTACGCCTGTACTGACTGTTATCAAGCGTATTTTGGACAGCCGTATTTAGGCCTGGTGCTCGGCGCGCCTGACCCATTAGTAATCTTGCTAAATCGCTAAGTCCTGTAAAAATCAGACATACGCTGGATCACCTGAACAAGCCCTTGAGCCCTGCCACAACTTGCTACCTTTCCTCCAAATCTGCAATCGCCGCCAACCTCTAATTCATCCCATCGAAAACCTCCCGATAGGCGCTTGTCCTGGGGAGTAAACGCAGCGGATGATCACTGTTAACCCATATGGCACAAGCCCGTCTTATGTGCAGAAGTGATTGACAAGTTTTTTCTACTCAAGGGTATCTTCTAAGCAGGAATAACTTTCCGCTCGCGAAAAGAGGTCATGACCTTCAAGCTGAGACTATTCGTCCTTATCCCTTTGTCGCTCCTGCTGCCGGCTCTCCCTCGGCCGGCCGCTGCGCAAATGGGAGTACTGCGTGGCGAAGTCGTCGATCCCAGCGGAGCGGTTGTCCCAAAAGCGCAAATCAAGCTCCTTCATCGCAGCGAGGTTAAGCAGACCCAATCCAGCGCCGAAGGACGATACACGATTCAAACCGAAGCCCCGCGCACCTATACCATCAAGGTCTACGCCAAGGGCTTCGCGCCCCTCACACTTGAAGGCATCTCTCTGGCTGCCGGGCATGTAAAGGAATTGAATCTACCCCTGGAAATCGCGGCCGACCGTGAGGTCGTCACCGTCACGGCCCAGGCCAACAAGGTCGGCGTCAACCCCGATCAAAACTCCAGCTCGCTGGTCTTCAAAGGCGCCGACCTCAATGCCCTTTCCGACAATCCGGACGAGCTGCAAGCGGAGCTCCAGCAGTTAGCCGGTGCCGCCGCCGGACCCAATGGCGGCGAAATCTATATCGATGGATTCGCCGGTGGCCAGCTTCCCCCCAAGTCTTCCATCCTCGAAATTCGCGTAAATCAGAACCCCTTCTCCTCCGAGTTCGACCGCATCGGATACGGCCGCATCGAGGTCATCACCAAGCCCGGCTCTGAAAAATTGCATGGCAGTCTGGCGGGCTACGGCAACACCTCCGCAACCAACTCGCCAAACCCCCTGCTCTCCCAGCAGCCGGACTACGATCTCTACTCCTACTCCGGATTTGTCTCCGGCCCGCTCGGAAAGAACGCTTCCTTCTTCTTCAGCGGCGTCTATGTCAAAAAGCAGAGCCAGAACATCGTCGATGCCGTCAACCCCCAAGACACGACGGCGAGCATCAAGCAGGCGGTCCCCGATCCCTCCAGCGTGACGGTGCTTAACCCGCGCTTCGATGTGCAGGTCGGCAAGCACATGCTCACCTTCCGTGATTACTTCTACAAGTCGTCCGAATCCGGGGCTGGCGTCGGTGCGCTCAATCTGCCTCAGCAGGCCATGAGCGTCAAAGACGAAGAAAACACCTTCCAGTTCGGCGACACCTTCATCGTCGGCCCGCGTCTGCTCAACGAGCTGCATCTCGAATGGCGCCACGCCCGCACCAATCAGACGCCCAGCTCCCTTTTGCCCACCATCGTCGTCTCCGGCGCCTTCATGGACGGAGGCAACAACGCCGGCGTACTTCAGGACCACCTCGAGGTCTTCGAGCTTCAGGACTATGCCACCGCTACTGCAGGCAATCACACCCTTCGCTTCGGCGTCCGCGCCCGCGCCAATCTCGACACCAACTTGTCCACGGCCGGCAGCAACGGAACCTACGTCTTCAGTTCTGTCGCTGCCTACCAGGCAAGCCAGCCAACCCAGTACTCCGCCACAGTCATTAATAATCCTGTTGCTCGCACGCTGGTCCTCGATGGCGCGGCGTTCTTCCAGGACGATTGGCGGATCAAACCGAACTTCATGCTCGGCCTTGGCGTTCGTTACGAGGACCAGAACTGGATCCACGACCATAACAACTGGGCGCCCCGCCTGGCCTTGGCCTGGAGCCCCGGCCGCCCCAGCAGTTCCCCGGCAAGAACCGTCATTCGCGCCGGCTACGGCTGGTTCTACGATCCCTTTACCGTGCCCTCCTCCTTCAGTTCCTTCGGCGGCGCGCCCTATATTATCCAGACCCTCCACGACAATCAAATCAATCAGCAGAGCTACGTGGTCACGAACCCGTCCAGCTCAACCCCGGTGACCGTCCCCTCCTACCACACCATCGACCAGCACTTTAAAACGGCCCTCAACATGCAGGCCGGAGCAGGAGTCGACCAGCAACTCACCAGCAAGTGGACGGCGAACATCACCTATCTCTTCACTCAGGGCGTGCATCAATACATGTCGAACAACGTAACCGCGCCCGCCTTCAACCCCGCCACCTACACCGTCACCGGCGCAACGCCCACGGCTTACAACTACCAGTTCCAATCCGGCGGCGTCTTCAAGCAACACCAGATCGTCTTCACCAGCAGCGTGCAAACCCGGCGATTCGTCCTCAACGGCGCTTACACCTTCAACATCGCCAAAAGCGATACCGATGGTGTCTATTCGTTCCCCTCCGTCGCTCAGAACCCGGGCCTCGACTTTGGCCGCGCCACCTTCGGCGTCCGCCACCGCGTCACATTGATGAACAGCTACACGGCGCCCTGGGGCTTTGTCTTTTCATCCTTGCTCACCGCACAAGCGGGAACTCCTTACAACCTGACCACCGGCTACGACCTCACCGGCAACAATCAGTTCAACTCCCGCCCTGCGTACGGAGTCTGCGGCGCTCCCGGCGTCGTTTCCACGCGCTATGGCTGCCTCGACACTAATCCCTCCGGCAAGGGTGAGCGCATCGTTCCCTTCGGCGTCGGCCTGGGACCGGCAAACGCCCTCCTCGATGCCCGCGTCAGCAAGACCTTTGGCATTGGTCCAAGAATGCAGACCGAGTCCGGCGGCGATACCTTCTCCGGTGGTGACGATGTCAGCGACCGCGGCCTAAGTAGCGGCGGAGCCGCCATCAAGCTCAACGCAGGCGCCCCGCGCCGCTATACCCTCACCCTGGTCGCCGGAGCATCCAACGTCCTCAACATCGTCAATCTCGCCCCGCCCAACGGCGTCCTCATCTCCCCCATCTTCGGCAAGTCGCAATCCCTCGCCGGCGGCGCGTTTCAGAACCCCACCCCCGGTAACCGCGCCATCATCTTCCAGATGAATCTTTCCTTCTAGTCCCCCACCGGCGTTGCCGTCCCGCGCGAGATGAAACTTCTGCCTGCCAATGCCGCCGCCAACTCGCCAACTCGCCATGTCCGCGAAGCGGACGCTAACTTGCTGAATTTATTACAACAATCTACGCGCACTTTCACGCGAATCACCGATAATTCCGGCTCAACAGCAACTTTGTTTCTCTTTAGAAAGTCTCCAGGACCGAGGACGCAATGGCACCCCGGGTACCGCTTGGACTCCCAGCTTACGGAAAAACTCTTATTCTTTAATAACTCTTATCTAGGAAAAACTCTTATTACGGGATTGCTTTGAATCAGCACGATCCACCGCCACCTCACCCCTTCCCGCACAACCCCAGCAGCACCTCCCCAAACTTCTCCACCTTCGCCGGCCCCATCCCTTCAATCTGCAACAACTCTCGCGGACTCCCCGGCCGCGCCTGCGCCAGCGCATTCAGCGTCCGATCGTGCAGCACCACATACGCCGGAACCCGCAGCCGTTTCGCCTCCGCCGCCCGCCACTCCCGCAACCGCGCCGCCAGAGCCACACCCTCCGCCGACAAAGTCACCGGCCCCGCCTCCACCTTCTTCGCCGCGGCCTTGGTCTTTTTCGCCCCAGGCCCACCATCGGCCCGCGCCTCAAACGCATCCACAATCCCATCGCTGATCAGCAGCGCCACCGGAGTCGTCCGCCGCACCTCCATCCCCGCATCCGTCAGCCGCGCCTTGCGATACCGAATCGCCTCCCCGTCCTTCTCGAATTCCGCCTCCTCAATCTCGATCAGCCCCGCCCTCACCATCGCATCCAGCAACGCTTCAAAATCGTTTCGGCTGATTCTTCCCACCATGTCTAGATTCCGCTGCAGCGTCCCTGTCGCTCTGTAATCCACCGCCCGCAGCTCGTCCACGATCTCCTGCAACATCCCCCGCTCCGCCGTCGTCGCGTGCCGGAATTGCCTCAGCTCCGCCCCCGCCGGATCGCACACATCGCATTTCCCGCACGTCCGGCTCGCATCCGCCACATCCCCAAAGTGCCGCACCAGCGCCGCCATCCTGCATTCGGTCGAAGTCGTAAACCGCAGCACCTTCTCAAACTGCTCCGCCCGGTACCGCGCCTGGATGGTATAAGTCTTCTTCCAGCCCGTCCCGCCCCTGGTCACCAGGCCCCCAAAGTCCACCCGAGCCCCGCCGTGGATTTCCAGTTTTTCCAGCGCCCTATCAAACTCTTCTTCACCTAGTTTCGAGGCTCCCCGCAGCTCCTCCACCGCCCGCGGCTCCTCGCCGAGCGCCTTGAAAACCTGGTTCAGATTCTCCACCGGCGGATAATCACGATTCAGAAAAAAGTCATGGGTCCGCTGGTCCGCATAACTATGCATCAGGTATGTCCGGCTTTGCGCCCCATCCCGCCCCGCCCGGCCAATCTCCTGGTAATAGCCCTCCAGCGTCGCCGGCAATCCCGCATGAATCACCGTCCGAATATCCGCCTTGTCGATCCCCATGCCAAACGCGATGGTCGCCACCACCACCTCCAGTTCCCCCGCCTGGAACGCCTTCTGCACCCGCTCCCGCGTCTCCGCATCCAACCCTGCGTGGTAAGCCGCTGCGGCAATCTTTCCTCCTCTACCCGCCACTCCAGAAGCAAGGACGCCCGCAAGGGCCTCCGACTGCTTCCTCGAAACCGCATAAACAATCGCCGGCCGCCGCGCCGGATCGGCCAGCAAATTCGCAATCGTCCCCGCCCGCTCCGGCACCGCCAGCTCCACCACCTCAATCGCCAGGTTCTCCCGCCGGAACCCATGAATGAACTTGAGAGGCTTCACCATCCCCAGTTGCTCCAGGATGTCCGCCTGCACCGAAGGCGTCGCCGTCGCCGTCAACGCCACCACGGGAGCCGCATTCTCCCCACCCCGCAGCCCCGGCAGATGCTCCCCCAGCATCCGGTAATCCGGCCTGAAATCGTGTCCCCATTGCGAAATGCAATGCGCCTCGTCAATCGCGATCAGCGCCAGCCGCTTCTTGGCCAGCATCTGCGGAAACCCCGGCACCCGCAGCCGCTCCGGAGCAATAAAAAGAAATTGCAGTTGACCGCTCAGGTAATCCACGCAAGCCTGCCGCGCCACCGCCCGATCCAGCCCCGAGTGAATCCGCGCCACCTTCAGCCCCAGCGCCCCCAGCTTCGCCGCCTGGTCTTCCATCAGCGCAATCAGCGGAGAAATCACCAGCGCCGTCCCGCCCCTTGCAATCGCCGGCAACTGGTAGCACAAGCTCTTCCCCGCCCCCGTCGGCATCACCAGCAGCAGGTCTCGCCCCTCGATCGCCGCGCGGCACACCGCCTCCTGGCCTGCCCTGAACCCGGCAAACCCAAACACCGCCCGCAACAGCTCCTTCAGATTTTCGGCTTCCCCGTCCTTACCCAACTCCATCCCATCCCAAGCGCAAAATCGCCGCGCGCTTCCCTACTCCCAACTCTACAGGACCGATTTATCGCACCATCGCCACAGAAATCACCCGTGCTTGAACATCGTGCCGTCGCACAAATCCGCCAACTTGCCAACCTGCGATTTCCGCGAAGCGGAAGCCAACCTGCTGTCCTTTTTGAAGAATCCTCCCAGACTTAGGAATGAACTTCAGTTTCACCACACCAGGGAAGGGGCCGAGCGCCGGGGGCTGGGTGCTGGGTGCCCCATTCATCGCAGCCTCATCGCGATGAGTGGGATCGCATGAACCCCACCAACACCCCACACCCGGCCCATATAAACTCGGAATAGCAACCCGCTCGATCACGCATCAGGAACCCCCAAACTTGAGCCCCACGGAAAAAACAACCCGCGCCGGCGTCACCGATTCACGGCCCCGCACGCCCCCGCCCCACGCCTGGCGCGCTCTCGGCCATCGCAACTTCCGTCTCTTCTTCGGCGGCCAGAGCATCTCCCTCATCGGCACGTGGATGACCCGCATCGCCACCTCCTGGCTCGTCTACCGCCTCACGGGATCGGCTCTGTTGCTGGGCACAGTCAGTTTCGCCGGCCAAATCCCCACCTTTATCTTTGCCCCCTTCGCCGGCGTCTGGATCGACCGCCTCAACCGCCGCAAGCTCCTCGTGTGGACGCAGACCGCCTCCATGGTGCAATCGCTAGCCCTCGCCGCCCTCACGCTCTCCCACCACATCACCATTCCCTTGATCCTGTTTCTCAGCGTCACCCAGGGCATCATCAACGCATTCGACATGCCCGGCCGCCAGTCCTTCATGGTGCAGATGGTGGAAGACCGCGCCGACCTCGGCAACGCCATCGCCATCAATTCCTCCATGGTCAACATCGCCCGCCTCATCGGCCCCTCGCTGGCCGGCATGTTGATCGCCGCCACCAGCGAAGGCTGGTGTTTCCTGATCGACGGTATCAGCTACATCGCTGTCATCGCCTCGCTCCTCGCCATGCGCATCAATGTGCCGCAAGTCCTGAAAACGGCCACCTCCATGGCTCACGAGTTGCATGAGGGTTGGACCTACGTCTGGCAATTCCTGCCCATCCGCAACATCCTGCTGCTCTTTGCCGTGGTCAGCCTCATGGGCATGCCGTTCGTGGTGCTCATGCCCATCTTCGCCGCCCGCGTGCTCCATGGCGGCCCGCACACCCTCGGCTTCCTCATGGGCGCCATGGGCGTTGGCGCGCTCGCATCGGCCCTCTCGCTCGCCGCCCGCAAAACCGTGCGCGGACTCATCCGCATCATCCCCGTCTCTGCCGTTGTCTTCGCCATCGGCCTCATCGGCTTCGGCCTCTCGCACTGGTTCTGGCTCTCCATCGTCGCCGTGCTCATCGCCGGCATGGGCATGATGCAGGGCATGGCCGCCAGCAACACCATCATTCAAACCCTGGTCACGGAAGACAAGCGCGGCCGCGTCATGAGCTTCTACACCATGGCCTTCATGGGCATGGCGCCCTTCGGCAGCCTGCTCGCCGGCTCCTTGGCCAGCGCCATCGGCGCGCCCATCGCAGTCATCGTCACTGGGACCGTCGTCCTGCTCGGCGCAGCCTGGTTTTTCACCCGCCTGCCCGCCATCAGGCGCGTCATTCGCCCCATCTATCGGGAGATGGGTATTATCCCTGTTGAAGGAGGAGTTCAATCGTGACCGAAATCGAATTCAAGCTCGACCCCAAACATACCGCCATCGTCGTCATCGATCTGCAGATGGGAATCATCCATCGGATGGGAGCCGCGGCGCAGCCAGTAATAGCCAACGCTTCACGCCTTCTCGCCGCCGCCCGCAAGTCCGGCGCGCAACCTATCCTCGTCCACGTTGGCGGCTCGCCCGATGGCGCAGACCGCCTGCGTCAGCCCGTCGACGCGCCGATGCGCGCCGGCGCGTTCCCGCCCGACTGGATGGACCTGATCCCCGAGCTCGACCGCCAGCCCAGCGACCTGGTCGTCTTCAAGCGTCAGTGGGGCGCATTCTACGGCACCGACCTTGACCTGCAACTCCGCCGCCGCACCCTCACCTCAATCGTTCTTTGTGGAATCGCCACCGAAGCCGGCGTAGAAAGCACCGCCCGCGACGCCTACGAACTCGGCTACGAGTTAGTCTTCGCTTCAGACGCCATGTCCGGCATGAGCCCCGAGTGCCACGCCAACTCCATCGAGCGCATCTTCCCCCGCATCGGCCGCGTCCGCACCACAGACCAAATCGTAGCCGCTCTATCATGATGAAACTGGGTGGGCGGATTCAAGGGTGGGACCCGATGAACTCCAACGCTGGGTGCCCCATTCAAGCCGCGCCTTTTGCGGCTTGAATGGGAGAAGGTTTACTGCCCCACTCCGCAGAAATGCACCTGAATCCCCAACTCCGCCAGCATCGCGGCCTTGGTCGTCAGCGCCTTATCCGCCATCTCTGCCGAAGGAGCGTATGCCACATTCACGTGGTTCGCCTTGTGCCGCGCCATCAACTGGTTCTGACCCACGCCATGCAGCACCGCGTGAACGATCGGCCACTGCGTCGTGGTTTCCTTCCACCGCCTCTCGGTCTCTGCCGCCGGCAGTGTCACCACCGTCCCCCGACCCAGGTCCGCATGAAGCGCGCCGCCCTCGACAAACACGCGGCTCCACACAATCTCGCCCGGCTTCCCAACTCCCTTCAGCGACCCGCCCCCCAGCGGGAAATACATCGCCGGCTGGCGTTCGCTCGTCGCGCCCGCATACCCGCCCTCTAGGTGACTGGCCGGCACCGCCCCTGAAATCTGCAGCAGCCACACAAACGCGTCCAGACCGTCACCCTTGTAGTGCTCACCCCAGCGCACATCGTGCAGCGTCGTCGCGGGATCAAGACCCAGAGCCTTCCAGCAGCGATTGGTAATCAGCGCGTCCGTCCCGGCGCATTCATCCACTTCGTTAAAGTGCACCACTGGTTCGCCCGCAAACAACTCTTCCGTGCCGCCCGGCGCAAACACCGGCGGACGCACCGTATTATTCAGCAGCCCCTCAACCAGGTCCGACGCCGGCACCATGTCCTTCAATCCCTGCTGATACTGGATCCCGATCACATCGCACCCAAACTCCTTCGCAATGCGCACCGCGGCAATATACATCTTGCATTGCTCCAGCACCTGTTCCAGCGTCAACTCGGTCGCCGCATCTTTGCCGAAGGCAAACTTCACGCCCTTTTGAACCAGCCAGTCATAAACGCCGCGCGCCTCGGAGTCCTTCACTGTCCGCATCTTGGCCACCAGAGCCGACTGGCTCAGCCGCTCCTTGAAGATGCCCACGGGGTTCAACAACTCATCGTCGATAATGGCGTTATACATGCCCATGCAGCCCTCGTCGAAGATACCCATGATCGACTTGCGATAGCGCAGATCGCTCGCCAGTTGCGCACCCAGCGCCGCGCTTTCTTTCGGCAGCTTGCTCGTGTCCAGATCGTGCACATGCGACAGATCGTGAACGATCTTCCCCGTGCGCAGCCACTCATCCAGCCCCTTCAGGAAAAACTCATCCGTAAAATCCAGGCTCCAGATCGACGAAAATGCGCGCCCCGCCTTGGTCAGCGATCCATTCAGATTCAGCATTCCCACCAGCCCCGGCCACAGCCCCGACCAGTTCGCCACGGTCAGAATCGGCCCCTTGTGGCTGCGCAGCCCGGGCAGCACATGATGGCTGTATTGCCACGCCGCCGTCGCAAACACCAGCTTCGCCTCGGGATGAATCTTCATGAACACGTCCATCCCCTGCCGCTGCGACGAAATAAACCCGTGCTGCTCTTTCTCGCTGTAAGCGTGCGCGCGCACCAGCTTGAATCCCTTGCGCGCAAACGCCGCCGTCAATTTCTCTTCCATATCCCGCTGCGCCGGCCAGCACTCCCGGTTCGCCGAAAGCCGCAAATCCCCGCTCGTTATCAGCAGAACTTCATTCTCCGCCGGCTTCGCAATCTCGTTTTTCTCTACCGTCATCGCCGCCTTCTCCCTAATTACGTTAACGTTTACTCCCAGTAGAAAATATACACCATCTCTCGCCCCCCCAGGTAACCCGTCCCGCTCCCGCCCAATTACCATGGACTCAGGCCGCAGACACCCATGCCACGCAGCAAGCCACAACCCAAACCCGCGCAGCCACCCACCGTCTCCGCCCGCTGGCTGCTCACCGCCATCGCCATCGCGGTCCCCGCCGCCGCTTTCTGTGCCTGGGCCGTGCTCTGCCTGCTCTTCTGGCAAGGTAGCTGGCAGTTGCTCTACCACCCCACCTCCGCAGTATCGCGCACTCCCGCCGCCATCGCCCTCCCATTCAATCCCGTAGGATTCGCCCCCACCGACACCGGCGCGCCCCAGCTCCAGGGCTGGTGGATCGCCGTCCCCTCACCCCGTTACACCGCCCTTTACCTCCACGGCGCAGACGGCAATCTCGGCAACACGCTCGACACTCTCGCCAACCTCCACAACGCCGGCCTCAATGTACTCGCCTTCGACTATCGCGGCTATGGCCAGAGCCTCTTCGCCCACCCCAGCGAAGCCCGCATGAGCCAGGACGCCGAATCGGCCCTCGCCTACCTCTCGGCAACCCGTCACATCGATCCCCGCACAATTGTTCTTTGCGGCAGCAGTCTCGGCGCCAACCTCGCCCTCGAACTCGCAGCCGCCCACCCCGAGCTCGCCGGAGTCATCCTCGACTCGCCCCTCGCCAAACCCGTAGACGCCATCTTCGAAGACCCGCGCGCCCGCCTCGTCCCCGCGCGCCTGTTGGTCAGCGACCGCTTCGACACCGCCGCCCCAGCCGCATCTCTGCGCATTCCCTCTCTTTGGTTTTTCAAGAATTCGCCGTCCGCGCAAAGCAGCTCGCCCCAGGCTTCAGCCGCTTTCCAAAAAGTAACAGCCAGGAAAACACAACTCTGGCTTCCCGCCTCGCCAAACTCAAATCAGGAATTCACGACCGCATTGTCCCGCTGGCTCGGCGATCTAAATAAATAATCCTGTCAATGTATTCGCTATCTCACTTCACCATATCCCGATGCAGCGCCTTCATCTGGTATCCCGCCTTCTTCAACCGCTTCCTCATCTCCTCGGCCATCATCACGCTGCGATGCTGCCCGCCCGTGCAGCCGAACGCAACCGTCAAATAGCTCTTCCCTTCCTTCACATAATGCGGCAGCAGGTAGAGCATCATATTCGTCACCCTGTCCAGAAACTCTCCCGTCTGCGGAAACTTGCGCACATACGCGGCCACCTTCGGGTCCAGCCCCGTCTTCTTGCGAAACTCCGGCACAAAATGCGGATTAGGCAAAAAACGCACATCGAAAACCATATCCGCATCCAGCGGCACGCCATTCTTGAACCCGAAGCTCAAGCACGACACCAGCAGACGATTGGCCTTTTCTTCGCGCCCATACCGGTCGATGATGTGCGCCCGCAACTCGTGCACGTTGAACTTCGATGTATCGATCAGCGTGTCCGCCACATTGCGGATCGTGTCCAGCAGTTGCCGCTCTTCCACAATCGAGCGCCACACCGTCTCCGAGCGCCCCAGCGGATGCGGCCGCCGCGTTTCAGAGTAGCGCTGCACCAGCGATGCGTCCTGCGCATCCAGAAACACCACCCGCGTGTGCAGCAGCGTCTTTACGTATTTCAGAATCTCTGGAAGCCGGTCCAGCGTACCGCCTTCGCGCACATCCACAACGATCGCGGCCTTCTCAACTTCCTTTGACTTGCTCACCAGCGCCGCAAAATCGGGCAACAATTCCAATGGCAGGTTATCGACGCAATGATAGCCAAGGTCTTCAAATGCTTTCAGTGCCGAAGCCTTGCCCGCGCCCGAAATCCCGGTAACAATAACCAGTTCCTTCGCCGGTTTCTTCGCCAATCCTTTCACTGTCCTGCTCGCTCGATTTGCATGTCTGCGTTCCACCCGTGGGGAGGCCGCCCCGGCTGTAGGTTTAACTGGTTTCATGCGCTCATGCTACACCGAAACACCGGCTTCTTGTTTAGATATGATTACTCAAATTGGACTTTGAAAAGCACGGCGCTTTTGCCGCGCTCAGGTTGCTGAAAAACCCTGATTGCGTGACTGTTTTGAAAGGGCACGCTTCAGTCGTGCCGAATGCCGCAGAAAAATTGCGCGGACTTTACAGGCTGCGGGAAAACCTGCGTGGGCAATGAAACTCAGAGGCTTTGTAACAGGGCACGGCTTTAGCCGGGCCGCAAATGCCACAAAATGAACGGAGGGCTTTAGCCCCTGCAAAGTTCCCCGTTGCACAATAGCCAAATCTAGGCCTTTTCCGCAGCCTGTTTAGCCCCTGCGGTTTGCTTTTCTTGAGCCCAATCGTGACTGCGAGGGCCACCTTCGAAATCAACCAAGCCGTGCCCTCAATCCCCCGGTGCAACGGCCAGGTGCCCCAGCTCCGCCAGCTTCAACGCCAGTCCCGAATCCAGCGCAGGCGAAAACAGCAGCCCCTGCCCGAACTCGCAGCCCATGCGCCCCAGAGCCCGCAGTTGCTCCGGCGTTTCGATCCCCTGCGCCACCACCTGTATCCCCAGCGTGTGTCCCAGCCGAAGCATCGACTCCAGCAGCGCCTGTTGCCGCCCTATCGAGGTCGCGGCCGCGGTCAGTTTCGGGTCCAGCTTCACCATGTCCAGGGGTAGCCGCACCAGGTGATTCAGCGGCGCCAGGTTCGACCCAAAATCGTCCATCGCCACCCGCACATTGCAGTCCACCATGCGCTGAAGAATCGCCACTGCCGCATCCGGATTTTCATTCAGCGCGCTCTCCGGCACCTCGAACATCAGGTGCGCCGGATCGGCCCCGCTCGCCGAAAGCGTCCTCTGCAACTGCAAAACCATATCCGGGTTATAGAACTGCCGATGCGTCATATTCACAGCCAGCAAAATTTCCACATGCGGCACTGCCTCGTGCCAGCTCCGCAACTGCCAGCAAGCCGCCTCCATCGTCTCCCGCCCCAGCGTAACGGAAAGCCCCGTCTCCTCGGCCACCGCCAGCAGATCGCCAAAGCTGTCCACCGAGCCGTCTGGCCGCCGCCAGCGCAACAGGCATTCGAAACCCTCCAGCCGTCCGTCACGCAACCGGAAAAACGGCTGATACGAAAACTCCAGCAGACGCTTTTCCAGCCGGTACCGCAGTTCGCGCTCCCGCTCCTGCTGGCTGCTGACAATCACCTCCAGGTGCTTGTCGAAAATCTCGTACCGCCCGCCCCCCGACTGCTTGGCCCGGTACATCGCAAAGTCCGCATCCCGCACCAGCAAGTCTGGAGAGGTGTGATCCGGTCCCGCCATCGCCGCGCCGATGCTCGCCGCTGCTTGCACATTGTGCCCAAACAGATCGAAAGGCCGCGCCATCTCCGTCAGAATGCGCTTCGATACTACCTCCAGGTCGGCCGCGCTCACAATGCCTTCCACCAGCACCGCAAACTCATCGCCGCCCAGCCTGGCCGCCGAATCCTGCGGGCGCAGGACCGCATGAAGCCGCTCCGCCACCGCGATCAGAACCACATCCCCCGCCGCATGGCCCAATACGTCGTTGATCTCCTTGAAGCGGTCCAGATCCAGAAACAAAACTCCGCAGCTCTGGTTCGGCCGCCGCACCCGCCGCGCCAGCGCCAGGTTGAGCCGATCCATGAACAACGCACGGTTCGCCAATCCCGTCAGAACGTCGTGCATCGCGTCGTGCTCCAAACTTTTTTCCGTCTGCATGCGCTCGCCGATGTCGCGGAACGTGTAAACGTAACCCACCCTGAACCCGTCCACCAGCAGCGGCGCGCAATGCAGGCTCACATCCACCAGGTCGCCCGACTTGTGCGCGCGCACCGTCTCCACCAGCGCGCCCCCCTGCTCGTCTACAGCCTTTTCCAGCGTTGCCTGCTCGCTCAGCCGCGTCTCCGGCACAATCAGCTCGCGCAGGCTGCCGCCGCCCGATTCCTCCGCCGTGTATCCAAACATCCGCGTAAACGCCGGATTGGTATACAGCACATGGTTGCCGTGCTCAATCGCCACCGCCTCGGGAATGCTGGCCAGCACGTCTTCCATCAATTGCGACTTGGGCGCCCGGTCCCGGCCTCCGGGATGAGCCACGATCACCGCCTCGCGCGATTCCGCGTCCAGAATGCTATACGTGCCTTCCACCGGCAGCAGCGTGCCATCCTTGGCCGGCATGGTGGCGTGGAACGGGCTGCCCTTCTTGGTGCCTGTCAACAATGTCTGCGGTTCCGCAGTACCCGGAAACAGTCCCCATAAAACATCTTCCACCGGACGCGGAACCCATTCGTCTTCCATCAGCCCCAGCATCTGCCGCGCCTCGGTATTGGCAAACACAATCCTGCCCGCCTGCTCCAGGAAGATCAGAACCGGCAGCGCATCCAGAATCTCCTGCTGCTTGCTCCAGTCCGAGTTTTCGGGAAGTGTCAACCCCGTGGCCTCCCAGGGAATCGTAGCCGATCCCACTTGCGCGTTCTTTGGTTTCGGCTCCATTGCCTATTTAAAACTCCCATTGTTATTTCTAAAAAAATCCTAGCCCGCGCACTGCTCCGCTTCCATCCCCTAAAGCGGGCATGGGATGCAACCAAAGTCCCCAACAGCCCGCATTTGCAAGCAGGCGCAAGCGCGTTTTCAGCGCTCGAATTTCAATCTAAAAGTGGGAGAAGCAAGGCACGAATCCGACTGGGTTGCGTCTCCACAGGAATCGCAAAAATCCCCATGAAATGCCGCTGATTCGTGGTTTTCTTTATCTACGCAGCGCGAATTCCGCAATGCAAATCTTCAACGTCTCCGCAACAGTCGAGCTCTCGATAAGAGCACAATTTCAGGTCGGAAAATCTGCGCATTGCCACATGACTTAAGTCATGCCGCGAGTGTCCAGGAAACTGAAGACATGCGGGTGCCCCATTCAAGCCGCGTCTTTTGCGGCTTGAGTGGGAGACGAAACACAATCCCCGGCCCCACCGAACCGGATCGAAAGAGCCGCCCCTACGGAATCTCCACCAGCTCCATCTGTCCATCCCGCCGCCGATGAAGCACAAACGTGTTTCCAGCATTGGTGCGGAAAATCAGCAGATCCCGATCGCGAAACTCCGCCTCCTTCACCGCCTCTTCAATCGTCAGCGGCCGCAACGCAATCGCCTCGCCATTTTTCAGAATGTGCGGCTCAACCACCGTAGCCTTGGCCGGAAACGAGTGAACCGCGATCGAAGCTCTCGCCTTCGACGCACTGCGCCCCGTCTTCTCATCCCCGTCTTCCGGAGGCGGTTGTGTGGCCCGCGACTTGGGCCGCACCACCGGCGGCGCCGTCATAACCTTCTCTTCTTTGGGCAATCGCTTGCTCCCCACTCGCCGGTCCCGATAGCGCCGCGCCTGGTTCTCTGCATGGTCTATCGCTTCCTTCAGCGCCGAATCCAGCGTGTCGGCTCTGCCCGTGGCGGCAATCTTCTGCGCCCGCCCCTGCACCGTCAACTCTACGATCTGCAAATGTCTTTGCGCGCTGAACGTGATGCTGGCATGAGCGCTCTTGCCCAGAATCCGCCCTATCCGTTCCATGCCCTCTTCGGCGTGCGTCCGCAGCGCCTTTGAAATCTTCACTAGTCTGGCGGTGAACTCCACTTCCATGGTCAGCCTCCGCTCCCCGTTCTCGGGATCTGTAGATTTCCCCTTCGCCGTTGATCGCAATTGGCCGGGCGCCTTGCCCCGGCAATCCCATCTCCGTGCCCCCGAATGCCGGATCAATTCGCCGGCCCAAGAATCTTCGAGTTAGAGGGACACAGTATAAGCCAATTCCCGATTCCTGCAAATCTGGAGAAAAGCACCAGCGCGCATCGAGTCACACTCACACGCTGACTTCCGATCGCTGTTCACTGTCCACTGTTCACTGTTCACTGCCTTTCAGATCTCCCACCGCAGCAGCGTCGTCCCCACCGTGAACCCCGCTCCCACCGCGGCCAGCAGCACCAGGTCGCCCTTCTTCATCTTGCCTTCTTCTCTGGCCGTCTCCATCGCTAGCGGTATCGTCCCCGCCGACGTGTTTCCATATTTTTCGATATTGATAATCACCCGCGCCGGGTCCATCCCCAGCCGGTCTGCCGTCGCCGTAATAATCCGCTTGTTGGCCTGGTGAGGAATAAAGCATCCCAAGTCCGCGCCGGTCACGCCGTTACGTTCCAGCAGCTTGGTCGTAGCCTCGGCCATCTTCCGCACCGCAAACTTGTAAACCGCCGGACCGTCCTGGTAAATGTAGTGCCACTTTTTGTCCACCGTCTCGTGCGTCGAAGGATTCAGACTCCCGCCGCCCTTCAGATTCAGGCTCACGCCCCCCGACCCGTCGATCTCGTTCACATAATCGATGAACCCGATCTCGCCTTCTTCCGCCGGCTCCAGTAGCACCGCTCCGCCGCCGTCGCCAAACAGCACACAGGTCGTTCTGTCCGTGTAGTCGGTCATGCGCGTATTCGCATCCGCTCCGCACACCAGAACCTTCTTCTGCGCCCCGCTCTCGACCATCTTCACGCCCGCCTGCAGCGCATACATAAATCCCGAGCAGCCCCCGGAAACGTCGAACCCCCACGCCCCTTTGGCCCCAATCTTGTTCTGCACCAGGCAAGCTGTCGAAGGAAACATCATGTCCGGCGTCACCGTGCCCACAATGATCAACTCAACCTCACTGGCCTCGATTCCCCGCGCCGCCAGGCACTTCTTCGCCGCCTCGGTGCACATATCGCTCACGCCCAGCCCTTTGGCCAGTATGTGCCGCTCTTTGATACCAGTCCGCTCCATAATCCACTGGTCGTTGGTATCCACCATCTTTTCCAGATCTTGGTTTGTAATCACATCGGGAGGAACGTAGGTCCCGAGCGCCGTAATTTTCGCGCGCCGGCCCACAATCGGACGAACGGTCAAACTCAATGTATCTCTCCTGGCGGGACCCGCGGGCTATTGGCGCCTCGGGGCTCTACCTCTGATCCCTGACACCTGATCCCTGATCCCTGACACAAAAGTACCGGGTGACCTACTGCACACGCACTAGCCCGTTACCGTTGCTTCCTTCCGGACCTGGCGGGGTTGGCGGGATTACGTCGCGTAGGACCCGGCACTGATTGATTTTATCACTCGCGGGCCTATCCCATTCTCGACGCAAATCCGTTCAGCCTATGAACGCAAAATCGCCGCTCGGTTCATCCCTGCCTCTCGCTAGCAAGCACCACAAACTCCGGCAGCCCAGCCTTGAGCCTCTCCAACACAGACTCCCTCGATTGCCCAATAGCCTTCGCCTGCTGATCCAGCACGTTCACAATTTCATCCGGATTGCGACCGAAGAGACCCATCAAAAACTTATCTGGCGAGTAAACAGTAATTCCAAATGGCTCCAAAGCAACCCGCGGAAAATGCCGAAGATTGAAGGTGACAATCGCCTGAGCTTTTGCCTGAATGGCAACCGCAACCACGTGCCTGTCGCCAGAGTCGGGAATCTCCGGAACGGCCTCCAGCAAGATTGCGGATAGATGGATGCAAGCCTCCGGAAAGGCATTCTGCATGAACTCCATCCCGCGTTCAATCTGGCTTGCCGAGCGCCCGAATTTCTTCAAATCGCGCCGAACTTCCACCAAAGTTTCGGCGCTCCACAGCGGACGAAAGAGCGCATACTCCTCCGCGCAGCGCAGTAACGTGTCGCACAACGGCATCGGCGCCAGCACACACGCATCCAGCACCACGGAGGCTTCGCTATTCAAGCTGCAAACCATTCACGGGTATAGCATCGTACGTCCCATCGGCCATCTCTGCACGCGCAAGATCGTCCAATGTCTTCCGCCGCGCATCCCGCCTGATCTTGTAGGCCAGCAAGTCCCGTACATACACCCGCCGGTGCGTCCCCACTTTGTGAAAAGGAATCTGCCACTGCTCCAATAGCTGCACCAGAAACTGCCGTGAGACGTTTAGAATCTGCGCGGCTTTCATCGTCGTCAGCTCCGCGTTTTCTTCCAGGATCATTACGGGGCGGCCAGCCTCCAGCTCCTCTTGCACATGCGTAAGAAACGCAGCCAAATTGGCCGGAAGAAGTCGAGTCTTCCCTACTAGGCCAAAATCAAGCAGCTTCGCTTGGCAAGCCAGAATCGCGTTATAGCGAACCTCCGGCCGATCCGGCTCGGAATTCGGAATCCCGGTCTTCTCTTTATGAGCAAGCATAGTGCCTCCCCTAAACGCTACAAACGCTACAAACACTATATCTCATTCTTTCCGAAATCACCAGAAACCTGCAAGTAATCGAATCCAGCGCCGCATTTCCATCCCCGGTACAATAGAACTGTGACCAAAAACTCCCCACCCACGCCCCCCACCGTGGGCTTTATCTCCTTAGGCTGCCCCAAAAACCTCGTCGACTCCGAGGTCATGATGGGCCTGCTCGACCGCGCCGGCGCGCGCCTCACCGCCCACCCCGAAGAGGCCGAAATCCTGGTCGTCAACACCTGCTCCTTCATCGACACCGCCAAGCAGGAATCCGTCGACACCATCCTCGAAATGGCCCGCTACAAAACCTCCGGCTCGGCGCGCAAGCTCATCGTCGCCGGCTGCTTAGTCGAGCGCTACCGTGACGAAATCCAGAAGTCCATCCCCGAAGTCGACGCCGTAGTCGGCACCGGCGAACTCGAATCCATCCTCCAAGCCGCCGGCCTCGAAGCCGGGGTGCCCCCGGTCCCTGGCACTTGGGGACCGGGGAACGAACCCATCCCGCCCTCGCCATTCAACATCCTCACCGGCGCCGCTGCCAACGTCCGCCCCGGAAAAGAATCCCAAGCCGCCACCCACAAGCACGAAACAACTTCACGTTCGGAAGGCGACCACCGCGAGCGCCAAGGCCGCTTCAACCGCGACGACTGGCAAGGCGCAGCCCACCTGCTCCCCACCTATCTCTACGACGAATCCACCCCACGCTTCCTCACCACCCCCAAATCCTCCGCCTACATCAAAATCGCCGAAGGCTGCGACCATCCCTGCACCTTCTGCGTCATCCCCAATCTCCGCGGCAAATTCCGCTCCCGACGCTTCGAATCCGTAGTCGCCGAAGCCCGGCAGCTAGTCGCCCGCGGCGTCCAGGAAATCACCCTCATCGGCCAGGACACCACCTGCTACGGCGAAGATCTCGGCATCAAAGACGGCCTCGCCACCCTCCTCGACGCACTCGCTAGCATTCCAGGCCTCCGCTGGCTCCGCTTCCTCTACGCCTACCCCAACCGCATCACCGGCAAGCTCCTTGACACCATCGCGCGCCACGACAACATCTGCAAATATCTCGATGTCCCGCTCCAGCACGCCTCTCCCGCCGTTCTCAAAACCATGAAGCGCGGCGCAGGCGCGGAAATCTTCCTGAAGACCCTGGAAAAAGTCCGCGCCGCCGTCCCCGGTATCGCCCTCCGCACCAGCTTCATCGTTGGCTTCCCCGGCGAGTCGCTCCGCGACCTTGAACTCTTGGAGGAGTTCATCAAGGAGTCAAGATTCGACTGGCTAGGCGTCTTCAGCTACTCCGACGAAGAAGGCTCCGCCGCCTTCTCCCTCGAAGGCAAGCTGAACAAGCGCGCCATCGAGTCCCGCAAGCGCCGCCTCATGAAACTCCAGCAATCCATCAGCAAGCGCGCCAAGCAGCAATGGATCGGCCGCGAGCTTATCCTCCTCGCCGAAGGCGAAAGCGAAGAAACCCCGCTCCTATGGGAAGGCCGCACCCAGTTCCATGCCCCGGAAATCGACGGCAAAGTCTACATCAACGACTTCGGCAACCTCGAATCCCCTGAACCCGGCCGCTTCTACAAAGCCCAAATCACCGAAGCCCACGAATACGACGTAGTCGCCAAAATCCTCTCCGGCCCCCTATAAATCCGCGTACCCACTCCCTGCGAACGGAACAAACCTGCCAACTTGCCAACTCGCCATCTCCGCGCCAGCGGAGGCCAACTCGCCACATTTTTTCCAAACCCCGCGTAACTCACCCCTCAGACAATCGTCTCTACAGGCAACAATCCCGCCCCCGGCGCGTTACCATATTTTTGAGAACACAATTTCTTACCCGCTGCCCTTGCGCAGCCCATCGCTCATGCCCGCCAAGAAAAAATCCGTCAAGCTTCTCCGCTGCCCCACCTGCCGCATGTTGGTCCGCATGACCGACGAAGACTTCCCCTTCTGCAGTGACCGCTGCCGCAAAATTGACCTTGGCAAGTGGGCCATGGGCGTCTACAAAATCAGTTCTCCCATCCTCGATCCCGAAGTCCTCGAAGACCTGGGCGAACTCGGCAACAACCGCCGCAGGGACCCCGATGACGAGTAGCCCTCAACCTCCCCATGCACCCGTCCAAAACGAGAACCCCACGAAGTGGTGCGCATACATCATCGCCACATTCTTCGGCGCGGGCTACGGCAAGCCCGGCCCCGGCACCTGGGGCTCCGTGACCACTGTCCTCCTCTGGGCCGCCTGCGCCTGGCTCTTCCACCCCACGCCCCACGCCCTGCTGCTCATCCTCCTCGCCGTCATCGCCCTCTCCATCGTCGCCGGCGTCCCCGCCTCCACCATCGTCGCCCGCCACTCCGGCCGCAAAGACCCTCAATTCGTCGTCATCGACGAAGTTGCCGGCCAGGCCATCGCCCTCCTCGGCTGCCCCTTCGACTTTCGCCACGCCCTCATCGCCCTCATCCTCTTTCGCCTCTTCGACATCACCAAACCCTTTCCCGCGCGTCAACTCGAAAGCCTTCCCGAGGGCTGGGGCATCGTCTTCGATGATGTAGCCGCCGGCCTGTATGCTTGGGGAGTAGCCGCTCTGCTTCGCCTTTGGTTCTGAAATGCCGAGAACTCCCGCACAACCCGCAGCCCTCCTCGAACCCCGCATCGACGACGTGGTCCCCGCTGCCGCTCTGCCTCTCGGCGAAGTCGAGCTCCTCGGCCTCCATCTCGGTCCCGACACCTTCACAGCCCCCGCCGTCCTCGTCGACGACATCCCCGCCCAGATCCTCATGAGCCGCCCCACGCGCCTCGCCTTCGCCGTCCCCGCCCAAGCCTCCACAGGACTCATTGAAGTCCGCAACCCCGCCGGCGCCAGCAGCACCGTGCCTCTGCGCATCGCCCGCCAGCTTTCTGACGGACTCCATCCCGTCACCAGCCCCGCCGTCAGCGGCTCCGGCATGATCTACGCCACCATCTCCGGCCCGCGCGGCAAGCAGACCCCCGTCTCCGTCGTCCGCATCAGTCCCGACGGCCGCGGAACGCCTTTCGTCAGCGGCCTCCTCAACGCCACTGGCTTGGCCTTCAATCCCGAGGGCGACCTCTTCGTTACCTCCCGCGCCGAGGGCAACGTCTACCGCATCGACCCCGCCGGCGAATTCACCGTCTACGCTGAAGGCATGGGCGTCGCCACCGGCGCAGCCTTCGACGCCCAGGGCAATCTCTTCGTCGGCGACCGCAGCGGCACCATCTTCAAAATCAACCCCGAGCGCCAAATCTTCGTTCACGCCACCCTCGAGCCCAGCCCAGCCGCCTATCACCTCGCCGTCAACCCCGCCGGAACCGTCTTCGTCACCGCCCCTTCGCTCTCCTCCAACGACGCCATCTGGGCCATCGAGCCCAACGGCGACACCCGCGCCTGGTATCGCGGACTAGGCCGTCCCCAGGGCCTCGCCCTCTCCAAAGATGGCGACATCTACCTGGCAGCCTGCCTCCATGGCCGCCGCGGCCTGGTCCGCGTCACCGAAAAGGGCGAAGCCTCCCTCGTCCTCGCCGGTTCCAACCTCGTCGGCGTAGCCTTCTCCCCCCTCGGCACCACCATCCTGGCCACCAACGAAGCCGTTTATGATGTGGACTTAGGAGTAGAAGGCCTAAGCCTCTACTAGCCTCTGGCTACTTGCTTCTAGCCTCTAGCCGTCCACCGGCTTCGCCGACCCGCGGGAGATGAAACTGGGCCCCATCTGGACGCCAGGGTGCCGGGGTGCCCTCTGGGCCGGGCCGGGTCGGGGCAGGACGTCTTAGTTTTTGTCCGATGGGTGGGAGTCCGTAGAACTCTATGAAGACGCCTTGTTTTGTTGAACTTGCATTTTTGTTTCTCTTTAGGCTGCGCGCGATCTCGGCCTGAGTAAGACCCTGCTCCAGGAGCCTGACGGCATCCTCACGTTTACGCTGCAACTCTTCTGGACTGCCCCGCGGTCGGATAAGTCACCTCCGCACAACAATCACCGTATAGGTCATTACTTATGCAGGCATCGAGAACCCCTGAGCGAATGTCCGCGTAACAGAAAGACTTCTTCAGAGATTCCTTAACACGCTCATGGCGCCGCCATCAACCCGCCGGGAGATTGCCGGCTCTTCCCTCATGAACCTCGTCCCAAAACGGGCAGCCGTGCGCGCTTTGAAATGGGATGGGCGAAAAGTGCGCCGCGATGCCGGCCAACTTTCTGAGCCGCTGGCTCATCCACGAGATAATGAATCGGGGACTTAGTTAGCTTCAGGTGAAGGATGGTTGACCGCGAGCGTGGGTTAAATCGTTGAGTTACCAATTTGTTGTATTGACGCTTAACGGTCCATTTGGAAGCGTAGATCTAGTATGGATAGGTATGCATTCCGCAAGATGATCGAACAACGGAGTCTCTGATGCCAGGAATCGCGGGCTCTATCTCTTTGGTGCCTGATCTGCCACAACAGCCCGGCGTCGTGTCACGCTTGACGCAGTCGCTCATGCACGAGCACTGCTACTCCGTGCAGCAAATTCCCTGCCCGCAAGACGGCGTTGCCGTAATCGTGAATCCGGGGATTGACCCCCTGATCTGCGGCGTCTCGCAGGATGCCGGAATGGGAGTCAGTCTTGGATTCTACGGGGAGTTCCATGACCCGCCATGCCATGCAGCTCAAAACGGCGACGAAATCGCCGCAATCCTGCTCCGGAAATATCTCGAACAAGAGGACCGATTCCCGTTCTCGCTCGATGGTTCCTACGTCATATTCGTAGCCGATGCACGCCGCAAAAAGTATCTGCTGTTCAATGACTACTACGCATCGCGCCCTGTCTTCTACGGGATCGAGGACGGCAGGTTCTACTTTTCGCCGGAGGCAAAAGGCGTGGCCCGGATGCCGGGTTTCAACGCCGCCGTCGATCACGATGCCATGGTTACCTTCCTCGTCTGCAGCAGTCTTGTCGGCGAGCATACCTTCTACAAGAACGTCAAACCCCTGCTCCCCGGCACCATTCTCACCATCTCCGACGGCCGGTTTACCCGCTCCAAATCGAGCCAATATGCGCCTTGCACCCCCGCCATTGACCGCGGCGAGGCGTATTACAGAGAGAACCTCGATGCCCTGCTCTTGAAGTCCGTCGAAAAGCAGTTGCGCAATGTGGACAAAGTCTTTGTCCCTCTCAGCGGCGGCATCGACTCGCGCGCCATTGCTGGTTGCGTGCAGCGCATTACAGGAAATGGTCTGCACACTGTCTCCTGGGGCGTAAATGAGAATGTCCCCGGATCGGATACCGTCGTAGCCCGTCAGGTAGCTGACTTTTTACATGCCGATCACCACTTCGCGCGCCGCGAGTCCGAACATTTCCAGCGCGACATCGGGGAGATGATCTACAGGATCGACGGACTCAACACCGATCCCGCGTCTCATAGCAGCGAGCTTTCCATCATGCGCCGCATTCGCGGGGAATTCGGCGCGCTCTATGTGCTGCGCGGCGAGGAGTGTTTCGGCCATGCCGACGAACCCCAATGCGATTCAGAAGCTCTCGGTCAATGGGGCATTGCCCCGCTCAGCGATCACCTTCGCGTAGAGAGCCTTTTGAATCCCTCCAGGTTGCCGGAGTTGCGCGAGCACTCGGCCCAGATCATTCAAGGGTTGACTGATTCCTGCCCCTGCGTGGATATCACCGACCGCCGCGACTATTTCTACTTTGCCGTTCGTCTCTTCCACTACCACTCGCGTAGTGCCTACTGCAAAAGAACCGTCATCGACGTAAGGAATCCCTGGTTGGATCGTGAGCTGCTGGAGTTTCTCGCCGTCTTGCCCGCTCACTATCGGATCGATCGGGAGTTCTACAAGAGATCCGTCGCCGCGCTGTTCCCTGAGTTGATGGCCATTCCCCCGGCCACGCGAAACAGTCTCGAGAACTGGTCGCAAATTGTCCAGAAGGATGCGGCAATTCAGCGCTTCTTGAGGACGCACCTCATCGAACGCCCAAACAGTCTTTACGAAATTCTGAATCCCGATGCGGTGCGCGCCCTATTGGAACAGGCAGTCCAGCCCGGCGGAGTGCGTTCGTCATTCAAACAGCGCACCATGACCGCAACCAAGAACTTCCTGCGAACCCGGACTCCCGAACTTTATCGCTCGCTCAAGCCGAAGTTGATGACTCGAATCAAAACCAAGGAAATACGTGGCGAAGAGTTGCTCTTTCGCATCTTGATCCTCAAGCTTTGGTGCGATCAATTCGTCGATGGCCACGCGATGCCAGGAGATTTTCAGTTGAACTAGGTCTCTGACAGCTTGTTGTTGTACTAACTCTGGGTGCCCCAGGTCCCGATTTTGGGACCTGGGATAGCAGCAACTCTGGTCGATTGCGAACAACCGCATTTTTTTGAATTCAAGCGATTCAATGCTGAACAGGAAAGGCTTTTCACCGTCATGAACACAATCGCAACTGCGCCATCGGCTCTGGCCGAACTCAAGCAAAAGATCGAAACCCGTGAAGCCCGCATCGGCATTGTCGGAATGGGCTATGTGGGGTTGCCGCTGGCTCTGCTGTTCAGCGGCGAGCGCTTCAAGGTAACCGGCT